>Ga0179593_1572041_pt1 | contig 13621 bp, 20 predicted proteins | sample CZODoug2_1_08_16_FD_185931 | JGI IMG/M metagenome (GOLD analysis project Ga0179593, IMG submission 185931) | Vadose zone soil fungal communities from Angelo Coast Range Reserve, California, USA - CZODoug2_1_08_16fungal (PacBio error correction) | ecosystem: Environmental > Terrestrial > Soil >... | reverse complement strand
TGTCCAGTTCCTCTCAATCGCAGAGGCTACCTTCTTCCTCCTTTTTTTCCTCTCGGGATTCCCCCTCTTTCTGAAAGGGGGAAAGGATGTTTCTTACCGAGAACATTTTTTTTTATCACGATCTCTTATCCCCATCCGATGCGCGAATTGGACCCTGGACGAGACCATTGCCAATCTTTTCTTTTTTGTCCAGGCGGTTCTCTCTCCCTTCCCTCATCGACGAATTGCGCGTTTATTCCTCTTTTTTTCCCCATATGCGGTGCCTCCTCCGCCACACCTGCGCATCTAATGAAGGGCTCTCTGGTGGGCTCCCCCCCACCCATCTTCTTCTTCCTCTTCATTTTTCCGAACATCGCCAAGGACGTCTTTTTTCGTAACGAGGTTTTTGGGTTACTTTCCACCCTACCTCGCATCGCAAAGATTCCCCCCCCTCTCCACTCCGGATTCTGGTCTTCCTTATTTCTCTTTCACAGAACCCCAACCCAGGTCCTCTTTTTCATGGCCGCAATTTCGCCTCTTTTCTCCTGCACCGCCACCCTTACTTTTACCTCGTCGATATTCGGCCCTTGGGTACCTTCTTGTTCTTTTCAGAGATCATGCGCGTATTCCCTCCTTCTCCAAAAAAATGCCCGTGCTCGCTTCCTCCTTTTGGCCACCGCATTCGGAGCTTCTCCCCCGCCGACCTCCTTTCCTATTTTTCTTTTTTTCTTTTGATCAAGGCTCATCCTATCTTGTAAACGGCTGATCCCCCTATGGTTTATTTTCTTCTTCGAACGTTGAATTCTTCCTTATTTTCACGAACTCCAGACCCTTTCCTATTCAATCCTACGTTGTTGGGAGAGGTTGCTTTTTCCTTATGGTTGAACTTTGTTCCCTTTTTCCCCCCCCCCCTTTCGCCTTAGTACGGCACCACTGCCCGATATATCTAACCAGTTTTTCCCCCTCCCCCAAACAGTGTTTCAATTGCCCTTTCCCTTTTTTTTTCCTCGTCCCCGTCCTGCGAGTCTTTTTAAGACTTTATTGCGACTGCCTCCCGCTTCTTCCTTCCCCCGGTAGCCTGGAAGGTTGCTTTCCCTCTCGGACGTCCATGTTCTTCTCCTCGCTCACTGAGTGTGTTCCGCGGCTTCCCTCTTCCTATTGATCAGCGGACTCCAAAGCGAAGTTCTTGTTCTTGCGCATGATTCCCCCTCCTGAATCCCTCCCGACGGTGCACTCGTCGCCCGGAGGCTTTGTGCTAGAACGATCAGCCTGTTTTTTTTTCTCCCCCCTTCACGTGCCAGAATCCCACCGTTCTTTTTCACTTGCGGGAAGTCCCTGAGGCATGTTTTTTTCTCCCCATATGCAGGTGAATGGAACTTTTTCTTTTTTCTCACCCATGCGGCCCCGCCTTGCCTTTTCTTTCTTAGCAATTGATTTCCTCCGGTTCCTTGACCCTACCCCCAGGCCAGATACATACGGCCCCATCTGCCCCCCCTTTTCCCTTACCTGCGACCAGGATGACTTTTGTACGATGTTCCCCGTCTGCCTTCCTGACCTTTGAAAAAATGAGATGCTCATTCTTTTTTTATTTCTCCCTTCTCTATGGGGTCACACCCCCTTCGAGACTTTGTCCTCCTCCTCAATTTGCTCCCGCCTCCTTCGCCTGGGCCCAGATGCTTTTTTTCAGGTCACTCTCTGCGCAAAATCGTATCACAGAGAGATCCCCTTCCCCCCAATCGGTTCATGCGTGCTCTCTATCTTGTTCAGACGTGAACGAGTTCTCGGCATTTCACCCCTCCAGGTTCTACTCACGGCCTGACCTTGGTGGAATATTTGTTGTGTTCTTCTTTCCCTTGCGCGAATCAGACATGGCCCTTTCGTTCAAGAAAAGCTAATCCCCCTTTCCGTGCCCGTTTAGAGGATCGACCGCAACTGCTTTTACCTCGGCCAATACCTAACTTTTTTTTCCTTTTTTCTCTTCCCTTTCCCAGGTTGCCTACATAACACACGCCTCCTTCATAGTTTATATGTCTATTTCCTTCACCTTCTAGTGAGCCCAAGGTAGGCGGCTTTTCCCCTTCGCAGCATTTCTTCTACTTTCGAAGCTCCATTGCGTCTGCCTTTTGATCAGGCATGCGGATTCCTCATCCCCCCCCCCCCCTCACCTTGTCTCGTCCTACGGTTTCCGGATTCCCGCGGATCATTCCCCCCTTTTTCCTCCTTGCCTCCCGCCAAATCCGGAGGAGCACTATTTTTCTCCCCCCAAATCCCATTCTTTCCCCATTGTACTTTCAGATTTCAGTTGACGTTTTTTCATTTTCTTTCCGTAAACTTCCTTTCCACCGACCATCTGTAACGGTCCCTTCCCGAGGTGGGGACCGCCGGACTTCTTTTCCCCAGAACCTTTACCACCATTACCCTTTCTTTTCCGCGGCAAACTTTGCGAACGTTGCTCGTGGAAAAGAAAGCTTCCCCCCCTTTTTTTTTTTTCTCCTTTTCTTTTATCTCTTCCGTCCATTTCACCAGGGTGTTTTTTGCAATCCGGTTTTTCCTTCCCCTTTTTCTAACTTACTCAGCACTCCCTTGCCTTTTCTAGAAGGCGATCGAGGTGGCAGACTTTCGTGAGCGACAGAAATCTTTTTCTCCCTTTTCCTTCTTCCCTCCACGACGGAGCTTGCCGGGATCCTTTTTTCTCGATTAGGAAAGGGCCATTTTGCATCCTCCCCCCTTCCCGTAGACCGAAACCACAACCTCTCTCTCTTTTAAGCCGCGGCATCTATATCTTTCCTACTCCTTTCTCTGTAAGCGGCTTTGATTACCCTTCTTTTCTTTTTTTCGCTCGCTGTGCCGAGGCGCCTTTTGGTCCGGGTCTGAACATTACCTTCGGAGCCTTTTTTCTTCAAGCTAGGTCGTGGCTTGCAGTTCAGCCTCTCGGTAAGATTCGGGAGCGCACTGGTTTCCTTCTCCTTCTTTTTTTTTATTCTTTTTCTACCCGCAGATGATTGCCGAATATTTGAGAGTTCAACAGGATGAATCTCCCTTCTCCCCCCCGACATTAGGCAATATTTCTCTCTTCTTCCTCGCAGGCTTATAGCTGTTGCCCCCTCCTTGTCGCCTTTTTTTTCCCCTTTGCCTCGTACACCTACCAGGCGTGTTTTGCATTGGCCCACCGAACTCGGTCCCCCCCTTTTCCCGCGACAGATGGGATTTTTTCTTTCAAGCATACGTTACGGAAAGCATGATCTTCTCAGATGATTCGGGGCACAGGCTTTTCCTTCCCCCCCGAGGCAGCCAATAGTGTCGCGGATTTTTTTGGGGGGTTGCATGGATGGTTTGGGGTAGCGGTGTTCCCCCCTGAAATCCCTTTTCTCCGGTTAAGGTATTGGCACTTTTGCTCTTTATCCTAGAAAATTCTTTTCTTCTCGTCCCGTAGGCTGGAGCGTGACACTCCGAATTTGCACGCCCGCGCATGGCCCTCGTTTTTTTTTTTCCGCTATTCTTTTTTAAGTTTCTTCCAAAACACTTCCCCCCCCCCCCCCCAAAAATCTCCCCCCCCCTCGATAAGAAACCCTTACCGACCGCTGCATTTTCAGGGCTAACCTCTCTTTCTTTTTTCTCATGAAGTCTTTCCGCTACGGGTCAACAAGTTTTTTTTCTTTTTCCCTCTGGCATGAATCTGTCTCGCCGACTCCGGCAGATCCCATGGTGGTGTTCCCTCCTGGTCGATGCCCGTCGAAAGCCTATCCGTCCTTCTTAGGCCGCGAAAACTATCTCGGCCACTTCCCCTTCCTAGCCTACGCCTTCCCCTTTTTTTCCCCGTTTTCCTGTGGCCTTGCTCAGCGATGGCTACTGTTTTTATCCCTCTCTTGCATCTGCAACGGCCCTTTCCCTCAGCGAATCGAGAATATTTGGGTTCCGGTATAGAATGACTCTTTTTTTTCCCGGAAGACTTTCCGGTTTCGCCGCGCCGAAGCGGCGATTCTTCTTCCTTTCAAAAACGGTTCCCTTCTCTCTTGCAAATTGTTTCTTTTTAGGGTGTCGTGAGAAGTCTTCTTCCGATATCAAGGGCTTCGCACTCTTCAGGAGGAAGACCTGGGTTGAGTCTGATTCCTCTTCCCCTGCATATGACTTCTTCCTGTCTCTTTTCCCTTCCGCCATGCTCGGCAGGGATGAACGCCATGTTTCCTTTGTTTCCTGGAAACGAATGGTCCATTTTCCCTCCTCTTTGAGAAATGCTGGAGCCCTTCTTCAGATATGTGGGCGACTTTTTGTCCCTCGAGGGTCTTCGCTTGGGTTTTCTCCCTTCCCCCGGACGAGGAAAAAGAAAGGAGCTTTTTTCTTCGGCGGGAAGCAGCTGTCAAAACTCTCCCCATTTCATTTTCGCATTTCAGCAGAAGTAAGGACGCTTTCTATTTTTTTTTCCCCTTCCCCCCCAGTGATCCCCTTCCTTTCCCTTATTTGCAGCTGGAAGTAGACGTTTTTCGAGTCAGACTGATTAGCTTTTTCCCCTTTGACGGGGCCACGGAATTTCACTTGTGGTTGCGAGGCCAAGCTTACTTTCTCCGTCAGGTTTTTCCCCCCCTTTTTTTCATTCGAACGGGGTGGTGACTGCCTCCTCCCCATCGGTGTTTCGACCCTTTTTCCCCTCTCAAACCAGCGCCACGACGGATGAAGGGACGCTCCCCTTTATTTACGTTACCTGTTTCCAAGTTCGATAAAGAGAATCTCCTCTTTCGCCCGTTGACAATTGCATTCTCTCCTATGCCGTATAGTCTCAAAAGTGGCTGCCTCGTTCCCTATACACATTTCTCTGTCTTTTTGGTGTTGTACTCTTTTTCTGTGGCAAATTTTGAATTTGCCTTCTTCCCGCGGTTGTCGATTGCCACGTGGTGTCGCTACGCCGGCTATGTATTTCTCTTCTTTTCCTGCGGGGGGCTGATGTCCATTTCCTGAGTCACCCTTTGTGCGTGCAGAGTCCTTTTTGACAGTAATCATCCGCCTTTCTTGGTGGGGGCTGTGGGCGTTTACAGGATCAGGTTTCTTTCCTTTTTTCTCGTGAGATGGCAATTTGCATGAACTTTACGGTCCTCTTTTTCCCTTTGGCGATTTCGTGAGCCCGTTTCTTCTAATTCCTTGGCGTTTCCTTTTTTTCCCTCTGAGGGCTATTCTAGTCTGGAGGCAGGGTTGGCGTCTTCTTTCCTCCTCTGGTAGGGAGCTCGGTAGCGCTGGTCATGGACGCAATTCTGACCCCTTTCTAGTAATTCTTCCCTTCTTCAAAAAATTACCCTTCCCTCCCCCCCCAATACACTCTTTTTTTCTACTTGGCATGTATCAGTCAGGGGTGACCTCGCGCATCGGATGTTTCCCTTCCCTTTCCCCCGAAATGTATTTCTAACCGCGTCTCTCTTTTCCTGAGGTACATCCTTTTTTCCCCCCTTTTCTTGGGACATATCCGATGCGCCCTTCTTTTTTTTCTTTTCCTCTTAGACTCGGGATTGCGTTCCCTGGACCTCGTTTCCAATCTCTCCTTTTCCTTCCTAATCCTTTTGCAGTTTCAATCTCCTCAACTCCTCCCCTCTAAGGCGGAGAAGACCTTTCCCTGATGTGCGGGCTGATCTTCCCTCCTGAGAGGGTTGTGCTGAAAGTTCTCCAATGATGTACTCTCCCTTTTTTGGATAGCTACCTTGTTATCATTTCTTTAATATTCCCGATCGAGGATTCCCCACTTTGAGCCCGATGTAAGTTATTCTCTCTCTCCCCCTATCCGCGGAAACCTTCGTGGTTTTGCCCCGCGGAGTAGATTGGCGCCTTGAAGTGTCGTCCCCCTTTCCTTTTCCTCGAGGGTGTTCTCCTTGAAGGTATCGCTGGCGGGTATCGCCTCCCCTTTCCTCTCCCCGGGTCACTTTTTCTTGTGTTGTTTTATTTCGAAATCTTCTGGAAAGTTTTCATGACTCGGGTTTTCTCGCACAATTATGAGATTGCTCACGAGAACGCCTTTTTGGGTATAAGCGCTGTTCCCCCCCCCCCGGCCTCAATTCCTGTATGTAGTTTTCAATTGGTCCTTTGCAGATCGCGCACTTTTCCTCCCACGCAACACAACTCCTTTTTCTTTTCCTTCTGGCCCCCAGCCAACTGTGGCAGATACCCTTGGTTTTTAGCGGGAGCCGAGTTTTTTGTCTTATCAGAAAACATCTTGTTTTTTTTGCAGTGTTAACCCCTTTTTTGCCCGCATTCCGGAAGCTTCCCCCCCGCGCCAAAATCCTTCTCTTTGATAGCTGCACCCACTTTTTTCCGTCATCTCTTTGCATGGTCAGATTTTTTTTAATGAGGTTTGTTTTCCCCCTTCTTCTCCTCCCGTGATTCTTCTTTAAGTGCCCCCTTATTCCAGACGATCTCCTCCATGACTTTTTTTTTTGAGTTGGCGCGGGTTGATGCCACTCTTTTCTTTCACACCGATGGTTGGATTATTCCCCCCCCCCCCCTTTGTCTCCGGACAGCCAGCGGAAATACTCGTCTCCACTCCCCCTGCGTTGTGCTCGACATCCCACTTTACTGCACAGGCCGTTTTCCCCCCGTAATGCGCGGCGTCCAGCTCTTCCCTTTCCTTTTCGCCGCCCGCCTGCCTTGCATCGGCTTTGTTCTCCCTGAGAGTTGATATATGCCGTTTTCAGGCGAAATGACCGTGTTTTTTTTTTCTTGTGCCGGCGGCGGCAGTTATCCTTTTCCCTCCACAATGACGATTTTTTTAGTTCTGTTGCCGATGGCCGTGCTGTTACGCCTTTCCTTCGAAGACCTACGCTTCCTGTTTACCCCTTTTCTTCGCCCACATTCGGCATTTTTTTTGTTCGAAAGCTTGTCTCCCCCCCTTCTTTTCCCACCCCGGGCTTGTTGGTTCCCGGCTTTCTCCTATGCCGGAATGGCGCCCAAGACTGACTACTTTTTTTTCTGGTAACGCCAGTGCCTATCTTTCCCCTTTCCAGGCGGCCTCCTTTTCCCTTCTTCTGAGTCTTTCCCCCCCCTCCGGCGTACAAAACCCGCCTGTTCCCAGTCCTTATCTTGCAAATTCCCGATCTCTCCATCAGGTTTTTTGACACGTTAATTTTTCAGGTCACTCCCTTTTCTCTTTCGCCACCGAAAGTCTCTTCCCCAAAACTGAGAGGCAGGGCTCATTCTCTTTACTGTTTTTTTGTCTCCCCAACCCCCCTCCGAAGGGCAGATGGCGAGTTCCCCCCCCCCCGAATGGGAAAGGATGGTGAGGTTCTTACCCTTCCATCGAGAAACGGTCCCCTTGTGGTTCGTGTGATTCGGGCGTTCATACTTATTTCTTGCCGGGCCTATAAAGATTCCTTTTTCTCTCCTTTTTCATCGCCCTTGGTGGCTTCCTTATATGAGAGCATCGCCTTGAGTCAGACGCACTGCCTGTACCCGTATAGCTGAACTCAAATGGTGCCTTTACCCGAACCGCCATTTTCCTCACGGTTTTTAATATAACTTTCCCTCTTTTTTCTCCCCCGGCTACAATGGTCTGCACCCTCCTCTTAATTGCAGCGTCGGGGATCTTTTCGCCTCTGGGTTAAAGTCCCGTGAGCCAGGACGGCTTTTTTTCTTTCCCCATTCGCGAGTCTGCCTTCCCTCTGGGGAGGTAACGTAGCAGCTCCCTTTTCTGTTTTGCAGGGGGCTTTTACGTGCTATTTTTCTTTTTTTACTTTCTGGGCCATCCCTTTGTGAAATATTAAAATTGTCCTAGTTTCTCTTATCTCCCGCGACACACCAAACCATCCATGCTTCTTCACTCCACATACGGCGACACTTTTTTTCAGTACCTTTTTCTTCCCCTCAAGTAGGCGCGTATTTCCTTGTTTTATCCCCTTGACGCCCCCATCAATAGATTCCTTTTTTCCTATGGAAACTAATGTCCCCTTTTCTTTTACCCTCGGTTCGGTTGAGGCCAGACCCGCGCCTGGTAGGTGTACGCTTTTTTTTTGGTGAGCTCCGCTGCTTCTCTTCTTTTGAGTAACCCCCGTCCGGAGTCTTCTTTTCCCCCCCTTGAGGACAATCAGGCTTGTAACCCTCCCCCCCTTCGTCACTTATCTGGCGGGTAAGGTCCGCATCGGATGGCTTACCTCCTTGAGAGCCAGAATATTACCTTCATCCTTTCACTCCCACGACCGAGCTTGCCTTTCCCCTCTTCCGAGGAAAGGGGCATCTGCCGCTTCTTTTCTCGCGAAACAAAGAGTCCCGCCGATTTCATAAAGCCGCGGATCCTTTTTTTTTATTTGTAGAGAGAGGTCTCTTTTGAAAGCGGAGGGGCTTATGTTTTTTCCCTTTTTGCCGCTTGCAGATGGAAACACATTTCCCTTCTCCTCTTTTCTGTCCATCCGCGTCGTGGCTGCTCTTCCCTCGTGCAGGTACGATTCGGCGAGCACGGGCCTCCTTTTGAGAGCATTTCTTTCCCCCCCCTGCAGACTTTTTTCCTACGAATTGAGAGTTCAACCCTCCCAACACATGGGGACTGGTGCGTCTTTTTTTTTTGTTACTCACGAGGCTTTCTGCAGTGTTACTAAACGTTCGCCCAAGTGCCCGCTTTTCCTTTTTCGGACCCCCTTCCCCCCTTCCATTCTTTTTTTTTTTCTGGAGTACCCCTTTTCTCTGGGATGGTGTAATGGCGGTTTCTTCCTCTCAGTTACGGAAAGATTTCGGGGAGTCAACTGGATTTCTGCTCTTCTCCTTTTTTTCCTCCACGGGCAGCAATAGTTGCTCCTCTTGATGCGGTTTGGTGTTTTTTTCTCCCCTCCATGAAAAACGGTGAGCCCCGCCCTTTCCAAGTGATTTGGAACTGCCTGTTCCTTTCTCCCCCTCGATCTATTCCCCGTCCCCTTTGCAGACGCAATTGAGTCCCTGTGACACTCCCCGGAATGTTTGCTCGCCGCTCGCATGGTTATCGGCCGCTTCTCTACCTTGGGATCGACTATTTGATTTCCCCTTCTAGATCTCATAACGATCTTCCCTCGCGTGGTGAGCTCTTTTTTCTGACGTGGGGGGCTGAGAATGTCACCTTTCCCCTTTGCGCGCGTGCTTGTCCCCGCTACGGGCACCATTCCAGTTTTTTCTTCTTTTTTTGTCATTGCGTGCCTTTTGCTTCTTGCCTCAGGCGATGCTTTTTTTTCCTATGCCACCAAGGTGCGAGGTCTCTTTTTTTTCTTTTTCAAGGCCGCGGTTTACCGATTTCACGTATGAACAGCACTACCCTTCTTTTTTACGGGTCTCGCTTCTGTGTTCTATTTTCTAGCGAGGCACGTGACCTCTTTTCTGGAGGTGCTCCTTTCGTCCCGCTGCCTCGCGAATATTTGCTCACCCTTCGTGAAAAGCGTGAGTGCACTGCTGAGCATGCTAAGTCCTTTCTTGTACTTCCTCCCCTCAGGGATGCCGGCCACCTTTTTTCTTCTCCCGGAGCAGAGAAGGGGAAAGGGAGTGAGAGGAATGACAATTACTATTATGAAAAACGTAGACACATTTTCTTTTCATTGATAGAGAGTGCGCCCCCGGCGTGGTTCTCCGATTCCATACCCTTGTCGCCTGGTTTCGCTTAACTCCTTTCCTCCCATTAACCGCTTGAGGAAGTTCTGCCCTTTTTTTTTGAGCCAAGGTGTGCCTTCGCTTTCTCCGGTGGATTCCTGGCAATTTTTATTTATTACGTCAAGATTGATGTACTTTTCTAGGCACAGGAACGATCTGCCATCTCTCCGGAGTCCCGTCTGAGGGATTACTTTTATCCTCACAAACCGGAACACCCTTTTCCACCCGAACTTAGGCTTTGTCTTGATATCACCCCCTTGGTTAGCACAACCCGGAGGATTGTTATCCTCCTTTTTTCCTCCTTCAGCAACGTCCGATTCCTTTTTCCCCTTATAAAGGACGACGCCTCCTCTTTTTTTTTCTTCTCTTTCCTTCGCCGTGTCCTTGCTTTTTATTTCCAGGGAAGGATCAGGTGACGGGTCCACTCTCTGTGGTGAGAGCCATTTTTCCTTTTTGTATCGCCTCTTTCCAGGAGAACGGTCCCCCGTTCGTAACAGTTCACAATCGGGGTCGCCTTTTCCAACCGCTATCCTTTTCTTCGGGCATGCATTGCGGTCCTCCTTTTTTTTGAGGAAATAAAGACTCTTCTTCTTTTTCAGAAAAAAGCCCCCTCCACCTTTGATTCCGTTAAAAGATTCTGTCCCCGCATTCTTTCTTTCCCAGTGGCTGCATCTATCGCTTTTTCCCGTTCTTTTGGGGGGAGACTCCTTCCCTTTTTTCGGGGGGGGATAGAGGCCTGCCTCACCCCCCCCTTCTTTCCTGCGATCCCGGCTGCACCGGGTTGTGTGCATGTTCAAGAGAACGATTCCCCTTTTTTTTTTTTTTTGCACGGTCGCGATCTGCCTTTCTACGTCGGGGGGGGTCTTTTTTCCCTTATCGTGTGTTCCGCTCTTCTACCCTCTTTCTGAACCCACGCTATGATTTCCTGTCCCCCCTTTTTTTTCCCCGATTTCGTGAGCACGATCTTTCCTTTCCCAGCGAGCACGTCACCCGTAGCGTACTTTTTTTTTCTTTCTCCCTCCCACTCGTGTCGGTTCTCGCGTCGCGATACATGTGGCTCATGGACTTCTCTACTAGAATATTTTCCCGCGCTATCTGTGCCTGGTCTAAGTGAATTTCCTCCTCTTCCTAGATGCGGTGAGATATTCGCACTCCTCCCCCCTCTATCTCAGTTATGTCAGACGTTCCCACTGCCCCTGGTTCATTTCCCTTTCAACAACTAGATTCTGGTCATGAACGCTTTCTCCTACTTAGCTCCTCCTCGTCTTCTTCGAGGTCCACTTGGCAATCTCCTCTTTTCCTTTCCTTCGACCAGCCAGAGCGATGGCTAGTTTACCTCCTTCTTTTTTTCTCCTTACGATCCCTCCCTTTTCTATGTTCCAAAAGAAGGACCTCCTTGATGCTTACCCGCTTTTGGTATCTCTTCCTACCGTCGAAACATTTCGACTTTCCCTTTTTCTTTCTAACTTTTAATCCGTTCTTCTCTTCTGAACTGAGACCTTCTTCCAGGAACACCCTAGGAACGACGGCTTTTTTCCTTTCATGACAATCGACAATGGTCGATGTTCTTTTCCGCGGTTGCTTTTCTCTGCCGCCTCCTTGAACTCTCGTGTGGGAGCACAGGGGAATTTCGATCTCCGATTACTTGCTTCTTTTTCCCCTTCCTCTTCTGGGTTAATGCCTTTTTTTTTTTTCCTCCCGAGAACGAATGGATATCTGTTCCCCCATCCCCCCCACCCGACGGAGCTTAGTTGTAATGGTTCCATTGCTCCCCCCCGCCAAAAGGGGTGGACAATCGTCTCTCCCCCATCCCCCGTGTGTTTTTTCTATCTTTTCTCAGGGATCCTGCGAGGAGAGCCTTCTTTTTCCCCCGCGGCCCCTCCTCCGCTGCTTTGTGGGCCACCAGCATATTTTTTTTCCGCTACCAAATTATTATTGCATTTTTTCGTCCCCTCCCGCATTCGCGCCACAACTTTGATCCCTCCTCTCCTTTGGAAGGGTCAGACTTTTTTTTCTTCCAGTGCGTGTTACTGTTCTTCGTAATTTGTTTCTCTTTAAGTGCATCCCCGACCCTTTTTTTAGTCTTTCTCCTCATTTTGCACCGTTCTTTTTTCCCGGCTTTGAGGTATACTTCCTTTCCTTCTGGGGTTAAAACGGTGTGACTATGCTCCCTCTCTTAGTATTGACAATCTTCCCTTCCTTCCCTTTTCCCTTTTCTTCGTATTCGAAGTCCTTTTTCTCCTCGTTGGGCTTTTTTCTACAACAAATGCACAGGAAGTTTCTCCTCCAAGTATGAGAGTGGCTCCCCTCCCCTTCCACTTTTTAGACTACCCCTCCTCTTGCCAGCATGCCGTCGTTAGGTTAGACCTTGATATTTGTAGGGACGTATGTTTCCCATTCACTTTCTCTTTTTTCCGTGTGCCGCCTTTCGGCTGCCGCCTTCATTGATCATCTTAAGTGATGTGGCAGTGCTCCTTTGGGTTGTTTTGTTATCAAAACAGCGAAGCCTTCTTCTTTTCTACTGGATTGCTCCGATTTCTCAATTCTCTGTAGTAAGTTTTTCCCAAACCGGGCTTGGTGGTACCCGGCTCTTTTCTTTCCCTTCTCTCCTTTTGCGCCCAGAGGTATTTTCTTTTTTTTTTCTTTGAATGGAAAGAACGTGCTGTTTTCTGCCGCTTGCATCGAGTCCCCCATTTGATATCGGAGAACACACTTGTCCTTCGACAAACTATTCCCCCGGCCATTTTTCTCCTTCAAAAAGTTTCCCCTCTTTTTAACCGGTTTTGCTTCCTATGCGCCAGGATGACCTTTTTCATCACGCTTTTTCCCCTTTTCCCTTCGACTTCCCCTTCAAGTAGGTCGGCCCCTTTTCTTCATCACTTAAGTCCCTCCCTGCACCACCCAGACCCATCTAATGGTGTATCCCCCACATTTTTCTGCTGGCGTTTTCACGTTCTTCCCCCTTTTTTCCCGACTGCAACGTTCTTCGTTTTTCTTTCTTCCGTTTTCATGGCACTCCTTTTCGATGAGTTTTTCTTACGGCTCCACCCTCTTCTTTCTAAAAGGGTCACCAATCTGTAGTTTTGCTGTTTCACCTTTCGGTTGCTCGTTTCGCGGCCATCGCTTTCTTTAGCCTCTCCCCTTTTCACTTTTTTTTTTGTGGAAAATCGTTTTTTTTTTCCTTTCTCCTCTCCTCGCCCTTTTCAGTTTCCTTTGGCATGTGTCCTCACTGACAGGAACCGCGAATATTCCTCCTTTCTGGTAATCTTCCGTAGGCGATCTCTCCTACCCCCACTCCCGCAATCCTTCCTTTTTATATTTCAATTCAATTCGGACCTTTTCCCCAGGTTGGCCTCAACACTAACGTCAGCGGTCGGGAATCTCCTTCCTTAATGAAATAATGCTTTCCCTCCCCTTTCTTTCCCTTCCCCCTTTTTTTTTTTCTACCAAGGTTGCGCGTGTTAGTCCTCTTTAGTGTCATCTTTTCTCCCCCTCTTTCTCCCGGTTTTTACTTTTTTTTCTTCTAAAGGGATGGGTTCCTTTCAAATCCTTGTGCACTCTGCTCACCGGTTTTTACTTTTTTTTTTTTTCAAGAGAACCCACCCCCCTTACCCCTTCCCCCCTTCCCTTTCTTTTCTCGGAGACAATATTGCTGCCCCTTTTCCCCATAGGCGATCCTTTCTTGGTTGACCGGAATCGTCACTTTTTTCCTAAATAGCATTTCCAGTACTTCTTTGTTTTTCCCCCCCTCCGAAACCTATTTTCCTTCTTTTACCGTGGGGATAGCATGTCGTTTTCTCCCCCAACGTCCCTTCGGTTTGTTAGTGTGTAAGCGGAAACTTCCGCTGAGAAAGACTGCGTCCCCCTTCCCTTATCTTGTCTGCTCCCTCCCTTTTGGATGCAATCCGGTTTTTCCCTCTTGGTTAGCCTGCGCTCCTCCCGCCGCTGCCCGATTTCCGCGCGGACCTAAAGTAACTTGAAGCTAAGCCCCTTCCTCTTTTTCTCTCCCAGCTTAATTATTTTCCTCTTCTTTTCGTGCAACAAAAGGTCCTCTTTTCCCCCCTCT
>Ga0179593_1527178_pt1 | contig 13621 bp, 21 predicted proteins | sample CZODoug2_1_08_16_FD_185931 | JGI IMG/M metagenome (GOLD analysis project Ga0179593, IMG submission 185931) | Vadose zone soil fungal communities from Angelo Coast Range Reserve, California, USA - CZODoug2_1_08_16fungal (PacBio error correction) | ecosystem: Environmental > Terrestrial > Soil >... | reverse complement strand
TCATGTCCCAGGCCTGGGACCCCCAATTCTTTTTTTTCACTACCTTATACTTAGCTTTTGCGACTATTAAGCCGAGCCTTTAGCCCACTTCTTCGAAGTTCTTTCCCCCATGTGCCCTTCCCCTGGCTCCTCCTCTCTTATGTTATTTAAGAAAACAGCTTTTAGCCGGTCCTCTTCTCCCTTGTAGTCGAGTACTCTATTCCCGCTTTCCCCCAGTGTGTCCGTCCGAAATGGTCCATTTTTCCTCCAGTCTCTCTTTGGCCCCCTCTCCACATCGGTTTAGAACCTCCGTTCGAATTTCAACTTCTTTCTAAGTTTTTTTTTTTTTTTTTTCTGGTGCCCATTTCTTTCGGGTTCCTGATTTCAATTTTTCAGGGTAACAGACTTTTTTCTGAGTGCCAGTTCTTTTAATTATTGGTCCCCCAGTTTTGACCCCCCCCCCCTCTCCCCTTGTCACATTGGCGTATAGCTTTTGGGTTTGTAGCTTGCAGTTTTCTTCCTTCCACTATTTCTTTCTTTCAATGGTTTCCTCTGTTTTTTGTTCCAATCGGATCCTTTTTTGATTTTTATCACGGTCTTGCTTAAGCTTTTTTCAATATTCCACCCTAAGGTCAGTTGTTCCCTCCCGGTTTTACTTCCTAGCGTTGTCCTGTTTGTTCCTTTTTTGGTCACCTTTTTTAGAGAATTTCCATTGGTGCCCCGCGGTTTTTTTGGGGATTTTTCAGTTCGACGCCGTGACCTCCCCTTGGCTGTCCACTGTCCTCCCCTTCCGCGTCCGTCCCCCCTTCCGTTTAACAACAACGGTTGTTCCTGCTTTGCCATTAAAGACGCGCGGTAGCAGTCCCTTTGGCCGAGTTTGTTTCCCTTTTCTCAGCCCCACACCTCCCCCGCCGTGACCTTTCCTTTTCTCCACCCCCAAATTTTTTTTTTCAGTTGCGGTCCTCTGCCCAAGGTTTGCTTCCCCCCCTTATTTTTTCCTTGAAGAGCTTGTTTTCCTTTTAGATCCTGGCTTTCCCATATTGTTTTTTTTTTTTTTTGTCCCCTAGTTTTCTTTATTTGGCTCAAACCCTCCCAAGACCTTTTCCCAGCTTTCCTTGGACTAGATCAGATTGATTGGCTTTCTCTCTGTATGAATTCTTTTCCCCTTTTCCCCCCCCCCCCCCCCCCCCCCCCCCCCCCCCCTTCCTTAGGAGTGGAGTTGTAGAATTGAGGCGTTGTTAACTCTTCTGCGAACTCCCTTGGCGTTTTAATCTCTCGGTTTTCGCCCGGGCTGGAGATCGGTTTTTCTCCCTTGCAACACTCCCCCTTTTTCCCCCCACTTGTCTTTTTTCTTTTTACGACTGTGGACCTTTGTCGAGCTTTGCCCCCTTGTCTTTTTTCTTTTCCCCTTAGAATTCGTTTTTTCCCCATCCCCCACCTTCTCTTTTTTTGCAGTTGAAGACTGGCTGCGCTTCTTGGCAGTGAAGTTCCTTTGTTTTCCTTTCTTTTGTTGGATTTTTCCTTGTGATTCTGTTTTTTTTGTGCCTCGAGGTTTTATGAGGACGGAAACCCTTCGGTGATTTTTTCCTTTGTTCCCTTGTTCCCAGTATTACCTTGAATCCTTTTCTTTAAGCAAAGATCTCCATCCTTCGTTCCACCTCCTTCTAAAAAAACTTTCTTTACAACCCTCTCCTCAAAACCCCCCCCTTCTAGTTCCCTTTCCTTTTCCTCCTTTTTGAAGATGTTTTTCAAATGTTGAATTTCTGACGTTTTAGCTTCTCTTACTCCCTCCGGCCCTGATTCTCATTTAGACCAACGTTCCTTTTCCCCCCTCTCCATTGCCTTTTGACCTTGCTTGTTGACGCATCTCCCACCCGGCCCCGATGGCATGACCAATCGGTCTTCTCACCCCTCATCCCCCAAGATGCCACCGTGCACCCGTCCTTTCCGTCACATCTTGTTGCTTTTGGCACGGTGACCCCCGTTCTCTTATGTGGATATTTACTTTTTGCTGACCACATTTGACCCTATCCCAGCGCGAGGCAAAACTCGACTCAAGTTGTTTTCCTCAAGATCGGTCGTACTTGCCGCGCGCCCTAGACCACTTTTTAACTCCCTCTCTCCCGCCCTTACAGCCCTTTTCCTCGCTCTGTCCCCCCTCTGCGAAGGATCTTCGGCTTTGAAACCGCCCCCCAAGACTTCCTTCCTCACCCTCCTCTGATGGAAAATAGGCCCAAACCTCTTTTTCCCACAAAGATTATCCCCAGGAGCGGCTTCTTCCTTTCTTCCCCTCCCCCAAGTTCCTCACGTTTTTTTTTGCTCTTTTCCCCCCCCCTTCCTTTCAATAATCCTTTTCTGCGTTTCCAATCCTGTTTCCTTAGCCTACCTCTCAACATTACATTTTGTTTTTCAGAATCTTTTGCTCGACAGCTATGCCCCCAGCCCCCCCCCTCCCCCACACCCCTTTTCTTTTTTTTTTTTTTCTGCGGCGTTTTTTTTGTTTTTGGGCCTCCCGTTAACAACCCCATATTCCAACACGGCTTCGAGTTTCTGTCAGATTGCCCGCCGGTGCCGGTCCATCTTTGATTTTGACACGATTCCGCGAATTGTCCTTTCCCCCGCCTCAGTTTTCCCCCTTTTTTCAAGAATATTTCACAGTCAAGTCCCCCACCAAAAATACAGTAATGGGTCCCCCCCATCTTCCACGGTTCGAGTCTTCTTCCCCCCGTTACCCCTCCCAGAACCCTTAAACCTCCTTTTTTGATGGGATTCTTTTTTCTTCGCATTTTCCGTCCACTTCATGTGGGACACCCAAGACAACTCTGTTGATGGCCAAGGAACGCGCCGCTAGCCTTTTTTCCTCCTATCCCCTCTTCTTTCTCCTTCAGCTCAACCCAATGCTCAATTCGTTTTTTCTCGTCCCCCGGGTCACGCATTAAAGAAACGGCCCCTCCTCCCCGTAAACTCTTACCTTTTTCCCCCCGTGACAAATCTCCCTTTTCCGAACCCGAGTTACCCCTTTTCCCCCCCCAACCTACTCCCTCATTTCCTTCTTCCAATTTTCGGTGGATCTTTTTATTTCGGTTTTGATCCCTGCCCGTCACCTTCCCATTTCATTCTTCGCGAACCACCTTTTCCCCATCTTCCCCCCTCTTTTAAGCCCCGCCCCCTGATTGCTCTCGTTTGACTTTCTCTCGGGTACGTTTTCATCTTCCTTGACGCCATTTTCAAATTCCTACTCCTTGGATGATAATTCTCTTCTTTGCGCCGAACGTCATCCTTCTTTTTCCCCCTAGCCCCTAGTTAAACTTTCCCCCTTTTGCCTGCCCTCCCCCTTTCGTGTCACTGAAGAGACCCCGTCCAAGGACAGGACCTGTGATCTGACCCCCTTCTTTTCTAAGTTGGACTTCCAAGGATTTTGTCCCCTCTTTTTTTAACGGGTCCATTTTTTGTAGATTCGTCCCCCTGTGATTATATTCCCTTCCTTGCAACCAAGTGTCCGCATCTAATCACGGAATACCTTAGAGGCGGAGGTTTTTCCCTTTCCTCCCCCCAGGGACCTTACGCCCCTCTCCTGGAAACTTTAACCCTACGCCACCGGTTTCCCCTTCAACCCAAGGACTATTCGGGCGTTTGAAGGTTGCACGCTGGCTTCAACTCTTGTCTTTCGGATTAGTGTATGTCCCCTGCCCCTCCCGGAACGGATTGAATTTCCTTTTTTCCTGGTTCGCTTCATGAAACGCTACCTTTAATCACATTCATCGTAGTTGAATTTCTTCCCAAAAAATTTTAGTTTCCTCCAGACTGAAAACCCCGTGTCCCCTTGAAGTTCCGGCGCAATGTCGCCTTTCTTTGGAGGTCCCTTTCAGTTGGTATATCTTCTTCCCCCTTTTATGAAAGATACTTCACATGTCCCTCCCCTTCATTCTTTTCTCACGGAGTGTGACAGTTTCCTCCCCCTTGCGCCTTCCCTTTTCCTAAGGTGTTGTTTCGAGATACTCTCTTTTCCGGCTCGCTGCTTCCCTGTATAATTTTACCTCCTTTTTTCTGCTTTCTTAAGTTTCTTCAATGCAACCTTTCCTAGTTACAGTCGCCCCCCCCCCCCCACACCTCATATTGCAATATCTTCAAAAGCCACCCCGACCCCTTTCATCCGCGATCAATCCTCCAAGGTTGTGCGATTGTTTCCCCCCATGTTGTTGATTAAAGAGTATTACTCCTTCCTCCGCCCTATCCTTGGAAATGCCGCTGTTTTCCCTCTCCCTTTTTAAACTTAGGCTGGGCCGAGTCAGTTTTCCCCTTTTTGAACCTTCAACCCCTCTCTTTTTTTTTCAGCTTTGGAAACCTTTTTCATCCCCCCCATCCTTCCTTGATGGTTTTTTGAACCCGTTTGTTTTACGAGTTTGTGGTTCCCCCCGTTTTTTTCCCCCCGGAGTTCTAGATTCATTGGACCTCTACCTTCCCCTACCCATGATATTCCCTGAGCTCTTCCCTTGATTTTGGAGTTGTTCATTCTTTAGTGTTGGTGAGGGAAAGTCCCTCGGTGACTTTGCTGTTAACTTAAAATGAGAAACACACCTTCCTCTTCCTTCTGACTCCTTTTGCTTTTTCTTTTTGGTACTGTTTTCAACCAACCTTTTCTTGTTTACGTTCAGGATCCTGTGGATGTTCCCTTTTCTTGTCCCTCCCTTTTCCCAGATACCAGTGGTCTTTCATTCCCGCCCCATTGGAAATAGGTCTTTTCTCAATGGATAAGGATCCTTTCATGGCATTTTTCCCAGCCTCGAGTTTCCCTCCCTTCGTCGACCTGTGATTTTCAACTTCTTCGTGACCTTGCGCCCTTTCCTTCTTCTTTTCTCGATCAGTTTTCGCTGTTCCACTTCAAGCTTGCGCGATTGTTTCTTTTCCTCTTCGGCCGAGTCATGCTCTTTCCTCTTGTCCCCACACGTTGTTCGCCTCCTCAATTTTCCTTATAGTAGAGCCTTTTTCTTCCCTTCACCTTCCCGGTTTCCTTTTCGTAGATTTTTGTGGGTGGTCTATTTGAATTTTGCAAATTCTGTCGGTTGTCAGAGAAGGTTAAAGTTTTTTTTCCCTTCTCGTTGCAGGTTGCTTTTTTACAAAGTTTTTCCTTTCGCTTTGCTCCTTTTCCGTTCTTTGTGTTTTTTTCCGTTCTTTTTTTTTGGACCCTCATTCTTTTTTCTTTTCCCCTTCCCTTAATCTGGAGAGGTTTTTTCCCCATTTGAGGTGCTTTTCCCCCCCCCTTCCCTTTGCTCTAATCTCCTTCAGGAGCATGGCACTCCGGTTTTCGTTCTCTCTGGTTCTTTCTTGATCTTTCCCACGGGTTTTTTTTTTCCCCCCTATCACTCTCCCCACCACTTTTTGTTGTTTTTACGTTCTTTTTTTTTTTTGTGTTAGCTTGTTGTACGGAACCCTTCTATTCTTGCAACCTGTACGCGCGTCTTCTTCACCTTGACTCTTTCGTGCTGTTGCCACTTAACTTTTATGGTCCTTTCAATCTTTTCCTGAATTTCCACCAATCTCCTTCTTTTTCAGTGCCTCCAAAAACCACGCCCCGCAGCGCCAGTCCCTTCTCCTCCAGCCAATGTTTTTGCGTTGATAGCTTAATTCTAACCTCCCCCCCCCTTCCTTCTCTCCCATTCTTCTTCTCTTTCCCTTGCCTTCCCACTGTTAGCAGTTCCCCTCCTATTGTATGTCTCAAATAACGCCATCGGCCCCCTCTTTTTCTCCAGTCCTCACCTTACTTATCCTGATTTGAGGCGTCCTGACCCTTTTCCCAGTCCTTTTGACTCTTTTTCCCCTTTTATTTGACTTTTTTAGTTCCCTTTCATCTCGTCCGAATATTTTTTAAATTGTGGTGATTGCCCCCCTCTCTTGTGCTCTGGCCTAGCTGGAGGCGCTAGCGGACTTTCAAGTTTCAACGGGTATTTTTGCGTTTGCGAGTCCCTCCCTTCACGGATCTTCTTTTTTTTTTCCCCCCTTCTACTTGTTTGCTCTTTATGTTTTGCTTCAATATTTTGTTTGCATTTTTCGCAGCAAATCGCCCTCCCCAGTTTTTCAGTCGTTCCAGAATAGCTGTTCTATTGCGTCCTTGTTAATTGGGTTCACTTTGTCCTTTTCTCCCTTTTTTGAGTTTGTATTCCTTTGGCGGTGTTTGATGCTTGAAACGGTCCCACTCCGGTTTCGCAAGGTTCTCACCTTCTTACACTGAACTGCGCCTGTTTCATCATAGAGGCTTTCGTACTTTTTCCCTTACCAAAACCCCGGGAACCCAGAATGACAAATTTTCAGAACCTCCCCCTCCTATTTTTTGTTGAGATCCTATTATTCGACCCTTTTTTCCATTTTCGCTTTTCCCCTTTTTTTTTTTTCCTCTTCTGACGAAGCTCGTCTCAAAGCCGATCCTTCCCTAAGGCTTCCTTTTTTCCCTCAGTTTTTAGTCTTGTACCTTAACCCCGGCTTTTATCCTTTCCCACTCCCCCCCTCATCCCCCACCCTTTATCACAACTGCACCGTTGCAAACCCTTCCGCCCCTATCCCCCTCTTTTCCCTGTTCCCGGTCGTGCCCGTCCTCTTCTAATTTTGTTCGTTGGTGAAATGCGGACACCCCTCTTTTTTTTTTCTTCCCCAACGCGAGTCCAACATTTCCGCCCCACTTGTTCTTCCGGTCGTATCTCTTTTTACTTTCCCCACTTTGGTTGTCCCTCGTCTCTTCCTTTTGACCGGCTGCGACCTACGCGAGGGTTCCTTCCATCCCAGCTTTTGGCAACGCATCAATTCGCCACTACCGAAAGCCCAATACCCTCTCTTGGACCCCCGTCTAAACGCGCGGTCCCCCCCCCCCCCCTGGTTCCCGCTGCTCTTTCTTTTTTTCCCAGATATTTTTCCTTTTGCGTCTTTCTGAAAAAATTTCCACCTGGAGTTACCCCCCCTTTCCCTGCGCCCTTGTACCATACCCCAGCTAGCATACTTCCACCCTTCTGGTCCTCCCCGCTTCTTCTTTCCTCTTCCCTCCTCACTTTTTTCCATTTGGCGGGGTCAGCCTTTCTCGGGGGCTGGTTTTTGTGCACAAAACCCCAGTCTTCTGGTACAGCGCCTTCGTTCATATTTCCCTTCGTTAGGACCGGAAGTGATAAAACACCCACCCCCCCTTCTTGGTCAAGTTTCCCCAACCATCCTTTTCCCTTTTCCCATTTTACATCCCCCTTGCTATTTCGGTTCGTGAAAACTCGGCAGCCCCCCCCCTCTCGAGACAACTTCGCCACGTTTCGAGCTTTCTTCAACCCCCCCCCCCTTTTCCTCCTACCCTGTGCATACCCCTGGAAGAGACATTCCTTTGCCCCTTTTTTTTTGACAGAAGGTTTAGACCGTGGAATGTGAAAAAAACCCCCCCTTCTCTCACTTACCTTCTTCCTTCCGTACCCTTTTTCCAGCTTATTTCCTGGAGACTCGGCACCCCCCCCCCCCCCCCTTCTATGCTCCACCTTTCTTCACACCGTTAGATTTTTTTTCTTTCCCCCACCACCCCCCCGGTGACCAGCATTCCCTTCCCCAAAAGGCAACATTCCTTCCCAAAAGGATGTTCCCGCGGCCCGACTTTCCCCCCCCCCCCTAACGACCTTTCCCCCCTGCTTCCAACCCTCCGGAAACAACCTTCATCCCCCCCTTAATTCGACCCCCGTCCTTTTTTTTTTTTCCGCATTCGTTGATGCGTCTCCGCTCTAGTCAATCATGCTGGCGTCGATCCAAACTGCCGCCTCATTCCTCTTCCCTCCCTTCTCTTCCCTCTTAGGCAGTTGGACCCTTTTCCTTCGGGTACTTCCTCTTGATGCTTGCCATCCTCCCTTTTTTCACCATTGCATCAAACTCTCTTTGACTCTCCCCCGCTATTTTTGCACGGTCATCCGTACCTCTCCCCCCCCTTGTCCAAAATATCCCTTCTTCCCGTTCATGACCTATTTCTAGCGGCACTGGAAGGGTTCCCCTGTCACTTCCCCCAGGCCATTTTGACGAACCTTCCCTTCTGTGTTTTAGCTCAGCTTTCCCCTTAGCGGTACGCTTCCCTTTCCCCATTTTGATTACCTTTTTTTTGCGACCCTTTTTTTTTTCATTCTCCTTTTTTTATACTTCCCAAACTGCGGCTTCATTTCTCCCACGTAACGCAGGATCGCTCGGTTTCAGATCTTTTTCTTTTTCCTAGAAGACTTGCACCTCCCTTCCTCCGTGAACCTTTCCCCCTCACAAGCGATTCTGGTTTAGTGTTTCAAGGTTCTGGCGGTACAATTATTTTTGCCGTCGCTTTTTTTTCAATAGTAAACACTGTAAACTCATCTTACCCTTTTTTTTTTTTGACCCTTTTCAGCAATGGTTGTTGCCCCCCTTTTCCCCCTTTTTTCGGGCCATTTTCTTTGACAGACGGCATCTTCGAACCCCCCCCCTGGTCTCGCCCCCGACTGCCAACAACCTGTGTATCAGGACTTGCAAGGCGCCCTGTTTCCTTTTCTTGTGGTGCTTTCTCATCAATGGTCACGTCTATTTCCTTTTTTTCAACTCACCTGGACCTTTTTCACGAAACGCCCCTTGAAACCTTTTTTTTCGTTTCCTATAATTTCCCCGCTCGCAAACGGCAGCCTCCTTTTTCTCCCTCGTTGTTGGTTGTTATCCCTCTTTCCGTTTTTCTGAAACGCTGGCAACCGGGCCCTTTCTTTTTCCCGAACCGCCTTGCTTTTTTTTTTGAAAGTTCTTGTCTCCCTACACCCAATTTTAGCTTTGATCCCCCCTCGAACTATCTTCCTGTCCAAATACCCCGGCCGCCCCCCCCCTTAACGGGCTTTTTTGCCCAATACTGATACCGTTTTTTGTCTTTCTCTCCCCCCCTTTTTGCGATCACGTTTTCCCTGTACGACTTACCACATTCTTTTCATGTCCTTGACGGTGTTCGTTTCCTTCGTGGCACACATGGTGCAGAAACGAGGTTTTCCTCGTCCTCTTTCTTTTTACCTGTTTTCCATTTTTCTTTTTAAGGCTAGTCAGCGGGTTCCCCCCCCCCTTTCCCCGAAAACCACTTTTCCCTTGTCGTTTTTGTACCGTTGTGTTTTTTTCTTTGTTTTTTTTGTAGATGCGTTTTTCCCAGTCGCTCTTAGGATCGATCCTGGGTCTAAGTTTCACTTTTTTCCTTTCTTCGTATGGTATCCTTTCTTCACGTCGTTCGCTAATCGCAATTTCAGCCCCACTCTAACCTCCCCCCCTCTTCCCTAGTCCCATCCCTCCGTTTTCCTTCCCCCTTAAACCCCCTCCATTTCGCAGATGTCTCCACTCGGTGGCCTGTCCTTAGTGTCCCGTCCTTACCCCCCCTTTTTTTCTTTATTCCCTCCAGTTGTAATTTTTTTCCCCCTTCCCTGCCCTTCGTAAGTTCCGACTGTCGACAGAAGTTTCTTCTTTCTCTAACGGAGTTCGTGTCATTTTCCCCCCTCTTCTTTCCTTTCTCTCTTCCTGGTTCGATTCAATTTTGATCCAGTTCATCTTGCATTTTTATAGGCTCGATTTATTCTAGTCCCCCCTTCCCCTTTTACTTCCCCACTGTTGTTTTACTCCCTCCCTGGAACTGTGCCCTATACCTTCTCTTTTTCCTCCACCCTGCCTAATTTCCAGGTTGCGAACAACCTTAAGTTGCGATTCACATTTTCTTAGTACTTTTTTTTTCAAGTAGTGTTCCTTTTTTTTCAGTTTTTTTTAATTGGCTGTTTTCCCCTCTTTTTCCTTCAGGTTCACCCATCTTGTTTTTTTTTTTTTTTGATGTTGTCACGGGTGGGACTGATCACTCAAAAAGTGCGCCTTTTTGTAGCTAGGAAAGTATGTGTTTTTTTGTTTAGCTTGCCGCCGGAAATATTTGCCCTATTTCTTCCCTGGTTTTCTCTTTAGCCGGTTCCCTTTTCTTTTCGGTCGACCATTTTTCCCCCCACAGGTCTTTTTGATTTTGAAATCAAACTAAGGCCGTCTCCCTTTTTTACGGCTATTGTTTTTTATTTAATGTGTTCCGTTTTTTTCCTGATTCCCCCCCCCTTCCCTTTTCCAGTTGGATTTCTTTGTGGGGGTGGTATATTTTCTTGTTAGAGCTTTGAAACATTTCCTTGCTATTCGTTGCCACTTTTTTCACGTTAGCGGAGGTCGTCCCCTTTTACGTAGAATTTCTTTTTTTTCCCCCCTTTGTTTCTTTTTTCGCTCCCTTTGCACTCTGGAAGTTCTTTTTAATCCATTTGGTTTTTTGTTTTCTTCTCCCCCAACAAGCCCCCCCTTCTTTCAAGCCAGTTTGCTGACCCTCCCTTCTTTGAGTTCCTTTGACCTTTTCCGAATACCCCTCTTTCAGATCTCTTTTCTTGCGATATTTTTTTTGAATATGTCCCCTGTCTCTTTCCTTCTTTATTTCTACTGTTGTACACTTTTTTCCCACAACTCACTTGCCCCACAAAGAAGTTTTATTACCTTTCCCCTCCCCTGTCCTCCTCTTTCCGGGACGCTCTTTTTTCGCTACGTATTTTTATTATCATCGAGAGGTTTCTTTCGGGTTGTCTTCTCTTTGATCTTTTACCTCTGCTACCAAAGTCGATTTCTCTGGTTTATCTCCCCCTCCTTCGGGAGACTTTTTTTTGATGGCTGAGGTCTTCCCTCCCAAAACTTTCCTCACCTTTGTCATGGCGCTCTTCACCTGTAGAACGTCTTTTTAGTTTTTTCCCCCCAAGGCCCTGGTGCTCTCTGGTTTTCATTTGATCTTTTTTCCTTTAGGACTATTTTTTTTTTCAGCTTGAATCCCCCCCGGCTATGCTGCCTGTCTTTTCCCGTGCTTTGAAGCACAGCGGGCTCTTTCTTCCACTGTTTCGGTTTCTTCTTGTGGCTCCCTTTTGATTTCTTGTTTCTTTTTTTTTTTTCCAGTGCAACCTTGAATTTTTTTTTATGCTACGGACGAAACATCCGGTGCGTTTCCTATGTCCCCTCTGTGCTCTTGTATTTTCCCCCTAAGCTCGAGGGTTGAGCTTTCCTCCTTTTTCCCCCACAAACAACTGTTAGGTCCCCCCCTTTTCATTCAAAAACGGTTTACATATAATACTTATCCTTTGTTGTTGATCTTTTTCAGGTTGTTTCTTAATGCTTTTTTTGTCATACCGTTTTTTTCTCCTCTCCTAGCCCTCCTAGATGCTCCATTTGCCCTCTCCCCCTTTGAAAGGCCTGTGTCAAATCTTTTCCCCCCCTTCACGCGTCCATCCGTTTTCGTCCTTAACAAGCGTTCTTTTTCTCAATAGAACTCCCCCGTTCATACCACTGGTGAAAACCTGCCCCTTCACGCCCCCCAATATTCCCCTCGTCCTTCTGATGTTGAAGGAAACGTGCAGAATGATATTGTTTCCTTTCCCCCCTCTTTTTGAAGGACACCGCTTCCCCCCCAAAATAGGAGAGCAAACTTCACGACTTGATTGTTCCCCCCCAATTCAACGCCCCCCCCAATAATGAGTGATTTTTTTTTTTTTTTTTTTGTTTTTGTTGTTTTTTCTCCACTCTTTCCCGGTTCTTATGCTCTTCCTCCCCTCTGAATTACTTGCCCTCCCTCTCTCCTGAAGCCTTAATTTTCCTTTTCCTCGCGATTTTCTACTTCCCCCCCCCCCTCAACGTCCTATTTGGATAGTAATTCCTCAGCTTTGGGAACCAACGTCCTTCCCCAAATGCGACCCACTCCTTCCCCTCCTTCTCTTGCATCCCCCTGCAGTGCATCCACCTCTCTTCTCCCTACCCTTTTGACTTTTTTCTATTACTTGTACCTCCCCCCCCCCCCAAAAGTGTTGGGCCGCTGGAGTATGACCAAAATGAAATTTCCTTGTTCACACCTCGGCCCTGCTGAACAGTTTCCCTGTCCCTCTTACTGCTCGTCCCTATTATAACTTTCCTCCCTCCTTGTATTATCTCCTCTCCCCCCTTTTTAAACGCACCCCCCTTGTGAGGTTCCCCTCTGTGAGTTCCGTGATTGTTTTTTTTCCCAGTTGACACCCAAACTCTTTCCCCTGCGAATGGATGGGTCCCCGCTCCCCTTTGCAGACGGAGGTTCATTCCCCCCTCGTGGGGTGCAAACATCTTCTACATTTTACAGCGTCCAGACTTATTACTTTGACACCTTTTCCCCACTATTTGCCTCTTCCTTCCGCCGACCAATCGGAAAGCTCCCCAACCCCCCCTTCCTCTTGGCCTCCCCCTGCCCCTTTGTTTCTCGCCACCGGTGACCGCCCCCCCGACCCTGCAACTCTCCTTCACCCTCTGGTTTTACATGCTTTCCCTCTTTCTCAGGTTTGTCCTATTTTACACAGCACCTTCGAATGTTCATTTAATCGCGCTTACGTACCCCTTTGCCCCTCCGCATTAATCTCCGGAGCCACTCCGACCCCCCACCCCCTCCTCCGTGGATTCCTTTATCCACCACTTTGAGAAGTCCCCCCCTTTTTTTCCCTGACCCCATTCACCGTTTTTACCTCCGGGAGGGTCCCCCTATTTAACCACTTCCCAAGACATGGGCCCGAAATTTTTTACACCCTCCCCTTCCTTTAAGCACCCACTTTTTCTTTAGTGTTTATTTCCCCGTTTTAACTTTTGTTATTTCGTCAGTCCTACTTACCAACATTTCCGCCCTTTTAGTTTCTTTTCCCTTTTTTTCACGTCCTTTCTATGCTCGTCTTTTTCCCCTCTTTTTTCCTTCGCGCAGCCCTGGTCCCCTTTCCTTATTTAGTTTTACGGGATTCTCTCGACTCTTCTCGTCTCTAAGTCCTCCTCAATTGGAATCCTCTACTCCCTTGTGATCGTCGCTCTGCTTCTTTTTTTCCCCCCGTTTCCGTTTCCCTGTCGAAAAAATTTGTACCTCTTTCCCCCTTTGGTCTCCTCCCAATGGAGGTTCATTTAAGTCTGCCCCTATTTTCCCCCCTCCTTTACCTGTCTCCCGAATTAACTGTTTCAGCTCCATTTGCGGTTCCGTTATGGAAACGGGTTCACATTTTGGGAGCGCCCTTGCCTCCTCCTTACCTCCCACGAGGGACTGATAACCCTTCTCTTCGCCTCCCCTCTTTTGAATATTTTTCCCCAACTTTTCAAGTTTCTCTTTTAGCCTGGAGTTCTGGTCTTTCCTACCCGATCCCCCTTCTTTTGATCGCCAACGGCCCCGTGACACCACACTCGACGCCAACTGTTTCCTCCCACAAGGTTCCCAATTTTCTTTCCAGGCGGAAAAAGTTCTTCCTCCCCAACCCCCTCCCACTTCCCCTTTTTGACCTCGCGTTTTTTTTGTGACGAACCTTTTTCCGGCTTCTGACTATGGAGGTAGGTTCTGTTCCCTCTAACCCCTTCCCGTCGACTCCTGCACCAACAGGGCAAGTTCGCAAGTTACCCCGGCTTGCCTTCTTTTTTAGGCGTAACTTCGCTTCGTTTGGGGTGCCTTCGTTTCTGATTTTCCACTTTTTCCTCTCCCGCCCGTTACTCCAACCCTCTTTCAAACTTCCTTTTCCTTTGCCCCCCCCCCTTGACCAAACTCCCCTACTACTTCCCCAGTGCGTTCCCTTATCACGGTACCTTGGTTTTTCTGCGTGCAAAGCCG
>Ga0179593_1501407_pt1 | contig 13621 bp, 13 predicted proteins | sample CZODoug2_1_08_16_FD_185931 | JGI IMG/M metagenome (GOLD analysis project Ga0179593, IMG submission 185931) | Vadose zone soil fungal communities from Angelo Coast Range Reserve, California, USA - CZODoug2_1_08_16fungal (PacBio error correction) | ecosystem: Environmental > Terrestrial > Soil >... | reverse complement strand
CGCGGCAAGCTGCACCGTCGTCACTCCCAACTTCCCCTTCCCCTATGGTTTTACCGTTTTTCGTGTCCCCGTTTCCAGTCGCCAGATCTGGCTCCTACCCGAGTCCCCTTTTTCCAGAAGACCCCTCAAAACAGAGTCGCGAAGATGGCCGGAGTATTTGTTTTTTTCAGTCTTCTCCCTCCCGTCCCGACTCCCGACGCCCCTCTTTTTGATTCCACGGAGCGTGTTCATCTCCGTGCCGGCCAGTCTCATCCAGACGTTTCTCCCCCGTAGTCCGTTGTCAGGGCCGGTTTTCCTCCCTCTCCTCGATCTCCTCCAGACGTGTCGAGGAGTCGAATTTGACGGTACGCAGCGACCCCCCTGTATTTTCCCACCAGAATTTCCACGTCTCCACCTTTCTCAAGACCGTCCTGGGGATACTTTTGATAGATCGGAACCGTAGGTCTTCCAACTTGCTCCGGATTGAATCCCAACCACCCTCTCGATCTCAACCCTTTCTAGGGCAGAGTACCCCCCCAAAAAGCCTTGGCCGTCACCTTTCCTTTTTCGAGACCCGCGGGTTTTTTTTTTCTTCGAGCGACGGGAAAGATACCTTTTAGGGAATTATAGAATTAGCTCCACACGCTTCTGGGGGTTTAGAGAATGATCTATCCCTAGTGAACTTCCCACGCTTTCCCTCGAAAACTCCCCTCCATGTAGTTCTGTTTTTTTCACACCCCCCCCCTCGGCATTCTCAAGTTCTTAGCTACACCCCCCTCTTCCGACGGCTTTTCCCGCCTAAGTATATCAAAGTTGGAGGACGACCCCTCTTCGTGATTTCGCGGCGAGGTCTTCGTTCCTCCAAAGGATCCGGCAAAACCTAGCGAAGTACCTTAATCCACTTTTTACCCGCCTCCTCGGCTAAATACCCCTCGATACCGGTCGCACCTACTCTCTCCTGACTCCAGAACACCAGACTCTCATGGACCCCATTTTTTCGTTTTGATTTTCCCGTCTTTTTCGTCGACTGTGCAGAACGGAAGAGACTTTTTGCGATAGGCAATACAGGCCTCCCTTTTACTCCTCATCCTGGGCCAATTCCGGGTCACAGACCCCCACAGTTTATTGGCCCCTTTCAGAACACGATCAGACTGGCCCAGGTCCGCTTCTTTTTTTTGGGTCAGCCCCCCTCCAGTCCTTCCATCTTCCCATCCTTCATTGAACACACGTTAATGAAGTCTTCCCCCCTCTCGCCGGTTCCCCCTAATTCAGAACGAGCCAAGTAGATTTTTTTGATGCTGTTACTCAGAGAGTCCGGATTGAAACTACTCTTGGACGAGGTTTCCTCCTTCAAACCCCCAGTATCGGAACAAGTAAGAAAAACGCTTTTCTGCCAGCGTACTTTTTTCTATCCCCTTTCCCCAGAGATCCCCGCTGCCGGACCGTCCCCAATCGAGCCCTGGACGTCCCCTGAGATCGCCAATGGCGACGGGAGGACGGCTGCTATACTTTTACCCTTTTCGAACCCCCTCGAACATCCCGTCCTCTATTAGGGTGATGTTTTCCTGCAACCGCATGATTCTCTTTCCAATCTTCGCACTAAGCTGTCCCTTAACAAACGTGACAGCAGACCGCTCTGTTCCTCTCGACCCAGATACATCCTCCTCCTCCCGCTCGTTCTTTCCTCTGCCCTCCGAGATCCCGATCACTTCTAAGGGGAGGGATAACTTTCTCGAGCCCTTACCCTGGATCTTCGATCCGTTAAAAAAAGCCCCCTCTCGAATATTGTGCCGAAACCCCTCGCTCAGGATCGAACTTTCTTGCTCGTAGTTTTTTCCAAGGCCACCCGGGGTTGATAGACCCGAGCTCCCCTTTCTGGAGTGTCCCTCTTTCAAGAACTTTGGGCGAACGATGTGGTAATCCCCCTTCAGATCCTCTTTCGAGTTGTTCCGGGTGATCGGAGGGCCTGCGCCCCCGTTCCCTTCCAGAATGCTAGTCTGGAAAACCTTTAGCTCTCCTGACAACTCGCTCTCTTGCTTTCTACCAGGAATTTTTTGGACTCTCGCCTTGATCTGGCATTTTAGCTGCGTCGAAAGAAGGTCTCACCACTTTATGAATAATCTCCTAACCCTACCTCCAGTCCCCATTCTCCGCCCCACAAATTCCTTCGGCCTAGGCGATCCAATGAGAAAGAACCCTTTCCGCCCCTTCGCCGGGATCTTCTCCCCTTCGGTCCTCCCCCCTTTTTTTTCCGCGGCCCGGGGTATGTCCTCGCCGGAAAAATCTGTTGCAAGAGCTCCCCCAGCCCCCCGTCGCAGACTAGAACGACATACCCTCCCCCCCTCGGCCCCCCAGGTTCCCTTCAGGTGTTCTGCTGCAGACGCCTCCCGCCTCCCCCGACTTTCACTTCGGGATAGCGCACGGCTCGACCTCACCGGGCTTTTCTCAGCAATTCTACTTTTTCCCCCCCGCTCCCCATACGCCGGTCACCTTCCCCCTCCCCTTATGCCCGCCATCCTCGGGCTCCCCAGGGGGTCCTTTTTGCAAAGTCGTAAATTACGGAAGGACCCCCCAGTAGAGTGCTCCCCGTATTCAGAAGCTCAGAACCACTTCATCGCGCTCTCGTACCACGGCCTTGGAATTTGTCCATGCGATCGGACTTTCCACCACCCCTCCCTGAGGCGCGTCTCCAGAGGCTGGTTCCCATCGATTTCCCCTCGTTTTTGTTTGTTGAGATTTTTTTTTGAAAACTTGCGCACAGTGCTTTTTTTTTTTTTCTATCCTCCTGGACTCGCTTCCCGTGTGAGTATAGCTTTCCCGGAGATGCTGCCAGGTGGGTTCGGGGAGATTAGGCATCGGAGGTAGTGTCCGGGGTATTTTTCCTTCTGAATTCCTTTTCGTTCACCCCTGGGATGCGAGGAGTTTCTTTCGCCTTTATCGGACCTTTACCTTGTGCTACGGGTTCGGAGGAGATTTTAGTTTAATTGGAGAATCAGACACCCCCCCTCCCGATCGCTTTTCTCCTTTTTGAGTCGTCTGCGAGAAACTGCTCTTGGGAGGCGCTTCTGACTGCGCGGCGACCTGACGTGCTCAGTGTGATGGTTCTTACTTGTGGAGCTTGGGGGCCAGGAGGTCCCTACTGACGCGTGTTGGCTGGGTTTTGGGCTTTTGAGTCCCCTTACATGCGTTCGTCGTCTTTAATTCTGGACTCGATGCCCTCCCACGCCACAATGGAAATTTTTTGGGATTTTAGCTGGCGCGGGGCGGGTTTTTTCCCCTCCGCGGACCTGTTTAGTTGTTTGGTACTTATGGTATGTGCTGGGGCGAGAGTTTTGTAGGGGTGGAGGAGAGATCTTTTTAGCTGGGTGTGAGGACCCTCTTTCTTTCGAACGCCCATTTCGCTACGCGATCTTCTCTCTCCGATCATTTTCTTGCTCCTTCCTGACTTGGTCCGCCTGTTGCTTCTTCGATCAGCTTTGGTCCCAGCTGGAGGCTTTCCCCGCCCGTACGGAGAGGATCTGTTTCGCTCTCTTTTCGCCACCCACAGCTGCTCTGGTTACCTCCAGCTAAAGTTGCAGCTAGGCACAACCCCCTTTGTCCTTCGCTGCCCTTACCCGGGCCATTCTTTCGAGATTGCGATTGTGGTGGTTATCTCCACGAGTAGATTGAACGGTTTTTATTTATCTTTCCCGCTTTCGTAGACCTGGACCTCTTCAGTGATAGTCTCTCCTCTCTGGATAGGCCCCCGCTCGAGGGGGAGGAAGAGCTTCCAGGCTGTCGAGGGAGAAAGACCTCTTCAGTTCCTCGCCCTTTTTTAGCATCCTGAGTCTTGTTTTACCCTCGCGCGGTGTCCTCCAAGCCCCATATAGTTAGGAAGGCATGGCTCCCGTTGTATTGGTTTTAGAATCTCCACCCCTTTATTTGCCGGATCCGCACCCCCCCCCCCCCCCCCCCCCCCCCACCACCAACAATCCTCCTATATAGAATCCTACGCTTTTGGAACCCTCATGGCTTCTCTGCGACCGGCTCTGGATCAGGTGAGATAATGGATTAGTCTTTGTCGGGCCCCCTCACTGGAGTTGCCGACGAGTCCATCTGTTTCTTCAGGCCGGGAGCCCCTCCTCCTTCGACTTAATCTCCCAGCATTTAACGGCTGGGTATGACTTCTTTCTTCCTGGTTCTCCCATCCTTAATTCTGCTTTTGTTCCATTCATTTTTCCTGTTTCATGCAAATTGGACACTGAGGGATATGTCGGTGGACGGTGATAGAAACCTGGCCTCTATGATCTGGGTTTCTTCCCATTACCATGGTGATGCTTTCACCTTCCAAGTCCCCTTCTCCTTTAGGAGTCTCTCTGCATGGAGGTTGGAGCTGAGAGATGTCTGTCATATTGTTTAGATCCTTTTTCTCGTAGGCACATTTGACCGAGATCCCTTTTATTTCTCACTTCACAAAAAAGTTCAGCTAGGAGGCTGAGATCCTGCCGGAGTCTCTGCACGTTCTTAGGTCTTATCTAGGGGCCGGACCGGTTGTATATCTTTTTTTTCCATATGAACAATGTTTCCTTTACCGGGTTTCTGGCCGGACCATTGGTACTGAGATGACCTTTTCTCCCCCGAAGCGATTCCTTAACTGGTTCTCAACTGCTTTCCAGCACCCTCCTAGCCTTCCCTGTCGCATACTTGCTCCAGGAGATCCTGAGGTCCCGTTGGTGAACCGGGAAAGCCTCGGACTGGGGTTCGTTGCCTGCCCACAGAGATTTCGGAAGAGCATTGCGCTTCGCCCCCCGGAAGATTTTGCCAGTGGCTACCTGCATTTCGGAGGCCTGACCTACTCTTCGTTTTTCGGGCGTGAGAAACGCGAGTTCCATTCGTACGGGTTTCGCCCGGTTTGGATCCGATCTTTTTCCCCGCTCGCCGCTGGTTTTCCTTTCTCTGCTCCGAAGGAATTTTTCGTAAGTTTCTCAATCCCCAGTAACCGGTCTTGGCCTAAATTTGTTGGAGGACGTGGGGAGAGTTTTGGTGACCCCATGTACTATTCTTTTGTTTTTTTTTCTTTTTGTGTTTTAGCGAGCTCTTCCTTTGCTCAATCCACTGGGCGGATGAGGAGATTTTCCGCGGGATCCTGCGACTTCTTTTGTCAACTTTCAAAATTGGCATAAGTGATACATTTCCTTTTCCCCGGTTTCACCTGCAAAGTCCTTGGATAGCCCCCTCCTGATGTGTCATGCAGCGCCTCGGTTGGAAGGGATTTTTTACTCCACACCCTCAGTTCTGACTTTATTTTGGAGTTCTTTCTTTTTCGATAATGGGTAGTTCTCCCTGGACCGCCCTCCTTATGTACATCCACCCCTGATAGTTCTTCCCCGAAGGGTCGGTTCCTCACGGGCATTCGTGCCGTCGAGGACGAATATCTTCTACCCTCGTTTTTTTCCGAGGCCATTAGGCCTCCCCCTAGTGCAACGTTTCACTCCCACTAAGAGTCGATCTAGAGGTATCGGCGATGTTTGAAATATTCTCTCAAGTCGCTCTCTACCATGATATCCAGTCAGACTCCACACCTATAAGTCGAATCTGGACAGGCCCTTTCTTTGGAGTACCCATCCTTCCCTTGTCCAAGACCTTCATGCCCTACTGAATAAAAATTTACCTACGTTTTTCCCCTCTTTCAAAGTCCCTCCCCCTTAGTGCCCCCAGTAGACCCTCGTGTAGATCCCGTAGGAAACGGTGGTCAGGGACTTCACATTTCCCTCCTTCCACTCTAACCCTCCTCCCCTCCAGGTTTGATAGCACCGGAGTACGCATGATAACTTCCCCCACCCCTCTCTAGTACTATATACAGCGATTCCCAGTCCTCCAAAAAGCCCTTAGACGCATGGTCTCCGTGCTCGGCCCGCGAACCGGCCATTGATTGAAAAGTTAGAGACGAAAAAAACATCCTTTTCTCCTACTCGTCCACCCCCCCACCCGTTCCCCCGGGCCCCCCCCTGGAGATTTAGATAACGCCGAGTTGCTTTCTTTATCCCCCCACTGAACCCAGTCTTTTCTCTATCGCCTCTCTCAAAACCGCCCCTCTTAAGGTTCGGTTTCCCTCAAGCAGAGAAGCCTACCTCACTTTTTTCCACCCCCCCCGTGTACCTCTTGCATCCATGTTCCCCTATTGTCCCCCCTTGCTGTCCCATCAGGAAGACAGAAGAGGTTAGATCCCCCTTCGTTCCGGGTCATCTTTTCTAAGGTCTGGTATGAACTCCTAGCGGTTCACCGTCGTTTCTATTAGGTCCGTAGCACACTGGACCCGTCCCCCCTTATTCCCACAAGAACCCAGGTTCAGATACCCTCCGGCGTCTCCCCGGTATTTCACCTGAGTATGACGCCTAGAGACCCGCATCTCGCTTTGCGTAGTTCCTCAGAACCCTCCCTTTCCGGCCCCTGGAACAAAGGTTCTGCTGGTTCCCCTTCTTGACTCCCAAGAAACTTGAATGATTCTGTGAGATTATTCCCTTCCAGCGCCCTCTTTTCTCCGGCTCAGCAGCAGGAGATCTCCTTCCGTTCCCTCCGCTATCCACTTTTTCTTGTTCCTCCTATCAGAGGTCCCCAGTCCGCTGACTCTGTTGGCGATAAAGCCCACCTTTGAAAGCCTCCTTCCTCTAGTGGCGGGACAACTTTTCACAACCCCCTCAACAGTATTCCTTTCTTGCCACCCGCTGGCCTTCGAGATCCTAGATACGCGCAGCCGTTTTTTTTTATTACCCCAAGTCGCATCCAGCAAATTCCCTTCACGAACGCTGGACGAGGAACGTTCTCCTGACCCCTTTATCGCAGGAAGTCAGAACCTTTATCTACTCGGGATACATCCTTCTTGCCCCAGCAACTTTGCTTCCCGAAACGAACATCAATGGAAGGCGATTGTGCAACTTGGCCTCAGGCGCCCGTACAAGGGTGAACCCTTCCCGGCCCCCCACCCAGACCCCCCGCTCCTCACAGCCGTTTCTTCTCCGATATTTGGGTGTTTTTTCCCTCCCCACTTTAGGTATCCCCGCAATCCTCTGCTCGCAACGGACAGCCGGAGATAGAAAGGCGCTCTTTCTTGCCCCCCTCCTTTATTCCGGCTGCGCGGGCCGAGTCCCCCTCTCTCCCTCTTCACTTATCCTTTCTTTATCCCGGGAGCTCGACCTGGAGGCTGATATTCAGATCATTCCCAAAATTAGGATCTGGCCGCTTTTCCCCCCCCCCTTTGCTCAGGCACCCCTAAGTTCCCTTTTTTTAAAAGAACACCTTAACGAGGAAGTTAGAACTTCCACTTATCTTTTAGCCTCCCCGGACTTGCTTGTAGAGTTAAATCCTTTTTTGGGATCCCTCTGAGCGGCAGCATCTCTTAGAGTGGGATCTTTTTCTCGGAGGCCCCTCCTCTTTTGATTACCCTGCTGCTTCTTTCCTTCCTCGCGAAGATCCCCACCTTAGGGGTCTTCTGAACATGGCGGCTCTTGAGCTCGAAAGGCCCCCTTCCTTGATCAGGTTCTTTCCCCCTTTTTTCTATAGTGACACTCGTCAAGTCGCTCCATACAACCTTCCCCCTCTCATCCCCCAATGAGCATTTCCTCAAAAAACCCTTTGGCTTTCTCCCCTTAGACATCGCGCCATTCGCCGGGCTTCTCTGTTCCGCTGTTTAAACGCCATGGTGAGTCTCCCTTCTTAGTCAAAAGTTCTTCCAGCAGACTGGGAAACATGTAGTGTTTTTTCCCCCCGAGTTACAGGTCCCCCCCACGAGTCTGACCTCCACCCCCTTTCAGAAAACATAGGCCAACAGTAAATGACTTTTAAGGTCTCCTTCCTCATTTACTCCCGACCCCCTCCGGGCCATTCGCGAAAGAATTCCTCTCGACATAACCCTTTGAATACTTTCCTCTTGACTTGCCTTCCTTGACCTTTGCGAAAACTTTGTCCCTCCATTTCTCAATACCTCGCCACTTCGAAAACTCCCCCCCCTTCAGTCTACCTTGCGCCGCACAAATCCGGCATCAAGGGGTAAGGAACCCCCCCCGGATACGACCTTTTCCCTCCCAAGTTCCCACTCAACTTTTCCCGATCTCCCCCTTCCGCCACAAACTCCCTCAGCTAGCGCTCCTCCCCTGACAAGGTTTGGGATCGAGTAACTCTTCGTGACAGACCCCCCCCCACTCCTTTTCCAGCGTCTCCCCTACCTCCCCCCTCCCCTCTTTTACTTTGTTGTTTCTCTTAGAGATGGGGGTCTTTTGAAAACCTCCTTGGAGACGCCCAGTGATTTGGGTAGTACCTTTTTTTCCGCGATCACGGATATCTCCCCCATTTTTTTTCCGGTTGAGTATGATTGACGGCCTTTCGGAGTGGACTTTTTACTGGGGCCGTCTTTGAATTGACGGCGGAGAGTTTCTCTTTGAGGAAACCTGGAGAGAGGAGGATTTTTTCATCGGTTTCCCTTTTTTTTTCTCATGATAGAGTTGGTCTTTTCTCATCGAACCCCATTTCAAGCTCCTTCAGACTTTAGCCCGGGGAGTAGCAGTTGTGGAGAGCAACCCCGCGACGCTGTCCTGCCCCTGGTACTTTTGCCTTTTTTTTGCTGAATTGGGTTTTGGATTCTTCTTTCTCCGCTGCGCGGTTAGGATTTGAGAGCTTGAACCTTACATGTTCCGAGTGGTTCCTCCCTTTTTCTCCCGCGGACTCCCCCCAATGGCCCTAGGTGACATTTTGCGACAATCTCGGCGATGTTCGGAGGGCGTTCTTGTCCTTCAGTGATTTGTCCCCGGCGGAGGCTTTTTGGCGGGAATTGGGAGACCTTTTTTTGGAGTTCGCGTTTGTTTTTTTCTTCGAGATGCGACACTCATGATCACGAGATCTTCTGGTTCCTCTCTCAAGATGCCTGCCGCTTTTGCGACTACGGTGGTCTTTTTTTCCGAGCGCATTCTCAGCGCGGTCCCTTCGGATGCTCCCCATCATCCTTACACACTCTCCCCTCTGCACGCTCTAGTTAGTTTTTCCCCCCCCCCTCCGTGATTTTCCTCTACGAGCTGAAAGCTGCTCGGTATAACTTCCTGTTCCTTCTTTTCTTAGTTCCCGGTCTTAGGCGATCCCTGAGAGATTTTTTTTCAGGGACCGGAGCCGATGAAAGGTTTTTGCCCTATCTCCTCCCAGCTCCTCCCCCCCCCGTATCCCTTATTTGTATAGTCTTTTCTTTTCCTCTGGCAAGTCTCTCCTTTAGGGCCGAGTTGTACCTTCCCTTCTGTAGGGGGTCCAGTTTGCCGTTATCTGCGAGTATTTCTTTCCGTGCCCATCTTTCTTTTTTTTTGAGTCCTCGGTGCTTTTTCAACCAGAACTATTCTTCGGAAGGTGTGCTTTTTTATGGGAAGAGGTAAATTCTTTTTCTTTCCCCTTCTCCCTCTCCCGAGGACCCCTCACTTCCTTTCCTCTCCTAGTATTTGTATCGCTTCTCCATGATGTGGCTGCCATTTGAGATAATGGCCCTCGGGTTTGCGTTTTATGGCTACTTTAATTTTCGAAGGAGGACCCCTGCAACTAGTTTTCCATCTTTTCGTTCCTTTCGGTGTTAGCGATGAATCCTTCCCCGTCCTTGATTTTCTTCTTCAGCTCTTCCTTGCGGCGGTTCCCCATGAATTTTATGAAGTTGATTCTAGTTGTTCCAGGTAATTGTCCTTTTTAAAGCCATCTTCCCTTCTTTTGCTAATTTCCCCGGTGATTTCTCCCCAAGCGGTTTTCCTCTGGGCCCCGAGGAGTTTTCTCTTTCTCAAATCTTTTTTTTCTGAGAGGGATCTGTCGGAAGTAATTGCTCTCTTGAGATAATTTGATGTGGAGTTTTTCTTTTTTTTTTCCCGATGACTGAATTTCAGGATCTTCTTCGCGCAAAGGTTCTACAGCGATTCCTTCCTGTTCCGCAAGAGTTTCCCAACGTTTTCCTTTATATAACTCCTGAGGTTTCTCGTCTGACTTCTCTAGGCGGTCCGTTGAGGGTGGGAGATTACAGTTTCTCTCCCTTTTTTACCGTACACATTTTTTAAGTGCCTAAGCCTTTTCCCGGACCCTTGGAGCCGCGAAGGACCCCCGCCTTTTTTTTTTTCTTTGGTCAACCTTCCTCGTAGCTCCCCCTCTGTCACCCCGTCGAGTGCCTCGTGTAGAGATTTAAAGGGTATCCCCGGCTTTACATAGTTGGAGAGGGGAACTTATTTGATTCCTTTTCTTGGTCACTCTGTCTTCCCGCTCTTTGATACTAAGAGAAGGAGCTATGACCCCTTTTTTTACAGTAGTCCTTATCTGCCTGGAAGAAGCTAATGAAATTGCGTCGTCCTGTCCTCTAAACTCCGCGTTATCCCCTTAAAGGTTCGCCCTTTTCTACAAGTTTGGGGATTCTCAGTATCTTTTTAGATGCTTCGGTCTCCAGTTCCTTTCCGGAACTCATTTCTTAGAGCCTCTGACATCCCCGGACGGGCTGATGTACACGGATTGGTCTTGTGTTTTTGAGCATTTGTTTCTCTGCGTACTTTTGGGACCCCTACAAGTTCTTTCTCCTAGGTCTACTTACTATCGGATTCTCTTGTTAGTAAGGTACAAAATGGCCCCCCCCCCTTCTACTTCCCTCGGTCTTTCGGTAAGGGTCCCCTTTCCACCTCCCTTTGGTTCTTTCGGAACCCGTTGATGTTTATGACGTCGGTTCCCCTTTTTGGCAGCAGTCGCCCCAACCAGACTGACCGCTTGAGAACCTTAGTTTTTTCAGTTCTTTCTGGAGCCTCCAGGGTATGAGCGATCTGGAGCCTTGAGAGAAATGATGCCCCCTACGAACCCCATTTTTCCTCTGAGACGCATTGTCTTTTCCTACGTGTGTACTTTCGTGAGGACGATGCTGCAGAGAAGAGTATTCCCCCGACTTGTTTGAGACAGAATTCCTTAGTGCCCTGTTGTAACTCCCCCAAGGACAGCGATCAAGGATCTAGAAGGTTCCCCCGGACCACGCGGACCCTTCCGAGAACTGATCCTGAGCTTCCCCACCAGAACAGAAACACCAAAAAAAACAAAGTCCCGAATCGCCCCCCCTGTAGGACCCTCTTGGCGGAGCAAAAGGCCTTTCCCGTCAGACAGGCCCCCTCCCTCCCCCTCCTTGAAGATCTTGGGGCTTGATTTTTCCTCGTCAACACTCCGGAAGCCGGTCGATCAGAGACCTTTTGTCCTACCCCTTCCCTTACTGAACGCGCCCTAAGTCCCCCCACGCCTATTTAAAGCAGTTATAGCCCCCAGACGGTCTTCACCAGCCTCAAACCCGATAGATTCCCTGGCCTTTGCAACCCCATCCCCGCCCCACCCCCCTATTCCCCCACCTAGCACAGAAGTTAATGGGGATACTTCTCTTTAGATTGCCTTCATTGCATTATTTGCATTTCTACCTAACCCCATCCCCTCGGATGAAAGAAGGAGACGACCCCCCCCCCCCTCCAGTCAGACCCCACTGTTTGGGGAGCTTTTCACTGGATCGAGTTGGACCCCCCTAGAGACTCAACTCCCCCCTTTTAGGGATAGAGTCCCTTCACCGACCCACTTCCTGGTTTTCCGCACGAGCCGCTCTATCAGCATGAATGACCCGCCCCTTTCCCCCCCGCCAATCCCCTTTCTCTTTCCACTCTGTCACCAAAGGATGTTCCCTCACGGCGACCGTATTTCTCTCCGCCCCGTTCGCAGCGAGAGGCGGAAAGTTGTTGAGAAAGGTTTTTCTCCCTTAAAGCTCGGCTTTCTGGAGAACGTTACTCTTACTCCAGGTTCTCTTAAGAAAGATCTGGGAGTCCCCCCAGACCTTTTTCAGATCGTCCCCCCTTCCTCAAAGTTCCCCCAGATCCCCTTACAGACTGACCAGTTCCCTGATCTCCTTTTCCCCGGTCCCCACCAGCATTTGAAAACCCCTTTTGTTATCGTTTCCTCCTAAACCGGCTGCCCCCAGCGTTCTTCCAAGTTGTCTCCCCTCCCCTTAGATACTTTCTCTCTTCCCTCAAGCTTTTTTTCCCCCCCTTTGTCCGAAGCATGAGTTCTAACAATGAAGAATTGCGAAAGCCCCCCCCCCTGATTGAGAGAATGCCAAGGATAGACGCGGTTGGTTTAAAAGTAAAAAAATCCCCCCCCCTCTACTAATGTCCTCCGTTCCAGAATGAACAACCTCCTGCCTTTTTTTCCCTGTGAAACTTTTTCCTTTTTCGAAGAATCTCAGACGCAGCCCGTCGGAGGGGAGATGTTTTTTCATCCCGAGACCCCTTACCACGTCCACTCTGGTCCGCTTACTCCGCCGGAAACTTAAGCGAAGGACGCCGCCCCCCCTCTTTCTCTCGTTTATCTCTCCCTCCTCGAGCCTGTCAGAAACGTCCCCCCTCCGCCCGTATTCGGCGAGCTCGGGACGCGGCGCCGGAGGGAAGCTTCCCGGCGTTTTTTTTACCAGTTCCGCACCCAAAAGTCGCCCCCCCTTCCGAGACTATTCTGAGGTGCTTTTTTCTCCCACCAAAGCCTTCCTTTCTCAAAAGACACTAAGCCCTTGCCCCCCCCCGCAGTCGAGATACTGACCCTTACCTCCTTTTTCTGGCGTGATCCCCTTTTCCCCTTTCGTGACAAGATATTCCCGCTCGAGCGAGGCTTTTCCTCCTCATCGATCACTCCTTGTAGGGTCTCTCTCACAGGACTCCGTCTTTTCGATCCCCTTTAGGTCCTCGTTTGCGCCGCAAAAACCTTTTCTCGAAAGAAGTTTCGTCCCGAGAGTTCCCGAGCAAGGAGACTTCACCTCATAGTTTTCTTCCCGGATGGATTTTTTCTAAAGAGCCGCTAACGATATGTCCATATCATGTATCGTTTTTTTTTCTTCTTTTTATGGAGGAGAATCTTTGACAACGACGATGCCGGAAAGAATCTCCCTCCCCCCCTTAAGGAGGTTCAACCTTCTTCCCCTCCGCATGATTTTTTTCTCCTTAAGATATAGATCTACTTTCGATTGAGTCTACCTCCTTGTCGTGTCCAAAAATCCCCTCCTCAGGCTCGTAATACCACCCCCGCCTCCGCAAAAGAACATTCCTCCCCCCATATTCAACTCCAATCTCGTAATTCCACTTCTCCCCCATCAAAATCCCCTCTCCCATCAGAATTCCTGCTAAATGAGAAAGAAGGTAAAAATTTCCTGTTAATTACGGCAAGCTCTCCCGATTCCTTCTCTTGGCCTTCCTCCTCCATCCACCCGCGCAATCCTCCTTCTAAAGACCCAATACCCCCCATTCGAAAAAAGCTTCCAAACAATTGTCCCCCCACTTCCCTTAGAATCCCTCCCTCGAGATCTCCTCCCACCTTCCTTCTCCCCTGGCTACTTTTAAGCGCGAAGATTGAGTGGTCGATGAAGAAAATCCCATATATCCCCCCCCCCCCCTGTCACCCCGGACGCCCTCCGAGATTCGGTGTTCCCCCTGCCGAAAAGCCTCCTTCCTCGAAAGGCCCCGAGCCCCGTCCGCCCAATACCCTTCCCGCCGATCAGAAGATACCCGGCAGGCCACAAACTTCATCCCCCCTCCCGAAGTTTGTCTCTTTTAGTCACTGACCCAAAACCGCTGACTCAAAGTTCCTTTTTCCCCCCCTTAAA
>Ga0179593_1469061_pt1 | contig 13621 bp, 28 predicted proteins | sample CZODoug2_1_08_16_FD_185931 | JGI IMG/M metagenome (GOLD analysis project Ga0179593, IMG submission 185931) | Vadose zone soil fungal communities from Angelo Coast Range Reserve, California, USA - CZODoug2_1_08_16fungal (PacBio error correction) | ecosystem: Environmental > Terrestrial > Soil >... | reverse complement strand
CTTAGTTGTTTTCTTTTCTCATCGGAGACCTTTGGTTCCCCCTTCAAAACGAGGGTTTTCTTTTTTTTTTCCAATTCAAATTGCGGTGACCCTTGATGGGCCCCTTTCCCCGCAGCTTGGTTACCCCCCCCTCCCCCCAGTGGATCAAAATTGCTTTCATTCCCCTGCTATCTTCCATTTTTATTTGCCAAATCTCGTGTCCATTTTTTCCTTTCTTCTTCTGAAAGGGTCCTTTAGACAGTGGACAAATCCCCTTAATTTTCTTCAAAACGCCGTTCCCGCTACACTTCCCCCCCCCCGTTCCCCCCTTCCTTCCCCCACTTTGCTTTCCCTCACCAGGGTCGAGGCCCCAGTTTTTTCTGTCCCCCTTTTTTTTTTTGTTTGAGCCGGTTAAATCGTCTAACATCAACCAAAAAAGTCAACTTTTAGCCCCCCACCAGGACCCTCCCTTCCTCTGTGATGCATTTTTTTTTTTCCAATGTGATGATTCCCCCCCCTTTTTCACCTTTTCCCTTGACCCCCCACCCCGCGTGGTGGCGCCTCTTTGTTTCCTTTGTTGCCCCCCCAACAGGAACCCCCTGTCCCCCAATTTTGGGTTCCCCTTCTCACGTGGTTCCCTTCGCTTCGGACCCGGTGTGTGAGTTTTTTTCCCCCCCAGCCTGCAAAACCGAAAAAAAAACCCCCCCGCATCCCCCCAAACAAAACCCGTGCCCCCCTAATTTACCCCATTGGACCCCCCCACCCCCCCCTTTTTCCCACCCCCCCCCCCCAATCCTTTTGACACATGGAAGAAAGTAATTTCCACACCCCTGGTAATTTTTACACGGTCCTTTTTCCAACCCTTTACACTGTCCCCCCCAATTGTTTGGAACCTTTTTAGGATGCTTTTCTCTCCATGATACTGGTTGCGTGGGATAATTTTGCTTCCCCTTTTCAGACAGCCCCTTTGATAAAGTGGCCTTCACCCCATCAAATTCTCATTCCCTCCCCAAAGTGCTGTTTTTCCTTCCCCCCGGTCCCCTTCTACAACTGACCCCCAGAGACACTGTGGGAGGCAAAAAGTGTTTGGAGGTTGCAACTTTCTCCTTCCCTTCGCCAGGAGTCCGGGACTAGCCATCCCTTTTTCAGAACTTTTTTTTCTGAACCACCCCTTTTTTTTTTTTTTCATTTTCCCCCCCCCCCTTGGTCCCAACAATACTAAATACATGGTGTTTTTGTTGTCCCTATTCCCCCTTGAACTTTTCCATTTAAGTGATCACTGGGCGGATTCCATACCCCCTTTTTCCCCCCCCATTGGTGCCCCCTTTCCCCCTTCCCCTTTACCCCCATTTTTTTCGCTTACGGTCTTTGGGAGAGTCATCAGGGCTTTTTCATCAAACCCCCCTTACCTGCCTTTCCCCCCCTTTTTTGGGTCCTCCCCGTCACAACCCCAAAAATTTCTTGGTTTTTCACTGTTCGTTAATAGTTCTGGGATTTCCCCCACCACTGCACTTGTTTCCCCTTTTTCTTTTTTTTTCCCCCCCTTTTTTACCTACATTTTTTTGCCTGCTTCCAAAAGACTTTTCCAGTTGTCCTATTGTCCCAATGTTGTGCAGCCCACGGGAACCCCCCATGTTAAACCGCACACGCTAAACCGTGTTTCCAACCTTCTCCTGCAAACCCCCCACTTTTTTTCCTGTCAACTAACCCCCCTTTCAAAGTCCCCCCCAAAATTGGCTGGTCTTTCCCGAAAACCCCCCCCTTTGGCCGTTTGACCTTTCCCTGGTTTTCCCCCACCCACCTTCAATTTCTGACCCCCTTATTACCAGGAAATACAGTTGACTCCCCCCCCTAGGTCCAGGTTTCTTTTCCAAAGGCCCTTTTTTTTTCTTCCTTTTTTACTCCCACTTTCTTTTCCCCCTGTCCCCGCGATTTTTTTTGAGGTGACCCTTAAAACAGGCATCCCCCCCTTTTCCGGTGCTCTCCTCTGGTTCACTTCCCCCTTTTTTCGCTTTTTTTTCGAAAAAAAAAACCATTAACCTTTTTTTGTTTACGATCTTTTTCTGTCTTTCTTTTTCCTTGCTTCTGGTCCCCGGCCTTGCGTCCTTTTTTCCTTTCGTGGTGTTTCTCCCCTCCCTGGCCTTCCTGCTAATGTTGTGAACGCATTTCTTATGTTTCCCGTATCCACCCCTGTGCTCCACTGGGCCCCCCTTCGTCCCCCTCTCTTTTACGTCCAGCCAGTTTTCCTTCCCTTCCCCTAAGGTTGGCCCGGACTCCCCTGATTTTCCCTTCTCCCGTGTGCCGTCAGGGTTTTTTTTGGACCAATTTTTCATGGTGTCAAAGTTTCCAACTTTTTTTCGTCCGATCTGACTTTTCTTTTTTTTCCCGTCCCCCAAGGATTCTTTTTTTTTTCCTCTTTCCTTCATCCTCGTGGTTTTTCCTTCCTCGATTCCCTCCCTGCCCCCCCTCCTGGGATGACCTCCAGTGCCCTTTTTCCGTTCCCCAAAAAACCAACCCCCCTTTTCCCGGTTCTCTCCTTCCCCCCCCCCAGTTCAACTAGTCTCTCCCTCCTTTTCTAATGTTGGAGGGTCCTGATCTATCTTTCTTTTTCCTACTTTTCCCCCTCCCGGTGGGCCTTTGTTCCCCCCCTCAACTGATCCCCGGAAACCGATCTTTCTGTTCGTTCCCCACCCCCCCGAGCTTTTGCCCCCCAGGTTGGATGGCCTTCCCCTTCATTCCTTATTCGTGCCTGCGGGCAAAAGCTTTGACCATCCCATACGAAATCCTCGCACCCCCCAAACTTTTTCCCCCCGGTTCCGTTTCCCCTTTCCTGGAATGTGCCTTTGCTGTTCTTTTTTCAGTTGTTCATGGGGTTCCCCTTGGCCCCGTCTTGGTTTATATTTAACCCAGATAGGGAGTGCTGTTTCTTTTCCCCCTGACCCTTCCCTGTTTCATTTTCCTCCACCCCCTTTTTTTTTCTTCGGGACCCAGAAGTGAGTCTGGTTGGCCCCTGGTTCGGTCCCCCCCTTAAAATCTTTTTCCCTGGTTACAGTTCGTGCGGTTTTTCGTGATTCCCGCCCAATGTTCCCCCTTTTTTTTTTCTTTTTTCTTTTGTACCCGCCCCCCAAATCTGTTTCCTTTCTCAAGCCATGCTTTTAGCCCCCCTTTCTTTTTTCCCCCTTTGTTCGTGGGGTTCTTTTTTTGTGGGTCAATTCATTTTTTCCCCCCGATTTCTTGGGACTTATCTTTTTTTCTTCTTTACCCCCTTGAGTGTTTTTATTGTTTCCTCTCTTAAACCCCCCATGCGTTTTGATCCCCCCTTGAACTAGATACCTTGAACTTTTCCCAATCTGTGACTTTCCCCCCCCCGTTCTTCCGGCTCCACACACCCCCCCACGTGCACACTGCCCGCCCCTTCTTGCCCCACTTTTTTTGGATGAATTTTCCTGAAATCTCCCACGCTTTCGTTTTGACCCCCCTCCCGTGTAGTTTTTTCCCCTTTTTCTTTTTTTTCATGTTTCCCGCCTCCCCCCCTTCCATCCCCCTTTGTCCCCTGAGCCTGTACATTTCCTTTTCAAGGGAGTATTCGTTTATTTTTTTTTCACCAACTGTACCCCAAAAAAAACCAGTGGTTTTTCGAAAACCCTGGGGGCGTTCATTTTTTCTTTCGGTCCGTTTTCTTTACCTTCGTTTTGGTTGCCTCCCCCCCCCCTTTCCCCGTATTCTCCCCCCTTCCCCCCACACTCGTCACTGTGTCTTTTAAAATCAAGGGTCCCTGGATCCCACTGCTTTTGAAGTCCTAGTACAGTTTTTCGCCCACCCTTTTGTGAACTCCCCAATTTTTCCCCACGTCTGCAATTGTTGTTTGATAACACCGCCCCCATCTTTTTCCCCTTGCCCGGTGCTTATGATCGGGAGAAACTTTCCCCCCCTCAAGGTTTCCCCCCTGTTTTCCACGTTTTTTTTATGTTTTTTTAATTCCTTTCCCTTCCATTTGCCTTTTTTTGGTTCGACTTTTTCTTTCCCCCTTTTGTTGTCCCACACCCTGTCTTGGTTGCGGTTGGTTCAATTTTTTTTATTGATTTGTTTGTTGGTTTCGATTTCCTTCTGTTTTTCTTTGATTTGTCTTTTTTTACCCCGTTCCTTTCCCCCTTCCCCCTATCCCCTTCCCCCATCACATCCCCCTCCTGGTTCCATTGCCAGGTTATCTTTCCCAAAGTGCCCACCCCCCCTCGGTTCCCACCCCCCCTCCCCCCCCCCCCGCTTTTTTGATTTTCCTTCCTTACTTTGATTTTTCCCACCCCAATTGATCATTCTCTTTTTTTTTTCTTTTATTGTATTCATTGGTTTGGGGTCCTCCATTTTGGGCTTTTTTGAATTCTTATTAGAGCTTCTTCCTAGAAATGTTGTTCCCCAGTAAACTCCCTGTCCCTTTTGTCCTTTTTTCCAAATTTGCCTTTTTTCTTTTTTCCGCTATCCCCTGCGCGTTTCTCAATTCTCTTTCCCCCCCCAATTATTTTTCATGGCTCGCAGCCGACCAGGCATGTCCCGGAGGGAGGTTTGACACGACAGGGTCTTTTTTCTCTGTGTAACCATTTTTCCCCCCCCCCCCCTCTTTTGTCTTTTTCCTTGCCTTTTTTACCCCCCCCCCCACCCCCCGCTTTTTTTCTTCTTCAGGCCCCTTTTTCCCCATCTTCTCTTTTTTCCACTTTTTGTTAATTACGATTGATTATCTCTTTCAGACCTCCCGTTTTTTTTTGTTGCCTCTCTTTTTTATGTTGAGCATCGTGGCTCCCCCCCGGTTCGGTTCCAATAAAGGTCAGGTGTTCTTTCTTTCATACCCCCAGAGCTTGTTTCCCCCCCCCCCCCCTTTTTCCCAGGATTTTTTCCCCCCCAACTTTGCGTGGGAATGTGTCTGATTCCAGGGCACAACCGCGACAGGTCCCGTGCCCCTTGCGTCCTTTTTCATTACGGGCCCCCCCCCCATTTCCCCCCCCCATTTTTCCCAGTCTTAATTTTTTCTCCCCGCCCTGCTTTCCCCTCCCTATTTTTTCAAAACCCCCTCACTTTTTTCCATTTCCCCCCATTTTTTCCTTACTGCCCCAGCGAGTCCTTTTTCGACGTGACCTTTCAATCCCTTACCCTCTCCTCAAACCCCCCAATCCACTTTTTGAGCCCCAACAGAATAATCACTCAGTTGTTTGATGTTCTTTACAATTGGATTGCTTCCCCATACCCTTCCGTTCCCCCCCCCCCCCCCCCGCTTTGTTGGGTTTGTTGGGGGGTGGTGCCTCTTTTATTGTCCCCTGGCCGGCCAACAGTCCCCCTGTTGCAATGTCCAATCTTGTGTCCTTCCCCCCTTTCCCTCGAATGACTCCTGTGTTAGCAGCCCTGCCCCACCCCGACCAAACTTTCCCAAAAAAAACAAAAACCCAATAACTTTTGTGAACCTGCACCCCCCCCCCCTTTTAACCACATTTTTTGCCCCCCCCCCTTTCCTTTCTGGTCCCCCCCCCCCCCCTTCCTGGAATTTCCCTTCCTCTTTAACCCCCCCCCCCTTTCAACCTTCCCCCCCCCCCTGGTTTTCCCTTCCCTGGAGTTTTTTCGTCTTCCGGATCGGCAATTTTCCGGCAAAGCCCTTCCTGTACCTTTTCCAACTCTCCAGGTGCGAAAACCCCCAATGTTCTCCTTTCACCCTCCCAAATCCGTGAATCACCCCCTTGGTCCACCATGACTTTTCCCTTCCCCTTCCCTCCCCCTGTTTTCTCCTTTAACGGATGACGGTTTTTGTTTTTGTTTGAGTTTTAAAAGGCTCTCGGCCCCCCTTCCCTCCCCTTTTTCGTCAACCTTTTTTTTTTCCCTTTTTTAACCCCGTGTACCAAAACACGATAATCCCCCCGGTTTTTCCCCCGCTTTCTTTCCCCTTTTGGACTTTGGCGGGATTCTGTAATACAATCCCAAACATATTCGAGCAGTTGTTTTCTTCTTAAATTGTGGTGAAGAGTCATCATTCCTCCTCCCCCCCCCCCCACCCCCCCAATGTTCATTGCCTTTTCCCTTTTTTAGGGGCCCGGATAACAATCTTTTTCCCTTTCCCTTTTCTCCAGGTCTTTTTCCACGGAACGACATGGCCGTCAGGAGAAACCCACTTTCCCTCATGGCCTGATCCCCCCCCCCACTTCCCTTCCTTCTTTCTTTGGTCCCCCCCCCCTTGTCCCCCCAGCCCCCCCCAGAACCATTTTGTACGAAAGTTGATCCCCCTCCAATTCTTTTTTTTTTTAGACCAAACAAGATTTTGGCGTTACCTTTTCCCAACTCCTCCCCCCCCCCCCCCTGGCGGGGACTTTGCCCCCACTGCAAGCCCCTTTTTTTCGGGTCCCCTATTTTTAAGTTCCGAAACCCCTTCTTTTCCCCTCCCTTCCCCTTAGTTTTTTTATCCTCCCCTGGTAGTAAGGTGTTAGTTACTTGAAGGCTTTTTTTTATGCCCTCCTAGCTTTTCTTTCCCCCTTCCTCCCCCTTTGACTGGTGCCCAGCACATTCTTTTTTGCTGATTACGGTCCTTCCCTTTTTCCCCTTTCCCACGCTTTCCTCCCAGTGTTGTTTTTCCGTATTCGTATGGGTGAAGTGCTTTTCTTCCCCTCATGTCATTCCCTTCCCTTTCATTCTCCCTCTTTTGGTCCTCACTGCGTCTTTTTTGTTCAACTTCCCTCCTGCTTTCAAGGATTTTCCCCGTTCCCTTCCCCTCTTTCCCCCCATTCCCTTCTTCCCACGATCCCTTCCTGAAAGTATTTTACCGTAGCCCCGGCTTACTGTTTTCCCTGAGGACCTGAGTTCCGTTTCCCCCCCTTTTTTTGTTTTTTGACACTGCTTTCCTTCCCCCCCCTGTGAGTCCATATGCCTCTTTTTTACGCCTTGAAAGGATCTCCCCTTTTCTCTTTTCCCCTCTCCCTTTCCCCCCTTTTTTTTGGTTTTTATCCGAGACATTCAGGGCCCAATTCGTCTTTTATCTTTGTCCTACCCCCAAGTTCCCTTAATTCCCCTTTCCCCCCCACCACCCCCCTGTGGACCTTTTCCGTCCCATCAGGGCCAAAATCCTAGTCCTCTTTGATTCTTTGAGGGAAGACTTTCGTCTCGGACCCTCCTCCCTGGCCTCTGTTCCGTCCTTTTTCTTTTTTGTTGCCCCCCTGGTGACAACGCAGTTGCGTACCCCCCCCCCTCCTTTTCCTGGTTCTTCAATTTCCCCCTTATTTGCCCTTCCCCTGTTTGATTTCTGCACAGTGGGGCAAAAAAAAGTGCTGTGTCATTCCCTTCCGTCCAAGTTCTCGGGTTCCACCCCCCCCCACTTTTAGTGCTCCCCCCTTCCTTTGTTTCAATTGCGTTTTTCTTCTTTTCCCTCCTTTGCCCCTTTTTTTTTGGCCCCGTTCTGGGGATTGGGCCCCCCCCTTCCTATCTTTCCCCGTTCTTCCCTCATTTGTCTTCGTCAAGGTACCCCTCCCCCCTCTTTACGTCCCCATTTTTTTGCCCCCCGGGGAGGGGATCCTTTCCGTGAGGCGTTTCCTTTCCCCGATGGTTTTCGAACTTTAAACCATCCTTTTTTTCCCGGTTTTTTGTTTTTCTGGTTTTCCTCTTTCCCCGCCATTGGTTTCCCTTTTTTTCGTCCCTTTGACTCCCCCCCCACATCTGTTTTTTGCGAGCAAAGTGCTTTTAGCCAGTTTTTCCTGTGGGGTTTTCCGGCTGTCCCCTTTTTCCCCCCCCCACTCCCTTTTCTTTATTTGTCTTCCCCCGGGTCCCTTGTTCTTTTAATAAGTGGGTTTTTTCACCCGGTAACCCCCCATTTGTTTGTTCTACTGAACCTTCTTAGCTTCCAAGCTTTTCCCAGGAGTTGCTCAACCCCACCTTTCCCAAGTCTTTTCCCCCCCCTTTTTTTTTTTTTTTCTTACTTTTTTTCCTTTTTTTTTTGTCCCCCTCTCCCCCCACCTCCTAGGTCCACCCCCCCCTTTTTGCCCTCCCCGTCAGCTTTAGATTTTTCCCCCCCCCCTTGGATTGATGTTCGCCTCCTTCCTTTCCCCCCGCACTTTTTCCAGTTTTCCCCTTTTCCTTGCGTGCCCCCCCCCCCGGTCTTTTCCTCTTTTTTACTGTTTTTTTTTTTTTTTTCCCAATTTACCCCCCCCCCACAAACCCCTTTTCCTGGACCCCCCCCGTCTTTTTTCTTCGGGAGGCTTTACCTTTAGTGTTGCCCCCCTGCCACAACCTCCCCTTCTTTCCCCCCGCCCACCCCTTCTATTTCCTTTTTTTTTTTTTAATCACGGGGGCCCTTGATCCCCACCATGGCTTGGAGTTTTTCCCGTTTTCTTGTTTTCCCCTCCCCCCCTTGGAGCCAACAGTGGTCCCATAACTTTTCTTAGTGCCCCAACAATATCTGCACGTTTCTCCCTCCCCTTCCCAATCCCCGTAACCCTTGGGTACAACCCCCCTTTTTCCTTTTTTCATGTTTTTTCCCTCGGGCTTACTCGTAGTGGTGGGCATTACTTTCCCTTGTTTGTTCACCCCCTTTTTCTCTTTTTTTTTTTTTTTTTTTCATCTGCTTTCGCCTTTTTTTCTTTTTTTTTTGAGTCTTTTTTTTTCCCCCGTTCCACGTCTCCTTCCGACACAAAGTTCATTCACTCGGAATGTCCATTGGGGGCCTTTTGTTGGCGGACCAACCCTTCCCCTATATTCCACCTCCAAGTTAGTTTTGGTTTGTCGTCCCCTCTTTTTGATCCTTTCCCCCCCCTTCTCATCCATCTTTTCTTTTTGGTTTTGCACAGTTTTTTTCCTTTTTTTTATTCTTTACGGATTTACCCCCTGTTAGTTTTCCCCCCATTCCCCCTTTCACCCCCCTTTTTTCCGTAAGTTGTCTCGTCCTTTCCCCTTCCTTGTGTAAGTACTTCGCTTCCACTTCTTTTTCTTAATTTCCTCCTGTTTTCCCCACTTTTTTAAGGCCCTAGGGGCAGCGCGCCTTGAGGAGCGTGAAATTGTGGAAAGTTGACTGAACCCTTTCCCCCCCCTCCCCCCCCTTTTTTTTTTCTCATTTCATTGGTACCCCCCCCTTCCCTTTTTTGTGGCCTCCTCTTATTCCTTATGTGTTTCAGTTCCATTTCCGATGGATAATTCCCCTCTTTTTCCGAAGGTTGTTGTTTTTTTTTTTCTGCTCTCTCCCCTCGGTTGGGACCTCCTTCCCCCCTGCGTACCCAATAATTTGGAGGATTTGGTCCTCCATGAGTCCTTGGGTACCCCCTTTTCCCTTCTTTCCCCTTTTGTCCTTGGTTTGTCCTTTTTCCCGAGATCAATTTCCAAACTCTCGCCAGGCGGCTTCAGCCTTCCCTCCCGATGACCCCCCTTTTCAGTCCCTCTTCACGCGATCGTCTCTTGTCCCCCCCGTCTTTCCCATCCCAAATCGGCCCCTTCCCGTCCCCAGGGTCTGAGACTGTTTCCCTCCCTTCGTGAACTCCTTCCCCAAGAATTTCACCAAAAAAAAGCAATTGTGCACCAACCCGGCCTTTTTCCCCGCCCCTCTTGTCGACCCCCTTTGTTTCTTTTGGTCTACCCCCAACTTTCAAGGAGGTTTTTGTTTTTTTTTTTCCCCCAACCCGGCGTTTTTTCCCCCTTTCCCCTCGTCTTTCCTTTGGCCCCGAACCACCCAGGAAACCGGGCACATGGACCTTTTGCCTTGGGGAAACTTTTACTTGCTTTTTTCTGTCCCATTTTTCAGTTCCTCCCCTCAACCACCCTTCCCCTCCCGCCCCCCCCCCCCCCACCCAGGAAAAAACCCCCCCCCCCACTTCCCCTTTTCCCCCACCCTGACACCAACAAGTGGACATTCCCCTTTTTGAGTTACCCCCCAACTGAAGGGTCCTTTACCTTCGATTCCAACCCCACTTTTACCTGCCAACATGGTTTTCAACCCCCCCTGGCGGGAAATTCCCCCTTCCGATAAATCTCCCCCGGGCAGGGGAGATTTGGACTACCCCCCTTCCTTGGTCCCGTTCAACCATCCCCCCCCACCGGTTTTTCCTTCCCCCTTTGCTCATGAATCAAGTCATGGTTGGCTTCCTGCCCCCTGAATTTAACCTGCCATCGTTGCCCCCCCCGGTTTTTTACCGTGTCCTTCCCCTACGAGAGTGGCCCACCGCCGTAACTCGGCCCTCCTTTTTTTTTCGCCGTTTGACCCCCCTGGTTTTTGTACTTTTTCCCTTCCCAACCCCCAAACAGCTCCCTTTTCCGTTGGTTGGGTCCCCCCCTTTGTTTTTTTTTCCCAATGCCGGCCTTGAGGGATTATGTGGGCGCGTCACTCCACTCAATTTTTTTGAATCTTTTCGTGGTCGTGTGATAGCGTGTTAGGACTTCCCCTTCCCCCTTCCTTTCTCCAAAAACCCACCTTTGTTCCCTTTTCCCTTTTTTTTTCTTGTTGCTGCGGACCCCTTCACCCCCTTTCCTTTCCCCACTCCTTACCCAGGCGTTTCAGGGTTATGGTTCAAGAACGGCCCCATGGTCCTGAGGCGGACCCACTTTCCCCCCTCTTTTCCTGCTCCACCCCGGCTTCAATTCCTCCCCAACCTGTGGCCCCCTCCCCACCCCCGCCCCCTTTGTTTTAAACCTGTCCAACCCACCTTGTCTTCCCATCCACCTTTTATCAAAAACAGGATTTTGGCGTGTCAATAACCACTAACTACCCCCCCTTCTTGGACTCTTCCCACGTTTTTTTTTTTTTCCCCCTTTTCTGGTTTCCCCCCTTTTCATTTTTTCAATTACCCCTCGTCCCTGACTTTTCCCCCTGGTATCCTCCCTCCGGGTTTCTTCCCCCCCCCCTTTTTTTCTTATTTTTTTTCAGTGACTCATGAGGAAATTAGATGGGGTCAACACTCTAAAGAACCTTCCCTCCCAAACTTCCTCTCTTTCTCCCCCTTTCCTTTCCCTGGCTGATTCTCCAAACCTTTTTTGTTTACGATCCTTTTTTTTTTGTTATTGTGTGTTTTGCACCATTTTTGCAGATTTTTGCCCGAAGCGAACTCATTTCCAGTTTTTTTTTCATCCGCCTGGTGTTTTTTTCCCCCAGGCTTGGCCGTCGTGTTTGACACGCTCCTTCATTCCCCCCTTCTCACGGGTCAGTGGACCCGGCTTGCCCCTCCTGGATTAGAGACCAGGATTACCCCTGTTCCTTTTCCCCCCCCATTTTCCCGTAGGGAAAACTTACTCGGAGTGTTGCCCCTGGTCTTTTGTAAAGCGTTGTCCAGGTTGTTTTTTTTGGTCCACTTTCTTTTTCCTTTCAAAAATGGATTCCATTTACCTTCCTGATTTTTCCGGTGTCAATTCTTTTTTCTTCCCTTTCATCTTTCCATAACTTTGTTGTTGTTGTGAAATTCCTTTCCAGCCCCCGGATATTTGTCTTCCCCCATTCACCCTTTTTCCCCCCTTTTTTTCCTTGTCCTTTCACGTTTCCACCCCCCAACCAACCTGTTCCCGTTTCTCCTTCTTTTTTCCCTTCCGTCAACCTCCCGTGAGGTAAGCGGGGATAAGGGCTTTCAGGGCCTTTTCTCCGTTCCCTCCTTACGTTACTTGTTCCTTTTTTTCCGTGCCCCCTTTTTCTTTTCCCCCGTGACCCCCTTCCCCCTCCTCCTTTTCCACCACGGCCCCTGTGTCCCCCTTCTTCTCCCCCCTTTTCTGTTCTCCCACTTTCCCCCGGGGATGAATTTAGCGGTGCGGGACCCCAAAACCGCTTGGTCCCGGCAGCATTTTCTCCAGATCGGTCAAAAACCCCCCACCCTTTTTTTTTCCCGCTCCGGAGGGAATTGCCCCCCCTCTTACTATCAGGACTTTTTCCCCGTTGGGTTTTTTCCTGTCCTTTTTTTTGAGTCCTTGCAGGCAGATCGCGGCGCAATGAAGTCGTTTCCCACGAAACCACAGTCCCTCCCATTTTCGGGTCCGTTCTTTTGGGACCGGACCGTTGGTCTTTATTTTCCCCCCCTTCTTCCCCCCGAACCTTAATTCGTGGACCCCTGTGCAAGTTGTGTGTTTTTGTTTCCCTGCTTTTCTCCCCCTTGGGTGACCTTTTTAGTTTTTTATTCCCGCACCAAATATGTTGTCCCCCTCCCTCCCCAAGTTCTTTAAGAAGTTGCAGTTTTAACTGTTTCGTTGTGGGCCCATTTTTTTTTTTTCCCCTCGATTTAGCCCCTTTTCTTTTTCTTTTCCCGGGTTCCCCCCCAACTTGCGTTTCCCTTGGTTCACTCTTTCCACCCCCCCCTTTTTTTCCCTTGGACTTTTCCCCCCTGAGTTTATTGCATTAACACTGGCTTGCTCCGTGTGAACTTTTTCGCTCAACCCTTGGTTTTTCCCCCGGTCGCAGGAACATGGTTTTTTTTGATTCCTCCCTTCTCCTTTCTCACCCCCTTCTTCTCACTGTCCTGACCTTCCCCAACCAACGAGTTTCCACCCTGGAGGCACTTCCGTCCCGCCCCCCCGCCTTCCTTTCCTTCCCCAAGGTCACCCCTGTGTTCTCCCCTTCGTTTGTCCCCCTTATTTTTTTTTTTCTCGTTTTTCCCCGTTTCCCCATTTAAAAGTCCTACAAAAAAAGCAACCCCCCCCCCCAGGGTTCGACCAAACCTGCTTTCTTTTCCTCCCTTACCCCTTTTTTTCCCTCCCCCCCCGTCCCGTACTTCTGCCTCCCCCCACTGCCGAGTGCTTTTTTTTTTTCCCCCCCTTTGGTGTCAGTCGACCCAAATGGATTTGGAAGTTCATTTCATTTTTTTTTTTGCACCTTGAGCACGTTTTTGTTTTTCCTTCCTTCCTTTCTCCCTTTTCCCGTGGCAAAATATAAAACATCCTGCCGCCGTCTCTCTCCCCCCGCCCGGTTTTCAAAAAGTTTTCCTTTCCCTTGTTTTACCCAGCCTTCGTACGTTTTTGACGTTAATTTCCCCACTTTCCCCCTTTTGGACACCTGTTCCTTGTGTTTGATGGTTGGTGTCCATTTTCCTGGTTTGTTCCTTTTTTTTCGTCTTTTTACTCTTTTGTGGGGATTGGCTCAAAACGTTTTCCGTTTTCCCCCTCAGTGATCCCTGTTTTCCTTTTCCAACTCCTCCTCCATTTTTTCCTTTTTTTTTGGTTGGAGTTCCCCCCCCAAGGGACACCATAACCTTCTCCCCCCCAGTCCCACCCCCTCGGTTTGGGTCTTCATGTAGATCCAATTTCTCCCCCCTTTTTTTTTTCTTTTTTTTGCTCTTCTTTTGGTTTGTTCCCCCATTTATTTTTTTTTGATTCCTTATTTTTTTTTTTCCTCTTCCGGCTTCGTTGTTTTTCTGAAAATTTTTCGTCACCCGTGGTTAAGTTACTTTGGATTGGAATGAAACTGGGCATGTTTTTTTTCTCCGTTTTTTTCAGCTTTGTCTTTCTTTTTACATTATTTCATTTTTTTCCCACTGTCTTTTAACTGTTGGCAGGGCCGCCCTGTTCCCCCCCCTTCGTGATCTTTGGTGCCCGTAAGGGCTCGGGAACTTTCCCCCCCCCATTCAATTTTTTGATCCCTCGGTACCCCCCCAATTTGCTTTTCTTTTGTGTTCTTTCCTCCTCCGCTTACTTTTCGTCTTCCTTTTCACTTTTTCGGATGCTC
>Ga0179593_1516555_pt1 | contig 13622 bp, 18 predicted proteins | sample CZODoug2_1_08_16_FD_185931 | JGI IMG/M metagenome (GOLD analysis project Ga0179593, IMG submission 185931) | Vadose zone soil fungal communities from Angelo Coast Range Reserve, California, USA - CZODoug2_1_08_16fungal (PacBio error correction) | ecosystem: Environmental > Terrestrial > Soil >... | reverse complement strand
ATCGTTTTTTCCGGAACAAATTTGTATGAAACTCGGCCGTGGGTCTCCCCCTCCCGGAAATCCCCCAAAGATCACGAATTTTGTGGTTAAAAAGCCCTTCTCCAGCAGCATCCGAAAGTACTGGTCCTCCGTCTTTTTGGCCAGAGCGGCGCTAAAGGTTGATTTCGGCCTCCCCCCCTCTTCTATCTCCGCCGCCGGGTTATAGTCTCGTTTCCTCCGCCGTTCTCGGTGACGTGACTCTCAATCGGAAGGACGTTACTGGTCAAACAAACCCCCCCCCTTTCTTTGGTTTTTTCCCTTGGTGCCCCCTGAGCAAAATCGGCTGCAAGATCGCTCGGGAAGCCCCCTCCAGATGGCAGAGGACGGGCCAGTTTCTTTCATTTTGAGAGAAGGAATTAGGAGGAGTAGCCCCCTCTTAAGTCAAAAGAGTCTTCTAGGACCATTGTAGCTTTTATCAGAGTTTTTGAGTCCCTTTCGGGAGTTTCAGGGTGGTACTGAATTTCAGCAGATTCTGGGTTCTCCCCCCTTTCTTTTAGCCCTCCTTTAGTGAATTAGATGAAAAGTTCGCTCTCGACTCTCTTAGTCCATAACTATGACCAGTGTCTAACGAAATTAAGGCAAAGAATGGCTTTCCCCTAAGGAAGGCTTCCGTGGCCCACGCAGGTTGGGTTTGGTTCCGAAGCCGTTTTTTAGAGACCCCCTAAAGGCCCAGTCCCCCGTTTTTTCCTCCGTTGGTTAGAGCAAAATGCTCCTGATCCCCCTGGGTTCTGGAGAAATAGGTACGACCTATCCCCGACAACCCCGGCATGTTGCAGGAGCTCCCAAAAGAAACTCGGACGGAACTCCAAGGATCCCCCTTCTTCCGGAAGTTCCCTCGACTAAAATTTTGTGTTAAATGTGGCATTTTCACTCGTCTATATGAAGTTCCCGGGAAAGTCCTTCGAGAAGACTTCCCCCCGTCCCTTTCCGAGTGGTTCTTTCCCCTAGACCAGGAAGAACTTTTGAAACCTTTCCCCCCTTGATTGCTTTTAACGAGCCGAACAGCGGTTCTCTCCTTTCCATCGCAGGTGGATAGGAGGTAGAAGGCTCTCTTCTTACCCTCCCCCCGCCGCGTCCTCTCACTGGAGGTGGTTATGATTTGCCCCGGCCGTAGGGCTTCAGTCCCAGATCTTCTCGGAAGTTGGAAGGTTACCCCCGTTTCTGAAAGCTTGCGTATCTAGAAACCCCCGTTCAGTCCCCCTTTGTTCCGACTTATTGAAAGGCCTGTTCGTTTTTAGTGTAAGCGCTAGATTCCCCGTAAACGTTTAAAAGTAGTTTATTTCCCGGGCTTTCATCCGCAAGACCTTTTCCTCAATGTTGAATTTGCTTCACCGTCCTCCTCCTTTGTGCTTCCCCTTGGCTACCCAATGTATAACTTTTATTGTCCTTCCAGAAGGGTTTCTCCCCCTTTCATGCAAAAAGGTTTCTTGTCCCCGCTTAGTTCCGCCTCCCTTCGAGATGTCACGGTGCAAGGACGTGCCTTTTCCTTCGTTGGTCTAGATACCTCTAACCTCCCCTCTTCTAAGACTCTTAATGCGCGGGGTGGACCCGCGTATAATACTACTGGTCTGATGCTCTCCCAGTTTTCTCGCAAATTTCTCCAATCCCCCCCCCCGATAGAGTCGTTCACCTTCAGGTAGAAGGAATATTGCTTCTAGTTCCTAACAGTTCTAGTAGCGCCCCCCCCCCATATATACTTTTCCCCTTTGTTTTTTGATCCCTTGGTGGAAAGAAGTCTGATGAAAAGTTTGACCAGCCCCCCTCCCAGATGAAGTCCCTTGGCCTTGAACGGGTTGAAAATTTCCTCTATAATGGCCTCTTGGTTCGTGAGGTTCCCTCCTTGCCCCCGTCTGATGATCCGTCCCCCAGTAGTGTTTTCTTGAATACAACGCGAAGTACCTCTTTTCCATCAGGTCTAATGTCCACGTACCTTCCTGCCCTCTTCTGCTCCCCCTGCCCCCTCCAGGCAGATAAACGTCCCGAGACTTTCTCTCGGAGGTTCATGAGGGCACCTGCCGATTATACGCTTGTCCCCTTTTTTTGGCATCGCTAAATGGCAGTGCACTCCCTTGAGACAGTGGCGGTGTTTCCTTCCTTCTCTCCAAGTAGCCCCCCCCCCCCTTGTGGTCTTCCCCTTCATTCCCCCCCCTTCATTTTCTTTACATCCCTTTCTCTAACGACAGTAAATTTTTAAAAGAAATATAAGGTCCTCCACTACCCTCAGCACCATTTTTTCAAGTCAGTGTAAAATCCTCACCTTGAGGTTTTTTCCTTTCCCCTTCTCTCTCCGTTCCTATTACCGGACGGGTTAACTTTTCTCCAAAGGCAACAGCCCCTACCCTATTAGAGCTTTCCTTCGGGAAGACTACGGCGGTTTTTTTTTCAAACCTTCCTTCCCCGGAAGGTACGACCCTGCGAGGACCCCCCTAAATCGACTGCGTCTTCACCGTTACCCCCCGAAGCTATACCTTGTTTCCTTAACGTCCAAGGGTTACTCCTTGGGCAGGGGAGACGTCAACCCTCTCTTTCCCACTATCCCCTCGCAGAGGATATATGCTCCTGGTTCCCCATCTCCGGACCAAGGCAAATTTTCTAACAATGGGTCCCTCTTTACCCTTTATTTGTTTGGGAGAGTCGGTCCGGCGAAAGGTTTTCACTCGCCGCCATTTTCCTGTGTCGCTAGATAAGGTCCTCAACGATTTGATAAACCCTTCCCCTTGGTTATAGCCCTACGATTCCCCCCAGGACCCAATGGCTCCCCCGTCCCTTGAAGAAGAGTCGGCCCCCTCCCCCACCACCTTCTCTTCCCAAGGCTTTTCTTTTCGCTGCGCACAGGAGGGTGACTCCTGTCGGGATTCCCCTGTTCCCGGTCCGTTGGTCTTCTTTCCGGGAAAAGGCGAGCCGGAAAGGGGCAGTCTCTAACGGACGTTTTTTTCTTCACTGCCTTCTTCCCTCGGACCTTTTCTGCACGAGCCGTACCCTTTTCAAGACACCGCCTCTCCCTCTTGGAGATGTTTTTTCCTACCTGGACTAATAACCCCCTCTCTGGCCCTTCCTTACTAATTCCTCTTTTCCAACCGGTCCCCTGATTAATAGAACCAGGCACCCCCCTGTAAAAGATGCCGCGGGGTGGTCTCTCACCTGAAGAGCTTCCTTTTTAGAAGTCCTTGGTCCGGAATCTCTCCTAGTTTTTCTTTTCATCCTGGTGAGGGGGCCTGGCTCTGCATGACGATTTACCCCTCTCACGGGATTGCCTCCGGGACTTCCCACCGTGCTCCCCCTTTTGAGGTTCCCTTTCCCACTTTTCAGTTCCCCCCTGAAACATGGACGGTCCCCGTCTCGGCAATCCCCTAAGGAGCCGACCCTCCTGGTCTTCTTGTCCCAGCGATGCCCCCTTTCTTGGGGATGGTTTTTTCCAGAGTTTTTTCTTGCTTTGTTTTATTCTTTTAGGGAAGAAGAGTATTCCCCCCCAAACTTTCCAGCGATCTTTCCAGACCCCTTTTGGAAACAGATATATATCAATTCTCAATAGGATAAGTTGTTGTGTGTTATATTATGACTGTGGAAAACCTTTCCTTCTCTATTCCTTTGGACTTGGGAGCTGCGCTTCCCCCGGTCCCCCACTTCCCCTTTACCGCTTCTGGTCCGCCCCAATCTGAATTTCCCTACAGTACCCCGAAGAACTTCACTAGAAGATTGTTACGACGAGGACAGAGCCTTTCTTTTTAATCTTAATGGACCTCCCCCCGCCGTACACCGACCCCTGTTCTCCGGACCCCCCCCTGAGAAGTTCTTAGGTGACCCCTCTCCATTGCAGGACTTTTGAAGTGGAACATTAGGATCTGGTGAGCCCATAGTTTCTTTTCTTCGTACTGATAGAGCTTCCCCTGGCGGTACCCCCCCGGAAGCTGGTCTTTCTTTCCTCCGCCTGAGGTCGCCTTGGGTCCCCTTTGCAGAAGAGCGGAGCTCCTCACGCCGATCTTTCGCCTTGATGAGTCCATGCCCCGCTTTTCTCTCCGGCTTTTTTTTGGAGGATCTGTACCTGCGAAGCTTCCTCAACCCCCGGTATCTTAGACTGAAGACGGCTCGCCTGCGAGCGATTTGCATCCTTCCTAGTCTTCTCCTTTGTCCCGTACCCCACCAGGGACCTGCCCTATTAACCTCTTCTTTCCCCCCGTCCCTTTTCCCCCAGGAATGCATTCTTTGGAATTCCGAGAAGAAGTTTTTTTGTTTTCGTTCCTACGAGGACTTGGTTTTTCAGAGAAGTCCGGCGACTTTTTCTTTCCTCTTTGTTCTTGTAGCACGTTTCTCGAAAAACCTGTGGTCCTTGGATAGCCTGTGACCTTCTCAACCGTCCTCTAGACCGGAAATGAGAGAATTACAAAAGAAAAGTTCTTCCGTATCAATCCCCCAAGAACACCATGCCTCCTGGATTTCATGTTTCATATTTGGCAGTGGCCTAGCCTGACTCCAATTCCCCCCGAATCATCTATCGGTACCCCCTCAGAGATGTTTCACGTCTCACCTTCCTTGATGAAAAGTGTTCCCTCTCCTTTGAAGTAAGAGGTACGATCCCTCCCCCCCTTGAGGCCTTCCTTTCCACTTATATTTGTTTTCTAGGCGTCGCATCCTCTCCCATGTCGACGGTTGTTAGAAGCTTTTTCCCACTTACCTTGCTGACTTTTAAAACCCCCCCCGGTCCCGTCCCTTACGTCAGTCTCTTCCTCGATAGGGTTAGGAGGTCCTTTGACGAATACAAGGTGAACCCCCCCCTTTCAGAAGACTCCTCTAGCCCCCATTTCCGTAATCACACCTCTTTTGTCCGTTCCATCCCCTTGACCGGAACTGTAGGGGTAGTGCAGTTTCTCTTTCCGGTTTGTAAACGTTCCAGTTTACCCCGCCCAGGCGACGGACCCATTTTGAGGAACCCTCCAGCTGTGATCGGCCTTTAACTCTTTTCCCCGTTTGGCCGGGTCCCTCACTGTTCCCCGGTCTCACGGAAGGCGGGTGACGCTTTCGGAACCTTCCAGCATGGCCATAGTCCCTTTTCTCACGACGTTTTTTTTTCCTGTGTCACCCGTACGCAGGACTTTTTTTCGGCCTGGTATGCGTTTCTTCCTTCCGAGCCTTCCTCCATAGAGACACTGCCCCCCGAGTACTGGCTTGAGTCACGGATAACTCCACGACTGGTCGCCCTCCTTCCAGTTAATGCCCTCTCCAGAAAACAGTTACCTACTTTTCCCCGATTCTCCCCCTCTTACCTTCCTCTTTCTTGAGGGGTGATTGCAATCCACGTTAATCGCTTCCCTTTTTTCAAATCTCTTTAATTAACTACTGGGGTTTATTTTTTTTGCCCCCTCAGATGTCCTGAGGGAACTCAATCGAAGATTCCCTTTCCGTAGTTCGTTGCCCTTCCCCATAGATTTTCGTATTCTGGGGTAGTTACTTGCAGTGGAAAGTCCAGTCGTTATTCCATCCAACGTTCCCATTCTCACCCCTTTAATGTTCTGATGTTCTTTTCCTGATGATAGTGAAGCAACTTTTATAAAGATTTTCCTTCCTCCCCAGGGGCCATCTGAAGAGGATCAAGTAGGCAGTTCTTTTCCCCTCTTTCCCCTCTGGAATTCTCTTTCGCTTTCACCCTTCCCGACCCGTTAGCCATTGTTTTTTGAGTCCACGGAAAGGCGGAGCCCTCCCCCTCCTGTTTATCCCAGTCCAAAATGAAGTTTCCCCCTTCTTCTTCGCCTAAACTCCCCCTTTAAAACGGAAAATCTAAGCTCCCCACTAACCCTCAGCACAGGGGCTTTTCCGTTTCCACGTCGAGGTTGATGACGGGCACTTTTTTTTTCCCCTTTTTCTCTCTCCGGACTGGTCCCTGTCAAACGGCGCCCATACCTTCCCTTAGACTCGGACGGGGCATTTCCTGGGGTTCCCCACCCTCTTTGTTTGCGAAAACCTTTGACTTTTCGCAATGCGACCAAAGTTTTCCCGTGGAACATGCTCTTGACCCTCCTCAGCCCCTCTCAATTCCTGTCCTGGGTTAAGCCATTCCGGGGCGACGTAAACCCCTTTTTCTGGCTGTTCCCTTGATAGATGAGGGTTTCCCGCGGGCCCCCCCTTCCCCCCCCCCACTGGAAAATAACGCAGGAAAATGTCCTAGGGGGCTGGGGAGAACCTTCTTCCCTTACCCCCTGTTCCCGGTGTCCCCGCTCTGATGTTTTCCGGCGGACGGTCTCCCTTCTAACCCCCCACGAGCAAAGGTGTCTCCCCCCGGATATTCCCACGCGCCATTCCCTTTCTACTCCCTCCGAACTTTCCAACAAAAAAATTCCTGCTTATTCCCTGCATGTCCCTTCTCTTTCTTAGGCGGGTTAGCTATGGGATCCCTCTTTCCTTTCTCTTTGTTTTAGGCGTCCTTTTCAAGAGAGCTTAGCAACTTGGTGGCAGGATCCCCTTTTATCCTCGAAGCCCGTTTACAAGTTTCTTACAACCCTTCCCTCTTTGAGAACTCACCCTCCACTGCATACAAGTCAACGACGAGCTTCTCCTCCCCTTTCCTGTAATTACTTTACGATTACTCCTCGAAGATCTTCATGCGCGGGGACCCCCGGGAGACTCCCTTCGGATCCCTCCAGATGCAGGTGGTCTTTTCCTTCTTCTCTACGAGTGGAGGATATGTACCCTGCGATGGGCTGGATCGTTCACCCGATGGGCTGCACCATCCTTTTTGGATTCTCCCGGCCTGCCGCTTTCCCCCACGATTCAAACCCCGCGGACCCGTTTACCTTTACTGTGAAAGCACTGCGTTTCCGGTAACTTCCTTCCCCCTTGTTCGGAGTTTTTCCCTTGAAGGGCGCGAACCTCCGGGTCGTCGTGCATGTCCCCCATTCTCTTTGTTGTCTTTTAAAAGAAGAGTTTTCCCCTGATAGGTACGTGTCTCCCTTTGACGAAGCTCCCCCCTTGCAAGCCGCAGAGGTTGTTCCCAGTCCCGCGTTATCTATCCTGCAAGACTAAGTGTTGTTGTAGTAGAGATATAGATTCTTTTTCCCCATGGAGTATCCTATGGACTTTTTTTTTTTTTTTTTTTTTTTTTGTTAGGATTGTTCGAAATACAAGAACCATCCTAAAAGTTTTTTCTTCAACAAACATTTTCCCCCTCCTTTATAAATGAATCGTCAAAGACAACGGTCCCCCCCGTTGTTCTCTTTATGGACCGTCCTTGCAAGCATAAAGGGGATCAGGTTAAATGAAAAGACTCTCTCTCTCCCACCCTACTGGTTATAGTATACACAGCGTCCCCCCTTCTCTGTTGAAAAGAGGAAGGAAGTTATTCCTGGACAAATCAAACCTCCTTTTGTCAAAGCCCCAGCCTGGGTAGTTCAGAGCCAAATGCCGAGATCCCTCTTTCTTACTCGACACCACCTGATGGCAGCGGTTTTTCTCGTTCGGCCTGAGGTTCCTTTTCACCGGGCCCTCCCCTCTGATTAGTAACTTCCAGAGAACTTTTTAAAGTTTTCTCTTTTCATAATCGCTTCTGCGTTTCTTGGGCGGGAGGGGTCGTTCTTCCTTTTGGTACCGGAATTTTCCAGAACCGGTTTTCCGTTTTTTAGTAGCGCTTTTAGTGTTAGAGCTCCTTTCTCTTCTACCACCTGACCTTTCATATAAGAGTGAACCGACCTCAGATCTCCCCTCCCACAAGGCTCCTTCCGTGGCGAGCCCTCATTGTTCTTCCTACCCTTTGAGTAGAGAAGTACCGTTCGTGCCCTTTCCTTGAGTTTCCTCCTTTTCTCAGTTAAGGGTGCCCACCGGTTTGTTGATCTGAACCCAATAAGGTCAGTTTAATTAAACGCCCTTCCTTTCCCCGTATCACTTCGTACTGCAAGTTTCTTTACTGGTCACAGGGTGGAGTCGATTCCTTTGACCTTCAGGTAGCGCTTGGTCCTAGGAAGAGCTGTTTACGGCCGCCCAGGTTTTGAAATTTTCTTTGAGAATGCGGTACTTTTCATCCCCCCGTTCAGGGCCCCCCCCCTTTTTGGGTAACCGATATCCTCTTTCGCAGTGAGTTGCCCCCTACTCCCCTCTTTTTGGCGTGTGGCTTTCCTTTGTAACAAAAAGACAAGTACCGGACGTACTTTAGCTGCTATATGGTATCGGCCGTTTTTTGCAGATCCAATGAACCTTCCGGTCTTCCCTTCTTTTTGCGCAGTCGTCTTCCCCCTCCTTTCCCATCAACCTCCTCTTTTGTACGACGTGGGAACTTTTTTTAGTTAAGCTCTTAGCTGTGTAAACGTTTACATGTTTCTCGCGAACGCCCGGATGTCCATCCCTTTCCTTTTTTTTCCTTACTTTGAGGCCCTCGTTTCTAGGGACCAAACAGTGGTTTCCACTCTTCGCTGGACGGCTTCTCCACCCCCTCAGGGTAGGCTTCTTCAAAAAAAACGGGTTCGCCGGCAACCCTGTGCTCCGGGTCCCCTTCCCTTCCCTAAAACCGTTTCTTCTGCCGAGCAGAGCCTCGGCCGCGTGGCGCTTATGCGTGGTTCCGAGAGCAGCTACGTCCATCGAGGACCTTGAACTGCTGTTCTCTCTTGGTATTTGAGTTCCCCCCTATCCGGATTCCTGGTCTCTTCTTCTCTGGCAAGGAGTCCTCCCACCCTTCCTACGCCAGGATAGAGTTCGTCTTTGCAGATGGTCGAAGGCATTTCCTTTTCCGGGGTCTTCTTCATCAGCGCTTTCCACCCCTTCTCTTTCCTACTCAGTTTTTTGAAGAAGATTGTGTTGTTCTCTACCCTGAACGGGTAGGGAACCAAGATCCCTTCCGGGGAAAGAATCGTCATTTTTGCGTATTTTTTCGTTCTTCACGTTTCGGACCATTTCCTCAGGACCTCCACCCTAATACCTCGTAGCCAGCCGGTTTTTTTTCTTACTGTCGTCGATGACCCCTCCTTTTTTGAGGCCGCCGGGCTGGCAAAAACCGAGGACCGTCGTGCAAGTAGCTCTTCCCTCTTTCTTCTGGATTCCTTATGAGCCCCCACCTAGCTTTGTCATCCAAGGTGCGTGGAGACGAGCCAGGCGAGCAACCTCCTTCCCAAGACTCTCACCCAGGCATTGGTTGTGTTCCTTCTTCCTCTTAGAATAAACGACCAAAAGTTTAAACCGGAAATCCAAGCGGCCTTACCAATAACCCCCCTGAAGGTACTCTCCTTTAACAAAGGATTGTCGTTTCCCTTCAAATGGTTCTAAGGAGCCCGATTAAAGTCCCTTGGTCGGGGACTGAAGACTTCAGATGGGCTACTCGGGCCTCTCGAAGTCCTGTCCCCTCTCTGGCACAATTAATCCACGAAAGGTCCCCCGTCCGGCGGATCCCCCCCCCTTTGACCCAAATCTGCCCAAGGTCGTTTTTTTTTTTTTTTTTTCACTTCTAGCCCCCCCCGGGATGAGATCGAAAGATTATAAATCGGCACGGGTTAATCTTTAGGGTGCGCCCCCTCGCGGACTGGAATACCAGCTCTTGCTTTCCTTCCTCCTCTGGAAAAAATGTACCCCCTAAAGAAGGAAATGAAGGTATTGGTGCTTGGCTAGTAGTGAGACTTTTTTCGGTTACACTCATGGCGGGTCGACTTTATCCACTTTTATCACCAAAAGAGAAACAAGGTGGTATCTCTACCGCACCCCGAAGAATGGATCCTCCTCCCTCCCCTTGTCTCAAAAAAAAATTTTCCGGTAATGGAAGATCCTTTTAGAATTTTCAGTTATCTGGTACAAGACTTATTCCGGCGGAGCGCGCACTTCGGGTCCCCTCAAGGGAAGGTGTCACTTGCCGCTTTCCCCTTTTACCTCGTACCCCCTTTCTCAACGGACTTTTCCGGAGCAAGCCACGACACGTCTTCCCGCGGAAGCTTTTCTTTGGAACCCTTTTGCCGCTTTCCTTTTTTCGGGAATAATTTTTCCTCAGCGACGGGGACCCTGCCTCCTCCTTTGAAAGAGAACCGTTCCCCCCGCGACGGGGGTCTTTCTCTTACCTGCAAGCGGAGCTGGTTGGATCTCGACCCAGATCCTGGGGGAGGTGCCAGTTTTTTTCCCTGATTTCTTTACGCCCCGCTTACTTGCGGCCAGATCTTAACGGGAAAAAGGACGCTCTTTTGAACTGTGTCCCCCCCATGCCCATGGTTGCACATGCTTTTTCAGTGCGCGAACCTTCGGGTACTCGTATGGTCGGAGAAATAGAGTGGGGCCTTTTTACCAGAAAGCGTTAGTCTCTGGATTCCTATCCCAAGGCACGCCCTCCCCCAATGGGTCAAGTCCCTGACGATATCTATCTCCCCCATCATAATAAGTGTTGTTGTTTTATCTATCCGATCACCCAAATCCTCCCCTCCGTCCGTGGATTGCGATAATCTTTTCATCAACTGAACCGATCCCGCCCCCTCTTATGGGTACCCCCCCAATCGAAGTTATACATTCTACCATAAGCCCTAAGTTTTTCGCAAAGCTTCCTTCTTTCATGTGAATTGACCTCGACGATTTCCCACTCCTAGGTTAATTCCTCGGCCGCGCAGAAGTTCTCCCCCTTCGTAAAGGGCAGACGTTTCCTTGCTTGGAACACCTGGGTGCCACTTTGTCGACGAGCCCAATCTGTTTTTTCTCTTTGCAGGTACTCCGACCACCCCCCTTCTGGCAGTTTCTCGTTCGAATGAGGTCTTTTCCCCGCGCTCGATTTCCGAGTAGGCCTCAGCGGCTGAGCTTTTTCTCCGTCTGCGATAAGATCTAAGGCGGGAGAAGGGCTGCGGGGAGAGGTGTACCTTCCTGTGCAGAACAGGTCTGACTCCGGTCTTTTTTTCTTATCACCGCAACTTTCTTGCTGCCTCAGGCGTCGCAGACCCCCTTTACGGATTTGGCTTCGTGATTAAAGACCTCGTCCCGACTGCTTGCAGATGAAATCTTGGAATAGCACCTCAGGTGGATTCTCTTTTCCGGCGTGCCTTAGGAGCACTTCCCTCCAAGTATGAGGTCCTTTTTTTGAGACAAAAATGGCTGTTCAAGGGTGTCCTTGAAAGTCAGATCGCACCGAGCAAACATGGCGCGTCACCCGAAACGTTCCCTTTCTTCCCAACTAATCGCAAGAAACATAGTCAGCTTTCTTCTGGATAGTGTTACGGGTCGTGGCTGCGATGATTCCGGACCTAAGTTCAGCCTCTTTTTTTTTTTTTTTTCGCAAGGACTCCCTTGAACACTTTTCAGGAAGATGGCATCCCGGTACCGCCAACTTTCCGTCAGGGCCCCCTCCGCTTTTTCTTCCCTTGAAGGCTATGTCGGTGTCTCGAAGAGGACTTTCCCTGAGTGAATCTCTCAAACCGAAAATCAGGAGGTAAGAACCTCTAGGGTTTCTGAGTTTCGTGAAACTGTAAGGGCCCATCAGCAGTATCCCTAATCACCCCACCTTCTCATAATTGTTACAGGCGAGAACGTCCAAGGGTCAATTTTGAGCGAGTTAGCATAGGAGACCCGGGACTGGCTGGACACATTTTTATTGTGTTAGAGAAAAGACCGGAAGAATTCGACCACTTACGTTTGTAGGCCCCCTCCCTCCGGTGATAAGTCTTTAAATTTTTCTCAGATCGGTAACTTTCCCTCAACTGTACTCCCTTTTTCCCGGAAAGGGACGGTCGAGAGGCCCCTTTTTTCCAGCAGGACCCCTTACCGCCTCATTCTGTCCTCTCTAAGGAAGTGATCGTCCTGAGTGGAGCTTCCTGAGCAGAAAAAGTAAGTCCATTTCCCTTCCCTTTTAACTCCTCTGTTTTTCTAAAGTCTATCTTCCAGACTGGTACTGTGCCTTCAGTTCCTGCAAGGATCTGAAACCAAGATAAGCCCCTTTTCCCTCTTTCACAGGTCTCCGATCGGCTATTTCTCTTCATCCCTCAGTAGAGCTGATTGCCCACCTTTCCTAAAATCAGTGTTGTTGTTGTTGTCTCGATGTTGAAAGAAGATTTCTCATTTAAATCCCCCCCATTCTTTCCCTCCCTAGTTTGAACTTTTTTTTTTGCTCGTAGGATGGTTGCGCATCCTTGCAGGACCCGCGACAAGTAGTTTTTCCTCGGACCCAGACTTCCCTTTTATTCTCCTCAGGTTACCTTTCTCCGTATTCCCTTTTTCGTAAAAGAAAGACCATGATATTTCAAATTGAGGATCTGGACAGTCTCTGAGACCTTGGTACTCCTCCCTCAGATTTTACTCTTTTGACGGTCGAATTTTTCTCCTCGAGAAACCCTTTTCCTGAATTGAAATAACCTGTGACCCTGTTCCTTCCGGAATCTCTCCCTCTTTCCCCTACCGATAACAGTTTCTGATGGTCCTCCAAAATTAAGGTACTCTTTCAGCATAAACTTCCCTGGACCACCGGAAATCCTTTCCCCCTTGAAAATAACCCGTCAGCGAGCGTTCAAGGTCCGTGTCACGTCGTACACAAGGCCTAAATTTCGGGACGATTTTCCCTCACTTTTCCTAGTCAACCTTTTCCTCTCTCAGGGAGCAGCGTTTCCCCGACGGCCGGTCCTTTCTGTTTTTCCCCAATTCCTTCCAGGGCTTTTCCCATGTCCCGCCTTTTTACATCCCTTTGAGATCCTATAAACGTTTTTCCCCGAGGGACTTGATCTGATGAGCTGAAGAATCCTTCATGGTTTTTAAAGCCGTTTTTCCGCCCGTCAAACCAGCTGGACCCGAAGACGCTTTCCTTTGTGACCCGGCCTTCCGCGTGCTGCCAAACAAATGTTACCATGGGTCCCTTCTGCCCCCTGCAGGAAGAGGTTTGGTCTGGGAGTCTTTCATTCCTTAGCCTTTCCTTTCCGTTACCTTCCGGTCGCTTTTGGATCCATGGAACGAGACTCGCAAAAAGCCCCCCTCCCTAGACAACGCGCTCCTTAGCGACGCCGCCGCGTCGGGCGCCCCCCCAACCCTTGCCAATTTTTGAGCTTCGCCCTGGTCGGATTCCCCTGATTGCTGGATATGCCTTTACTTTTGGTCTGATTGACGCCTCGAATATAATTTGACCTCCGCTACTTGAGGTTATTACCAACTTCGGTGATGAACATTCTTGCCAGTCCCCCTCCCTCATGCTACCCCCCAAGAGTGACTCATATGAAATGGATTCTATAACTTCTCCTAGGACTGGTGAATTACCTTTTTCGCGCTTGCAAACGGAGCCATGGAGGAAGCATCCCGGCCCTGCTTCCCTCCTGTCTTTTTCTTACCTGAAAGAAGGATTATCTCGTGCGGGTGTAGACCCCTATTGTGCGATAAGATGGATTTTGTCATTTTTCTTTTTCGTCCACCGATCTCTGCGCTGGCCAGAGGATAAGTTTCCCTTCCTTGCGAGGGCCTCCTCTCTGCTTCCCTCCCCCCCCCCATGGAGGCTCCTACCACATCTTGACATCAAGGATTTGCATCTTTCCTTTTTTCTTTCCTTTTGATGGATAATTTCCCCGTGGTCGCGTACCAGAGAGCTTTGTCTCGGTGGGTTAGGGATTTCTTCCGCGCAGGTGAACTTTTTTTTTTTTAACGGAAAATGTGTTTCCCTGGTTTTTCAGCGG
>Ga0179593_1306813_pt1 | contig 13622 bp, 16 predicted proteins | sample CZODoug2_1_08_16_FD_185931 | JGI IMG/M metagenome (GOLD analysis project Ga0179593, IMG submission 185931) | Vadose zone soil fungal communities from Angelo Coast Range Reserve, California, USA - CZODoug2_1_08_16fungal (PacBio error correction) | ecosystem: Environmental > Terrestrial > Soil >... | reverse complement strand
TGCCATTTCTGGTCGTTGGGGGGCGAACGGCCAGTCTTCGACCTGTGCTCTAACATTTCGTCGCCTGATTACGTTTTGAGAGAGCGAATGTATACTCCAGTTGTCCCCCCTTCCACTCATTCTCGCAAGGTAATACTCTAGATACCTACTCACCACCCCAGCATTTCTGTACCGATGGCCTCCGATTCGGGGTGGCCGTTATGTTTTCTGCCCTCACCTGCCGAACACACCTTCCCGTGGCGCCTGCGCGTTGCCCGAAGTCTGTTTCCGACGCTGGATTCCGGCGCGCTTCTTCGGGATGCTTGTGCCATCAAACCGGCGCTTTTGTTCCTTTATTGTCTTTTGCCGATTGTTTTCTCTCTTCCCCTCTTGTTCCCCTTGGATTTTGCTTTTCCATAAGTACATCGGCCTTTCCAATTCATCGTCATCGAACCTGTCGGTTCGCACTTTCCTACTCCACTTGTGTTCCACGAAGTGGTCTGTTAGACACCCAGTCCTCATCACCAGCTGTCCCCGGCCCAACCGGGGCGTTTCTGAAAGGGAGCAAGCCAGTTGACCCCATTCCGATTATCGTCAAGTGGCGAGGAAGCCCTGGTCGCCTGTTCTACTATGGCAACGGATTAAAGGTGGCCACCGCCCTGACGGGGCGCGTTCCCAAAGTTTCCCAGCCTCCCACGGTTTTGGTTCTTTTCGCACTCCCGTTCTTGGAGCGTTTCTCAACAGCCCTAATTGGCGTGCTTCCCCCGGAATTTCTAGATTCTTTTTCCGATGTCCGCGACACGTGGGCTTTGAGGTTCACGTTTCAGTTACGAAACTCGATCTTCCGCAACCTGTACCCTCAGAATTTGGGGTAGTATAGCATGCCTCGCCACCATTCCCCCTTCCGCCGTGCTAGCTAGTTGCGGCCGCCTGGAGTCGATGAAGCCTTAAGCGAACCAACAGCATCCCGGCGATCCTGGCGGACGCGTGCGCTCCATTCCCCGGATCTCCTCGCGTTAAAGGTGTGGTGACTTCGTCGCCGGCGAGGGCTCTCGATTATTACCAGAATGCCCGGAGTTATAAATGGCTTTTACCCAATCATCAGTCCTATTTTTTCCTCATTCGGCAACCCAGGTCGAGTGATTCGTCATTGTGCAAGTCTTCCTTCAAAATATAAGAACCCCCCCGCCATCAGGTCGCTTGTCTTCGCCCCAATGGTACATAGGATGTTCTTGAATTGGCGCTTTTTATATGTTGGTGTTTATTTCGTTTTTCCGCTTTTCCATGTTGGCCTCGTCGGGCGTTTTGCCGTTCCTGAACCCTGAGCGTTTGCTGTTTGTTTTTTACCACTTGCGCAGCCCGACCCCGAAAGCTGCGCTGGGGGGTTTAGGTTACATGGTGCAGGGCTAGCCTGCTGGTATGGCGCGCCAATTTTGGGTACGCCCCTCTTTGGTTTAGCTTTTTTGCGTTGGGCGACGAGGGGCCTTTGGCCACGATAGATCCGTCTTTCTTTTATTTTTTAGCGTGTGCTTTTCCAGGGAGGGCACACCCCCTGGAAACGCTGGTGATCCCCCCGGCTTCACGCAGGACCATACTATAGCTACACCCTCGGGAAATCACCGTGGTCCGTTCCCTCGTGCCTTTTTTTTGTTGTCGCTTAAGCTGTTCATCAGCCTATCACTAGTGCTATACCGTCTTTCCAAGCGCATGACCCAGTGAGCCAGACCAGTTTATCGACCATGTTTTTTCTCTCTGACCGCGCCCGTGAACCGGCCCTGGGATCCTCACTCCGTTACCACGACGGTCATCGGTCCGGCATATTTACCTTTTTTGGCGGGCGTTTAGCCGCTTTTTTTCACAGCGAGCTCTTTTCCGCCGCCAAGTGGATGATATATGGTTTCAACCCAATAATTATGCAGAGTATTTCCCCTCCTTGGCCCATTCGCTTTTCCAAACTTTGATATCCTATTCTAATAATGGGGCGAACGTGCACCCGCTGTTTGCGTTGATCCCTGGGTATGATCTCAGACTTATCCCATCACGGCCGCAACGTCCTGTTCTCTTTCTCGCAGGTGACTTTTGGCGTGATTATATCCTTCTCCCCCTCGTTCGTTCCCCCACCTCCCCTTCGGGAGCTTCCGCAGGTCGCATAGGACCGCGTCTCTTCATTGGTGAATCGTCAAGGCCTATTGCGACCCGCGTCGGTGAGGGACCATTCATCGGGAGTTGGATGGAAGCGGCGACCTCTGTCCCGGGCTTACCAAGCTTATTTTTCGGCCGGTCCCCCTCCCCCTGCCCCGCCGTTCGGCTGGTTAGAGACTTTTATGCAGGCAGTCCCGCCTGCTGCTCCGTTTTTCGTCACGAAGGCTCGATTCTGGCCGTCTTGTTATTTCTGTTGTTTGGATGGGTTATAAGAGCGCCGGCTACAGTGTACAAGTCGCTTGTACCCGCCCATTTTGCTCCGCCCCCAGGTCTAGAAGTAGCCTCCAGGGGATTGCTTTAGCACTGTACCGGCATATCTACACAGGAAGGCCGGCAACGTCCCGCACTTATATAGCTGCGCCGTTTGCCGGCGTGGTGGGGTGTATCACACATCATCCCCTCCACCTTGTCCGATAGGGCACCCTGACATCGGTCGCAAAAGACATACGATTAGGTTTCAGAGAGCCTATTAATCCCTCCGTTGTTGTGTTGCGGTCTGCTGCTACGGCTCTCTCACATTTAAGTCCGCCCTGTGACAATTTTTTTTTTTGTTCCTGATGCGGACCGGTGGTGCGCTTCTGTGGTCGGGATGCATGTTTGTTGAGCTCGAGATTAGTGTCGTTTGCCTGGCAGAATTTTATCGCGTAATGGCCGGTGGGCTCTACCTTCCAGCTGGAGGCTCTTAGTGCACGGCCTGATTGGGAGGCCCGTTTTTAATTTTGACAGCAGCGGCGGTGTTGCCCATTCTTTGCTTCACATTCTTCTAACCCACCCCCTACCCAGGCTCGACCCCAAAAGCCGTCCTTTTTACTTTGAGATTTTGGTTTTCGCACACTATTAGCAGCTGCTTTGGCCAGGAGGTCTTTGACGAGCACGCAGCTCAAACGGGATTCCGATGATTCAAAAACGGATTCGGCGGCTGACCGAGCCAGTTCATTCGTTGCCGTTTCTCTTGTTCGCCGGGATTCTTTCCCTAAACAACTCGCTTGGAATGGTTTTACTATCTGCGCAGGAGGCCTTGAGATGGCCCACCTTCGTGCAATCGCCGCTGTGCTGACTTCCCTGCGGTTCGCGATCGGTGGTGGTCGACAGAGTGGTTTTTTGATTGTAGCGTCGGGGAATTTCCCGCCTGTCGCCCTGCGCTGCCCGAAAGGACGTTGCTTGCCCGTCGATGGAGAGCTGCTCTGTTTCCAGAATACGTTTTCGTTCCGCTGGTCCGTTTCGCCCCATCAGATTCCTTCTCGCCCACCGTTTTTTTTTACCTCGATGGCGAGGTATTTTCCAACCCGCGCTGCAGACCCTTGGCAGATGTCCCTTTTGCTAATCCTTATATCAGACACAGCTTGTTTTGCGAAAGATGCTCGCCTTTTTTTGACCCACCAAATCTGGGATTGGCGAGCGCCCTGCCCTGACATTGTTCTTCGTCGGGTTCGACGCCCGGCCCGTGGTACCTCTGGCGTTCCGCGCTGGGACCTTTTCTTTGACGATTTTTCGACGCCGGCCAACATGTGAGTAGACTTAAGTGCCGGGTATCACTTTCCTGCGCTCGACCCCGTAACTCAGGTTCAGATCCTGACACGGCTTCCCTCCCCCAACGCACACCACTCCTTCCGATTCGGACATTTGACGTGGTTGTTGGCAATATTCCCGAGGGGCTGAGCGATCTTATGGTATTATTGCCGTTTGATACCTGCCATTTGTGTGCCCGCCTGGAAACGCGCCCCCTCCCTGCAACTGATGTTTTCTTTTTCATTTATCTCGATCCCTTGACCTGCCCTCTTAGCCCCACATGCAAGAAGCCCCTGTAACCACTCGGTTCGGTACCCATTTTTCGCATCCCGCCCCTCCCCCCTTTTATCCTGCCCCGGCTGATCAATACCGCCCCCTTCGCAGGCTCGGGTTTGTCGGTCGCGCCACACTTTTTTGGCCCTTTTTTTCCAAAGATGAGCTTATCTTTTATGCGAAAATCCTCGAGCACAGTCCGCGCAACCGCCCACCCCCATATACCGTCCCCCCTTCATCTCGAATTCAGGGGTCTCGTCCGCAGTTAGCGCTGCCTTGTTTTTTTGATCTTACCCTCTGAAGACGCGCTGTTAAGGAAGCGATTGACCGAGCTCGCCATGGGTTTTGCGATGCTTCGCGATTAGGACTGCCCTGACTTGCGGTGTTCCCCTGTAGAAATCGCTTTGGCCATACGTTCGCCATTCCCTCGCGATACGCATCACCTTTTTTCCGCTGTCGCCGCCATGTAGCGCCGAGTCCGGTCCGGATCCCATCCGTTCTGATGTTGTACGAGTAGGCGCAGGGTTTGGTCTCGACCGCCTTCGGTTTTTGCGCAACTATTTCCTTGCGCCTTGAAGGTTTTTTGCCGATGCGATCGACCCCGAGTCGTGACCTGTTGCGGAAGCGATTTTCTTCGTGATTGCTTTTCAGTTACGGCCCAGTTTGGAGGGTCGCCATTCCTTCATCATGGTCTGACGGTTCATGAAGAACTGTTTGCGGTAACTGCTGCAAGACGCTGTGTCCCCACACTCTTGATGCTTTGTCCTTGATGGTCTCGCCCGTCTGGAGTTTTCCACCGACTTTTTTTTTATATGTTTGGTGTTTTGATCCATTCGCCACTTGAATTCCGAAGTCCGACGTTTGTTCTTTTCTGCTCCGTGTCAGAAATTTGCCATTGGTACGCGGCGTGAGGACGTTTTTAGATCAAATAGCTTTTTACCCAATGGGATTCCCTCCATTGAGCCCCCCGGCCTTGTTCCAGTCGGCGACTATCTGGCCCCGCCGATGTCTTTTTGATTTGAGCCCTCGGTACCACCGTACACCTCTTGCGCGTAGAAAAAGGATTCTCGCGCTTCCCACTCAAAATACCAACGCTCCCCCCCGGTTCTGTTCCAGGTCATCGCTTCAGATGCGCCCCGTCGCCCGGATCCTCGATCGCTCCCCTGCACTTGTCAACGCGCATTCTCAACGGTCAATGTGTGTCGTTCGGATGTTTGGAGTGCGTGCCCAGGTTATTCATTATCCAGCGTCCTGTACATATTTGTTTCTTTTATCGATGATCCTGCGCGACTTGTCACGTCTGCTTTTTCTAGCGCTCCTTACCCCCCTTCGTGCTTCATTGCCGGCTATGCGCTCGTACTGTCTAGCAAGTTATTTCGTTCGCCCTTCGACAATCATCACTTGCCCCAACCCCCTATCTGCTTTCCTCCTCTTTTTGTTTCTTTCTTATGATATCAACTGGATTGGCGAAGCGGCGGACAACCTGGCCAACGCTTCTTACCAGTTGCTCGCACAGTAAGAGCGCTCGCGGCGGACGCGCGTCTCGCATGTATATCGATACTTTTTCGTGTTCCCCCCGAATTCGCGCAATTTTTCCTCATCGATACCAGACCCCAACAGCATGACCTGTTGATAAATTGATCTGGAAGCAGTCCATCAACGGTGACCGGACACCATGACCGATGGTTCCTTTCGGGTGACCGAAGTGCAGGTGAGCCCTATCTGTATCCCGGAGCGCGCGCGCGGAGTGCTCTCTGCAGAACGCGCGTTTCTCTTTTTCTGGCGATTCATGGTTTATCGCGCCCACGGTGTACGGGGGCCTCCGGGCGGCTCGCCATCAAGTAAGCGGCCGGGCCACTATCTTTCCCTTTCCCTCGGCCTGGGTTTTCCACTTTCGACTCCCATTTTTTCCACGAAGTGCGGTGTTTCACGAACGATCACCCTCAGATTTGTAACCGGCGGAAGCACCTTTTTTTCACGGGAGATTCCAGCTCAACGGTCGATTATACTTTCAGTGTTTATTTCATCAGCAACTTGCGCCGGTTCCTCCTCGGGCCCCTTGAGGTCACCCGAACCAGGTTGGAAACTACGCTGGGTCGACCCTCCAGGCCAGCCTCCCCAGAGTGTTGGTGTCTCAGTCTTTGCTCCTGGTGACTACCTTCAGAACGGCTGTCCGCACGGCGCCCGATGAAGACGCGTACCTATCCGAGCCGCTGGGGGTTCTCTGGGCTTTTTGTTTTTTCCGTTAATCACGCAACCTATCTTCCGCAACCGTACTCTCTCCCGGTGTTCATGTATGCGCGCACGTCCACCTGGGATAGGACGCCTAAGTTTTCGCCGAAGGTGTCGCGAGCCTCCCCTCCCCCCGCGCCGCAGCCGACCAAAACGCAGACTGCGTCCTGGGTACGCGGCGTCAGTCGGTAGTTTCGCGAACCATTTTTTTTATGCGTCGGCGCTCCTCGGATATGCTGAAGACGTACTCTCTGCTTCTTTATCAAGCTTTACCGCAGCATTGCAGTCCTTCGAGAATCCGTCGGCCCCGGGCGGTTTCTTTTGAATGACCGGGACCGGAGCCTCATTCCCTATTTCCAGCAACCCCACCGCAGCGCTAATTGTTGATTTTCCCCTGACAGGATGGTGAATTTTTTCCTGTTCGGGTTTTGAGGTTGTCGCAACCTGGTGAGTTTCGAGGCACGTTCTGCCGTTTCTGTCACCACCTTTCTCTTTAGTCATCGTTGATTGCCAACCTGGCCGACCGCCACCCGACCTAGGTCTGGGGTCTTCTTGATCAGTTTCATGGTGGCTGGCTTCCCTTTGCGTGGATGGCTCTTTTCCATTTTGGTAACTCCCTGTTTTTGATCGGTGGCAGGTGGCCGCCGAGGCACGGTCCCGATCGTCGATTGTTCTTTTGGTGCATCCGTGGCGCGTTTTCCCCTTGTTTCCCACGCCTGGCCTTCCCCTGCTGGTGATCTGTCCTGTTATGACCCTCCTATAGCATCCCTTGGTATTAGTGCACCGGCGTCCAGTGCCCTTTTTTTCCTTCCCCCCCATTTGCGTGGTGTTTGTCGTGTCCAAGCCCCATGATTGAGGGAAAACCCTGATTCGGCGTTTAATACCGGTATTTCTGTGCTTCCTGAAGTTTAGCACGATTTGTCCGTGATTCTTTCCCCCCCCCTGTGGAGCTGACCCGCTACCTAGTACCAAGCCCCTGGCGACCGCCATATTTAACACGGTTGGGGCCTCGGTCCCTTCTTCAAGACAAGAGTTCGTCGGCGGCGGGCGCTTAGCGTCGCCGTTTTTTTCCCCCCAGAGTTTGAGCTTCTCAGCCAAGTTTCGAGATCATTTTCTCTATCACACTTCCTTTGCAGCTTTTTCTTACTCTGGCCCCCTCTTTTCAACACGAGCGTCGTCCATCTGATTGTAGAACGCTTGAACCCAACCTGGTGTTGTACGTCACCTTTCCTCGTCATCTGAAATTCCTCGGCCCCACGTTTCATGTTCTGGATATCATGTCTTACATGAGGCAATTCGGGAGCTCGTTACCTATTTTTTTTCCCTTCGTCTAGACCACCCCCAAAGCAGGAGGAGCTTCCTAAGGTCTTTGCATCGGCCCTTTTTTCATGTTTAGTGTGTGGGCACGTCCCCTTCCTTATTTACCACGCGTCCCGGGGGTCCCCCTTCCCGTAGGAGTGTGTTCTGTGACCGGCGAACCCTTCTTCCCTGGTATTCCGACATTCGGCCTCTTTTTGCCCTTTTTTAGGTGCGGTTCCTGGTTCTTCTGCCGTGGCTATGTCGTTCTCCAATCTGCACAGGCCGCCCTTTTTGTTTTTTTTCACGAAGCTCGTTCTGGCCGTCTTTGGATACGTCCGTTCTCTTTTTTGTGTTCAAGATCGACTGCTGCCGTGATTACAACCGTCCTATGTTTCAGTTTAACATGTCGGCTCCTCCCCCGGCCGGTTTTTCCTTCTCCTTGATGGACTTGAGTCGCCCCGTCGGCATTAAGGCGCTCACCTTTTCGCCTTAACGCCCGAATAGTCTGAGAGCCTCAGGCGCTGGTGTCATATGTCCCCCATCATCTCACCCTCCTATCGGGACCTTCCCCCCTCCTCCCCCTCTTTCGCCCCAATGAGTGCGGAGACCGTCTTTTTTTCTTCCTCCTCCGTTGTTGTGTTATCTCTGATCCCGGTTTTTCCCCATTTATAGAAGGTTCCGTTTTGCTCCAGTGATCGGAAAGGTGTTGAGATGATGTGATAGTTTTCCCCCCAACCAGCGCTTTTCCTGCCCCCTCTTTCCGTTTTTTTAGATCCTTGGGCTTGTGCCTGGTAGTTTACTGTTCTCGTTAGTAATGCCGATTTTGGTGCTTACTTCCCCTCTTGTGATGCTTTTTATTACACTTCCTTTTTGTATACGCCCCCTTTCTACTCCATCCTTCTTGTTGTAAGCCCCCTTTGTGCTATTATAAACCCACCCCATTCCCACGGATCTTCTCCATCAGTCAAGGTTTCGATTCCTTTTTAATCCCCACTCGTGAGCATTCTTCCCCCCGGATGGGATCTACCTAGAGCAGGACATAGCACCCTCCCTGCCCACGGCCTTCCCGGCGGTCCCGTTCCCTCCGTCCCTTTTCCCAGTTTCGATTGTCTTTTGTCCACGAACAATTCCTCTGTATGGAGGTAAAGAAACCTAATTTGTTCGCATAGCCTTTGACTCCTCCCCCCCTTGCCCAAGCTGGAAGATTGCCGTACCCCCTTCGTTGCTCTCCCCGCCCGGTTGGTTTTTAAGACGGTGTGGACTAAGGTATAGGTAATATCTTCGAAGTTCCATCATGTGCTCCCTTCTTTTATGACCCAGCCACATAATTTGCTTGCTTATCTTGGAGAAGCTTGCTACTTTTTCCTTCAAGGTCCCTTTCATCCACATCTGTTGCAGATTCCTCCCCCCCCCCCTCGATTAGACCTAGCAACCCCGTTCTTCCCATCTATGTCCTATTATTTACCCTGCGGCTCCCCCTCCTCCAATGTAGACTAAAGGATTCCTTTGTACCTGCTTTGGCGGAGAAGAGATCCCTTTTTGATTTGAACCCCACCCTTCTCTCTCCTCTCCCCAGTCGCTCCTCCTGTCTCTGTAGGCAGGACCTCTTCCGGCCTTTTACCTATTGTTTGTTCGCCGCCTTTTACTTTTCAGGGCAGAGGCCAGATGTTCAAATGGGAACGCTCTCCCAACGGACACTTTCTTTCCCTGGTTGCTCCCTTTCCTGAGCTTCGCAATTCCCTTTATTCCCTCGACGATCATTTTTTTTTCCTCTTCCTTGAACATGTTTCCAGCGGGACAACACCACGCCATTTAGGCTGAAAGGGAAGACGGTGTGTACCAAGAAGGGGTAATCTCTAGCGTTATGTCTGTTTGCCCGCGATCCCCTCCTTTTTTGTCCCTTCCGTTGTTTGATTTTCCAATTGTGCCCTCGTCAACGGTTCACTTCTACGTTCATTGCAGTCGCTAAGGATTTTGAACTCCTCGTCGCCCCCACTGCCCTGTCCCACCGATGTCCTTTCCCCCCCCTGGCTAGAATACCAAAGAAAGGTTAGACTGCACCCCCATGCTGCTACCCCCTCCAGCGCCCTCTTTGGTATTTCGGTTTCGCACATTTTGCCTCACCCAGCTTGAGTTGAGATAGTTTTTTTTAATGGCCCTTGCAGAAATCCTCCCTCTCACCCGGTCAGGAGAACAGCTCCCCCACCAGGCTTACCGTGCTTTCACTTCCCATCCTCTGTACCCTGTTCGAGACGCCCGTTTTTTTAGCTTATGCTTTGGGGTTTCTTTCCTATTTGAAGTCCCCTCGCTTCGTGAGTCGTGATTCCCCCCCATCTGCAATGTTTTGCTCCGGCTTTTTCGCGATCTTCTTTCTGATGGTTCAACCCAAAGATTTTATCCCCTTCCGATCTTGTGAATCGTCTTTTTTGACCTAAATTCTTCCCCGTCTTCACCTTTTTCCTCTGTTGCGCCGCTTTTGATCGCGTCCGCAAATGGGATTTGTTTCACTGCGGCTGTTTTCTTTCTTTTGATTGTATCTCTTCGGAGAGCACCTTGCGGCCTTCTACTTTTTTCCGTGGCGATCTTCCCTCTCTAAAAAAGTGCGATTTTGAGGTTCCTATTGATTTTCGTTGTCGCACGTCGTCCACCCGTCCCCCACTTTCCTTCTCTGTCAAGAAATTATCTCTGGCTCCGGTTCATCCTCCGTCCGGCGTTTAGTACTTGAAGGACCCCGAGGTTTAGTAAAAACCACCTTTTGTGATGATGTCTTTGTCTGGTTTTCTCATGCGGGCGTGGCCAAATTCTTCAGGGCAGAAGTTTGGACTCTAGAACGGTGCATTTGATTTCCTTCACTTTCCTGCTAAGTCGAGTTGCGCTGTTTCTCTTCCCTTGAATAACCAACAGGATTTTTTTCACTTTTTGAGTGATGCTCGTTTTTTATACCATAAGACCCCTTGGTCCCCATTTCTTCGAACTTTCCCCCCCAAGCACGTTATCGGTTCCAGCTCCTATTTTCGGTCCCCTTCTGGAACCTGCGGCGAGCTCCCCCCCTCGGTTCCCCCGTTCCCCGTTTTTGGGCGCTCTCCCTGATTCGCAAGCCCAGGCCACAATAACACTCAAACGCCCGCTGTTTTTTTAATAATCCTCAATTCCGCGGATGAGAGCGAAGGAGTTCTCCGTCCTTTTTTCACTTTCTTTTACAAGTCCGCATTTCCCGTGGGTGGCGTATTCCCTGTTGTGTGGCCTTCGCCCTTCTCGCCAGAAATTCTCCCATTTAGGCCCCCTGAAGTGTGTTTTTTCGTGTTATCGATGATGACCTTGTTCATTGCATTTTCCAGTTTTATGTGCTCTCTCCCCACGCCGTCCCTCGTGTAACCCGTAGAGAGAGTGTACCTCTCCCCCCTTTTGTTAAAGCGGGAGTTTTCTTCGCACTCCCATTCCCCTGGAAACCTTTTCTCTTTTTTACTTTGTTGTTTTCGCTATTCCATGCTTGCTGTGGCGACTTTCTAGTCAATCACTCTTACCCTCACTTTTCAGCCCCCCACACCCCGAGCCTCTTTGCCGGCCTTGCGTAGAGTCCCTCTTTCTTTCCCATGGGCCTTTTACCCGAATTTTCAAGCGTCCTTTAATCCCCATATACCCAAGTCCCCCCACTGATTCTTTCCCTTCCCTGGATACCGCATCCGCGGTTTGGAAGCCCTTCCCTTCACCAGGTCCACGCCCCATGGACCGTGGACGGCCTGTGCGGGTTCTCCGCATTGAAGCGATCGTCCGTTTCCGGCTGTTCGTCTCGTCTTCTTCGATGTTGCAGAAACTCCTTTTTGTATCTTTTTATGGAATTTTTCGCTTTCCTTCTTTGATACGCGTCCTCTGTTCCCGGGCCCTCTTTTAGGCTCGCCATCAACTCCTCCGTCGTTTAAGCTTTCTAGACTCGACCCCCCTCCCGAGCAGGTTTGCTGCCCCTTTTTCCTACTCCCAATTTCCGGAAGTGCCCCCGGTTTTCCCATTTTCTTTGCGGTACCTGGTTCGCGTTTTTCTTCCCGTGTCTCCAGGACCTTTGCGCCGTCGACTTCTCTTCAAGTCAGCCCAGCAATTTGAGCCGTTCTAAGTAGGCACCCCCGTATGGCCCCTCCGATGTTGCCCACAGCCCGCCTGGCTAGACCAAGGACAGGCATCTTTTGAGTTTGTGACCGCACTGTGCAGCAGGTTCCACTCAAGGGCTAATCATGCGCTATGTTTTACGACTTTCCCCTTATGGCTTGGGCGTCAGTTTTTCTCTTTCTCCTCCCTCCAATCGATTCTTCCTCCCAGTTCCTCGATCGGTTTTTCCTCTAGACTGGCGTCCACTTAGTTTTAGGCCGCCCCCTCCTTAGTTTGCCTCGAAGGAGTCGAGCCCTCCGCCGCAACATTTGCCTTTCTCCCCAAACCTCCTCTTGATTGGCGGCTTTTTCTCCCTTCTTGCAGTCTCCGCCCCCCTGTCACCTTTTGATTGCGTCGTGCCCGATCGATGATCTTACTCTCTACCCCCGACTTTTTCGTTCAACAGTTTCCCCTCAGGCATGGATTTATTGCCCCTTTTTGGAACCCAGTTGCCGATGTGTTGTCATTTCTTCCATCTGCGTATTTCCCCCCCTCTTTTTTCCAGTCCACCCCCTCCGCAGCGCAACGGTCCTGGTACCCATGACCTAGGATTGGAGTTCTTTCGCCCGGATTCTGGGGTGGAAGCGTTTGCGTTGGAAATGGTTTCGAGTTTTTTCTGCCTTCCTTCACTCCTCCGCCTTAGATTGATGGCAAAAATTGTTTTTTTTTTGCTGCCCCCCTTGTTTTTTTCCACGACAGCTGCGCTGGGATTTTAAGCATGGTTAGTTCTTTTCTTGGCTGGCGCTCCATGGGTACTCCCCACTAGTGTTTTTTTTATTGCCTGTTGCCCTTTCTTGCAAAGGGCACGCCTTCTCATCGTTTGGACCGATAGTTTGTTTTTGAGAGGTTTAAGTTCGTTTACCCCACCCTTTCCTTTCCTACGCTGGTATCCGTCCCGGCCCCCGAAGGACACATCCCCTCTCGCCTTACCCTCGGTCAATCCCCTTGTAGTTTCCCCTTTCCCCACCTTCAATTGGTGTTTCGATGTCATTTTCCAGTTTGAAAGCGGAAAATTTCGGGCGTGGAGGTCATCCGGTTCTTCGACGCCTGACAGTTTGCTTCCTGTCCTTTTTATTTTACTCGCTTCCCAATTTTTCCACCGCGACAGTTCCCCCCAAAGGCCTTGGGCTTTTGACACTCCATCGTACCTGGCCGGGGCATCTGTTGACTGCCGCGCGTTATCTCCTGGGCGACGCGTGCCGATTTGTTATTCGTCTTTTTTGCGACGCCCTTTGGAGATCCTGGATTATTACAAATTTCTTCTGTCTCTTTCTCTTGTCCTCCTCGGCCATCGATTCACCCCCGGTGGCTCGCAGTTCGATCTCTTTTCCTACCCTCTTCCACAAGTTTGGTGTCTCCTTTATTTCGAGCTTCTCCATCCTCCGGCTGAACGTTTCTCCTGGCGCGAAGGCTGTCCGTCCTGATCCTGGGACCTTCTCCATTCGTCACTCTTTCCCGACCAACCGCCGCGGAGCGGCCGCATTTTCAGGTTTTCCTCGGCGATTGCACGAGGGGTTGGGCCTCTTCAAGGTCTCTGGCCCGAGTCGGGGCGGTCCCGTCTTTTTTTTATGAATCTTCGAACAATACGGTTCCTGCAAGAATTCGTCCCTTCGGGCGCCGCTCGTGCCGTTTCCTTGCCGTGTCTGCTGCCGCTAAATCGTGCACCCGAGAGCTTGTTTTTACGATTTGTCGACGTCCTGGTCTGTCTGGTACCGATCCGTTTTGTTTTGGTTAAGATCCTTTCGGCCCCCCAGTCCCTGCTTTACCCCGCCTCTGGTTTCCGTCACATTCGGCTGCAAGTTGTGCGATCTCATCCTTTTTTTGAAGTAGTCTTCCTCCCGGTTACAGCTTGATTTTTTTTTACCAGGAACTGCAAGGAACGCCCTTCAAGTATCCGCGTCTCTTCAGTTTTTCCTAACGAAATACCTTTTCTTCCCCCTTTCCAACTGACCATAGGAAACTTTCGTCCATGGGAGTCCTTAGAACCG
>Ga0179593_1703503_pt1 | contig 13623 bp, 16 predicted proteins | sample CZODoug2_1_08_16_FD_185931 | JGI IMG/M metagenome (GOLD analysis project Ga0179593, IMG submission 185931) | Vadose zone soil fungal communities from Angelo Coast Range Reserve, California, USA - CZODoug2_1_08_16fungal (PacBio error correction) | ecosystem: Environmental > Terrestrial > Soil >... | reverse complement strand
CTCTTACCCCTTCAACCCGATGGGTCTGGTTCCAAGCACCCCCCCTGTTTTTCCTCAGAGTCGATTTTTTTTTCCGCTTGGCTTTTTCCTAAGGGGCCCTCCCCTTCTCCACCTTTCTTTGGATTGCTTTTTGTTGCCTGTCTTTGTATGAGAGAACTAACGCTCGAACATATTTCGCTTACCCTCTCCTTTTTCCTGAAACTCCCACCAAGGTTCTTGATCGGTCTCAATATGGTGCGAGAGCCCTAGTTGCCCCCCCAACCATCGGTGTTTCCCCCAAGGCTTTTACCCTCCTTTTTTTTACGCCCCTTGCTATCGAGAGGGGTTTGTTGTTCCTTCTGGCTTTGTCCTGCCTCTATTCCGTCACATTTGTATGACACCGCCTCAACTCATTGTCAGTCACCTTCAGGTCGTGTGTTGTGGCCGCTGAACTTTTCGGCAAGGAAACCCCCATCCTTGCAGTCCCCTTCCCCAAGAGAACTCCTCGCCAGCCATTTGGTCTTTTTTTGGACTTTTCCTGCTTTTTTCCTTGAGTTTTCCCAAAGGTTGCGGAAGCCGCCATGACCTGGAGTTCACCCCCATTTTTGGCCCCGCTCGTTTTCGTTATGAAGTCCCCCCCGGCCCTCATTCGATGGCCACGTTTTTTTCCGACGTCTTATCCATTACTTCCCTTTTTGTGTGTGTACGAGGTATGTTTTCGTACCGCTCCCTCCTTTGTTGGGCCTTTGCCTTTCTCTTAAATAATCTTTGAGGGGTTTGGGACCCTAGACCCTTGTTAAACTTTTGCGTTCCCTCCGGTAGGCTCGGATTTTTTTGTGTAGCAAACAGCTTTCTTTCCTGTGTTTAGTCCCCCACCCTTTGGTTCTACCAAGTGACCGACGAACACCTGCTTCCTTTGGTTCAGTTCTTTATCCACCGTCAGGCCCACTTTTGCCTCTGAACCCCTGAAACTTTACACCCTCACCCCCCCGTCGGGCGTCCGTTTTTTTGATTCTTGGCAATCGCACGCGTCGGGAAGAAGCGCTGTGCACCCCCATTCCCAACGCCCTCCATTGTTGACCCTTATCAAACCTCCCGGATCGGATTTTCTAGGGTTTCTTCTGAGCCTCTCCGCTTTTTCCTTCCAATTGGCACCTTCATTGGGCAGTCCTAATATGACGTTTCACTTCCCCTCGTATTGTTCGTTTTTTGTTAATGGCCCGTAGCTCGACCATGTTTTTTTCCACTCTCGCGTTTGTAATATTCCCCCCCCACTGCATACATCTCCTTGTAGCAAAGCCTCATGTTTTGTTCCAGAGGGGCGATAGCCCTTCCCTCCAAACTTTGCTCTTTGTGTGCCTGGGCATTTTGGTGGGACCCCCTTATTATGGAAACTTTTTTAGTTGGATGTCTCCCGTGACTTTGAACGCCTCCCTCCATATTCTTTCCGAAGTCTTTTCCATTAAGGTGCGAGTAAGTATAAGGTTTTTTCCAGTCGCGATTCCCTAGGGTCACAGTTTTTAGTGCCCCCAGCCTTTTCAACCGCCGCAATTCTTGTTGTGTGCAGTTTTTTAACGCGTACAGAAGTTTTCTACCCCTTCTTCTGGTGATGCATTTTACGTCGGGGGTTTTTACGGAGCCCAACCTGTCTCTTCCACTGCCCCCACTCGTCTTTGTGTGCCCCTGTCTTCTCGATTTCCCGCACAAAGTTTCCCTTCGTACATTCTTTGGGACCGCCGATCTTTTTTTGCAAGGGAACACGTTTTTTTCCTCTCTGGAAGCCTTTTCCCGTATCTTTCTAACCTACTTTCTTTCAGAATACCCCGGTCCCCCCTCTGCTTCTCAAGTTCCCTGTTAATCTATGCTGTTGATCAAAGTTGCTCTCCCTGGTCCATTTGATTCGATACGACTGGTCAATTTTTTGGTTCTGTGGCGTGGGGATCAGTTCCTTTTCCCTACGCCGATGTTCCCGGTATTGTTGTACCCTATTACAATTCCGTGGATTTTGTGTATTGGTTCACCTCCTTTTGGTTTTTTCTGGTTTGGATCCCATGCCTTGACTCCTCACTGTTTTTCCCAAATCCTCGACCTTTGGATAAGCTCCCCCTGTTTCCCGTTACTCCCTACCTTCTTTCTTGGGGATTACTTCCTGTCCGACATTCCTTTGCTGACCCCTTTCCTTTATCGGAAGAGCATCGTTGGGCGCCGACTTTTTCGGTTTTACGTTCCCTGAAACTTTCCCTATCGATTTAATTGTTACTGAGAAGGTGCCCGAAGAGATGTCGACGTGGGTTTCCCTTTTTTCTGTTGTCCATTTTTTGGTTCTCTCTTTTGATGCGCAATTGTCTCCATAATTGAGCCTGCGGTGGCGGGGGACTCTCAACGATTCAGATTTGTGGAGTGCGGCGAGGACGTTTTCCAATCTCGTTCTCGTAATCCCCACCCTTGCGTGCGCTCTCGAAGTTTCACCTTAAGTCATACCCTTTTTCCTTGGAAACATTTTTGACTTCTGGAATGGCGGCCCACCGGTTGGCTATGCCGCTTTTTTTCAATACGCGGGGGACCTACCTTAGGGTCCTCTTTGCACTGGTGCCTTTCTTTTCCGAGAATCGGATGGGTTTCGGCGCAACTAAGAATGTTTCCTTTTTCCCCCCCGGCTAATGCTTTTCCCCCTCCCACGCAAAGAAATGCCCACCCCAGGGAGACCGTGGAGTGAACAGCACCCACCCCTCTGCGTTTTGAGAGCTTGGCGTTTTTCTTTGTTTACCTCCACCCCCCCCCCCCCCCCACCCCCCCCCCCTCAGTGGGTGTGGGTTGATGACCCGCACCATTCACGTTTTTTTTGCGGGTGGGTTTTTTTTAGTGCAAATTCTCCCCCTTCCTTCCTGTTTTTCTTCACGCGGCGGTCCTGGGTTGGATCCTCCAGTGACCTCACGTGCTCGGTCCCCCTTCCACCGCTAGATTCCCTCTTCTTTGTCACGGTTCGTCCTGCCCTCCCAGTAATCTTTCCCCCCAGCTTCCCCCCCCACGTCCAGCGGAAAATTCACGGTTTCTTTTCCGACCGCGTACTTTAATTTCCGCCTTCGCCCACCATTTCGTCAGTGCCAGCACGGTTTAATGTCTTGCGTCACGGATAAAGACCCTTTTTTGACACAGAAAAACCAGTGGGTGCCTCAGGACAGTTTGCCAATCCCCCACGTGGGGAGCTCCCTTTTTTCATCCTACTTAGTTAATGTATTTCACGATTCTACGAATTGTTTGATGCCCACCCCCCCCGTGCCAACAATTACCTTTGTGGCAGTGTGCCCCCTCCCCCCGTTACTTGATCCCCTCTCTTCTTCTTTTTTTCTGCCGACCAACCCCCCTTTCGCGACCTAGTGTGGCCCTCTGAGCTGTGGCTCTGCCCGCATGCGTTTGCTTGACCTTGTTGTCTGAGGGATGATCAGGACTGTCTAGGCCCTCTCTTTTTTTGTTCCCCGTTCACTGCATTTTTTCTGCATTTTTATGGTGGCAAGTAACTGTGCAAAACACTCCCCAGAGCGATTTGCTTTTAGCTTTTCTTTTTCACTGACTCGGGTCACACCCTTACCCCCGTCGCTTAGCGAAACCTGTCTACGCAAGACAAGCGTCGTGGCGCTGAGATCAAACTCAAATTTTTACGCTCCTTTTGATTTTAGGAGATCATGACCCCCTGTCGCTTACCAAGCAGGGTATTTGTTGGTTTTTTTTGTTAGACTTTTTTTTTTGGCATAGGGCATTCGCGTTAACCTGTTTTGCCTGGTGGCAGACGCACGGTTAAATGGCCGAACCGATCCTTTTACCCTGCCCTGACTCCTTCCCCCCCCCGAGATCCGTGGGCACGGAGGCTTGTGTGGCGTTTTTTCGACATGTTTGGAGAGTACTCCTGGTGCAGGCTCCATCTTGGGACCTTTTTTTTCTGTTTTGTTACCCTCGCACATTCCCATGGCGGTGCGTAGTTTTTCCCTTATCAGCCCACGGTTTACATTCCCAGTGTTGCGAATGGCATGCTGCATTTTAACTCGGTTCTCCTTCTGGACCCCGAATTTTTTTTTCCTTTTCATGGCGAGTAGGTGCCCCGCGTCGTTTGGGTTGTTTTGTGTTTTTTTTTTTTTTTTTTTGGGGGGGTGTGGGGTTTTTGGTGGGGGTTTTTTTTTTTTTTTTTTTTTTTGTTGTGGTGGTTTTTTTTCGGTTGTGTTTTTATATGCTATCTTTCACGGCGTATTTTTTGATACTTTTTCCCCCCCAGCGGCACCCTAGCACACACCACCTTTTTTGAGGCACTGACCCTGGTGGCTCTCCCTTCCTTTGACAGCTTGCCTTTTCCTTTCTGTTCCTGACCCCAATATTTACCATCGACATTTCCTCCCTCCCGAGTTGCCGCAGGTTTCCCTCGGTTCGCCATTTCCCTTGAGGTTTCCCGCCAATGTTCGCTTTCCCTTCGCTGTTTTTTTTTCCCCAATGCACAACCTTTCCCCTATGTAACAGCGAGAACGTCGTCAACGGTCTCAACGTCCACATTGCTCCCCCCTAGTACCCCAACATTTCACCCTGGAGTGTTTTGGGATGGGGGGTCCCCTCGATTCACGTATTCGCTGAGAAGGCCAATTAAAGAAGCGTTTGGAGGCCCGCGCCTAATCTTTTTTTTTGTTTTTTTTCTGGGCACTTGTGTTTCCCTTTGACCGAGATAAGGATGCCCTCTTTTTTCTGAAACCTTTGCTTCATTTGTCATCTTACCGATGGTTCACCTTCCCACCGGGCCCATCGTACGAGCTGGGTGTTTTCACAAAACCCTTACCGGATCCTAGGCCTGCCCGCCACCTTTTTGACAAGCAGGGAATACCAAGTTCAGGAGGTGATCCCCCCCCCAAAGAATAGTTTTGGTTTTTTTTGCGCTTCGGGCAAGCAAAGCTTCCCCCCCTCCTAGCCTCTTCTTCCGCGTTTACAATTGGGATCATCGATGTTTTTTTTGTTCCCGAACTGACCTCTCTTTGGGAGGAAACGTGATCCACCTGTGTTGCCTCTAGATTCTGCCTGTGACACGTGAAATTCCGAGCAACCCCCATTTTTGAGGACCTTCTTTACTTCAGAAGGTTTCCGATGTCGCATTTTTCCATGACTTTCTTCTTTGTAAAGTTTATGGCTAGATTGCTTTTTGTCCTTTGCCCGCGACCGCCCCCCCCCTTCCTACGCCATTTGCGTCATGTGTAGATGCCTAGTGCTGCGGACTAAAATGAGGTAAACCGAGTCGTTCGTATGCCTTAACCCTCTGAATGCCCGTCGGTAACCGCGAGATTCCCCTTTTGACGGCTGCAATGTTTTTTTCATGCGAGTTTATCTTCCGCCATTCCGCGAACCTGTGGCTTTTTTCTTGCCAGTTCAGCAAACTTCTTGGCTTTCTGACGACCTTCTTTGTCGAGCCATGTGGCGCTACCTGTCTCAATCCCCCCAAGCACGTTGGGAGATGTGGCGTTCCCTCGGAGATTCACAGATTTCCCGGGTCCGACCCCGAGTTTGTACAGGGCACGCCCCCTCGGCGGGGTTTGTTGTGCGATGTCTCTATTTTTCTCCGTTGGGTTCCGACAAACCTTCCCCTTTTGTCGTTTCGTTCACAAGACCTCTCACGCCTACCGTTCAGAGTTTATCGCGAGACCCTCGTCCGTGACAGCCAATCCAAACATTCTTTGTTTTTTTTTGTTTCTGCTTCGATTGCTGCGGTGCGTAGACAAGTCTTTTTCCCCAATATCCTTGAACTTCCTGCTGAACCGGGTGTCCCTTTCCAGTCACAAGGGATTGATTCTTCCATATCGGTACGGAGGGCGGTCTATCGTCTCTCTTCAAACTGCAAGCAACACAGGAACATCTCCCTCCGGTTAACAAGAAGATCTTCCATTCAAGGCCCCCTGAGTCTTACGGACTTCAGCTTCCACGGCCCCCCCCCGGGGTTTTCCCAAGGGATGGTCCCAAAGCCGTATTCCATTGTCTTTTTCCCATGTGGTCGTAGTTGACGGATGTCTTTTCCTTCCCCGGCGTGCTTGAAAAAAGTTTCCTCTGCACCGCCCCGATTTCCCTTTGGTCATTTGTTTTTTCCCCTTTATGGAATCGGCACTTTTTCTTGTCTGAGTTTAAAGGTTTTATGGCGAATCGAGACACGAGTTTTTCCGAACCACCTTTTTTTCAGGGTCGTTCTGGTAAGAACCCGCCGAATCGATTTCCTGGTCTATAGATTTTTGAAGAATCTTCGTGTGATGAAGTGGTAACGGTCTTCCCCTTCTTTGACAGGATGGGGTGCAACTTCGTACAGTCTTTGCTATAATACGACATGTTTAATATTACCCTTTCTTTGAGTTGTCTCAGTGTAGGGACCCTTTCTTTTTTAGTGTTTTTATCACCATTCCTTCATCGCTTTGCAGGTTTTTCAACACCGGTTTTCCCGTTGGCATTTTACACTTTTTGTTCCCCCAACGTTGTTTAATCCCCCCCCCGTCTGCTCTTCTCTTCTTCAAATGCCCCCCCACCCTCATGCTTTCCCTGAGCAGCCTTTTTCTTGAGCTTTTTTTATTCATCCGTCTTTTCTCCACTCCACTCCAGGTGGCCCTTGTGTAGAGCCCACCCCTCGGATACTTCTGCATCACTGTTATCTGCCGTTTTTTTCAAATCCCCTTTTTCCATTGGGTCTCGAGAAGCCCCTCGTTCAAGTGGCTCTCTGGTCAGCCAATGGCGACCGTTGATCTTGTCTTTTTCGTCAAGTTATTTTTTCAAGGCCCTAAGTTTCTTGTTAGCCACAGACGAAGTGTTCTTTGGGGCCTGACTCTTTCTCCTCCCTCGTGTTTGGCCTGAGTTCCGGCTGTTGTCCAAGTATGTCTGTAATTCAGTTAGGTTCAGCAACTTCAGACCCCCTAATCATTAAGCCCATTATGTGAGTAATTAGACAGAGGCCTAGGAGTCTTATATCCCTCCTGGTTTCTAGAGCTCTTTCCCAGTTGTCCCCTAGTTGCCGTTCCCCTTTTTTTTTTATTTTCTGTGTCCAACACGAGCATCTGTTGTGGAGTTGTCGCCTCCTTCTTCGACCTGTCACCCTCGTATCATACTTCTCTTCCTGCACTTTCAGTTTTAAAAGAGCCAGGTCTCGCCTGATCTCCCTCTCTTTTCTGCCCAGGGTTTTCTCGATGACAGCACACAGCGTTCTTCGTCCTTTTTTCATTCCGCACTCGGGTTCTTCACACACGGCGGAATTCTGGGGCCACAGGTTCACGCCGGATGTTTCGCTCTCGGCTCGTTCTCACCCCCCAGGTTGACGTCGCAGGAATAAAACTCCCTTTTTTCCAACTCGACAGAAGTTATCTCTTTTAGCTCCCCAGCTTTTTTTGTTGGTTTTCCCATCAGCACACGCCGAAGGTGTCTTTTCGTGGATTTTCTTTCGTTGCCGTCGCCCATACCTCTGTGGGGTAGTTACTTTTTTTACACCCCTCTCCCTTTGTAGTCTTTGCACATGTCACTGTTTTAGTCGTGCCCTTTAACCTGCCTCACCCCGGCTTGATTTCGTGTCCCAACGATGTTTTTCCGCTTGATTCATTAAATATTCTATTGCGCTTGCTCCATGGCCCCCCCATTCACTTTCGTGCAGCCCTTTCCTTTAGTGTTCCCCACACCGTGGCCCTTTATTTTCGGGAAGTCGTTACAATTTTTAATGAAGTCGCCTTCGGCCCCCAGAGCTGCTGTCATCGTTAGCCTCTCTTTCATCCTTGGGCGAACACACCGGTTCAGCTTTACTGTGTCGGGGGTGCTTTGGCTTTTAAATGGACTCTGCCCTTTTTCCGTACTCTTATTTCCAGGAGGATAACCCGTCGATTCGGGGGTTCGTGACCGGTCCTTCTAACCATTCTTTGGAACTCCCCCACTTTTTTTTTTTGCTCCGTTGAATTTAGAACTGTTTTTTTAATGCATTAGCTAAGCCTCATCCCCCTTCGTGGGCCCGCCTTGGCGATTTTTCAATTGCCCCAGGGTCGTTGTTCTCGGCGTTAATCCGGCGGGCCCTTGCATGTGTGTGAGTGGAACTTTTTCCGAGTACTGGCAGGCCGAGACGTTTGCGCTCCGGCCTCTTTGCGATGGGGAGGCTCACATTCTGGCCGGCCACTAGTTACCTGACCACACAGGAAAGGGTCTTTCTAGGAATTTTTCCTTTTCAACCCCAGAACCTCCCCCCCCCCCCCTCGCTGTTGAAGGATGATTTGTCTCACATCTCCTCTTTCCCAATCCTCGTGTTGGGTTTTTTCGATTCCAAGCTTCCACAGCGATGTTCGTGGTTGGTTTGCTTTTCCTTGACATGATTCCAACTGCCTTCCTGGCTTAATGTTGTTTATTTTTCCCAGGTGTTCTCCCCTTCATAGCTATAGTTCCGTCTCTTCTTCCCACGGTTAGTTGCCCGCGCAGTAAGCGTTCCCCGCACTCACCTTTTTTTCTGCACTTCTCCGTCATTTTAGCCCTCAAGTCTCCCTTTTGTCCGCGCCCAAGGTTAGTTTCCTTTTTACGGATCAAAACCTCGGCGCGACACGCCTATCTTTTCCCCCCTACCTTTTGCCCCTGGTCTAGCCTCCCTTCCCCACTGAATCTCGGTGAGACTCGTTAACGTCGGGATCCTTCCACCCCTTTCAATCCCCCCCTTCTTCTAGCCCTACCCCCCCTTTTGGAAAACATTACTAATCTGTCTTTTCGCACGTTTTCGCTCTCTTTTCTCAGGTCGGCTTTTCCTTTAAATCGCTTTTCCCCTGGCAGACCCGTCACCCTCCCGACTGAAAGTTGTTTGGGTTCAGTCCTCGAATGTTAGCCGTCCCTTGTGAACTTTTTTCGGCTCTTACCAATCCCCGCCTTCTTAATATTTTTTATGCGTCTTCGCCCCTTTTCCAAGGCTTTTTCTCCTCAGGTCCATTTTTTTTCAAGCAATGGAATTTTCCAAAACGGCCTCCAACTTTGCGTTCAAAACTCCACAAACCTCCCCGTCTCCTTGAATCTGGGTCCCCAACTCCACGGACGAGACGGTTTAACCCTGAGCCATTCGCTTCTTGGCTCTGTGTGGTGAGATCGATCCCCCAACGCAGCCTGTCGACTTTTTTTTCTTTTCCTGTTCATGTCTTCTTACCAAAATTGCTCGCGTGCATTAGACGTCCCGTGGTTCTGTCTTTATTCCTTTTTCAGCCTTCCTTAGGGCCCTCCTCTCCTATCCCGTTTTCCCGTGCAAGCCACCCTCCGCGAGGTCGTTTTTTTCATTCTGGCTCCTTTTTTGCCCTGCAATCGAAGACACTTCTGCAAAGACTAGTTATTGTGATTCTTTGTCTTTTCCCTCCGACGTGCTTCTCCTGTACAGGTTAATGGTGAATGCTGTAGTTTTTGTTACCCCCACCCTTTATGGCGTCCTTTCAGGCACTCCCCCCCCCAACTTCCTTTTTTCACTTCTTTCCCCGTATGGCAGCGCGACTGTCCAAAGCGTAAGGTTTCCGCCCACCACGACTGAAGAAGCACTTTTGCGCTCTTTTCGGCGTTTGCAGAATTTTTTCCATTTTCTTCACGTCTTACCGAAGTTTCCCCCCCTCCGGTGAAAAACATGAAAATCGCACCACTGCCAGGTTGAGGCCGATTTTTCTACCCCCCTTCCTTTGATCTCCCCCATTTGAAAGAACTTTATTTTTCTTTACACTCCTTTACAACTCCCCCGAACGCGACCACTAGTCAAGCACATTTTCAGCGTTTACCGCTCCCTTCACGCTGACCCCTGGCACACTCCGAGGATATCCTTCGGCTTCGGGCATTTTCAGTGATTTAACACAGAGCTACCGGTCATCCCACCTTTTTCCTCCGCACTTCCATATTGCATTAAGCCCCCCGGTGGTTTTTACCCTGGGAGTGTTCTGGTTTTTTCGTTTTCTCCTATGCTTATGCCTGCTGAAGCCGCCTCAGGACTTTCCCCCTATCAAGGTTGGGTCTTTGTGTTTTCTTTTCTTTTGCCCCCTTGACGGATGCCTCGGATGCCACTCCCTTGGTGATCCCTACTTTTTTTCTGCTTTTCGACGAGGTTTTAAAGGAACGCCGGGTGCTTTTACAAGACCCCCCCGTTTTTGTCCTCCCTTTCCCTCGCTTCCCCCCAACTTCCCAATTCTGAGGGTACTCCCACAGGTCTTTTCCAAAACGAACGTGCCACATTCTGTCCCTCCCTTTGGCCTTTTTCCTTTCGCGCAGCTCCCCCCCCTCCTCCGTATTCCTTAGAGAATTTGACTCGATCGGCTCACCAGTTCCCCCTTTTTTTTTTTTTTTTACTCCCTTTCCCCCCGATGAGGGGTCGTAAACGTCCTTTTTCCCCCCCCCCACCAATGCGGGCTGACTATCGAGCCTGTTCACACCTTTTTTAAAGAGACCCCCCAGGACGGCCTCATACATCTTTAAACTAGCAGACTTGGAGGGCGCTTCCGGGAGGAGTGTTCAAACGTTTTGTCCAGCTCTGGTGCCCCTCCCTGACCTAGAACGACAGCCTTCCCCCATCGCCTTTTGTCCTTTTTGGATGTTCGGTTGTACGTCTGGTGTAATCCCATTGCGGCCCACTTTTCGGTTCTCGTTCCTCAATCCTCCCCGAACGGCCACATCTCTCGGGCCGTTCATGTTTAGAGGTTCGAGGCTTTTTTGGATTTTTGCATGGTTTCTTCCGCCCACTAACCCCCCCCCCCTCAGCAAGATTTTTCTTTTCCGGCAATATTGAGCTTTCTCCCCTTTTGTTTTCAGAACCTTTTCTTTTCAGTCCTATATTTTGTCCTCCGTTCGGCTGGTCGCAGTCGCGAACCTCGCACTCCCCAAATTTTTTTTTCTGGCTTTCACGTCTTAGAGTGACCACGAAGTCCACCTTTCATCTCCACACCTCCCCATTTTTCTCTTTTTATGGCGGTGGGTGAAGACACATAGGCGGGTTGCATCTACTCTCCCCTTACCTTGTTTTTTTTAGCTCATCTACCCCTTCACCCCGCCGATGGTCTTCCGGTCCTCACTTTTACCTGAGTCCCTCCTTGTTTATCTACCCAGAGTGTCCTTTTCCCTCCCCTCCCTGGGAACAGCTCCAACATTTGGTTTTTTTGGGGTTTGGATTCTTTTTCTGTAGACCCTTTTCTCCCCCCAAACCTTTTGCCCGCCGGCAAATGAAATCTGTTCGTGGCCTTTCCCCAAGTATTTCTTTCTGGTCCGGAGATTATTCTTGCTCCGCAGTGACCAACAGTGAATCGTTTTCCCCCTGACCCTCCGCTACTGGATGTCATGTCACGGCCCCGAGAGAGTGGTCTGTAGGTGGCCACTCCGGTGGGTTTTCCCCCCGGTGGTCGACCGCCTTCCAACTTTCTCTTTTCAGTCACCCTGTCCCGGTCGAGGTCGTACGATGTTCTTCGATGTTTGCAACCCACCACACCCGCCTTCCACCGGACCCCAAAGATAATAGGGGTTTTTCCTTCCCCAATTCTCCTTTCCTTTTCGCTTTTTCTTCAAGGTTGTTTGTCCAGGGAACGTGAGTTAAATTTGTTTCTTTCTCTTCGTGTTTGGTAGTTCTGGAATCCCCCCCCTCCGCCGATTGCACTGGTCCGAAGTCGTTTTCTTCTTTACTGAGCCATTTTCTTTCTCTGGTTTTTCTGGGCCCCTTTTCCCCCCCCTTTCGAGTCCCCTTCGTTCGGTTTTTCTTCACATAAGACCTGTGGGATACCCGGCTTTCGCGTGTGGATCTCGAGGAGGTCTTTTCTTTTTTCCCCGTTTCGCTGCCCCTTTTTGTCTCAACACCTTTCGTACACGTGCCTGACCCCGAATACAACCCAGGGGGTCAGGTGCCACCATTCCCATCACGCGGCATCTGTCTACGCAAACCTTGACAACTCATCCTACCCACCATGTTTCCCCTTCCGTCCCTCCCGAGGAGATTGAGCATTTCTCACACCCTTCTCGGCGTCTTCGTCCCCCACCAAGGTTTCCTTTTTCACACCCGCTTTTTGGCCTAGGGGATGTCGGTTGACGGTCTGTGAATTCCTTGTCCTTTTCCCTCCTCCGCCTGAAGACGTCCCTTTCGTGAAGTTTCGGGATTTTTTCCCCCGCCCTTTTCGCCCTCCCCTGTGTTCCCCTCCTATTTTTGTTCGCTCTTCTTCGAGGTGTCCCGTATTGTTTCATGACAGTGAAAGTTTTTCCAAACTTTTTCGGGTTCCCAAGCCTCTTTTTTGTCGAGTTTCCCTTGGGGGTCCCCGTATTCTGGCAACTTCGTAGAGGGAGTTTTGTTTTTGTATTCTCTTTCCTGTTCCCCCCGATTGCCACTAAGCGCCATCTTCTCCGCTTTTGGTCCTTCGTCTCAACGTATCAGGTTTAACACTCGCTTTCACCATTGTACTTTTTTTGCTTCCCCGGTTTTTGATCCTGACCTGGAAAACAGACTCATAGATAGTCGTGTTTTTTGGTTACCCGCCGTTTTTTAGCACTCCCTTCTTCGACCCCTTTTACAACTCTCGTCTCCCTCTTCTCCCTTTTTCCTTGCACGTTCTGGAAGAGCACCTTCTTTCCCCCTTCCTCATTCGCCCTACCCTGCTCTCTCTTGCCGCCCAACCCAATTTCTTGTACGCCCATGGAATTTTTTAACTCCCCCCCTCTCGTTGTTCCCCTGGGAAAAAACTCTTGATTCTGCTCCACATGTCCCGATCCCTTTTCTTTTTTCTTACGTCCCCACCACCTTGAGTTGAATACCCCCTTTTCAATCCCAGTAAAGCTTAATTTTCTACTTGCGACCTGTTGAATTTTCTTTGGTCCCTGATCCTCTCACGACGCAGTGTTCCTCTGAGAAGTCTTTCTGTGTTTCAGCCCACCTTTCTTTTTCTCGTCTTTTTTTTTTAGGGGCCCGTTTTTTCCAAATAGTTAGTCGTTTCCCATTCAACGATTCCCCCCCCCTGAGCCCACTGCAGTTCGTGCCCCCGATACTAGCAACGTGTTACGATAACTTCATTTTTCATTTTCGTTTTCGAACCCCTTTCTTGTTTCCCCTGCGCAGGAGATGCAGGGTCAATCGCTGAACCCCCATCCTTTTTAAATCTAGGTCTTTTTTTGTTTAAGGTTCGATTAACTGAAGGTTCAAGCGACCGAAGAAAGGCCGTTTAGGCGTGATTTCCTGTGTTTCCGGTCTCCTCCCTCGCGTCCCCTTTGGTGGTTTCAATGGCAATCCGTCATCGTCGGGATAACTTTCTGGATTCTCTTGTCCTTTTCCCCCAAAAGTTTTTCGGATAATTTCCCCCGCCCCCTTGTTGTGTCTTGTTGAAGTCCAGCCTTCCTACCTTTGTTTGTGTGCACAGCACTTCCTTCTTTGCATTTTACATGTTGGGCTATGCGTTCCGCTTTACGCCGCGGCTTTCTACCGTCTGTTTCTGGAACTTTCACTCTTCCTGCTTGGTCCTCATTGCCTTTGCCCTGCCGATCCGGGACATTTTGTGCATTGCGTCCCTGCCCGAGGACTTCCCCACATTGACCTCCCCCTGCCCCTGAAATTTCCCCAGGGACTGTTGCATGTGGATTCGTTCCCTTAAATTCCCGTCCAAAACCCCCCTAGTGTTTGAGATTTTTTCCCCCGTTGCC
>Ga0179593_1543506_pt1 | contig 13623 bp, 17 predicted proteins | sample CZODoug2_1_08_16_FD_185931 | JGI IMG/M metagenome (GOLD analysis project Ga0179593, IMG submission 185931) | Vadose zone soil fungal communities from Angelo Coast Range Reserve, California, USA - CZODoug2_1_08_16fungal (PacBio error correction) | ecosystem: Environmental > Terrestrial > Soil >... | reverse complement strand
CCCTTTTTGGATTCTCGTTGTTTTGGGTTTTACCTTTTGGGATTTCCCGAAACTTTCTCTTGTGGCTGGTTCCTCCCCCAGACTATGACCCACGGTCCCACAAGATTTCCCAAATTTTACAGTTCACGTTTTCCTTCCTACTATTGCACTTTCTTTTCTTGCCCACCCTCCCCGCCCCTGCAGTCCTTCTTCCGAGTCCTCTCCAAATTTGCCTTCATTTTTTTTACCACCTGTTGTATTGTTCCCTGGATGCTTTCCCCCCCCCCCTTGGCCTGGGTACCCCCTTCAGGGCTGGCGTGCGGAAACCCCCCCGTGCTGACCCGAAAGGGTCGTCAGGGGCGGAAGCCGGCGCCTTTTTTCCCTCCCAGGGGAGCCCCGTGTTTTGCGTTCCCGTTTCCCTCTCTCTCACTTGGGAAGCGTTTTGCGAGACTTTAAGGGCAGATTTCCTGCGCCCCCTGATTCCTTGGCTTGTGACCGGTTGTTTACAGTTTTTTCAGGCCACCTTTCCCTGACACCTGTTTTTTTTTTTTCATTGAATGGCCCTGCGGGTTTTGCCGTCGTGGCTTGTTCTACCCCACTGCTCTTTTGGTCCCCTCCCGGTTGGGCCTTGCACGCCCCCTTTTCCCTTTTTTCTTTCCCTCTGCGTTGCTGGCGCTGTGCTTTCCCTGCGAGGTTTTTTTTTTTCCTGGATGTCCTCTGCAGTGCAATTGCGGACTTCCCATCCAATGTCTCTCCCCTTCTTCGGCTCTTATGCCATAGTCAGGCTTTTTTATTCTGACTTGTCCGATTCTCGAGTTTGGTTTTGCCTTTGGACGTCGAATGCTCCGTCTTTTACGTTGGGGGCCGGTCACGGTGTGCTTCGGGGGCGTCCGTTGCCCCCCCCCCCCCCAATTTCGCTTTTACCCCGATTTTAACTGGGCTGCGGTTGTATTGTTTTTTGGCGTTTCCCCCCTTTTTTCTCGTGTTTTTCTTTTGGACCCCCCCTAGTTGTACACCTGGTCATTGTACACAAGATGTTCCTTCCCCACCGTCTGATCTTTTTTGGGGACTTTCCGGCTTGTCCGTCCGGTTTGCTTGTTGTTTTTGTAGACCTGTTTTTCCCCATTCCTTTTTAAGGCGCTTCCGGGCGTGTGCTCGGCGGTGAATGTCACCTCCCAGACGTTTCTCTTTTTTTGGCCGATTGTGTCATTTTTTTTCCGCAGTCCCTTTTTTCCCTTTCCTTTTTCCCCCCTCCGGAATTTTGCGGCCGTAACCCACCCGCCGCGTTAGGTGGGCTCGGGGGTTTCGCGAGGGCCGGGCTTCTTTGCTTGGCTTGTGTCGCATGGACCGAGCTACGTGCCCGGCCATTCGTCGAATGGTTCTTGGCTTAGTCTCGCCTTCCACTTTTTTCCCCTCTCTGTTCCACTGTGGGCTAGGCTGCCCTTTTGCCGAGATTCGTCTCCTTTCCACGTGGAGGCAAGGTGGGAGAACCGTTTTCCACTTCGTGACCCCCCGGTTCACACCCTTCTTAGTATTTTTGAGGCCGCTCTGGGAGTGCCGTCTGGGTTTTTTTCCCTTTTTGGTCTCTCTTTTTTCTGGCTCTTCTCTTTTAGAGGGGTGTTCCGGGCCTGGTTTTTCCCCGACACCCCGCTTTTTGCGAGAGTTTTTGCGTTCCGGGTTCGGTCCTCTTTTCCCCTTATTCCCCCTTAGCGGTGCGGGCCATGGTTTTCCGTCTTTTGATGGGCCTGTTTTCAGGACGTTTTGCGGCGTAAATTTTTTCCCCTCCCCTGGGACTTTTTTTAACGCCCCCTTTGGCTGGTATCCCATTTCTTTGGAATCGACAACTTTTCTTTCTTTTTTCCCTTTGACGGTCCTGGTGGTGCTTTTCCCTCTGTTTTTTTTTCTTTTTTCCTAAGGTCCTTTGTTTTGAGGGCTCTATTCTTTCTGACGCCCCCTTTGGGAATTTTTTGCCCTTTCCTTGTTTTGAAATCTCTTCTTTTTTCCCCTATTCCCTTTTTTTTTTGTTTTCGAAGCTCTTTCAGGCACGGGCTTACCCCCAGTCTCCACCGAATTTCGTGTCAGCTGAGTTTCCATCCCCCCTCGGCAGTTCGCCCTCCCGCGCTCACGGCCGTTTCCCCGGTTCAACTGAACCTGGGTCATTTTCCCGGGACATTTCCCCGCGATTCGTTGGCACTTCGTCTTTGAAGTCTTTTTTTAACATTCCCCGCTTCTTGCCTTCCAGCCCGTCCATCGCGCGCCCCCTTTGGGTCGACCTCTATGTTTTGATTCTATTGTTTTGTCCATTACTGTCCTTGCCAGAAAACCATATTGGAGGCCCGAGGTGTTTTTCAAACCCCCCGTCCCGGATTGCCCCCTCTAATGGAGCCAGCACCTTTCATCGTCTCTTTCTTTTCCCTTTTCCTCTTCGGACGACTATTCCCTTTTTAGTCACCAGCAAATTTTAGTCCTCCCTCTTTCTAAAAAAGTTGAAGTTCCGGTTCCCCTGATCCCTCCCTTTCAGGGTTTTTTCCGTTGACTCCTGACGTTTGTCCCTAGTCCCCTTACGGGACAGGGTTCCTTACGTCTCTATCCATAGTTGTCCGCGTCGTCCAGGCCTGGTCCTTAGTAAGAGAGTTTGCGTTTTGCGATTTTTTTCAGGTTTTTCCCTCCCTCCCCCCCCCAGACCACCCTCCTCCGGTCGTTTCTCGGTTTTTTTTTCTTCGAGGGTCACCTAAGGGCGTTAGGTTCTGCGCCTCGCCGTCTCGTTTGCACTGGATTTTTTTTTGCGCGTTCTTTTTCGGACGATACAACCCGCCGTTTTTCCAATCGTTCCCCGTTCTCCAAAACCCTTTCGACCATCAGTTTCGGCCTGTTGCAGGCGTCCTTTTCGCTCCGCGATTTGGTTGTTACTGTAACAGTTTCTCGCAGATCACTTGACGACCGGGCCACTGCCCCCCGCAATTCCACTATAGTGAAAGCTCGATTTTTGTGTTACCCTAGCACGAAGTTCCCCCCACCTGCACCCCCTTTTTACCAGCCTAAGTGGCTGCTTCGAGCCCCCTCTCTCCCTCCCGATTTTTTCCTCTCAAGAAGATTTATCTGTGTCAAGTTACAAAGTGTCTCGTCTGTGATGTTTGCATGTGTCACCCTGATCTTTTTTTCTTTTTTCCTTGACTGGCCCGTTTCCCTCGACTTTGGCTCCCCCTCCCCCCAAGCACCCGCATTCTTACGTGTTCCTTCCCCCTTTCTTTTTTCCCCCATCGAGCAGTCCCCCCGGTTCATCACTTACCAGATTTTCCGACGATTTCTCCCTTTCCCCAGGACCCAGTTGCGTTCTGTGTTACCAACCAAACAACTTTCAAGTCCTTTCCGTCCATTTCCCCCCCCAAAACGCTCACTTGGACGCCATGTAGCCATGTTGCGTACTTTTTTTGTTTTTTTCGCCCGTTTTCCCCAAGTCCATTTACTTCGAACTGTTTTGACGGGCCGCCATGCCCATTTTCCTTTTCCTTTTCCTGGTTCATCTGGCGCCGGCTCCGGACCTTCTCTTTTCCATCACCCGTGGAGGAGGTTCTTTTCGCCCGGGCCTTTTGGGTTACAGTTTGGACCAGCTCCAGGTTTGCGTCGTTCTTTCCAGGTCAAGTGGGGCCTGTATTCGCGTTTCCGATGTTCCATGGTCCGCTTTGTCCCGCGTTTCCTTGCGGTTGTCATGAAAGGGGGCTGTTTTTTTTTTTTTCTCGTTTAAGTCGATTGTTTCCTTTTTTTCTGTTGAGTGCCTTGTTCTAGGTCGTTCCTGCGGCTTGAGGGTTTATTTCGTGCACCCCTCCCACGTCGTCCGTAGTATCTCCCCCTTCTTCTTATTCTCTTTCTTTTGTTGTTTTTCGTTTTCCCTAGTTTGAGGTGTCTTCTCAGACTGACGGTGTTTCTGTCAATTGCCCTGGTGTTTTTTTTTTTTTTTGCTTTGAGGTCCTCTAATCCCGTTTTTGAGGGCAAGCCCCATGTTTCCAAGTTTTCACCTCACATTTCACCCCTAAGACCCGGCTGCGGCTACGTGCACTACCAGGCACTTTCCTGACCCCTGGCGTTCACCTTAAGGGGGGTTTTACAGGCGATTTCAGCTTTAGTGATTCACCCTTTTGCCCAATTTGAGTTCAACCTGAGGGACTTCTTTTCCAACCTTGAGTCTGTCCAGTGCCATGGGCCTACCATGGGGCCATGTGGATGGTTTTCCCTTTGAAACTCGTTGAAGAAGTGGATTCTTCCTTGAGTCCTTCAACCAGTTGGAAATCAAGGCCTATTCAAACTGGTATTTGGAAGTTCCTTACATTGGGTCACAGTCTGGTACCGGTGCTCGAATCTCACATATTTTGCTCTACACCATTGCGACCATTTCGGGGCAACTTTGAGTGTTTTTTGAAACATTACCCAGGCCTTTTTCTCTCCACAATGCGTTCCTTGGGTTGGCCAGGAGTTTTTTTTTTTTTTTTTTTTTGCGGCTCCGTCTTCTCCCCTTCATCTGCTCGTTTTGGTGGCATAACATACCGCCCCCTTCTCTCTCTGGCTACTTCCATGTCGGTTGCTTGCGGAGTTGCTAGGCGATTTCGGTTGGATCTGGGTTTCCAAAAGACATCTGCTTACATGGAACACACCCAGCGTCGGCAAATTCCTCCTTTGTTCTCCCTGCCATTTTTCGTTCGTCATGATTTCAGTCCGATTTTTTTTTTTTTCCCCCCCTCCCGTCCGTACTCCTGCCGGTCACGGAGGCTTGCTTCACGTTCTTTCGGCGGAAGTTTTTTTCCCCCCCCACCCCCCCTGGAGAGCCGATGTGAGGTGTCACCCCCCTGGCTGTGTGTTCTGATGGCTGGTCGGTCTTTCGTTCTTCTAGGAAACCTTCTTAATTGTCCAAAACTGAATCTTTTTTTTTTTCCCGTTTTCCCCCGTCGCTGTGACGTGCCCGCTTGATGGGTTTAGGCAGGTATTGAATTTTCTGGATTGGGGGTTTTGTTTTCACTTTGAAAAGAAGACGTAAGGCGGTTCCTTGCGGCCGCGTCACCGCTCCAGGAGGATTCAGGGTCTCCCTCCCCATGTGGTAGGCGCCGCAGAAACCCCCCTTTTTCACTTCACATCAAGGGCATTTTTCGGTCGTCCCCCCTCCTCGTTTTACCTAACCCGAATTCTTTTTTGGTTGATTTGTTTGTCCCGTCTCGCTTCCTTCTTTCTTTTTTTTTTGATTCGCGCTTTTTTGAGAAGGACGCGCATGGCGGCGACCCTAGAGATGTTTCGCGATATCTGTGCCCGTACTTTGACGTTGCCTACCCTGAGGGTTCCACTTTTGTGATAGCCCGTTAAGAGGCATTTCTGGAGCCATTTGGACTGCCTGTTTTTTTTGAGAGTTTGTGATTTGCTTCCTGCCTCTTCCAATGATACATTGGAAATTTGGCAGTCAGTCCGAGCCGATTGTGCGCAGTTTTCATATTTTTAGTTTGGTTAACCGGGGTCTTTGCTCGCTTTTTTTCCCGGTTGAGTGCATGTTCCTTCTTTTTCCGGGGGTTGTTCATTACACCCCCGCTTTCCCTGAGTTTTTTCGGGGCGTTTGCCACCACCGGCAGATCTCCACGTAGACCTTTTTTTGGTGAAGAGCCATTTTCTCTTCTAACCTCTCTGTGGTCGCTCCCTTTTTTTTTTTTTTTTTTCGCCGAAATCATGTCCCCGCCGGACTTTTTTCCCACAGTTTTCCCCTCCAGCTCGTGTTCTCGAATGTCAAGTCCCATTGGACCGTTCCCCAACCCCGGTGCCCTTGCCTGTTCTTCCTCTTTCCCGCGACCTTTAGTTTTTTCCGGGCAGACACAGCAGGCTGTCGTTTGGTGATACTGTCCTTGTGAGTTTCGTTTTTTTTGTCTTCTCTTTTCTCTCTCTCTAGATTCAGGGCCCTGGAACCTCCCTCCTTCCCTCCCCCCTCATGGTGGCGTTGGCTCCCCTTGCAGCCCCCCCCTCTGCCGTGTCTTTAGCCCGCCCCCCCTGGCAGTCACCTGCCCGCAGTTTTGTAAGTCCCCACGGACCTTTCGGCCTTCTTTGCCAAATGACGCACTCCCGCGTTTTTTCCTGGTCGGCGACAACATCCCACCGTCAAGGCCCCCCCCTGCGCCAGGGCGTCCCCGTGCTGTTTCTGGCTCGGTCCTTGATTCTTTTTCCAGACCTTGGTTGTTTTTTTTTGGGACCCCTTCGCGGAGCCCCTTGTTTTGTTTTGTGTTTTTCTGTCCCCCTGAGTTTTTTGCCACGTCCTCCCCCCAGAGCCGCCCGCCCTCTCGGCGCGCCACCTTTTCCAGTTTTTTGACGGCTGCCGGTCTCCTTTTTTCGCCTTTGCCAGCTTCCCCTTAACCCCCCCTTTTGTCCAGGTCGCTGTTTTGGCCCTTTGTTCCTGGTCCCCGGAGTCACTTACTGTCCGTACTTTCCCTCCCGGCACCCTGTCAAGTCGTATCCAGCGCCCCCCTCGTAGGTTGCCGTTCCGTTTCTGATCTTTCCTACCGCTTTCTTCTTTTCACCTTCGCGCCACCCCCTTACCTCCTCGGAGTTGTTCGGTATTCGAAGGAAGTTTCCTGGTCGACTTTTCCTCAGTTGTTTTTGGTAGGGGTCTGTTTCCCTTCATTTTACCAGGGCTTTCGGTGCCCGGTTTTCTCTCCTGTGCGATTCCCCGATCAAGCCGCCGTCCGTTCCCTTCCTTATTTTCCCGTAGACAAAAAACAGTTCCCCCCAGCCGTCTTTCCCGGTACCGCGGACAGCATTGGATGGTGAATTTCTTCCCCTTTTGTTTACTCGGTCCTTTGTTCTAGCAGACGTATGACTTCTTACTGCCTGAAAACCGTTTTTCCCAGGTTTCCCCCTTTCGTTGTTTCCCGCCGGCCCGGTTTTTTTGTTCCCTTCCCTCCTCACTCCTAAAACCGTTTCCTTTTTTCCGTCCTTCCCATCTTCTGAGTCCGGCCACCCGATCTCTCTTGATCCTCCTCTTTTGCAAGAGGGCCGAGTCCCTTGACGTTTTTTTTTTTTTTTTTTTTTTGCTGGGACCCTTGCCCTGTTCAGATCGGGACCGCGCTCCCGAGCCCTCCTTCCCCTTCCCCCCTTTCCACCTCATAGGGACCGAGCTCTTGAGTCCGTTACAGTTCGCGTGGCCCACTCCACCTTTTCTTCGGTCTTCGAAAAGAAACAGTTTGGCCTTTGTCCTTTTTTCGATAGACTCACTTTGCCCAAGCCCCAGTTTCAGGTTTCGTTTGCCAGGTTCGCCTGTCCCCTCCCTTAAACAGTAATCGTCCTGTTCAGGTAGCCACATCTGTGCAAGGGCTTTTTAGTTTTTCACCAGTAAGTGCATCTTGAGAGGACCCTTTTCTCCTGGCAATTTCAAGTGCTCTTAATTTTTTTGAGGGGCAAACGCTTTCTCCCCGGGTCTACGTGACTGTAGGGTCGCCGTGCGAGGTTCTTTTCCTTCCTAGATTGGTCCTGTTTCTTTTTTTTTCCCCCCCCCTTCTGGTGTTTTTTTCACTTGTTTGGGTGAAAGTCTTCGTATCGGGGGTCCCCCATACTTTCCCCCTTCAGTTCGAGTAACTCGCCGTAATTAGCGTGCGTCTTCCGTAAATGTGTTGCCCCTGAGTTGGACTCCTCCAGGCCCGCCTTAGTATCCCGGGTGCGTTATGCCCAGCTGGGTGTTGTCTTGTCTTCCTTTTCTTCTGAGGGCCGCCCCTTTTTTCCATTTTCGTGACATAACCCCTTTCTTTTAGACCTTTGCTGGATTAGTTTCCCTTCTCGTTTTTTTTTCGGTTCCAGAGCTCCTTTAGGATCGCCGGACTTTGTTTTTTTCTTTTCCCTGACCCAATGGGGTTTGGTGGAAGCCCGAACTGTATGTAAACCGCACCTTTTTTATTTTTTTCCAGTTTCACCATCACTCAAAGTCGCGGCGGCCCGCTCAACCCCCCGTTTTTAAATGACCTCCGGCCCGATGCCCCTCCAAGCTGTGCCATATAACGCGAGCTTTTAAGTTTGTGGCCCCCTCAGCCCGCGCTTCACCCTTTTTTTTTTGAACACCGGGAATTCTGTACCCCCTTGACCCGGAAATGAGGTTCCAACCGCCTCGCGTTCCAGTCCCCCTTGTCCAGCCTCCCAGGTTCCTTTTTTTTTAGAATTTTTTCCCTTGCCGTTTGCCCCAATTTTCTTCCCCAAGTGGTTTTTTGTAAGTAATACCCTTCCTATTCATGTGCCTTCCGTTTTCCATGGTGTTTTGATTTTCCTCACAGTGTGACCCCCTGCGCCATCCCTTATTTTTTCTCGTTGTCCTCTGAAATTGAAAGGGGGGCCCCCAGGGCCCTTTGTCTACAACGGGGTAGGATTGATCTCTTTTTTCTGTATCGGGGTTGATGTCCACCTCCTTTGCCTTTTCGTCCCCCCTTACTGTCGGTGGCACTACCCCCTTTTTCACACAGCTCCCCCCTTGGGATTAAGGAGCTTCCGTTTGCGGTGGCGTGGACGTTGATCGGTTGTCCCTTGGTCTGTGAGTTCCCCGTTTCCCACAGGATATGCACATCCACAGCGCCGGTAGCCCTTTTTTCCTTTTTCTTATGATTCTTCTCGGCTGCATTGTGATGCCCGATTTCCCCTTGCGGCTGGCTTTTTTCTCGCCTGGGAAGTCCTTTGACGGAGGGTCCGGTTGTGCTTCACTGGCGGCCCCCCCCCCCCCCTTTTCCTTCTGATTTACCCTACTCGGTTGACCGGGCTGGCGGTTTGTTTTTTTGGATGTCCGTTGTCGTCGTTCTAGTTCAAAAAAGTCATTGGTTACCTTCTCTTCTCATCCCGTCGCGGATGCCCATTATTCCCGGGGTTGCCCAGGCCCGTTACGTGTCCCCTTTTTTTTCGTTAACCGGGAAGCGTTGCAGGTCCCTTTTAGCTTTTGCGGCAGTTACCTCGGGCGAGGCCCAGGTTCCCCTCTTCCATTTTCCTTCTCTCCCCCTCTTTTCAGTGGCCCCCCCGTTTCCGGACATGGTCTTGCCCCTACCCGCACCGTTTTAGGAGGGTGGCCTGTTTGCGGTTGTTGTGAGTCGGCGGGATACGTGTTTTCGTCTGATTTGCGCGCTTGGACTTCCCCTTTCCCCGCGCCGTCTGGCCTTGATGAACCGAACTGACTCCACCCTTCACGTTTTTTAAGACACCCCCCCTTTCCGTGCAGGTTGAGGTCCCCGTTCGTGTTCTCTTTGCCTTTTCCTGGGAAGTTTTCTCTCCCGGGATTTTGGCAATGCAAATGATTTTTTTGCATTTCGTCGCTTCCGCCGCGGTTTTTGTCCGTGTGGCTGAGTCGATGGACCGTCTTGCTGTCTAGGTGATTCGGGGGTTTCTGGTCCCCGGACACCGCCCCTTTTTTCGACGAGGAGGGTTGTTGCCTCGGTCTGTTTTGAACACGGCCACGCTCGCCCTTTTCATTACTTTCTTGCCTTTTTGTTCGGCCCTGTTTTGCTTGGTTTCCAGTGGTCTTGGGTCTGTCGCCGGACTATTACGCGTCTTCTTTTTGTTTTTTGATCAGGTGGCAAAACGAGATCTCTCCTTTCTGTTTACTTGGCCTTCCGGTTTCTGTGACCGTGGCCCCTTTTTTTTTATGGCCCCTGGCTTGGAGAACGGGATCGGTGTTTCGGATTCCCTTCCTCCATGAACTCCACGTTTGGCCATTGCGTTCCGGTTTGTCCCTCTCTTTCCTTCCTTCCTATGCTTTTTTGTCTCTCATCCCGGGCCAAGACAAATGGCCCGTACTCCCCCCCGCGGGCTTGATGGCCAATTCTCCTCCCGACCGCCGTTATCCCGCGCCAGCAGCTTTCCCTCTTCCCCCCCCGCGTTACACTGCCCCCTTCTGGCCTCTTTTTCCTGATACTCACTTTTTTCTCTCCTCTTAGTTTTGAGTCCCTGATCTACGAGACCGTCGGCCGCCATGCCCCCTCGCGTTGGCCCATGTCTGTTTTTCTCCCCTTGTGGCACTGTTCGTTATTTCGTGTTCCCAGACACCTGGTCCGGTCCAAGACATTTCTTTTTTAGGAACGGCGTGTTCTTTGAACCAACCGTCCCGATGGTCCATCTATGGGCATCCCGAACCCGGTTCCTCCATATTGCTCCCTCTCTTAGAGTCCTGCCTTTTTAGTTCCTTTCCCGCTTGGATTGATACAGTAGATCAACACCTTCCGTAGGAGTCTAGCTATGGCACGTGTTTTAAGTTCCCTGCCTTTGGAAAGGTCCAACTTCTTTTTTGGGGCCCTGGTAGCCAGTCTCTTCTTCCATCCCAAGTTTTTTTTCCGCTTAGGCGAAAAAAGTCGGGATCTCACTTCTGCCCAGTCGCTGATCCCGTCTTTTCGCCTTTTTATCCAACTTTCTCGGCGGGGTTCCTTTCGCGGACGTCGGTGCGACCTTTTTTTTTTCCTTTCCCCAGGTCGGAGGTCTCCCCCCCACCGCCTCGACAAGCTTTTACCCCTGGCGTATGTTTTTTTTTTGACTTCCTCGCCTTTCCCCGGAAGTTTTTTCCACTCTTTCCACGTTCCCACCACCCTGTCCTTTTCCCTTAAGCCTGACGCCCCTTTTTTCGTGGCAGGAAGCCCTGGGTGTATCTTCCGCGACGTTTTTACTTACTGTACCAGTTGTTCGTCTGAAGTCCAGACGACCGGGGGTTCATCTCCCCCCCCCCCCCCCTCCAAAGGTCACCCTCCCCCTTAGTGGAACGCTTACTTCTTTGTTGTTCCGTTCCGGAGATTTTGCCCCCCCCTTTTTCGAATTCCACGTCTTCTTTCGCTGGTCCGTTCTTCCCCCCCTCCCCCGGGCAGATGAGCCTGCCCCCTTACTTTCCCCTCGAAAAGTAACCCCTTTGGGGATTTCATTTTCCTTTCTCCCTCCCCTCCCTTTCCCCGGCAGAATCCCCGCCCACCCCCCTTTTTTTCTGAGGGCCGCCAGTCCGATTTCGGACTGTTTCGCGAGCGGTAGTTTCTTTGCCCCCGGGTACCCCCCCCCTTTAGTCGCACGGGGGCTCACCTCCAAACGGGGAACGCACGTCCACTCTCCTCATGGCGCCCCCAAAGGGACCCAGTTCTTTGGGCCCGTTTGTATAATTGCCTGACCTACAGGCCTTTTTTTCCCCAACCTTCCTTCGTCGGTCACTTCTTTTTGGGTTCAAGCTCGAGCCCCGTCTTCCCTTCCGAGGCGTTATGACTTTCCGTCCCCCGCATTTGACCTTAGTCCTTTTTATGCAATTTTTTCTTTTGAGCCGTTTCCCCTGACCTTTCTCAACATTCGGTCTCGTGCGGTTTTTTTTCCCCTTGGGCCTTTTGGTTGGTTCACAAGGCCAATGGGTTTTTTGCCATCTCCTTTTGACTCGCGGTCTATTATTTCCCCCATTTCCCTCCGGTTTTTCCCTCCTTCCTTCTTCCCTGCTGTTTGCAGCGGTTCCTTTTCCCTGGTTGCTGGCGGGTCCCCACCCCCCTCCAAGTGGATGTTGACTAGTAGCCTGCCCCTTTTGGATGGTGAGCTGTCCCCCCACTAGTTTCTTCGCTCGTGTCTTCCTTTTCCGTCCACCCGTGAGTGGCCAATTTTTCCTTTTAACCTCCACGTCGTTAGGGAGTCCTATATCTATTTTTACTTCTCCCGTTGTTTGGTGTTGATCGGCCTCTCTTTTTTGTCTTCTTCATCCCCTGGGACGTGTCTTTTCCTTCCCGAAAATTTTCTCGTTTGTGGCTGGACGGCCACCTCCTTTCACCCAGAAAAAACCATCTGGTTTCAAAGGCATCACCAAGTAAAGCCCAGCACTTCTTCGGCTACAGGCACCTCCCTCCCCGTTTGTGCCAACCCCCCAAGAATCCCAACCATTTCCGGGATGCCCCGTTTTTGGCACCCCCGGCGATGGTCTTCCTGTCCCCTTTTTTGACATGGGGGTCCCCCGTCACGCGCTTTTTTTTTCCCTCTTAGTCTGTTCATCGTAAAACCTCCAGGCAATTTTCTTTTTCCTTTACCACAAACCGTTGGCTTCCCCCTCCTGTTCCACATCTTGACGGCGTGCCCCCCTTTTGGCCCCACTTGGTGAAGATTGGCTTAGTAATACAGTCCACCACTTTTTTTTTTTTTTTGGTTTTTGTTTGGGACCGGTTTCTTTGATCTTTTCCTCCAAGTTTGATACACCTTGCGTCTTTAGTGTTGAGTCTGATTTGGGACCTTTGTTCAACGGGTGTTTTGGATCATAAAAGGTACACACCTTTTGAATCTTGGCAGTTCTTTCCGATTCTGGTCAGGACTACGTGCTTGCCAAATCTTGAATGATTATCTTTCTTTTTTCCCAACTCCCTTTTGGGCCAACCCTGTAGCTTCTCCCCGGCTTTTTTGCGGATGCTGGTTTGGATATTTGTGTGTGGAGGGCGGTTGAGGTTTGGACTTGTCCCATGCCATCATTTCCAGTTTACTTTGCCCCCCCCACCCAGACGTGTCTCTTTTGACACTGGTACTTCGGCTTGTAATTTTTCCTCCTTCCTTTCCCGTCAGATTTCTTTTTCAAGCGTGATCCGACTCCTTAGGTTCCGTTTATTTTTTTACTCAGAGTGGTCCCACCCCCACATCGGCGTTTCCACTTTTTTCTTCGTTGTTTTCATGCGGGTTTTTGTGGGTTTTTTTTCAGTCTTCGTTGTCAGCGCTGAACAAAATTGCCCCTTTGACCCCGTTATCGGGGGGCGCGTAATCCCCCGTGTCTTTTCCCTTTTTTCCCCGCGAAGGAGTGCCGTTTTGATGGTAAGGTTGTTGGTTCGACTTGCCCCTTCTTGTTTCAACGTGGGCCGTTCCTGGGTGTATCGGTGCATTCCCCCTGACGTCAGGGGCCAGGAGCACTTTCAACTGGCTTTTCGAGGTGTTTTTCCCACTTTACCCGGTTTAAATGGGTCCCTTTTCCCGGCGGCTACCTCCCCCCCTCCCCCGAGGAGTTTGTCTCCGGTTTGTGTTTTTGTTTGCGGCGATTGTTTTTTTTCCCCCTATGCTAGGGGACTTGGGGCCGCATTCACTTGTTCAGGAGCCGTTTGTACGCGTTTTTTGGATGAGTCGCGACGTGCGCCAGGTAATTTACGTGCCGATTTTTCAGTTCGGCCGGTCCCGCCCTATCCTTCCTTCGATGCCGGCCCGTTTGTGGCTCGCCCACTGTGAGTTTTGGCCCTTTGGCGGATACTGTTTTCCCCCTTCCCCCCCGGGCCGTTTTTTCCCCCCGGCGCATGGCGCTCTGATGCGTCCGGGATGACCGTTTTTGGTTCTGTGGCTTCCGGTTTGATTTTGGGCCTTAGGGCTGGTTTTTTTCATTTTTTTCCCCCTCATGTGTCTCCGCTTTTGGGTTGACCGGTTTCGAATTCATATCCGATCTTTAGTTTGCGTCGGCCATTCTTCGGCTGCTGTGCAGGTCTTTGGCTTTTTTTTTTGAGCCCCGTTCGCGACTTCTACGTTATTTCGACGTGGGGACTTTTGACAAAAGAGATTTGAGTTTTTTTCCCCTTTTAGGATTTTTCAGGTCCTTGTTGCTGGTTGTCTGCGCGATGCCTTTTCTGGGGGGGATAGGATTCTTGCATCCACTCACCAAAGTACGGTGGCTCCCCTGGGTTCCATTTTGCG
>Ga0179593_1297874_pt1 | contig 13623 bp, 16 predicted proteins | sample CZODoug2_1_08_16_FD_185931 | JGI IMG/M metagenome (GOLD analysis project Ga0179593, IMG submission 185931) | Vadose zone soil fungal communities from Angelo Coast Range Reserve, California, USA - CZODoug2_1_08_16fungal (PacBio error correction) | ecosystem: Environmental > Terrestrial > Soil >... | reverse complement strand
GGCGCAATCTAGGGTTGTTACCCCTCCGGATCCGACGGCTGTGATCAGTCTCAGGCTTTCCGCCTCGGCTGATTAGCCAAAACAACCCCCCCCACTGCGCAGTCCCCCTCCTTCCTTCGAGTTGCCAGCCCGCTTCTCGAGCAACGCCAGGTGCTGCAACACGCCGGCATCGTACCACTCCCTGGAAGCGCAAGATATTTGAACGAGGTTCAGGTGCGCGCGTCAGCTGCGCAATATCTCCTTGCCGCGTGGCGTTCTCGCACGGGCCTTTCTCCCTACGAGCAGTGTTTACCCCTTTCCTTAACACTATATTTATCCCCTTTTGCCGCCCCCATCCTATTTTAGTAGATGCAATCGGGACTCAAAGGATCCTGATGGCCCTCCCTTTTCCCCCCTCTAAGAAATTTTCACGAAGAGCGCGAACGTGCGAGTTTTTCTTTCGTTTTTTTTTCTTTTCTATGCGGCGTGTGTCCTCGTTTCTACCCCTTCCAGGATTTGTTCTGATCTCCTACACCCCATCAACCGCGACCAAGCATTTTGAGCAAAACCGGGAATCCGGATCCCTTTTTCTGACAGGCGCTAACTTTTTGCTTTGTGTGTCCGACGCCATCTTTTACTTCGCGCGGTCGTCATTTTGATCCCTATTGTCTATCCTTTTTCCTGGTTTGCTTCCCTCCTTTTTCGTCTGTATTCAGCTAAAGCGACGCAAACTTTCACAGATCATTTTCTTTTTTTTTCTCCTAGAAGAGAGGCTAGGTTTGACCTCTGCCTTGGTCTTTTTCCGGCTCCCGGTCTGTGGGTTCCCTTTTAATTGTCAGTTATATTTGTCAACTTCCCTGCCCCACCTCTTCTTTTCCCCCGTAATGTCGGTTGAACAGGAGGCGACCTGCGTTCTGACTTCGCCAGGGCGCTGCCATTTTGTCATCATAAGGTTCCCAGTAGTAAAGGTCGGACGGCTGTCTTTTCCCTTTCCGCTTTTGGGGGACTTTCCCTCCCTCTTTCGCGGAGATTTTTGTTGTCCTCATGGGCTGTGTCCCCTTCTGCACCTTTGCTTCTCGAAGACGGCGAGACCATTTTTGGTATCTTTTCTCCTTGTTTCGTTGGGGCGAAAGATAAGAATGACCTTGGTGAGCCGTCAACCCCGAGATCACGTTGCGTGTTGTGGCTCTTTCCCTCGTCCTTTCCCTTTTTTTCGTAGGATTGAACATTCCCCGGCGCTTTCGATCTTGGGAACAGCTGTTCGTAAACCCTGACTAGAAATTTGTCTTCAGCCAGAGAAAACAGCCCCCAGCGCTTGTTGCTCTTCCACTTGCCCTTTTGATGTGCCATACAGTTTCCCGCTCAGTTGACGTTGTCCTTTCGAGTAGGGTTGTCCGAAATTCCCATCTTTGGGGTTCTTCCGGTACATGTTGTTTTTTTAAGACGAATTTGGTCTCTCCTTCGTTATTCCTTTGCCCCGAAGTTCTTTATTGGAGAAGGTAATGATGTTAGGACCCGCCGGCCCCCCTTTGCGCGGGTCGAAGGCCCTTCCTGTGAAGCTGTTCCTTGTCTGTGCCGAATTACTCATCAGTTGTTCTGGCCGTGTTTCTTCCCTAAGTGTTTGACAATTTTTTTGGGGGCCACCCCCCCCGTTTCCCTGGTCCCCTCCCCGTCGTGCTGCTTGAAGCGCGCTTCTGTTCTGACGGCCGTTGCCGTTTTTTGCAACCAAGGGAACCGCATCTTAGCTCCCGTACGTCGTGTTTTTTGGGTGTGGTTTTTTTGGGACGCGTCAGCTGGATTTGATGCTTGTTTTGAATGCGGAAGGGCTGCAAGTGTGCAGACCAGACAATGGCTAATTCTCTTTACCTAGAAGATGTGGTCTTCCCCCAGGTTGAAGTATTGACTTCGCGAACTCTTTTGTAAGCAACAAAACCCCCCCCCCCCCCATTTCTTCTTTCCTTTTTCTTTCACGTTAAAGGTAAGAAGGCGCCAGTCAGCGCACGCCGCCCCCTCTTTGATCTGAAAGTCTGGGTTGAGCCGGTCCCTATCGGTCTTTGTTTAAGGCGAACTCACATCCCCTTCCTTGGGATCCCTTCTGCCCTCTGCGGGCGTTACATCCCCCTGATGAACTATTCGCCTATTTATGGTAGATCCCCCTCGGAAGAGGGGATGACGCCTTTGACCCCCTCTTGCCATTACGCTATAGCCTTCCCATCTTGCCAGATGAAGCGAGAGCGGCTCTTTTTGTCAAGATTGCTTCCGCCATCGCTGTCGGAAGGGATTAGTTCACCTTCCGTGCATCTTGCCCCTTAGGCTCGTTGCTCCGCATCGTCTCGCCGCCTCTCGTCATGAGTCGATTGATTTTCCTTCTTCTCAGCTCTTGGATCCGGCCAAAACCCCCGCAGCATTTTGATCACCAGGATTGATCCCTGCGTCTCGTCTTTTCGCCCGGCGGGACCGATTAAGGTTATCACCGGTTACCTTCCCTTTTTCCAACGAAGTTTCGGCAGTGCGTTTCGGCCGCAGTTCAATACTTCCCCTTTTTGCACAAAAGCCTGGCTGTTCTCCTATTCCCCACTCACAGTGTCTTGGCTCCCCGTGCAGCGGCCCCTTCTAGTCTCTTCACCTCCCCCCCTCTGATCCCGCCTTTCGCAACTCTGAACGGCGCGAAGAACCTTCTTTTGGTTCACCTTAGCTTTCCCCCCTCTTAGAGAAGAGTCTATTCAGGTGATCAAGAGTATTTGGACCCTTTCCCCGTCCATTCCGACTTTCTTGATCACCTTTTATTCGATTTCAGTAGGACTGCCAACCCCTCCTCCGTCCATATTAATGAAGGAAGGCGACCCGCTCACCGTCAAGTTTTCTTTTTCCCCTTACCCTCCTTTCCCGGATAAACCTATACGACCCTTCGGCACAGGACTTTCTCTGATCAGGACGTTAGTTCTCGTCCCCAACCATGGACTTCCCCTCCCGATCGGTCGGAGATGGAATTTCAGTCCACCCCCCGACCCTTCTGAGAGTCTGCCTAAAAGCCGCGGCCCTTTTTTGAGCCCCACTCTTCTGATGCTTGCAGACCAAGTTCTTTTCGGATGTCCCTTTTCCTATTCACAAGTCGAGTCGGTGTTTAAGAACCAGCTGTTTTTCCATTCGAGCGACATCCGACGTTGCTGGCTGTTCCATCCGAAGCAGATTTGACGTTTTTCTTCGCGTTCCGGTATCCAACCCCCCCCTTCCTTGATCGGATGTTTCCTTCTCAACCCCCTTTTTTTCTTTATGCTTTCCCCCGACTCCGCCCCTGATACAGCCCACCCCTTTGCCCTTTTTCTGAGGACTCGGCTGAGCGGCATTTGCCACCGCCTGCTTTTTCCGCGTACATAGCTTCCCCCTCTTCTCTGTTTTTCAAGTCCAACCTTCCCGTCCCCTTTCGTTTTTTCCCCCTCCGGTGTCCTCTTTCGGAACTGATGATGCACCACATGGGCAGTCTTTTTTTTACGTGCATACTCAGAGGCGCTTTTTTTCCTCGAATTACGCTCTCTTTGGGGAGTAGGTAAAAACGATCTTATCCTGATGCTTGCCCCCCATTCCTGTCCCGCGATCTCTTACCAACGGAGCCACGGCGCTCTTTCCTTTTCTTCATCGGCGATTTTGACCCTTTCCCACGCAGGATCCTTTCTTGGTGGAACTTTGCCCTCCGCTTTTAGATGAAAGACCGACAATAACCTTCCTCAGCCTTTTCCCTCACTTTCCCGCCCGCGTCGGCTCAAGGCAGGTGATCCGATCCGTCCTTTTCCGGTCTTTCTTAATTCCCACCCACCCCATGCTTTCCGTCCTTTTTTTCTCCGGACCCTCAAGGATGGTCCTTGTTTGTTCTCCAAAGGCTTTTTCGTCTTTTGTCTTTTCCTCCTCTTTCGTAGCGCGACTTGGCACCAGACCTTAGGACACCCGCAGACTCCGTTCAAGTGTAGCCCTCTCCTAAGTCACCCTAGCACCCTGTTCCCTTCCCCGGCGCGTCTCGGGTCCTCTTTGGAGAACTTCTTCCCTTTTCCATCGGTTTTCCCGGTTCTGTCCGATGCAGTGTTTTTTCCCTTAACATTAAAGGTTTCTTCCCCCCTTTTTGCATAGTTCAGAAAATGGTTAAACACAAGGTGCCTCTTTTGCTTCGACTCCCCTGAGCTGGTCCGATGCCCGCGCGGTATTTCTGCAGCTGAACGTCAGACCGTCCCTCGGTCCCCTCTATCTTCGCCCGGACGCTGAGATTTTGCGGCCCCTTTATTCCTTCCCCAACTGGAGGTGTCGAGAGCTGGGGCTGGTGCGACTCGTCGCTTCTTGCTTTTCCCGGCGGCTAGAGCAGAAGGTCGCTCCTTCATCGAAACCCTGGCTCTCTGTTTCCGTTTTAGCATCTCTATTTCACTAAGAATAATGTGTTTTTTCGATCGTGATCCTCAGTGTTGAGACCCCTCTTCCCGCGGCTGTTGATTCCCTTTTTCCTTCCTTTGATCTGCATTCGGATCGATCCGGCACTTGCTGTCTCGCAGACTCCTTCCTTCCCTCGAGCTATCGTGAGCCCTTCCCATTTGCGCATCACCCCTGCCTCCTTGGTCTCGCGCCCAGATAGGGTTTGAACGAGGGCTTTCCCCTTCTCGTTTCCCGTTTCGCCAATTCCTGCGCTGTGGCATCGGCCAGCGCTGGAAGGTCTAAGACTGAGGCCTGTTTTCATTTTCCAACCTCTCTGAAGACGCCACCCTTTGTTAAGCAAAAATCCCTTTATTTTAGTAGAATGTCCGTTCCTCCCCGTTCCGCTGAACATTCGACCCCTCTCCCCTGCCCCCCCCGTAAAAAGATCGTCCCCGGTTGTTGCCTGTGGATCGGCGACACGGAACTCTCCTTCGGGTGACCTGCAGTTCGGCATCTTTCGATCGACGTCTATCAAATCAACACGCGACATTTTTTCCCCTGGGCTAGTTGATAATGTATTCTTCGCTGCGCTCAGATGGTGGCTTTTTTTTACGCCGCCCCTTGCTTCATTCTCTCTATGCCGGCTTGAGCCGACTCTTGGCGTCGTTCCTGGTCTTTTTTTTTTTTTTATTGTTAGGATGTCACGATACCGCGTCCCGCAAAATTTCACCCTATTTTTTTTCTTCATCCTTTCATGAAGAGCATTCCGAGATGTCATCTCTTAGTTGCTCCGTGTTTCCCTCTCTCTCCTTTCCCCGTCCCCTTTTTGGTGTTGACCGTCATGAAGGAAAGATAAGGTCCGACGCCCCCTCTTGCTGCTCTTTCGTAGTTTTTTGGCTCACTGCTTTTATGCCGTTTCAAGCTGAGAGACCATTTGGTGCCACCATTTGTTCTCTTCCCTTCGTTCCCCTGGCTTTTTCGGACAGGGACGCGCTGGGTTCTGCGAGAGCGCTGTCCCCTCTGCTTTTTCAGGTCGTTTCAGCGCTGGCGTTGGTTGTTTGGATTCATCCTTCTCTGACCTTTTTTGGTCGTGTGTTACTTGGATTTTTTCGTTGTTGCTCCCTCATCCCCTCCCTTTAATTTTGAAGGACAGTCAACATCTCGAGACTCAACTCCGTGGTGTTGAGCCTCCCCTTTGCTTTAAGTTGACCTGTTTTCCGTCGTCTTATTTGCCGACAGCCCGGTTCTCGTGTCGCGCTCTTGGGACCCCTTCTTTTTCCCCCCACCTCTCGAGTTGCTTCCCTCCCTCCCCCCCCCCCCGAAACTTCGTCCCTTTTTTCCCTCTGCAGAAGAAGCGTGTGACCTTGCCATCTTGCCTCTGCTTTTTCGTTTTCGAATTCAGTTTCTATTTTCTGGTGGCCGGCCCATTCCCCAAGAATTTTTCTGTCCGGTTGTTTCCCTTTTTTTCGATCTTTCTCCGAAATTCCGTGGCTCCTGATTTCCTAAATGTGCCCCAGAAGGTCGTGAGTCTGGCTCCGGTTCCTGCCTTTCGCTTCCCCGGCGTTGAGGAGGGTAGCGCCGGAATGACCTTGTACTGTGCTATGTTCACTTTCCTTCCTTTCATTTGCTGCCGGTGATCACGAACCTTGTATCACTCATCCTTGTCCTTCCTTTTTTCGTGATGATTGACTTTTCTCCCGCGTATAGACCCGGCCTTGATGAACCAGGGCCGACTTTTCTTCGCGCCGTTCAGTTTCCTTCCGTCAGAGGCATTTTGCGGAGTGGCTGTTTGCGGGGTGGGGTGGTTGGGGGGGGTTGGCGGGGTTTTGGTGGTGTTGCCTCTTTTGGATGAAAGTGGGCAGAACCAGACCCCCCCCTGTCCTATTGAATCTGGTAACTTTTTGTTCTGTGGTATGCACGGTGAATTGCTCAGCGACCTCTTTTATCCCCGTGCCGTGGTTATGTCTCTTTTCTCCCTTTTTCAGCGTTTCGCCTTTTTCTTCCGTGCTGATCACGCGGATCGGACCGAGATTTGGTTGCTCCGCTCCTTTCTTGTTCTGCTCCGGTCCTGTCTCCTCAGCGCCACATTTTTCTATCCCTTTCGCAGGCTCCGATCCATTCTTCCCCTCTTTTCCCTCTTTAATTTTACTGCTCTCTGAGAGATTCTTCCCGCCTTCTTGCCAACCTCTCCGTCTCTCTTTCATCTGAGATCTCACGCTTTCTTCTCGTTGCTTCGTTTGGAACGATGTCTTGCGTCACTTCCGCTCTTCGAAGGGACAGACATTGCCCTCTGGCGGAATCGTTTGTGATCCGCATCTGTTCCTTGATGTAATTCTTTCTGATTCTCTCTGTTATTTCCCCGAAGGGAGCACGGCGAAAACCACTCCCGCTTGTCGATCCGTCGTGCGAGGCGGTTGCCGGCGCCGGCGGCCGCTTCCCTTTAGGCGACGCTAACACGTTTCTTCCACGATGTCTGCCGTTAGCCGACTTTCCCTACTTTTGTGCCGGCCCAACGCGGCTCGTTTTCCGCTCTTTAACTTCGAAACCTTTTTTTTCACTGCAGACGGCACGCCCATTCACCAGCCAAGCCCGTAAATCGGTGCTTGACGTTTCACGTAACTTCTTGAAGAAAGTCGTGCCCTTGTATCACGGTCCTCTTTTTCCTCTCCCCTTTTGCAAGCCCTCTCTTCAGGCAAGCACGCGTGATGGGCCCCCTCTTTTTCTTGTCCTTCCTTTTAGTTCTCCCCGTATATTCCGATGCAAGTCGGCTCCACATAGCAACCCTGGTCCAGCTTAATGCAGGCCGGCGAACCCCTCTCACTTCCCCCTTGTTTTGGTCCATCCGAACATCATGTACGGGATTTTTCCCGTTTCTTTCCTTCTCCCTTCCCCTCGAGGCCGTATCCCGGATTCGCATCTCCAACCTGGTCCCGCACCCCTTCCCCTCTCATCGGTATTTGGGAATTTCCGGCCACCACGACGTTTTTTCCTTTTCCGTCTCCGGAAAATATTGTCACTATAACATCCGACTTTTTTGCAGAAAAAGGTTTCTGGCGAGAATACACCGTAGAGTCTGGTGTTAACGAACCCCCCTTGTCCCCCTCTTTTTCTCCGAGACGCCGGTTGTATGTCCCCCTTCCGCCGTACGAACCTGGTAACCCTTAGCGCCGCGGTTTTCCCCCCACAGGCGTTCCTCTTATGTGAAGGTCTTCAAAGTTTTTTTTTTTTTTTTCTGCCTTGATGCTTTTCCGTCCCCCTCCTCCGCGGCTACACCGTAGACCACAAAAAGGGCGCGTTTTTTCCCTTTTTGGAAGACGGATGCGTCCCGCCGACACACGCCCATGCTGACGGACTCCCCACGCTGACGCGTCTCGTCTACGTTCCCAGAGATTTTCCCCTTTTAACCCATCGTTCCTGCTCTGGAATCTCTGCCCCCCTTTTCTTTGTCTTCTGAAGATGCCTCACGAAGGGCGTCCGCGGTTTGCCCCTCCTCCTTTTTCCCTCCCCCCTCTGCTCTGGGTGGCGGACAAACGGTGCTATTTCCTGCTGACTTTTTCCCCGGACATGGTTCCTTCTCTCAGGGCCCATTAGCCGTTGCTGAGGCCATGGTCCCCCTTTAATCCTTCGTTTGCTTCAGACTTTTGCCACCCCCTTCGAAAGCAGCAGGTTGGTGTTGTTGGTGACTTTTTTCTTCTTCGGCTTGGGAAGCCCGAAAATAACGTCGAGCTTGTCCATGAAACTACCTGGAAGCGTTTGTCAAACTTCCCCGGTCCCCCTCTCTCAGTCATTTTCGGCCGTCGCGTCCCCCCCCCTCTTTTTTTCCTCGTCAGTTCCGAAAGGACTGATCAACGGATTCCCTTTTTCTCCCCTTTTTTCTTATTTGAGTTTAGAATGTAGAAGCGCGGCTTTCTCCCTTTAGTGCCCCCGCTGATCGTTAAAGTGTCGCAGATCCTCCTGAAATCCTCGCACCCAATTTCCGATCGGAGTTACTTGGTGGATCTGGTGAAATGTTCCTCTTTGCCCTCCTCGTTCTTTTCCTAATTTCCCATTCTCCTAAAAAGGGATTGTTCACCCCATTCTTATCCATGGTTAACAAACAGGCCTATCGGCTTCTTTCCTTCCCCCATTTGGCGTTTTTTGCTGAACTATTCGGTCGATATTGGCGCATTTCTGTCCCGCCTTTCCGACCTTCCTAGAATTGGAGAGGCCTCTCGTGATTTTCCCTTCCCTTCTTTCTGTCGCCCACCTGGTTTGCTGTTTTTTTCGGGCTGGTGCGCTTTTCCATTAAGGTAGGGAGAGTGGAGCAGCCTCCGTCCGAGCTCCCCGGCGAGATAGGACCGGTCTGGATTCAAAAGCAGTTTTTCTAGTTTTTAGCCACAATTCGACCTCCTTTTCCTCCTCCCTTTTTTTTTTTTTTCTGTATACCTGTTGTCCCATCGATAGCCGGCTGTTGATCCAGTGTGCTTGGTGGCTGAGCGCTTTCCCGATAGGCAAGTTTGGTCGCACAGCGCCGACCTCTTCTTTTTGTTATCACCTCCGAGACTCATCGAGTCCACCCCCCCCCCCCTCCTCCCCCCCCCCCCCCCCCCCCCCCCCCCCCCTCCCCCCCCCCCCCCCCCCCCCCCCCCCCCCCCCCCCCCCCCCCCCCCCCTCCTCCCCCCCCCCCCCCCCCCCCCCCCCCCCCCCCCCCCCCCCCCCCCCTCCCCCCCCCCCCCCCCCCCCCCCCCCCCCCCCCCCCCCCCCCCCCCCCCCCCCCCCCCCCCCCCCCCCCCCCCCCCCTCCCCCCCTCCCCCCCCCCCCCCCCCCCCCCCTCCCCCCCCCCCCCCCCCCCCCCCCCCCCCCCCCCCCCCCCCCCCCCTCCCCCCCCCTCCCCCCCCCCCCCCCCCCCCCCCCCCCCCCCCCCCCCCCCCCCCCCCCCCCCCCCCCCCCCCCCCCCCCCCCCCCCCCCCCCCCCCCCCCCCCTTGCTGGCCCATCAAGACGGAAGCGACTCGAACATCCTTCGCGCCCTATATTTCTTTCAGTTCGGTGAGCGACGTCGACTGCTCAATAAGCTGACCTAGCGTGGCCTCGGCAGTTCGCCTGGAATTTGAATTCCAGTCTTTTGTTCCACTTGTGATAACGCAGCAGCTTTCAATTTCATCCCTCCCCCCCTTTTTCTTAGTAGTTCCCCTTTTCCCCTTACTACCGTACTCTTTGCCCCCGCTGCCCAATTTCGGACAGACTCAGCCACGTAAGCGTCGTCGAACGTTTTCGAGGATTGACATGAGGTTTCTGATCGGGTCCACTGGAACTCGTTCGGGGTGTGCCCCTGTTGCGGCCACGTCTTCCCCTGCTGCGTTTCCTTCTCCTCAACCACGCGACCAGCATTTTGTGAGTCCCAACTCCCGTTTCTTCCAGTCGTCCTCCGGCGCGAACGTGTTTCTTTTTTTTCCGCGACCGACTGTATCGAGCCTTGATTCGTATTTAGTACGACCTTGGGCCATGGTTTTTCCCTTTCCCCTCTTCCTCGACGTGTCGTTAGGATGGAAGGATAAAGCGACCTAAAACAGTCACCAGATCCGCTTTTTCTTTTTTCAAATTTAGCATCTGATGACAGAAGCTGCCTCGCTGCCGGTGTCCTTCCCCCCTGTTCAGGATAGCTTCCCATGTCCTTGGTTTCCTCCTTGCCTGAGACTATCCCGTTGTCAGGAAGCCCCACATCCTCCTCCCCCCCTTTTCTTCATTTCCTTTACAGAGGAGACTGCGTTGATGCCGTCGGCCAGCGCTTCCCCTTTTTTTGTGAAGAAGAAGGTCCTATCAAAGCGGAAGGCTGGTTCGACCTGGCTTTTTTATTTTTTGAGTCTTTAGATCCTCCTTTTCCTGTAGCGCATGTCTTTTTACTTCCTCTTCGCCTTCTTAATAGAGACGGCGCGACACTTTTTTGGTCGGCCGGTCCTTTGCTGAGTAGGGGGCTCCCCCCCCTCCCATCGACTGAAATTGGGAAGCCTCCCCAACCACTTATCATCCCTCGTGTTTTTTGGAAGACCTCGTGCGAGTTTTCAGTTTACCCGTTGTCTTTAAGGAGTAGGACCGACAGTTCTTGCGTATACGTATCTATATTGGGGGAACAAGTTTTTTTCTAACACTACTAGAAGTTGTTTTAATCTCCAAGCCGAAAATCCTCCGCTACGTTATGGCGCCTTCAAGAAGAATCGTGTGATCGTGCAATCTTTTCTTTTCTTGCCGATAAGTCTTCCTCGTTAGGGTGGAAGTGAACATCCCTAGAATCTGGGGCTTTGTCTGTAACTTTTGTGAGTCGGTTCTCTATGCATCTTTATTTCCCTCTTTTAAGTTATTTTCTAGTAGGCGTAGTTGTCCTGGTTCCCTTTTCGACCCCGAAATGGCCATTTGAGCGGGTCGCGTGCCGGCCTGCCCCCGTGCTATGTGCCATTGCTGGACGCATCGATTGCGTCCCCGATTATCACTCCCCTTGTTCCGTCAGGGTACCATCCGCGTGATCTTGAACTGCGCGCTTCGTTACCTTCCCTTGCTGCAAGTGTGATGACTTTCCAAGATTCTTAGAGACGTCAGATTTTTTGCGAGGCTTATTTTCTTTCTTCTCTTTCCCCCGCGGGGAAGGTCTGTTTCGTGAAGCCTCACACTTGGTTAGTATTTCAATCGGACAGATTCCCCCCCTCCTTTTTCTTCACGCCGTATTGACTTAGGCGAAACGCGTCATCAACTCTTTTGCCTCCCTTGTTCTCCCCTGCTCCGTTCAGAGGTAAGAAGGAGACGGCCCTCGCCGCCGCTGCACGCCCTTTGATAACAGGATGGGGTTTATAGGCCCTATGTCCCCTCTTCCTTCTGCCTAAGAGAAATAGCGCTCCTTTTGCCTATGCGAGAAACGATCCATGCGTGCCGATTTCGACTCATGTAGATACCTTCTTAAGACCTTCTTTTCCCGTCCTGACATCTTCCCCACCTTAGCAGCCACACTTTAGCTTTTCACCCACCCCTCCGGAGAGACTTCTTTTCCCTCTCTTCTGCGTTTTGCAAGAGGTTCGGCTAACCCCTTTCTGCAGAATTTGATCGCATTCATTGCCAGAGTCTCTCTTTGAAACTGAATGGAACCTTTCACGCTCCCTTTGCGCATCCGTCATGATTTCTCCTTATGCTAGTCCCCTGATTCGCCTCCCATGTCCCTGCCTCCCCCCAAATCTCCTACCTATCCCTTCTGAGCCCGGGGGAGGCCGGCGCCTTTGTCCCAAGCTGCCCTTCAATCACGGCGAAGAGACACACCGTTTCTTAAACGACTCTTGAGCGTGAGCAGAAACCTTCAATTCTCAAAAGGTGAAGTGACCCCTGCAGGCCTCTGTCCTGCTATTCAATTCCTTACCCAAAGTGTCTGGTGTTCCATAAGCTAACCCACGTTCCCCCCTGGGCACCGCAAAGATGCCCCCCAATCCGTGTATCTGCCTTCGGAACGGCGAGCCAGGCAGTATTCTTACATGGTTCATCCCGGCAGCCTTCTTCTCTACTCCCTCCAGAGTCCACGCGGATGTTCCCCCGGCCGCACTGTCCCCACGACTGTCGTGCCCCTGTCTCAGAGATGTCTTCCCAGGCTTTCCCCCCTCCCAGGAAAGCTTCCTGCCGGCCGGGAGCCGCTCCCTTTTCAGGAGGGATACCCTCAACATCATTACCGGACCTCCTAGCACTGGCACAGATCTTCGTGACGACCCGTTGATTCGGCGATCCCTTCTGCCCCAAATCTTCCTCCCCCACTCCCCCCCTTCTGCGAGATGAATTTCCATGCCCCCCGACTCTCCCCTGAGGTCCAACCCCGTAACCTCAGTCTTCACCGTTGAAAGTCTCCCTCTTAGTCTGGACTTTCCTCCACTTCTCTTTCTTCTTTCTCGAGGCTACACGTCCGAGTTCGGTTTTACGAACCTTTTCCCCACTCGCGCAGTCCCCCGAGACGGCCGTCTTTTGTCTGTTCAATTCCCGTCGCCGGTGACAAGAAACCCCCTACCTTCGCTCCCCTCCGGGCTTTCCCCCCCCCTTCCTTGCCTTCAATGTTGACGGCTCAAAAATATGCGGATTGCTTTTCCACCAAAACTCCTCTCCGACCCGATTACACCGACCCCCCCCGGTTTTCTGCCTTATTCGTAGGAAGACTTGCTTCGTAGCATGCACACGCCCATTGCTTTTGCCGACTTGTCCCCGCGATTCTCGGCTTCTTCGACGTCCCAGGCGGCCTTTCGACCCCCTTTGTTCCGCCTTTTTTTACTAGTCCTTTATGCTTCACCCTTTGACTCTGCCGTAATTCATCACGCCGGGCGGCCCGCAGGGCCGACGCTTCACGCCCCCTCCCTCCCCTCTTTGCGTAGGGACAAGTATGTTTTTATGTTTCTTTAAAAAGGCACGTTACAGGATGATCTCCGTCCCACTCTGTCACGGTTCTCGAGGCAAGATCGTTTCATACGGACTTCGCACTGTCCCCCCTCCAGGAGCCGCCAGCAGGAATTTGTTGTCCTTTTTTGCGTGGCTTCTTATGGCCCTGCACGAACCCCACTCTGAACCTCTTTCCCCCGGCCACGAAACTGAGACGCGTCGGTTCCACGTTTTGTTGTTTTTTTTTCCTGCCTCCGAAAGTAGTACCAGCTTTCGTTCCCCCCCCCTCCCCCCCGCGTTCGCTCTGTCGACCGCCGATAAAGGATGCCTTTCTAAAATGCTTCTTTCTAGCCCTTGATTTTTTTCTTCTTTAATCCTTAGAAGCAGCCGACGTGGCCATTAACTGAGGCACCCCCTTTTTCTTCCAGGTGTCGCAGCTCTTCATTAATACCTCGCACCCGTTAGCGCTTCGAGTTACTGCGGTCTGGTTTTTCCCCTTTGGGTCCATCGATTACGGTTCTTGCCCGATGGTCTTTCCAAAATTCCCTTTTCTTCAAACCCTTTCGCTTCCTCTTTTCCCTCCCATGGTTAACAAACAGGCTCGCTGGATTTCCGTCCATTTCTTTCCCCCTCCTTCCAACAGCGGATTTCCTGATTCTTGGCGCAAGATGACTGCCGCCGTTTCGCGTCCCGATGGAGATGTAGATGCTCGTTTGATTTGCCTCCCCTTTGTCGTTTTTCTCGAGAGTATCTGGGCTGGTGCGCTCGAAGACCGGTCTGTTTTTCCGTTCCCTCGTGCCGTGATCGAGCCCCGCATTCGATCAGCCCATGCCGAACCACTTGCTTCCCAATTCGGACTAGTTGGAAGCAAAACTTAG
>Ga0179593_1735339_pt1 | contig 13624 bp, 10 predicted proteins | sample CZODoug2_1_08_16_FD_185931 | JGI IMG/M metagenome (GOLD analysis project Ga0179593, IMG submission 185931) | Vadose zone soil fungal communities from Angelo Coast Range Reserve, California, USA - CZODoug2_1_08_16fungal (PacBio error correction) | ecosystem: Environmental > Terrestrial > Soil >... | reverse complement strand
GGGTTTTGGCAGATCATTTAGCTGGTTTTTCTTGTGCTTTCCAGGTCTCGCTTCGCTGTCAGCTAAATGGTCCGTTGTCTCTTTGCCTTTAACTATCGGGTTTCGTGAGATTGCTAGAGCGGGTCCTTTAAGCCTTCTTCGACCGTTGTGGCTTACGCGCAGCATCGACAGACTTTTATTGCTTTTTAGCGACGTCTCCTTTAATCGAGACCCGCCGTTTTGACCTCTTTTAACCTGTTGTTCCGTTGGTTTTTAGTTCATCCTGCGCGTGGGGTGGGGGAAGACTTCCTTGCTTTTGTTTTTTATTTCTAATATGTTGTTTTGTGTTATGCGATGTTTGCTGCCGCCTCCCGTTGAAGGCACCACACGCCCCCCTTTTTATTTGTTCTTTCGTTGTTTTGGCGCGGAAGGCATTCTTGTCTCGATGGTCTTTTGCCAACCTTCTTACCGTTTTTCACCCTTTTGTTTTTTTGCACAGGCGGCTGCCCCCTGCCCTTTCCCTCACCATCCCCCTTTTGGCAGGTCAGCCTTGGACCGGGGCCTTCCCTCGCGAGCCCAGTCCCTTTCTCATTTGCATCTTCTGCTGGTCAAAACTGGATTTTACAGTTATTACGCCGTCGAGGTGACTTAAAGCAGCCCTTGTGCTCTTTTCCATGACAGGGTTTCACCCGCTTGCTTGTTTCCTTTTGGGCCGAAACGTGTGCCCCCCACTTCCCCCCCTTGAGGTCGCCGGTCTTCTTTCTTCTTGTCCGTCGAGGAAGATATTAATGGTCCCCACTCCAATCGAGCACATTCTCCCTCCCCCTCCCTCTTTGCGCTCTACGCGACTTATGTTCTTTTTCCGGTTTGCACGTTCTATGCTTCGACCCTTGAGAACCCCATTCTTTCTGCCGTTATCGCCTGGGCCCTTCCATTTTAAGTTAACATCATTTCATTTTTACGAGTTGTCTCTTCCGCGACGTTTTTTTTGATTTTGTTTGTGGCCTCCTCCCCTGCTTCACGCGTTGCAGATTTGTTACCCTTTCTAAGTTTGTTTTCGCTCCACATTCTGGCGATTCCCAATCTTCTCTTTCTTCCCATCGTCGAAAACCCCGTTCTTCCTTCGCGCCTTTTCCCCTACAACTTAGTCCTTCCCGCCGCATTTATAGAACTCCGGAGTTGCCACAATACAGCCTCTTCTTTTGTCGTCCCCCTAAAGCTTATCTAGGCTTTTTACGCTCTTATGTTCCTGAGCGACCATCGCGCGTCTTCGTATCTATCACCGTCACCTTAACACTTTCGCGTCCACTTGTCTTTGTGCCTTGAGAGAGGTGTTTCCCTTCTCCCCTACATAGATTGGAGGCATCGACCAGTTTATTTGCCCCCCTTCATCGCAGCCCGGGAAGGTGCCGGAAAACGCTTTAGGATTTTGATTTGTTTTTCCCCCCACACACCTTTTTTTTCGTTTCCCATTCGTGCTCGCTTACGAGACTGCTTTTTCGATCACCAGGCCGGTTTCACGCCCCTCTCTTCTCGTTGCGTTCGCTGTCGTTGACGGCGTCCACTTTCCGTTGTATTTTACGTCCCACCAAACCATGTTTTTCCGGCTGGAAGCTTGGCCTTATTCCGAGTCTTCTTTTCGACTGCTACCTTTCGTTTTCTTTTAGTTTTTTGTGTTTTTTTCTTAGTATTTTTTTTGTTTTCTTTCTTGCCGGATAGCGGCGATGCTTCTCTTTTCCAGTATCAGTTAGGCAATGATCGGTGCTTTTTAAAAAATTTTTGAGTTTCCTCTTTGGGCTTTTGACCCTTTTCCTCTCGCAAGCCTTTCCTTTTCCTTGGGGTTCCCCAGGTCACCGTGTTGGGCAGCCCCCTATGTTTCCTGTGTTTCCCATAACTTGGCCCCCCCATAACGGGCTTGTTTAAATTTGTCTGACGTTCCCACTCATTCTCGATTATTCTGTCGCCAAGGACTTTGCCTCCCATTGTAACCCCTCAACTCTTTATTTTCTCTTTTTCTCAAGTCACTCGGCAGCGTTTCGTAATTGTAGTTCTGACGTTTCTTGTCCTTTTTTCCAACGAATTCCTTTTCTAATTCCTTGACGCAGTGGTCCCCTTTTCACCTTTCATGTCCCTGGCGTATATTTCGCGTTCGTTTTAAACTTTTTTTCCGTGGTTCCCTTCCTGACGGGCCGAGGCTTCTTCCTTCCCCGAGTTCTTCACTCATTGGTCACCTGACCCCCCGGTTTGCTCCTTTTTTTTTCGAAGCCTCCTGATCCTGTTATCGCCGTTTTTTCTATACAGTGCTTTATTGATCTCATTAGGATTGTTTATTTTTCCTCCCTTTCCAAAGTATTGTTGAGATTAGTCTAATCCCTTGCACCCCGGAAGTTAATGAAAGTTGGCTGCAGCTTTTCTCATTCGTTCGACTTCTTTTCCCTTTTCACCTTGTTACGCCGCATCCCTTGACAACATTCTTTCGCTTTCGACGCCCCGCTTTTTACATCCCGCAAGATTATCTCGACCGCCCCCTGGTTTTGTGCACTCCGGCGCTGGAGACTTGAACTCCCCACGCCCACTTATTGCCATTAAGTTTTGCGACACTTGTATAGAACCCAGAGCGCGCCCCACATCGGATTTTCGGGCCGACCCCCCAAGTTTTCTAGCTCGCGTGTTTTTGCTTTGTCGCATCGCAACTCTATTCCAAGCTCTCTGTCAATCCTCGTGCATTTCGTGAGGATTTGTTTCTTCTCTCCCTCGTCGGAGATCGGACTTTTGAATTCATGAGTCTCCTCTTTTTCCCTCATCCTTTTGTTCTGGATTCCCTTTTCCACCGTTCCGGATCTCATCAGGCGTTTAATTTCAATCACAGTTTCATTCCCTTTCTGAATGTCTAGCGTGTTTGTTTCCTATGCTTTCTCTTTTTGACCGAAGCTGGCCTGCCGTTTTCCTTCTTGAAAGTTGTTGATCGGCCTCGTCACATACTTGGTTAGTTCTAGTTTTGTTGCCCTTGATGATTTCCCAAACTCTTCCTGCCCCACTTCGGAAACCCGAGTCTTGGATTTCAATGTTTAATCGATGTGTTCGGCGCGTATTTTGACCATTGCGGGTTTCAATATTTGCGTACGTGGCGGCTTCCAAACAGCGGAGTCTGTCTCCCGTCCCCTCGAAGATACTGTGCAATTTTCCTTCATTTTCATCCCCGGGGACAATTCCTTCGTTTGTTCTCGTTCTGCCCCCCGACCGTTCTAACTTGCTTCCTAGCACACTTTTATGAAAGGCACCTGTGTGTGTTAACTACAAGTGACAGCGTTTTATTCTCAAAAACCGCTTTTCATATGAGTGTTCCTCTGTGTTCGCCGGGGGAGCCTTTTTCTGATTGGCGTTGTCTTCAATAGCCTCATCCTATGAGCCCAGCGGTCTGCTCTTGCCATTCAGTGCTCGTTCTTCCCACTTGCCCTGGCCCTCGTTTTGACCCCGCATTTTGTGTCGTTCTGAAGGTCCTCGATCATTCTAGCTTTTGAACGCTGTCTCGTCAGCCCGTGACGGGCCCCCCGGTTTCACGGAAGTTGTCCCCTACGTACCCTTGTGGCCCTTCGAGCCATAGCCTTGATCATGAATGTTTTTTTCCGATTCCGGAGTAGGAACAGTTTTTGGCATCCCCTTCGTTTGTTATTGGTCAACCCTTTAAAGGTTGTTCGCCTTTCCCCCCAGGAAGTTTCCGGTCGTGTTTGTGCCGGTTTTCCCTGGTTTTCAGCGTGGGATCCCGATGTGTTGCCCTGGATTAGTTTCCCTTCCTCCTTTTCCCTCTGGTTTGGGTTTCCCGGAAGACGTTCAGAGGTACCTGGCCCCCTTTCGACCGTGTTTGCCCCTTCTGTTTCTTAACACGGTTCCTTGCGTTTACCTTCCTTCCGGATTCCCTGATCTTCAATCATTTTCTCACCCAGGGGAGCTCTTTCGACCTTTTAATCATGCAGCTAATCTTTTTGATCGACACAGACTTTCTTCGTTGCCTTCTTGTTGCGTTTCCCTGCCGATTCTTCTTTGACTGTCGCCCCCCCCCGTGGACGCAATCTCCACCGCATGCTTAGTCCGACGTTAGCGTCCGCTTGTTCCTCTTTATGACTCACATGGGGTCTTTTTTTCCACTCTAGCTTCCCTGTACCGCGTGACCGCACTCTTCGCGAATGTGCGTTCCTGATCTCGCCGTGGCGGTAAGGCAGCGACTCATGGGTCACTCCTTAAAGTTTTTTTTTTCACCCCCTCAATACTGCGTAACCCCTACGCGTTTCTGCCCTCGTTTGACTCTCTTCTGTCGATGACAGCCTTTCCTCATTGCTCTTTTGTTGACTGTTCCACCTTTTTCAGGTTCCCGGCGACACGTGACGTTTTTCTGCAATTATAAGTTTAATGTCTTGGGTCTCCTGAATTCCGCCTCTTTTTGCTCAGGCATCTTTTTAGGGTTTGCTCTTTATGTTTTTTCTCAGACCCAATAAAACCCCTCTTTGAGTGAGGGACGCTGCGACTGTTTTGTCGCACAACCCCGTGCCTATATAGGGATCTATTGCGTTGGTCCTTTTCCCCCTTTTGCTTGTGGCTTAGCGGCGCGAACTTTCTCGCTTTCCGCTTTTTGTTTTTCGTGTGGCGGAAGCACGCCACCTCTTTCTTAAGCCTTTACTCTTTGTTTTTTGTTTTGGTCAACATAGGGCACTTGCGATTTTTTCAACCAATGGAAAAGGTTTGAGTGTGTAAGTCTGAGAGCACTATCTCGCCCCCACTCTTGACCAGTTGACACCTCCTTCTTCTCCTCGACTTCCGAATTGCTTCCATTTCTTTTTGAAGCCCACTTTCGCGGCCTGGGCCCCGCTGGCTTTTTAGAGCGTGTTGTCTGGGATGTATGGGGTTTTGTTGGGGATTTTCTCTCCCGTATGACTTTTGTTCCCGTGTTTTGCAGTCCATCCCCCCCCGCAGGACTTTTGTTTTTCCCCTGTTGTACCGGCTCTCGTCCTCGTATGTGTTTTTTTTTTGTGCCTTTGATCGGTCGTGTCTCTTTTCTCTCACTTTTTTTTTCAGTTCCAATTCCGCGGTTGGCCAGACTTGACCGGCGTCCTCTCCGATTCTTTCATTGTCTTGCCACGTGGCCAGAGTTTCTTCTAGTTCCTGGGACCTTGGAAACCCGGTCGTGTTACCTTTTTCGTCAGCCTTTAAGTGTGCTTGCTCTGTTCTAGCCTTTTTCTTTGACACCGATCGCCCCCCTTTTTTTGAGCCTCGTCCTTTTTTTTTCCCTTGGAAATCACTTTTGTTCGCGTGACGAATTCTCTAAAAGCTTTTTTTTGCTGTGCAGTGATTTCTTCTTTTCGCCCCCGTGATGTGCCCGCCAACGCCACCCGGTCGTTTTCGCGGGTTGTCGCGACTCATCTGCTGCCCCCGATTTGTTGTTTGAGAGCGTAGGTTTCCGGCCAAAAAGCCCGGCGAGCTCCTACAGTTTTTTTGTTGCTTTTCTTGGGACACCTCACACCAGATTGATTCACCTTTTTGACACTAGTCGTCTATGATAGTTGTCCCTTCGCGAGTCGCCTCACACGACCACTAGTTTTTGATGTTTAAAACCTGCCCCCCCCTCGTTTTTTTTAAACCTACTTCGACGCCCGCCGGTTCAACGCGTGCACATTTGTCTCTTTGAGTTATCTACCTGACCGTTTTTCGTCTCCAGCTAGCTTTTTGCCTCTGGGCATCTATGCACGCCATCTGTCATTTTTTTTCCCCTCTCTCGCCGGGAGGCTTCAGTCTGAGTGTGATTTTCTCGACGTGTGCAAGTGTGCAGACTCCCCTCCTTCTCCCTTTTGTTTACCCGACAATCTGGACGCGCGCCCTTTCAATGGCGTTCTTCAGTTGAATTCTTCCTGCAGTTGCTGGCTACTCCTCTGCCCCCCTTCCTCCGACATTCATGTGCATGTTTCTCCTCAATGGCCCCGGCATAGCTGAACGAATCTTATAGCTAATTCGGTCAGGTCTTTCCCTGAGTTCCGTGACCTGCGAACATTTTCTCAACTCCTTCGCTTGTATTTGTTGGGTTATGGGCTACTTCTTCCCCCGTGAGCTGTTTTGTGACCAATGTACTTGCCTAGTGTTTAGCGCCAGACCGCCGCCTCCACTGTTCGGATTAGCGACGAATTCCTTCCTCGTTCGAAGACCGCCCTTCGTGCTTCGCGCCGCTTACGCCCACACTTCGCTCTGTTCTTCCCCGCCTGTCTCGAACTTTGGATTTGTTTCGTTCTGCATTCCACCCTTCGTGCGACTCCTAACCTCGTTGGTTGTTGTCGTCCTTCTGTATCAGGTTGAACGCCATCGGATATGGCGTTGGAGAGTGTTGTTGTTTGTCTTTCCTGTTCATGAATCTTTCAAAAGCCCTTTTTGTTTTTTTTTTTCTTTTTTCTTTAAAATTCTTTTTCATGAGCCACTTATCAAAGGTGGCCGTGCATCTCCGCGTCTTTGTTTCAGTCCCCCTCAGCATTGGCGTATTTTCCCCGTGCCCCACGCAGGAAGCGCTTTTTTTCTTTTTTCGATGGCCGTAGATTGTTCCTCCGGTGGTCAACCCCTTTTCGGTTCGCCTTTATTTGGGTCTCGCTGCGTTTCGATTTGCCTAGGGTGAGACACAAAGGCCGGGAATCCTGCCCCCGCGTGACTTTCCTTATGACGGCGTCGTAAAGCCCGGGTAATGTGATCGTAAACCGTGTCTTTCCTCTACTATGAAAAAAGGTCTTCGACATTTTACCCCCTTTTCTAGATGCTTACAGTTTGGTGTGTGTGTGCGTCGGTTATGATCGGAGTTTAGTCTGACATTTTCTGACCGGAGGTTAAGTTGTTGACAAGGTCCGTTCCGCCTTCCCTCTTGCTGTCCCTCTTAAAAACTTTTATCGCTTTTTTATTCCTCCGCTTGACCGAAATTGTCTCATAGGAAAGTCGTGAAATTTTTTGTGAATACCCCCCGCCCCCAACCTGACAGGTCACCGGTTGGTCTAATTTCATTTTTCTTGAGTCAAATCAACCTGCACCCCCCTTTCTTGTGAATTTATTATCCGTTTGCCGGCACTGAAGAGTTAGGATTCTAGGTGCTGGAGGAATACGTTCAACCATCTATCACACTCTATGACCTTTTTAATAGCCTGCATCACTAATCTTCGTTCGAATTTCCTCTCCTCTTTCGAGGGACTCTACCACCTTTGTCTCGTCCTGATGTATTGACGCCCCCCCCTGTCTGCCGGGCCACCGTGGCAAGGGATGTTCCTTCTCCCCTGATCATGTTGCTGGTTCTTGGTCCGGTTTTCACTTCCATACCTTACCTCCCGGGCGCGCTGGTTCCTTATGTTCTGTTTTCCCTTGCGCCTCTATGCTCAGGATCGTTCTCAATCATCCAACAATGTGGTCAATTGCGTTTTTCCCTTTTGGGGTTCCCGTTTGTTTGTTTTTTTTCCGACGCGAGGTATACACTCTTATCTAAGAGTTTTCTGAGGTAGGTTTCTTCTTCTTCTCTTAAGCATCATGAAAAACCTTTTGTTGAGATCGGCAGTAGCCCCTGTCTGTACCTTTCTTGGCTTCGGAAATCCTTTCCTAGTCTATGTCTTATGTTCGTCACGTCTCGCGATGACCCTAATTTCCCCCGGGATCCAATCTCACTCTTCCGCCGCTCGACTCCTCCGACTCGCTGGTTACAAGAACCTTCTCTCGACAATAACTTTCTCCCTCCCGCGTGTGGGTCATTCTATTCCCCGTTGTTTTGAGTTTGCATTGCTGTCTCATCTCACCTGGCCCCCTCCCCCCCACACAGATGTTCGCCCCCGTCCGGACACCTGGAGCTGTCTTCCTCGTCTAGGCCATGCTTTTCCTTCCCTCGTCCGCTCAGCAAACGCGAAGGGACCCCCCACTTTTTTGCCTCTTTTGTGAGGTTAGACAGAGTAGAGCATTTTTCGCCCCGTCCTATTGGGCCTTTGTAAAATATATCGGCTTTCCTCCTTTGTGGGCCGTTGTGTGGTTGGATTGCATCCCCCCTTCAGTGGATCTCTCCGAGAGTCCTCCGTCCCTCTGCTAATCCCCCAGCCTTTATTTTGCTTATCGCGTTGTTTTTATTGAGTTTTCGCCCCGCTTCCATCCTCCTTGCCCTTCGACAGTGCCTTGTGCTCGCACCTTTCGGTCATAGGACTTTCTGTCCAGGTCAAGATGATCCAAAACTGGAGGCCCGTGATCCCCCTCCCCCTCTAGGTTGTCCTTTTTTTAGGTTACCCCGTCGATCCGGTGTACGCGGATGGGCGGGATCCCCCAGTTATTTATCTTTCTTATTATCGTTTGATGGAGTTTTTTTTCCCGGCGGGTTTGCCTCCCTTTCTCGCTAGAAGATACCTTTTTTTCATCTTGGCTTTTATTATGCTTTATCTCGCCTCGTGTAGCGCTGTCTTCGTCTTTTCTCCAGCTCCCTCTACTGCAGCTGCCCATTTCTTCTCTTTTTACGGGCCGCTGGTGGTCCATTTATTTTTGTGTGTGACCTCCTTGACCCCCCCCCTTCTTTTCCAAGCTCTTTTTTCATGATGTCCCACACGCTCCCTCGTTGTACGAATCATTCATCAATAGCCTCTGATACTCTTTTATATGGTTTCGCGTGTCGATTCCTTTTTGCGCAACCCAAGGATGCACCATGTGTGTTCGTTCACTTTTGACTATGATTTTGCGTTACCGGTCCCTTCGATTCCTCGTTTATTCAAGCTGGAACGCGGCCTTCAGTTTCTTTGCCTCCTTGGAACGTCCAGTTCGCTCTCCCGCGCCCGATGATTTCATTGACTTCTCCTTCGATGTGTCACGTAACCAGTTGGACTGCCCTACTCCGGCTGCCTTATTACTATGCATTTTTTGTCGCCATTCCCCCTAGTCGCGTGTCCTTCCACCTTTTCATGTGCCGTTACTCACGCTTCCAATTAGTTTTGCATTTGTTTTACGGGTCTGGCGTTCTGGTCCCACTGTGCCTAATCGATCTCCTGTCCCTTTCCGTCTCCTTTTATCCCTGTCACGCCCACGCGCCTTCATTGGCCGGGATTTTTGTCCCCTGTGATCTTTACAATCTCCCCCCCCCGTTCCCTCTACATGGGGTTTTTATTCCCATGAGATTTCTTTGTCTCTCAAGAAGTTTCGCACCGCTTTTCATCGATACCTATTTCTTTTAATTTATTCACTGATGCGCCGGATGCTGTAAGTCTGAAGTCTCATTTGCAGTCTTATCCTGGTTTTCCCCCCCTGTCCCTCCTCCGCGCCCATTATCGCACTCACTGCGTAAGAAAAGTCTATAACGCCTTTCGCTAGTCTGACTTTCTTTAGACTTTGCCAACTTTTTTTTCTCTTTCCCCATTCGCCCCGGGCTTTCGCCTTTCCGCTCCTCGAGAGTATGGGTGCGTTCCCCGCTCTGCCTGTTGGCAAGCATGTCGCGTTATTTCGATACTCATTTTCCAAAGAACGCACGTTTTTTCCCCCCCCCTCAACTTGCGAAACAAATTACCCCCCCCCTCCGGCGAGAGTGTTTCCTGCGCTGCGGGTTCCAGTATGTTTTGTGTGTTTTTCTTCCACGCGCTTTTTTTTCTTCTGCATGCTGACCGCTCTCCCCTGCGGTGGCTGAAAAGATTAATTCTGGACTTTGCCTTCAACTCGCTAACCCGTGATGGTTTTTCCTCTCTGCCTTCCCGTTCGCTCTTATCGCTAACTGGTAACAAAAGTTCCCAAAGAGTTCTGGTACCGATCTGCTGATTTTGTTTTTTTTGATTAAAATAAATCCCCGTTCATCTGCTCCATGCGGTGGGTATTCTTTCTTTGGACGTGGAAGCGGCGCGTCCATCCGCCGAGTTCTTCCCCAGGTTGCGTTTTCCCCGATTTGGGGACCGTCTCCTCGCTGCGTTTTGCCCCTCCGCTACAGTGAGTGTGGTTGGTCCCCCTTAGGGCAAGTTGCTTTTTTCCCCCGCTCTCTGGAACCCCCCGTGGTTTTCCGCCCTGGAGATTCAGAGCCGCAACGACCTTGAGCCTTGTTTCTTGCCTGTTCGCCGTTTCTGGTCCTCCAATTGTTCAAACCATGCCAAACCCCAACAAACAAGGGGGCTGGGTTCTTTTTCCCTCACTTCACTCGTTGTTGGGTAGACGTTGTCCGCTGTATGTCTTCACCGGGCGTTCGTTCCCCTGAAAAGCATACTAATTTTGCCTCCGTGACGAGTTCTTCCCCTTCCAGTCGCGTTATCCACCCGTTGTTTCTGTTTTGCTTTAACGGCGATGTTTTATCCTCCTGCCGTTTTTTTTTTCTCGGTTTTTTTCGGCGTTCCCCTGTCGAAGCTTCCCCATTTCCTCGACTGCTGAGATGTTCTTCTGCTGACTCCTCCGCCGTTGTCCCGCCGGTCTTGCGCTTTGGCACGAAAGTTTTTTTTCTTCCGTTTAGAGGCGAAGCCCTTTTTTTCGTCCCTCGCCCATCCGCCCGTTTTCCCCCATCTACGTAGTTTAACTGTCTCTGCGAGGGCAGCCTTTCCAGAATTTTCCTGCCACCGGGTGATTTTCATCTGGTGGTTCTGTGCCCTGCATGTTGCCTGGACCGTTCGAGGCAACAGATCCGGCGTTCGTGGCTTTGTTTTCTGTTTTTTGGCTGCGAAGAGTTCTTGGTGCCTTGTTGTTGTTTGGGAGATGTATTGTGGGCTGTTGGCCGGACGGCGCCCACGGGTGTTTTTTCAACTAGCGGCATTTTATTTACAGTATTTTTAAGGTCCGCTTTACCCGCAGGGCCCTCAGAGCCCATCAAACCTGTTTTAATCCACAAAACTTCTAATGCGCAGGGCCTGCCTCGCTGAGGGGAAACCCGTTGACACTGGCATGAGGCTGTCACAACGGGGTTTGCGATTTAAGATTAGTTGTCTTTTCTCTTCCGGTGCGCTTCGCTCTTCGATGCTGCGGTCTACACGAGTTTTTTCCGGGTTCCTTCTTCCGTACATGTATGGCCATCACGGGCCTCCCACACTTGCCGCCCCCCTTGCGTTTGTTCGCCGGGCGGCTTCGCTTCCTTGGTCGTCATTTGACTGACGCGACGCCGTGCGACTCTGTCACTCCATCGACCTCAAACCGAATACCCACACAGGACAATCGATTCCTTCAAAAGGCGCCCCGCGACATCCTTGCGGAAAGCTGGCCTGTGGGTCTGTGTGACGTTGACTGCTCCTCTCCCCCCATCCTGACCCGGTGACGACATTCCCCGCACTCTTTCTCCTCGGCCCCGTAAGAGCCATATCCACCATACTGTGACCCCCATTTCCAAGTTCGGGACGGCGTCTAGATAAGCTGAAAATGATTAGTTCCAACCTACTTCGTTTCCGCGGCATTTCGTGGGGCTCCTGCTTCCCACGCATTTGGGGTTTTGTGTGCTTGAACTTCCACTTGCCCTAGTTTTCGCGCTTCACGGCGGACTCCGTAGGCGTAGCGTCGGGAAAGGGGGTTTTTTAGGTGCTTCCATCGTCCCAAAACTTTCGACATTCGCGCATTTCTTTCCGCCCTCCGCACTTCCCCAACACTTCCGTTCCCTACACACGACATTCCTATAATCCTTTCACGGAGATCGATCCCCCAATCCCCCATAGCAGTCCTAGACCCCATCCTTTTTTGATTTTGCTCCCCCCAAGCTGATCAGGGCTGTTCCGGGCGTCGGATGCAGTCCGACACTAGCGCGTTGTTTAGCGAGGTTTTTCACTCTTCGCCCGCTCAAGCTTTATCTTTTCCTGAGCCCCCTTTTTGTCGGTTTCCCTCCGTTTACGCGCGGTTGTTGTCACACTCCCCTGTGATTGTTTGTGAGTTCATAGCAGCGACCCAGCGCCGCTGAGGTACAGCCCTTCCTTAGATGTTCGCCTTTTAAAGTTTCACACCCCTTTTTGGCGGTTCGTCCCAGTGTTCCCGGGCGTGTCGCCCGATCCGCGTGTGTGCGGGGGTGTCACCCTCGTCGACTTTTTTCTCCTACTTCTCGGGGGGGGCGTTCCCTGGTTGCTGTAGGACGGCCGGACATTTAATCCCATTTTGTTCTGATCGTCCACGCTTTTTTTTTCCCATCGTATAGTATTCACCAAATGCGACCAGTTCGGTGTCCTCAATGCACGATTATACGACCACCCCACGCCCCTGTGTCGGTCGATTCTATATTTCCCCCGGGGGAGGGATCGTCATTGGGCGGGGTCCTGTTCTATGGCGTGGGGCTGGTCGAGGGCTTGGGTCGATTCTGAAATTCCTTAAGCCTTCCTTTTGGACCTTCTCTTTATCGATTTGTGGGAAAACCGCGAGGCGCGACCTTTTAAACCCTCGGAAGAATCGACCATCTCTTTTATGTTTACCACGCCCCAAGGCACTATCGCAGTAATTTCCAAGTTTTACGGCCCGGCCCCCCCGCCCCCGCTCAATAACTACATGTTGAAATTCCTTTTACAAGTTATAACACTCTTTTCCACATCCACGCATAAGCTAGTGTTGAACATTGTCGCGCAGAACCATCTGCTCCGAACATTTGAAACTTTGGTTTCAGTCTCGGGGACAGACGCCCTTGAAGGTTGGCGGGTGATGAACTTCTTTAACCATTTGCTTGTCATTCGGGTTTTAACGAGCGGCCCTCCTTTCTGTCGCCCTCCGGGCCTGTTTCCTTGACGCCGTTCCCCCAGCTTTGGTTTTTGTACGTTTAGAGTCGCGTACATGGGCTCGAAGTACTCGTGGTTTTGGTTCTGGTTTTTTGTCTGTGAAGATGGTCGGTGCGATATGTCACGTTTGTCGGAAGCCTTTAAAGCCTATTCCCTTTTCAGGAGTTAGCGCGGGTCTCGCCATCGTCATCAGCCTTTTACTCCCCGGCCTCTTAGGGGGGTTTCTAAACTCCTTTGTTGCTTTTTGTGGGGGGGTCTGAGCGGAATGCGCAATCGCTCTGGTGCCGCTTCCTACTTCTCAGAGGATTGGGCGTTCTCCGCGGATTTGTTTGAGCATCCTTTCCAGCCGAGGCTGGTTGTTGAGAGGCGCCCTTTTACCAAAAAACATCAATAAAGTGTTTTTTTTTTTTTTGGTTTTCTTTTTGGTGTTTTTGTTTTTTTTTTTTTTCTGGGTGGGTGTTGGTGAGGTTTTTGTGTTAACTTCTTGTGGATCTTGCTTCGAAACAAACCTTGTCCTTTGCCACCAGTTTTTCAGTTTCCCACTTGCCTGCGCCAGACCTAGCCTACTGGTGTGGACTTCCGCTATCCCCGCGGTCCCATCCTTTATTGTAGCCCGCCACTTATCATTTTCCCCGGTGCCCTCGTGATTCCGCGCCTCGCTCTTTGCACTTATCACCAAATAACTTGGTCACTATGGTGTCGTACCTCTCCTCGATTGAACACCATTCAGGCCACCTTATTTTCCGCATTTCATCGCGCCCATTTTTTCCAAATATCTTTAATTAGCCCAAAGTATTGATAGTTTCATTCGTCGCACCCCAAGTATTTTATTACGCGGCGAGGCAATAGGGGTCGCCATGACCTAGCCCACATCAAACGGAGAATCAAACTTACTGAGGTTCCCTGCCTCTTTTTTCGTAGCTCTTCTAGTATTTCGTTTTGCCTGTCGAGCTGTGGCGTTGTCC
>Ga0179593_1714789_pt1 | contig 13624 bp, 11 predicted proteins | sample CZODoug2_1_08_16_FD_185931 | JGI IMG/M metagenome (GOLD analysis project Ga0179593, IMG submission 185931) | Vadose zone soil fungal communities from Angelo Coast Range Reserve, California, USA - CZODoug2_1_08_16fungal (PacBio error correction) | ecosystem: Environmental > Terrestrial > Soil >... | reverse complement strand
AACCTACGTCGAGCTTCCAGGCAAGAGTCCCCTCCAGATGGAAATATGACGTCTTCCCCCCCGTATCAGCTCCGAAACACGTAATATTCCTCTCTCTTTTCGTGCACGCTTTCCTTTGCCCTGTTTTTTTTTTTTCACTCGAAATCCATTGACAACGCCTTCTCTTCCAATTACCTTGTAGACCCATGCCCATAAGGCACTTTCCGGTTTCTTTGCAGAGTGAGTCCAGATGTCAGGTAATTTTACTCCGATATCGCCATTTTTCTGTTTAGGACACATCTTTGCGGCGGTAAGTTTCGTTCCCAATCCCTCCAGACATTTACCCGAGTTATAGTTTGGAGGTCTTTATGCACAGTATCCCTCTCCTGATTCCTGCCTCGACGCATCTTTTGCCGTCAGAGATGGCCCCATAAGGAATTTAGTTGCTTTGATGCTCAAAGTTATCCCTTTTTCCCCCCTGCGACCCACCCCCCCCAAAACACCCCCCACAAAAACAACTTTTCTCCTCTTCTGTACGGAACTACATAATAAATTCTCTGTTGTTTTTCTTTTAAGACGTGACTCCCCCTGAGACCCAACCCCCGAAACTGGTGGAGCCACGTGACCTCATCCTTCCCCCGTTTCCCATTCCTTTCTTTTCGAGAGTTCTTCAACTTGCACAACAGGGCTTTTCTTTTTCTTTCCCTCGCCACTCTGGTCCTTCTACCCCCCGACAACATTCCAGATGAATTCTCCTCGCGGAATTTTCTCACAACGTCCGCGCAAGCAGGATATGGGTTCAGCCCAAATTGGATCGCGCGTGCCCCGCTTTCTGTCCCCCCATTGCCAATCAGACATCCCTCACAAGTCATGGAAGTTCTTCATCAAGGGTTCAATTCTATATCCCCTGGAGTGGGCAATTGACTTTTTCTCCCCACTTCCCCCCCCCTAGGGTATAGTGCGGGTAGAACTGGGACTTTTCTCGAGGAGCTTCTGAGGCTCTTCGATCAGGAATTTTGACCTTCCCCTGCAGTAAAGGAAGTTATGAACTCAGATTTGCCTGGCTTAGGTCCCGGAACTCTGGGTACGTACCAGTTGGTCGCTTCTAAGTGCAACCGTGAAGATTTTTTCCTTCGGTCCCCCTTACAAAGCCAGGCCTGGAGTGGCTCTTCTGCGAGTTATTTCGGCACTTAAGCAACCCAAGGTCCGATCGTGTTCCTTCTGGAACAGGTTTCTTTTTTGACGGACCCCTGCTCTATTTTGAGTACAGCCGTGACTCTTTGGATCTTGATTGTACTCTTTCACAAACCGCCGTTTTGTCACGAGCTTTTCGTCGCGGCTTTTTGTTCCGGGCATCTTGTTTGGAGTCTTTTGCGGAGATGTTCCCCTTTAGCTGCGTTTTACTGTATTTTCTCCTCCTCGACCCAGTGAGTTAGCTTCCTCCTGTTCTCAGAAAAATATTTTTTTTCTTCGTGCTAATCGGCGGTTTTGCAGAATCCGCCGTTCTCCCGGTTTTTTCTAAATTCCTAGGTCCCGTAATAGGGTGAAACGGTCCTCTGCACCCCTCCTTTTTATAGTAATCTAGATTTCCGGCTTCTGCCCCTTTAGTAGTTTTTTCAGCGGTACCCCTCCTCCGTCAGTGGCCCTTTTAGTCTTCAAGCTTTGCAGACATTCCTCTCCGCTGGAAATTTCTTGCGTCTCGAGATAAGCTCCTGAAATGGTTTTCGCCGAATCTGACGCCTTTCTTTTTTCCATCGTTTGAGCTCCTTGTACTTTATAATAATCCAATTGAAACTGATGTCCCCCCTCGCCTGCTGGAGTCGTGACTTACCCCCCCCTGCTTCCGCATAGACCGAATTTTGTCGCATTGTCTCGCCGACGCGCCCTGCCGTCTCTCCCCCCTGCCTTTCGTCCTTTTGTTTTTTCTTTTTAGGAATTGTAGCTGTCCCCCCCCACATTTGCACCCGCGTTTGTTCTTTCTTGTCCGTTTTTGATTGTCAAAGTGTTAATGCGTGGATGTAAGGCCAAGCGTAAGGACGTAACCTTTCATACTTTTTCCCCCTCGGCTTAGCCTTTTTCCCCCCACCTCCTATGTTATGTTTACTAAGTATAAATTTGAATGGGATACCGTTAATTTTCGTAACGCCCTAGCCCCCCGGCCGGAACTGCACTCCAATCGTCCTTGACAGATTAATAGTAGCCCATGCATTCTTTCCAAACTCAGTTTCGGGGGTTGAACATTTCTCCTCCAGGTCCGTCCCGGTCTTTGGGCCTCGTGAGACCCCTCCGTCCAGTTTCCTTGTCCCTTCATTTGACCTTCCCCCGAATGGTTTTTTTTTTAGCACCATTCGCTATCCTTCCGAGACTTTTTGATGTCGTCCTCGGACTTTTTTTTTATCTCTCTTCCACCTAACTTAAGTTGTTTTTTAGTCTCTATACCCAACTTCCTCTACTTCCTTTTTCTTCGACGACCCAAAAGTCTAGAGCCTTCCTTCTCCACGCTGCGCCAACCATTTTGTTTTCCCGTCAGATCCCCTGTTAACCAACGTTTTTCGGCTTATGACGCGTTCACCCTCCTTACACCTTCGACACTGGCTCTTCCTCCCAGCCACTTCGTGGTTTTTAGAATTGAAAGCTTTCTCCCTCCTTCCCGGACGAAGTACAGTGAATTTCCTCGGCCGGAAGATCCTCCCCTCCAAATTACGGCTCCCCGTTCAGGAGACTTTTTGCTCGTAGTTACCGCGGGGACATCCCAAGCGCCACTCTTCCTGTACCCCTCTTGGAGATTCCCCTCCCCCTTCTTTTCATATCCTAATTTTGCGTAGTGAATGACCTTGTTCTCCCACCCCTTTTTCCCACCAAGCCAAAAAGGAACTTTGCCAGACAGAGAGGGCATTGTAGATGTGAAAGACTTAACCCTTCCCCACCACACATTTTTCCCCCACCCCCACCCCCCCGTGCACACCCCCAACCCCCACCTCTCCCCTTACAACCAAGTTTCAGCAAATTGCCGCCCCTTTCCATGATTTTACACGTTCTTCTTTTTTTCCTGCGGTCTTCGTTTCGAGGTTCTGCCCCCCCGATATTGTCACATCCCGTTCCCGAGGTTTCTTTGCGTAGCCTGAAATTCAGTTCCACCCTCTTTATGAAGATCTGCGTCCCTACCTCTTTCGTGCTTCTCCTTCCCTACCTCTCGCGAAAAAACCGTTTAATCTCTCAGCCCCTATTTCCCATTCTAGCAATTTGTTTCCCCCTTACCGATTTGCGTATGACGAACTCTTTCGGAAGCGTCCCTTATTCGTAAATTGACCTCCACCACCTCACTTGCCAAGATTAGCTCCAAGTATTCTCCCCCCACCCCCCAACGTGCGGTTTGTCCTCATTCTCCTCTTAGAACTACCCCGGAAACAATATTTTTCTTTATTTGCGTTCGCCGATACTCTCCTCTTTCCCTAACGGACGAACGCTCCCAACCCGAATCCCCAGTAGTACGCACCCCCCCCCCCGATCAGCCACACCGCCGAGCATCACAACCTCCTTGCCAAGCGCGACTGTCCTTTTCTTGTGTCCCTCCCCCAGGCCTTAGGTCGACCCCTATCCGAACAAACTGGTGCAGTTTTACCCTACTCCATCCCTCGAGCCGGCCCTGCCCTTCTTTGTCTTGCCGATCATTGGAAGGCTTCCCTCGGATTCGAGCTCGTGAGGAAAACCAACCCCCTGTAAACCTTTTTGACGTTTTTTCTGCCGCAGCCTTAAAGAGTAACGTTTTTCCCACTGTCCGTAGCTCACAGACTTACCGAGTGACTTGCTTCCCAGCCCCCTCCCTGCGCTGTTCCCCCCTCGTTTCCTCCTTAATAAGGTCGCAATGACCTACCGCGATATGAGACATCCCATCAATACTTGCCGTCCAGGCGTTTTCTGACCTTGGAGGGTTTTCGCCCGACCCCCCCCCCCCGTTCAATTGAACCCCCGCCTTTTTCTGATTTAACCATTAACTAGACCTAACGGGGTTGGGCAAGTCCCTTTCGAGGATCCTTTTTAAGGGGTAGACGGATTTCCCGCGCTGCTTCTGGATTATGCTTCTTTGGATCCCTAAGTTGACGGCGGACTTTGTTCTTCCATTCCTCGAGTGAAATTCTAACATTTTCGATTTGTTATTCCTTACTTCCCCCCTCTCTCTGGCGAGGGAATAGAAGACTTGCTTTTCCCCCTTTTTGGACCATTCTGGAGACGCAATGGCAGTCCGGGGTCATTAACTTCTACCCAACTTTTTTTTGCCCCATTGTTGTTGCTCCTGGACCTTCTTGATCATATATTTAAATACTACTTTTTTGTTTGATGCAGGGAATAGAGAGATCATCTTCCAAACACAAACGGACCCAATTTCCCTACCTCATCCGCCCTTTTTGAAGTGTGACGGTCTTGTGAGGTAACGCTCGGGTCTTCCCCATTTCCCTTGGCGAGGCTTCCCGCCCTACCCCTGGATATTGATACAATGAATACCCCCCCCCCCCTTTTAAACAATCATGTCCAGAAGTCGTAACTTGCAGTTCCCTTTCCCGCGACCACCTCTATAGAGGCCGAAAAACAGCCAAAGGTCCAAGATCCTCTTTCCCCCCCCTTTCAAGGCCCATTGAAGAATCCTGCTATTAAAAAGGACTGTTTTTATCTCCCTTTTTCCTACCGGGTTACTGTGAACTCTTTCTTTAGAGTTCCTGAAAGGAGACCCCCTTTCTGCAGTTAACTCCCCCGGTTTAGGAGTGTTCGCCCCTGGACTTGTTGACCCGCGAATTCACGGGGGTTTCGCTCTATCGTCTTTTCTGTGAAGCCCGTCAGTCAGATGATAGGACCCCCATCTTGAAGCCTCGATGGTATGGTCTCTCAGGACAATCCCCATTTATCGTATGTGGTCGATGCTCCTCCCAAATCCCCCCCACTATTTATCGACGGTATACATAAATAGTACGGTCGCTTTTTGGCCTTTTACGCTTGGGATATTTCAGTTCGACCAACCTGATTTGCCTGCTTGAAGTTTTTTTCGCGATTGATGTTGAAACCTTTCTGGAACTGAAAGCTTCCTCTCGGGTCATGCCTATTCCTTTCTTTCCCCCCAGCCGGAACTTCGCTTTTCTTTCCCTAAGAGTGTGTTCCGTCGCCTCTTCTTTTTAGTGGATGTTGTGGATGACTTCGAGTTTTTCCCCCCCTTGAAGTTTGAGCGTTCTTTTTTCTTTTCTCCCGAGGGCGTTTTCCCTGTCTTAGTGAGAAATTTCATCCAAAACTCTTTTTTTTCTGTTGAATCGGCCGTTGGTTTTTTCCCTCCGTTGGCGGGGGCCCATAATACACTGTTCGTCCCGAATGTTAAGGTCTCTTCACCGCATTGTTTTGGTCTAGTCCCCCGTTCGTTCGTTTCCCGTCGTCGACCGCCAGAAGGCAGGGGCAACCTTTTCCTTTACCCGCCGGTTGCTATCTTGTCGGACTTTTTATGGCCCCCCCGGCTGCGCCTCTCTTCACGACATTGTATCGGCTTCCGCGATCCTTGCATAAATAACTAGTTTTTTCCCCTGCTTTGAGACCTCCCCTCCTTCACGTGATTTTGATGATGTGCACCCCTCTCGATAGTTTTTCCACAGATCACTATACCATAATATCGGCACAGGATGGAGCAATCCTTCTTTTAATCACCATTCCCCCTGTTTCAGACTTTTGTTAGGAACAATTGGTTGATTTCTGGAATTTTTTCTTCTTTTCATCGTCATGCCCCTGGTCTGCTTTTTGACTTTCTTTTTTTTCTTTGATTTCAGAGTGTTTTTGATGTCCTTCCCCGGTCGGGATCCCCCATCGAAGTACCCAATCCGAGGTACGCAATCGGCCGTAAAAGCTCTTGCTGGGTCTCACCCGTTGGTGTTCAAGGTAACACGTCCAGTCCTCCCCGTGGTCGCCTACTTTTCGTCCCCCCCTGCCCTCCTCCTGGCTGGACTTCTCCTTTACTCGTCCTTGAAGCTTCAGCGTTCTCTTCTTCGGCAAAAAGATTTGTACCCAGCCGCCAAATTTTTCCCCCCTGTTCCACCGGTGCTCGTTAACTCTTTCATCCCGGCGACCCCTGAAATTGGAACTGTCCCACCTCCCTTGATCTTTGCGTGAAAAGCCTTTTGTCCGAGATATTCGGATTTAGAAAGCCGGCCATCCCTTTTCTCTCTCCCATCCAGATTATTGGACGATACTATTCCACACCTCCTGTTGTTTTTGGTGCACACACATCATCTACGATTTAGGCCCCCCTTTTCCACAAGGCGCTTTCCCCCTTCCTTTTCGATACGCTGCTAAACCATGCTAACTTGCCCCGATCCTGGCATGGTTAAAAAAAGTTCACCGGCGTCCCCGTCTCCTTTTCGTCCCCTCATTCCCCCTTTTCCCTAGGCGCCAATTTCGCCTGCCCTCCCGAAACGTCGTTTTTTTCAGACGGCCTTTCAGTTTTCACTTGCTTTTGTGAAGTATTGATTTCCCCCCCCCTTCCGGCAGAATGTCCCGCGTTTTTTTTTTTTACCCCACATTCGGGCGCTTGTCAAGGCGAAGTGATCGATGTCCTCCGTGAGACAGTCCTTCTCAGCCCCATTCTTTTCGTCCATGAGCTGGATTTCTTCAGACTGGCGTCATGTCCCTACCTTCTTCACCCCCACGTCTTAATGATTTCCACCAGTCAATGCCGCGACCCATCTTGAATCTTAAAGAGTACCCTCCTCCCCAAATTCACCCCCCCAAGTTTTTCCGCCTCTGTTAGCCCCCCACGCCATTGCGAGTCGGTAGTTCGCCCAGCGGTCTGTCATATCCCGCAGGGTCTCGGCACCCCCGATCTCGAGGTACTTCTTTCAACGTTCAGAGGAGGTGCGACTGACTTTGTCTCTTGCTTTTACGTTCATGGCCGATCCTCGTAGCTGATTCCGTTTCGAGCTCTCTCCCCCTGCTCGCGCGCAATAAAAACTTAGAGGTACCGATAAACGGCGTTAACATTTCCAATGGACCTGCTTCTCGTCCCTCCCACCCGCGAAGCGTTTACTTATTTTTTTCACTCCTTTAGTGAAAACCCCTGCGGTGCCCTCCTGAAATTGAACACCCGTTCTCCAGTGCTTATTATCCCCTCCCAACTTTGGCTCCCTCAATCCCCCCCCCCAACCCCGCCGATTCGCCCCCGTCGGGAACCCAATATGATGAACGCGGAGACCCCTCCGCGACGATGTTGTTTGCGCACTCCTCTCCTGCCGGGAACCAGACGAACCCCCAGATCCCCAGAAACCCCAACAAGTTCCCAACAAAGAAAGTTACCCCTAGCTCCCTCCTGTGTATACTCGAAAAAGATATGGTTCACCCCAGTTACGCACGCCCGTTTAATTGATAAAGGAATGTTCCCGGCCTTATCAGGACCTCTTCCCAGATACTTCCTTTTTCTTCACTGTTCCCCCATTCAGCCCGCCCCCCCCTTGATCTTAACACAATTCACGGATTCGTGTATGGCCGGACGCCCTCTTACATGAAAGGTTCCTTTTGTCGTCCTGACCCCCCACCGACGTTTCTAGAGGCCTCGGCGAAAAATCCCTCGAGTTTCTGGCCGACCTCGATCCTTAATTTGCCCGCGCGTCCCCTTCCTATCCCTGGAGCAGATCCCCTTCTAAATATATTCAGAAAATTCAAGGGAGTCACCCTCTCCCCCATGATTGACTCGGACCCCCCCCCCCCGTAGCCACGAGTCGAGATTCACTGCCTCCCTTGTAGACCATGCGCGATCCCTCCCCTCCGTCGAGGATTTCTTCCTTCCACTGCCCGGGAATTGGCCTCACCATATCTCCGGATTATGTTGATGTTATTTTTCACGACTTTTCCTTTTACAGGTTGGTGGCCCCTCCTTAGGACTTCTTTTCTTTTTGCCCTTTGTTTTTATGAAATAGCTTCTTTGTTTTAGCCTATGCCCGAGACCTTTTCTCCCGCCAAAGCTCTGGTCCCAATAAGGCACTGGAAGTCACACTTTCTTGACGGCACGGATCAAACTTTCCCACTTACTTTTGTTGCCTGGAATTCGATTTTTTTTTTCCCCAATAATAATTTTGTTGAGTTTAGTTTGCGAGATGCCCCCCTAGAGTCCACACCCCCAAAACCCCGCTTTGCAGCGTGAATTGCCTGATTTTTCCTCCAGTTTCCAAGTTTTCCCGGATTACAGCGCTTGTGTGGCACAAGCGCGTCTGGCCGGCTTCCATCGCCCCCTATGCGGCTCTATTGAACCCCTCCCCACTCTTAAGACGACCTCATGTCCAGTCCGATTCGGGCCGACAACTCTTTTTTCCGCTTTTCCCCCCAGTTTTTTCAGGATTTTCCACCACAAGTGAACTGTCACCCTTCTAGGCCCGGGCCAATTGTCGGCGGGGACCCCCCCGGTACCTCAGAATCCAACCCAGAACTACGTTTCGCCATTTTCTCCACGTGTTCGTATAGTCGAAGGGATTGTTGCTCTTTTTCGACTGTCTCGACATTCCTCTAGACCTGTTTCATTTTATCTAATCCTTGTCTGGATCTGCTTACGACGGGATTTGAACAGCTCCCGGCCAAAGACATTTACCCTGCTAGTATTTCCTAATTTCGATTGGTTTTCTTTTTTCACTGACCATCTGTCTTAGTACCCCCCCCCGTCTTTAGAGATCCCCCTGAAACCCGTGACCGGTAGCTCTTGAGCGTTCCCCCCAAGAAGTGAAACCGCTTTTTGTGCCTCGAAGAAGTATCGGAGAAGCAACCTTCCCCCTTCCCCCCCCCACCTGCCTGCGTAGGAATTGTCCTTCAGGCACTTGAGAATTGGACAAAGGAAGCTTAGCACCGGAACAAGAGTGATTAGCTAAGATCGTTGAAGTGTATTCAAAAGAATTCGTAAGATTTTTCTCAGACGCTTTTTTTTTTTGGCGAGGTATGTTGGTTTGACCTTGTTTGGCTGCCTGAGAGGGTCCGTGAGGGCGTCTTCGTTTTACCCTCTCGGTAAGTTTCTTTGACGTGAGTTTTCATCACACCTATTTTTTTCAGGAGTCGTCGCCATCGGAGGTTTTTTCTTCAAATTCTCCTTCCCGGTGGGCACCATGTTTTCCGAATCGGGTGCCCTGTTCCCTCGCAGTTTGTTTCTCAGAGTCACTCTCTCGTCCGCGGTCGACCTTCTTTCTACGTTGTAACCCGAAGGTCATTTTGAGTAACGCTGTTTTAGCTCTCTCTCTCCTGCCAGTTTTAGCTCGAGAGCGCTCCTTTAGCCAGTAACTCGTTATAGGGCCCCGAAGATGCATTAAAGTTCCGTTTGCATGATTAATTTCATAGACTTTTCCCTCCCCCCTCGGGCTGTTTTTGTTGATTGTCCCTCTTTATGGGTAGTTACCTGCTCCCCTTCACTCTTCGCCGAACGCCTGTCTCCCCACCCTGTTCCCGGACTCTGCAATCCGTGGTCGAGTCCTTTTTTAGGAAACGTTGTGTCGGGCGCGGCCCTTTTTCGTCAAGCTTCCTTCACCGCCTTGTTTCCTTGACTTTTTGCTTTGTTTAATCATCCAGCGTGTTGTTGTCCCCCCCATTTTCTTCGCCAATCACCCTAAAAGGCCACTTTCCTTCTTCGTTTGGATAGGAAAGAGCGTTTCTAAAAAGATCTGATTTTTGCACCATCGATCACGTCTAGCACTAGTTCTCCGACCGTACGTTGTTTACTACCTCATTTTTTAATGGAGACTTTTCCATTTCCTTTTCCTGTCTTTAAGCGCTCAAGAGTAGAAATCTGCCCCTTGTGCACCAACGCCGTGTCGGGGGGATCCATGCGCACACAGACGAGTTACCAGGGTTCCGTTTCCTAGTCCCCATCCCCCGTCATTGCATCCATGCCAATGTTGAACAGGATTCTGGCATTGGCATGTGTTTATTTAAGGGTTCCCTTAGAGCTTCATTAACATCGATTTGAGTCTAGCTGATGTCTGTTGTATCTTTCTCTCTTTTTCCATAATCCGTGTTTTGTGTTCTGAGGCCCAAACACCCTACTCGTCGTTGAACCCTCCCCCCCTTAGTTCGCTGGCTCGCGCGACTCTGATAAAATTCCCCAATGCCCCAGCTTTCAGTGTTACCCTTTTACGGTAGGCCTTTCCTTGACTCAGTTAAAAGTACCAAGTGGACACGCGGAGCCAATGTTGCTTCAAGACACTGTTTGTGCAAAGGAACTCTTTTCTACCTTTGCAATGAGACTTACCTTAATTTCCCCTTCCTTACAGGCACTTCGTATGGGTTCGAAACCAGGCTGCGGCCCCTATCAAGGCCGGTCTTGTTTCAACCACATTCTCTGGTAATCCCCCCCACTCTTTAAAGATATCGGATTTTATCGGTCATGTGGCGTCATGAAGGAAAGGTACGGACATCCCCCTAAATGATTAACCGTCCTTGCCCGCCTACCCTTATGTCTTTCCAAGACGAATGCCTCGCCCCAACGTTCTCCGGAGCCTGACCAATTGCGGTGTCTTTGAGCATGCGTTTCGCTGATTTATTTGTCGCAGGGTAGCGTGCCTTACCCCTAATCCGAGTGCCAATAATAACCTCCAGTTGGCGTCTGTCTGCTTGCACCTATTTTTTTTTATGCGCTCGGGGGCATCGAAAGATGTTTCTTTTCCTCTGAGGCCTCCAATCCAACTCCTGCGCGTCGAGATCTCTCACCTTGAGGTTTCACCTGATTTGCCCCTTCCCCGACTTTAGCGTTGTACGAACTATTTTTTTTTTACCCCAATTTCACGGAACGTAATACTGAGAACCCACTGAGTCCCAACGGATTTCCCCCTTCTTAGGACTTCCCCCCATTTGGATGATTTTTTCCCAACCGGAGGATTCGAAGCCCACCCGACCGTCTTTTCTAAGGACGCGAACCCTAAAAATTTTTTTTTTTCTGCCTTACGCTACTCCTCCAGCAGATGTCGACGACCCCCGAACCGGCAAAGAATATAGCGCCTTCAAAAACGTCCTAACCGCCACCCAAATAAATCGGCCACCCCCCAAGCTTGAAGACAGATCAGACTTTTTTTTTCAGCCGAAAGACTATCTTCATTTATCTGAACGCGGTGTCCCGTGCTTTTCAGCGCAATGTTGAAACGCGGCGGCAAAGGCACGATCCCTACCCTTGGAGTAACGCCTGTGAAATGAAGCTCCCTCTGAGGCCACACAAGTCCCCCCTTTCGGCAGAAAAGCGCCCCAGATCTCTCACGGTTGTAAGCGGCGAGGCTTTAGACCCCCCCCCCCCGCACGATGGCCGCGACCAGACAGCGAGATTCCCTCGTGTACCTCTTTAAGGCTGATTCCTTTAGAAAATGCCGGCCTGAAGATCCTCCTCAATCCGCGTCTCCATTGGCTCAACCGCGCCCTATGAATGGCGAGGGACGGTTTAAAGTCGGCATTTGAAGCCATCCGTTCGAGATTACCCCCATCAACCCGTTTTACACTTTTGCGATAATTCCAGTCAAGTGTTCGCGCTGAGTCAGGAAGGTACCTATTTTTTAATGTCCTCTATATATTAACGGATTCTTTTTTAGGGAAACTCTGATGGAGGACAGTTGGAGGCCCAATTCCGCGCAGGCGGAATCTTCATTGGCGGTTTGTAATTGCCGAGACGAGGTTAGAGTTCCTCTCTCAGAACGAGATTTTGCCCTTTTTTTGCCACCCTCTCGGTCTGACTAGGAACTGGGAACCCTTTCTGCTTTTGTCACTTTGGGTTGCCTTTGTGACGGACGGGTCTAACCTCCCCCCTATATTTTCTTTACCCTCGTTGTGTTTTTGGTAGAGGATGAGAGACCGGGCAACCCCCCCCCCCCCCACGGAGGCCACTTTTGGTCCCTTAGCATCCTCCCTTTTCTAATCCTTGGCTTGATGTCTTCAGCGGCTCCGTCCCTGCTTCAAGGGTCCAACAAGAATTCGTCGTCTTTTCTCCCTAGCAGAATCGTCTGAATAGATCAACACTCTTTTCCCCTAGCTAACTGTCACTCAGCTCTTTCAGACCAACGACGGCAGAGGCTCTGTTTCAGCACAGAGATCGGACGATATTTTTCAGCCCCGTGCACATAGGTAACCTTGCCCCCTACTCTGAATACGCAAAATGCTTTTCCTTTATCCCAAGTGGTTATGTGACTTTCCCCCTCTTTACGGGATGACATTCGACGGTTTCGCCCAACCTCCAGGGTTTCATATTCAGTTAGCCCCCTGGCCAAGTGAAGACGGACCTGCCGCGTTCGTAGATAAGGGGTGATGCAGTGCGGGAACAAGGGACCCCGTTCTCCTGCCCCTATGCAGAAGCATCTTTTTTCTGGGTCGCCACGATCGTCCCCTTTGTTTTCTTCCCCGACCCGAAAACGGTGACTACCTCCCTGTAGCGTCTTCGGCAGTCCCCTAACTAATGTGTCCCGTAGGTTTCTTAGCCCTTTAGTCATCCCCGTGCAGGCACGGCCGACGCCCTGATCCGAGAGTCGGCATTTTTTCGCTTAGGAAACTTTATATCGGCAAACGCGTTTGTATTCTTTTCGAGTTCTGCGAGTACCCCAAAGCGTGTGACGATATTGTCTACCCCCCCTAGTTTTTCTCCTGGCAGTGATGCTTGTATTTTGACCCTGGTGGGCGCTTTATCTTTCCTTGCGATGACCGTTGTTTAGTTCAGAGAGTGCTTCTTAAGTTTCATCGGTAACAACACGGTCTTTTTCGTGGCATTTCTTTGGATGCGCAATCCCTTTCGATGGGGGCCCAATCCCCCTTTCTGTTTCTACTCGGGTGCAATCCTTTTCCCCCTCAGGTTATCCTTTTTCTTGATACGTTCCGTCTTATCTCCTTCCGTGGCCTCGAATAATGGTCAACAATTCACTCTTTGATATCTCGCCTCTCCGGTACTTGGATTTGCTACGCCTCTCTCCTCGACGACAGGTTTTATCTCTTTGCCCGAGCTGCACCTCAAGAATCGTTCACCTTAGTCAGGCGACTCCTTTCCCGTGGTTATGATTGCGTGATGATGGACCTGAGCCTTTTCGCACTCCCTCAACGATATAGGTCTACCTAAACCTTTTTTTCTCTGCACCCGCGACCCCCTCCTTTTGCGCACGGGGGTTTCACTTTTTTATTGGCGAGGCATTTCCCCTTTCCGCTCAGGCCAGTTTGGTAGCGTCTTTTGCGTTTCTTTTTGAACAGGTTAATTCCGCTTAGCTCAGTCGAGAACAGGTCCGGCCCCCCATCGCAACAGTCATTAATAACCTTTCTCTGGCTCTCGTCCCCGATTTGTCTTACAGAGTTCGCGGGATTTACACCGCGAACACCTAGCTCCAGTAGCTGTGGAGTCATGTATGCCTTACTTTTTTTCCCCTCCCCCCTGAAGCATCATGGAATTTTTTCAACACTTCCTCACAGGAGGATGAAGCGTCCGGTACCGAAATTTCCTTCTTTTAACGTGGAGAGTCCATACGCCCCATTTTTTTCCTCTCCCCGGTGCTGTTCTGAAACCATGTTCCAGCCACCCTGAGACCTTGGCCTTTTTAAACATTCCAGGATGGCATGCCCCTTTGTGTTTTTTTTTTAAACGCTTACCGACCGGGCAGTTGACCCTGCTTTCGCTTCAGAGATCTCGAGTTTG
>Ga0179593_1587525_pt1 | contig 13624 bp, 8 predicted proteins | sample CZODoug2_1_08_16_FD_185931 | JGI IMG/M metagenome (GOLD analysis project Ga0179593, IMG submission 185931) | Vadose zone soil fungal communities from Angelo Coast Range Reserve, California, USA - CZODoug2_1_08_16fungal (PacBio error correction) | ecosystem: Environmental > Terrestrial > Soil >... | reverse complement strand
TTCCCCCTTTTTTCCCCTGTCTTCGAGCTCCACCCGGTTCTTTCGGGAAGGACCTGACTTCCTGTCAAGGCGACGTTTTTTAAAAGAGCCACCTCCTTCCTTTTTCCTTCCTTTCACTGATTGAAGATGTCTGTTCTCACCCTAGTTCGGACGTACTTCCCGACGCGGGTCCGGTGACACGACTGGTAGATCTTATCTAGCGGCCCTACCTTTTCGACCTTTTTTCAACGTTTTCCAGACTTTTCTTTTTTTTTTTTGTTTTTTTTCCTTTTTGAGCCCTCCCCGAGAAACTTTTCTTTCTTTACCGAGTCTCTTCTTGAGTCTTCCCTTTCTTAATTCCAAGTCCCCTTCCGTGCGTCATTTCCTTTCTTCTTCAACCTACTGGTCCTGCATGTTATACTGCGGACACCAATTGCAAGATTAATAATTATGGTAAACTCTGCCCTATAGAGGTGTAGTGCTTCCTCCCCCTTTTTTGTTTTTCTCCGACCCGAGGCTTTTCTTCCTATGCCCCTCTCTCGACTAAGTCCTTTTTTGCCCGTGCCAGGCACCGTACAAATTTCCTACTTAGCGCGAATTCTTGTGTCGTGGGAGGTAAGAGCAGCGTCTTTTCCGACGGCTGTTTTTTTGACTCCCCTCTGCCGGTTTTTTCGTTGCCTTGAGCGGCGGTCTAATCGAGCTTACCCCCTTTTCTTTTTCTAGGCGTTCGGAGCCATCCTCTTTTTTAAATTTTCGCTGGCTCAAGACAGACATCTTTTGGGAAGTTCGCTTCTCGCCCCTTCCCTCCACCGCCTATGCAGCGCACAGCTTTTCCTCCCTCTTTCCTCCTGCCGCGGATCGGAAACCTTCCCCCCCCCCTTTACCAGGTGTCTATTCTCTCCCTTATAAACCCCATCTGCACACACCCCTTTCCCCACTCCCTCGTTACCCAATACGCAGGAAAACCGTTTCATACGTAAAAAGGGTTTCGGCCGACTTTTCTCTTTCCTCAGCCAACTCTGCCATCCGTTTGGAAACCTCAGGCCCCGCCCTCCAGAGTGTAGACATCTCGTTCCTTTTTTTTTTCTTTCATTCCCGGCAAGTCTCTTGGCCCCTCTGATGATCCCTTATCTTCTCTAAAAATTTCCCTCCCACGGCTGTACCTGTCCGTTTTTTTTGAGTGGTTCATGGGACCCCGTCTGGTCCGAACTTTTGTTTTTTGGGGAGTTGTGAAGTTTTTCTTCTCTCCTGCGGACCTCGCCCCAAAAATTCTCAGAGAGGCCTCTCCCACCTCTCCCGAGCGCTCGCACCATTCGATACTACGAGGTGAAAGTTGCCTTTCCCTTTTTGCTGTTTCGCTCCGGCTGCATGAACTGTCCCTTCCCTCCCCCAAGATCGGTGTATTGAGCACGCAAAAAGTCCGTCTTTTTTTTCTCACAGCGATCACTCCTTCTAGTTCTCTTTTCTTTCTGATCGATAATGAAAAACTGATTAGGGCTTCACAGCATCGTGTTTCAATCCGTCCTCGGCTCTCTTAAGGAATTATCTGATACCCCCCTCTCTTTGCACAGCGCGACAATACTTAATCCTTTTGTTTCCTTTCTCTATATTTTTTCCTCCCCCCCTTTTTTTTTATTCCGAAATTTCTTTCTCTTTTCATCCTAACTTTTTTGCTTCTCTTCTCTCTAGTTCTCCTCGATACCCACAAACATTAAAGTGATCGCTTCTGATTGCGGTTTTTTGAAAAGCGTCCTCTAGTGCTGGTCTTCCTCCCCGTCGCGGGCGCGGCTTCGGTTTTTTTGACTATGCGAACGGCGTATGGCCTCCCCCCCTTGACTATGAGAAGCGAGTACCCTCTTTTGGAGAGATGCGTCAACCTAGCCGGCCCTCTTTTTGGCAGAAAAAACTTACTTAGTTGACGCGGGGTTGTGTGCTCGTTCTTCCTTCCTTTCTTTCATGGGAATTGCACGGTTCCCCCAGCCTTCTCTCCCCTCCTAAGAGAGTGTCGTCGACGTTAATCATAGTAGTCATCGCACTTTTAGCTCTTCGTCTTTTATGCTCCCCTATATGATACCCCGCCCTGAATTGCTGATCGTTTTGTCCGCTTGGTCCTCCCCACTAGGTATTACCACACCCCCCGAAAAACCATGAACCAGTCTTTTCCTTTTCCTCAGACCTGCCAGTCAATACCCTTGGGTCCCCTTGGCGCTTCTCCTACCGACTTCGCGCAGATTGAGGCCTGCGATCCCTACGCTTACCGTTTGAGCTGGTGCATTCCCTCTCGTCCGAGTGATATGCACGAAGATCCCTTGATCATCCTGTTGTTTTCGAAGCCGAAGTTGTTTTTTTTCCCCCTTCCGGTTTCTTGGCTGTAACTCTTCTTTGCAGTTTTTTGTGGCTTTTTTCAGCTGCTTGATCTGAGTTTACGTCTAGTTGAGTCGTTAGTCATACCCATCCTTTTCTTTGCCGTAGGACTCCCTGTTAGGTCCTAGGCTCTATTACGGCTTTCTTCCTCTCGACTAAGGACCACAAGTTCCAGCGAACATTCCTCGCTGGCGAGGGCTCCCTTGAGAGAACGAGTGCTCTTCCCCCCATCCTGCAAGTTTTACCCTTTCCCCATGAAGTCACTTCCCGCGTATCGAGAGCCCGCTTCTTTTCTCCTTTTTATCACGGTCACCTGACACTCACGGCGGATGACGCTCCTGCTTCACTCCTTTTTTTGTCCTTACACCTTCGCATGAGGGCTTGAGGGTTTCCCGTTGTTCTCCTCGGTGGAGCTCCCCCCACCCATTTGCCCTCCACAGCCCCCGGTGTTATCTACCTCTGAGGAGATTTCCTTTATGCGATCACCCCTTTTCTCCCCGTCTTTTTGACCCCCTACTGCAGCGAAGTCTTTTTTCGGGTCGCCAGCGGCGGCGGTATACGAGATTAATTTAAAGCCTGGTAAAAAGCCGTGTCGAGCCTATTGAAATCTCCGGAGTGGCAGGGACTGATCGCCCCCCCCCTTTTTCGAGAAGACTTTCTCCCCCTTTCCCAGGCGCGGCGGGGGCGTTCTTGCTCGTTCACCAGACAATTTTTCTCTGTCTTACCTCTTAACATTCAGACACCTCTCTTAGGTACTTTCTCCCTGGTTGGATGCAGGCTGCCCTTGCTTCCTTTCTGGTTGACGCGGTAGGGCAAGGATCCGTCACCACTGTCGGCTATTCAAAAGGCATCTCTATCTTTTTCCCCCCCTCCTCTTTTTTTTTTTCTGACATTTTCTGTCTTCGGCGCCGAACTTTTTTTCTTTAGTTTTGAGCCTTGCCTCCGACCTAGCAAAAAGACTGGACTAGGGCCGTTTGTTCCGTTATCTTTAAGCCAGAAGAGTTTTTTGGCCTGTAGTCTTGATGGAGTAGAATACGCTCCACATTTGCGTTATCTACCTTTGTCTCCCGGTGAAACCTTGTATTGTGTGGGGTTCGCTTGTGTCGGATCTTATCGGAGCTTCAGATTTAAACGTCGCTGCCCCGCATGATTAGTTCCTGCGGACCCCCCTCTTCTCTCCCGCGTAGTACTGTGACGCTTGTTTCTCTCTCCCCTGCCGCCGCATTTTTTAAGAACACCAAAACGCCTCGAGTTCTCCATCCTTTTTCGAAGAGCATGGTATCCCCCTGTTTTCTTTTACCCTGCAAGCTTCAAGACTTCTTTCAGAAACCGGTTTTCGGTTTAGTAGTCCCGTGTTGGTTGGGGTTCGTCTCCTATTCCGCTGCAAAAGGACTATCGCCTCAGCAGATTCTGTCTCCCCTTTTCTACCGTCACAATGAGTTGGCCGCCTTAGCGGTTTTTTCGTGTGAAGCTGGACTGCACTTGCTGTTTTCGTCCCTATTCTCCTCGCAGCAGTTCTGGTTGTTTCCTTCAGATTTTTGCTGTTTCGGATTCATTTCCCCCCCGTTTCCTCCTCACGGATTCATCTTTTTTCGCGTCTATGTGAGCGATTTCCACGTCAGCCTTTTTTCATTTCCGGCAGTAATTTGCGGCATGAGCTTAATGTTCACTGACGCGCTCGATTCGGACGAATTCTTTGCGGTCCGCTGAACTTCCCCAACCACCTTTGAATGGGGGTGCTCTCCGTTCCGCCCTCTTCCACCTCCCCACACCCTCCCCTCACGAGCCCTGTCCCCTCACCGTCCAACTGGAGTTTCTTTCTCCCTTCTGTTCGTTTCCTGGCAAGTTCCCAGTCCATCCCGGTTTGGAACGTCTATGCCCCCTACAACGAGGGACAAAGCTCCGTTCATCTGTTGTCTGCTCCTCATTACAGGCTCCCCAATCTGCGCTTTTACTTTCTTTGCCAAATTGTCCCCGACCATTTTGTACTTATGACTTTAGACCCCCTTGGTTCGCCCTCCCTCCTTTTTTTTTTCTCTCTTTTCTTGTAACCTTTTGCGAGTAGATGTACCTTTACCCTCTTTTCAGCAAGGCCCCCCCATTCTTCCTATCCTCTTGCGTTGCAAGCGACGAGCAGTTCTCCCCAGCGAGCTTACTTTGCGTGCCCTCCGACGCGCGGGCCTTTTTGCCTCTTTTAACTTTCCTTCCCCCAAGACAAGATTGGTAAGAGTCCGGCCGCCCCCGCGCGTCGGCGCTCCTTGTTCGCGAACAGATATCTGACTCTTTGCTTTTGCATGCCGTTATTGATCCCCCTCACGACCGCGCTCATGTCTTACCTCCCTCCCTTTCCGTGAAGTAAGATTCCGACTAGCTATCGGACATGACCAGATAACCCGAGTGGGTTTCGCGCCCTTTTCCCCCCGAATCAGATACGATATACGGAACTCCGTCTACAGAATCTTCTTTTCCTCCTCCGTTTTTTGTTTTCTTTAGATCGAAGTAGTTATGCCCAGCTCTCTTCCTGATGTTCCCCCTTCCGGATTTCTTTTTTTTCTGAGTTTTTTTTGCTTTTGAAAAGCCCGGCCTAGATTCTGGTTTTTCCTTTTTGGACGCGTCCTCTTTTTTTTCGTTTCCTAACGGTTCAGATGTCTATAAATATGCTCTTGTGGATGGTCTCCCTGAGTTTTTTATCCTATCTTTTTCAAGAATTATTTTTTCTCCCCTAACGGTGAGAGACGAATTTCGGTGCGGCCAGTGACGCTTGGTTACCGTTCCTTGACCTTTTCGTGCGCACGCAGTCGCCCGTCCTTTTTTTCCTTCTGCAAGCGCTTCATTAGCTAATTTCTCTCGAGTGAGGCTTTAGAGACCCGTGGGCTTTTGGTTTTCTTTTTTTCCTTTCCTTCTGGTCAGTATGGTCATCTCTAGACCCTGAGGTCCCTTCCAAAAGAAACCAGTCCGGCTCGAACGTGTCAATGACAAATCAATGTGCCTTCCCTCCCGTTGTCGTTATTTTTTTCTTCTTGTCCGATTATTCTCCTCAGATGGGAGACCTTGCGTTATCGCGCCCCAATAACGCTATTTTTTCCGTTGCTTCTTTTCCTAGGCGGCGTTCCCCATGATGAACCCGTCCTCGTCTTATTGGATTTACCTCCCCCTACTTTTGCCTTTGAAAACAAGTGATTCGTCCTAACGAGTAGTTAAGGGGTGTTGCGGGCGGCCTGTGTCTATGCTTTCCCTTTTTATTTTTTTTGAGAAGGTGTCCTCCGAGACAAATCTTGGCGAGGTCGGCACGCGTTTGATTGGTGCTGCGATTACGTTTTTCATTCCGCAATCTAGGCCTCCCTTAACAGAAAACGTCTTTTCTTTTTTTTCCAGCTAACTGTACACTCCCAAACCCTTTTTCCATTTCGTCGAAGATTGCGTCTTTCGCTCCCGCCAGCCTTCTTTGAACTCCGTTGCCTCTGTTCCCCATTTACGGCGCGACATCGATCACCCGACTGATACCTTCCTTCGTCAGCCCCCCCCGAACACATAAAGGAGATGATTCCTAAGTTTTTCCTGTTTGCACGATGAGCGTCGATCGATCAGATTCATTCTTCTCCTTACCACCCCCCCCCTGCACGCACGACCCGAACGAAGTTTCTTTTGCATCTCTTCCCCGCCCTTTTTGAGTGACTCTTTAAGGCATTTGTCCCCCCCCAAGTCTCCCCTTGCTCTTCGGTATCCCTCCAGCACAATGAAGTCTACTCTGTTTTTTTTTCCCTTACCTCGGCTTCCTTTTTCCTTTAGCCGTCGGCAAAGACCTGATGGGAATGCTTAGGCGTTTGCTTTTGCTGCCGCTGGCCGGCCTTGTGGGCGTCAGGCTTTCTTCCGCCTCTCAGAAGGACTGTCCCCTCTCTCCCCCTTACCCGGCGCTTTTTTTCCCCTTTCCCCGAGAGTTTCGCTGTGACAGAACGACTCCTACTCTACATTCAAACTGTAAAAAACGAGCGTTCTTTTCTGCGATCCTTTCGCAGTTTGAATGCGTTTTTTTAGGAGTTTTTTCCCTTCAGGGTCCGTAAGGTCCGCCACCAACATGGTCGCGACCCCCGACTGCAGGAATATTTTCCTAGTTCCATAATATTTTTTTGAGACACTTCCATTTTCTTTTTTTTCGACCAGTGTTTAGGAGAATTTGCGGTTCGACCCAACAAGCCTTCTTCAAGTCATACTTTGGCAGGACTTTGATATCGAACCCTCATCCCCATCCGCTAGGTGGTCCTCATCTGATGCTTCTCTTTAGAAATTCTCTCCTCTGTTATAGACTTCTATTAGAGTCCCTTTTTCCCCCCCGACGCGTACTGCTGTTCTTGGTATCTTTTTTTCTCCTTCCGATATTTCCTTCCGCCCTGTCTTTACAGATTGCGCACTGATCCTCTAACTCCCTCTTTCGTACAGACTTAGCGTAGAACCCTCTTTCATACCGCCCGCCATGAGTTAGATGCAACTATTTTCCTCTCCCTCTCTCTTTTTCGCGGTTATCGGGACAAATACTGCATCGATTAAATCTCCTGAACTGCCATTTCTGTCTTTTCGTGTTTCTTGACCGTTGGTTTTTTTTTTTATCCGACCCGGATCCCTTTTCTTCGATCGCCTCAGCCTCATGAGATCATTCACGGTCCCCCCACTTCTTAGTCCTTGAGCACGCGTATGTTGTTTTAGCCCCCTTGCCGATGAAGGAATGTCGCTGTTTCGATCGATGTCTCGCTTCCTTATTGTTCTCGATCCCGTTCGTTTTACTTGCTGGCTTAGCTCCTCCCCCTCTTCGTCACACTTGCATTCTTCTGATGGTGACTTGAACTGGCCGTCCCCCCATCCCTCCCAGCTTTCTGGTTAGGTGTCACTTTCTGGAAAATTAGCCCCCGCATATGAAGAGACTAAGTCTTTTTCCCACTAGCTTTGCGCGTTCGGCCCCCGCCCCCTTTCCCCCAAAATAGATTTTTGCTTTTCATCGCTTACACACCAAATTCCAACGAAGAAGAGGAAGACTGTTAAACGTTCAACCTTTTCAACCGTTTCAAAAAGTTGCTTCTTCCGCGAGGACTTCCCAGAAAGACGTCTTAGTGCCTTTGAAGTCTCGTTCCTTCCCCTCCAGAGTTTTCGTTTACTCTTTGTTGTAGACTCTAGGTTTCTCCTATTCGGACTGTTCCCTTTTCGATTGACAACCATGTCCACCTGTATTATTTAATGGAGGTGTGATTCCTTTGTTTGTTTTCCCCGCCGCGTTTTTTTTCTTTTTATGAATTCACCTCTTTGGGATCTTGACCTCTGATTCGCTCAGCCCCCAAAAAAGAGCCTCAGCTGCTTTCTTCTCTTGAGATTTCGCCATGCGAGATTACTTTTGATGAACAGCTTGCACTTCACAGGCTTTTTCCCCGCTCCCTTTTCAAATAGGCCCCTTGCAGGCTTAATGCTGCCTTTTCAGTCTGCGTCCTGCCGCACCCACACCTTTGATTAGCCGCACAGCTCATCTCCTTTTTTGCGAAGGCGCTCAGCGAGCTTCCCCTCTGGATCCCTCTCAACTACCTGGCTCATATTTCCCATTAGGGTCCTTTTTTTTCGCGCGCTCCCTCTAACCCGTAACCCCTTTAACCTAGAGCTTTCGCGTTTTTCAATCCCCGAATCCGTCTTTTTTCCTCTTCTGATCACGACGTCGACGAATCTCTCTCCTAATTGTTTTTTAGAGAGATTACTCTCTTTATCCTCGTCGATCCTCCCTTCTTCTTCTTTTTTGTTCTCAGCTGGGTTCGCTCATAAATCTCTCTATAATGGTCGGACTCGTTTCTTTTCCTTTTCTTTTTCCAAGTAGGTTAAAAACGGCCCGATGCTGTCGCCTGAGCGCAGGTGGTCGTTGGATTCGTATCCAGACTAGCGGAGTCCCTCCCTGCGCACTCCTTTTTTTTGATTCTTTCTGCTCAACCCCTGTCACGCCCCTGGTTTGTGGGAAGAGTCTCTACCCTTTATTAATTGGACCGGTCCTTTGCCAGACGGATTTTCGTCCAGGCTCGCAAGTCTGGGTCCTCTTTTTAACTCTTTTTCGAGCGCCTGCGTCGCTTTTCTCGACTCTCTCTCCTCCTTTTTTTCCTTTTGGGATCGTCGTCGGTTACAGGGCATATTCTATCCAGATTCCCCCTCAGAAACCCGCCTTTTGGTTCAACCAGAAGCGTGTGGTCCCCCTGCCCTTCCCCGTTTGGTAATTTTGAATTTTTTCTTCTTTCCCTATCCTAGGGCGCGCAGATTTGTACCTGATTTTTTTTTGCTGAGAGAGACCCCCACCCCCCCCCTTCGATACTTTTGTCCCTCTTTTTATCAAGCGCGGTCACACCTGCTTCTCCCGTCCTTTCTTCCTTCCTAGCAGCCCGCCCCTTTTGCCTGTTGAACAACTTCGTTTAATTCTTTTCCCCGAATCCTTTCTTTTTTTTTTTGTTGTAAGCTCTGCGGCCTGAGCGCCGTTAACTTCTATTTTTGGTCCGACGCCGTCCACCTCCTGAGTTAAATTTCTAAGTCTCAGATGCGATTCTATTTTCTGATCCCACTTCGACCCTTTTTTTTCCCCCTTAAGGAAAATTCACAGAACCAAATTTTTTGGCTTCCCTCTCCATGTACACCCCAACCAGTCCCCCTCTTTTATGATTTGTTTGGTCCTGCCCGAATTGGAGAAAGAATTGACATGCCTGCCAACATAGAAGTATCTACTTTTTTGACCCAAAGCCTTACTTGTCCCTAACCGTCGCGGCAGCACCCAAGCGATGCGTCTTCTTTCCGGTCCCCACTCCCCGTTTTTTATTGCCGTCAGTTTTTGGAGCCTCTTCTTCCCTTTTTTCTATGTCGGAGACGGACCCCCAACTTCAGGCCTACGCACGCCCCACGGTTAGTTTCCTCTCTTTTTCAACCCTCCTGAGTTCAAAGCGATGTAATTTCTTCCCGCTAATGTCGAACATCTCTTTCCCCCGAACCATGCAGCGCGATTTTTCCCCGCTAATAATAGGACCGTCAGACGCTCCCCGAATCGGGAACTTTCTTTTCTTTTCGTCGGCGCTCATCTTTCCGCCCTCTCGCAGTCCTTTTCACCTCTCAGCTCGAAGACCCGGTTTTCGGTGGTTTCCGCTCTTGTCCTCTCAGTTCTCCCCCTCACGAGGGACTATCTCCCATAAATCTCCAACCGTCTCAAAAGAGCGGATTCTGGCTCTTTTCATCAGGCTTTTTCCCCTCTCCCCCCCAGCTTTAGTTTGGTTGCGCCTTTCTTTCAAGGACTTGGCCTTTCACCCTGTCGTGACCCTCCCCTCAATTCCTCTCCTTTCAGAGAGATGACTTAATCTGACCTCCCTTGTTGTGCTGAGGAGGAACTTCATCGCCCCCCCGCATCCCACGTCACCCCCTCTTTTCTCCTGATTAAGTGAGATCTCCGGTAAATCTCTCTGATTCTTTTCCCCCCTTTCCTTTAGAATCGGATCACCCTCAAGTTTTAGTATTTCTATGAAAGCGATTTTCAGGTTTCCCCTCAGCCCCTTTCTTTTTCTCGTAGAGAAGATGTCAAGTCAATTTCACTTTTTGGCAATCTGCGCGTTTATCCCCTCCTCGCCTTTCCCTCAGGTCTTTCTTTTTCTTTTTCTCGGACGAAGCCCCTCACAAAATTCGCTCTTTTCCTTTTTTTCGGCCAGAAAGAAATGGTTTTCCGATTCCCAAATTCAATCGATTCACTTCCCGGTTTCAACTGCAAGTAAGTCAGGTTAGTTCTGACGACACTTTTTTTGTTCTCACGACCCGACGCTATCCTTAGAACGATCATGCGAGAAAGTGCAAGCACTATTGAAGGATCGGCTAGCTTTTTATTTTTTTCCGTGTGTTTCTCAAGAGAAGGGTAGGACGGTTTCATCCCCCCCCGGTCGCTTCTCTAGTATTTTCAGGTCCGTAATCGGTATAAATGAGGGCTTTTCTGCAAGGTCTCTCCGCCATCGTTTTTTTAGAATGGCCGATGTTTCTTTCCCGTCCAGAAAGCCTACTTTTTGGTTTTCTCCCTACTGCTTCATGAGACTACCTATACTAGAGAATAGAGCTTTTAGGAATTGACTTTCTTTCTGGATTGGAATAAAGACCCTAGCAATTGACGTTCACGGTTTCTACACACCCCTCTTCCCCCCACTTCAATTGAAGAGCTCCCTGACTGAAGTTTCCGGCCGGGCCCTTAAGGATGACGTCAGCTCGTTTTTTTTTTTCGCCTCTGTTTAACTTCCTGGTATTCCTCCCCGAGGGACAACATCTCGTCTTGCGTCCTCTTTTGACTATAATTAGGGGAAAATCTGCGTCCTATGATGGCAGCCCGACCCACCCCTCCTGACAAAGGATCTTTCCTTGTTTCTATTCCCCTCGTCTTTAGAAGCAGAGGGTGTTGGTGCGTTGGAGAACATCTTCGGATGATCCCCCATCCCCCCAGTCCGACGACCCCCCCCCACTGCACACCTTTAGGCGATCATTCTCTCCCGAGAAACCGATAGAAAGAGGCCCTCTGCCTTTTTTTTCTAGGAAGTGCGCGGCTGCGTGCTTTTGGCAAGGAACCGGTCACTCACAAGCCCAGGCTTGTAGAGACTTTCTCCACAACGCCTCGTCTTTCCCCGTTCCTCCCCCATCGTCTCCCGACGGTTTGCTTACGACAAGCGATTGCCGATCTTTTTTGAATAGTATTCGACAGCTCGGGTGATCCCCGTCGCGGGGCATCCGCGCCGTCCTGATCCTCCTCTCCTTTTCTTTGCTGCACCCTTCCCTCCCCTCCATCCGTCGATAGTGCCCTTCCTCGTTCGGGAACCCTCTCTCTCTCTTTTTTGAGTTCTATTTCTCGACGTCGTTCTCAAAGCGATCTCCTTGACAGGACGGATTTCTCTTTCTCTGCTGGTTGCGCGACACCCTTTCCCCCCCCTGTTTCCGGAAGTCGTCGCGGGCCGCGCTCTTCCGGGAATTATGATGAACTTTTTTTTCGAAGCAATTATGACGCCGAGGTGGTCGTGTTTCGTCCCCCAAGTTCCTTCCTGCGGGAGCGCCTTTCCTGAAGCTCTTTTTCCCTTGTGCCGGCGAAACTTTGTCTGAGCCAATTCCTTTCTTTTTTGCAGCTCTAGTACCAGTTGGGCTGAAGTAATTTGTCCCCGCGCGTTTTTATTTATGCAAGCCGTTCAGTTCCTTTAGACTTTCCTTCCGCGGCGGCGCTTTTGATTCTCGCCGCCTTTTGGGACTTTGGGTTCGTCTATTTGTTCCTTTTCCCCCTTCATCGCATCACAACCAGAAGGGGCGGCTGTCTCCTTTTCATGAAACTACCTGCCAGTACATCGTGTCGGGAGGTTTAGGACGATCCACGCTTCTGCTTTCAGAAGCCATTGCCGGTCTTTTGGCAACAACACTCGACCCGGATTTTTGTACCCTTTCTTTTGAATCGGAGCAACCCTTTCGGCCCAAGACGTCCTTTCTTCGTCATTGATGGCTGTCAGTTTTTTCCCAAAAAGGTAATTGCGTCATTTCCCTGGTGTATGGTTTGTGTAGATCTTTCTATCTCCTCCTCCGGTTACCTTTGTTTGTCTCCCGGTTTAGTCCTGACGTTCTTCGTTCGGCCGGTAGATTTTTTTTTCTTCCCGGCTCCCTTCCGCCGTTCTACCTGAAATTCCAGAAAAACTTCTTCTTGTTATGTACAAGTCCCCATCGGCCATGTTCCTTCATGCTGAGTAGACCGGTCTTTCTCCATTTTTCCCGGAGAGCCGTGACTCAGGCCTGCATCTTGTCCTGAGACCATCCAGAACACCTTTCTTAAATCCCTGTAGAGGCAGTAACCCCCCATCACTTCGATGTCCTACTTCCCCCTTCTTCGGGTGACGGTGCTGAACTGAGCTTCCTGGCTTAGAGATAGCAGCAGCTGCTTCCGCTAGCGTCCCAACCCCCCCCCGGTACGCCCCGACCAGGAAAGCGACCTCTCGAATCTTTTTCCCCCTCTACTTAGTGATGCATTCTTTCCCCTCACAATTGACCAGGCTCTTCTGCTTCTTGAAAGTGATTTTTTGGGAAATGAACTGCGGCGGACTAGAAAATCCTATCGCGGCGTAGCAGCCGCTTGCAAGTCCCCTCCTCTTTTGCGACGGTCCTTTTCTCTCCTAAGGAAGCGACTCGGACACGGAAGGCTTTGGCAACGAGGACAGCGCGGTTCCGACGGCGACGCCTTTATTTTTTCTCCTCTAAAATACTCTAGAAAAAACGAGATTTCGCCTTCTCTCTTCCCAGCTTCTGCCAGATCTTCTCTTCCCTGTCTTGGCGGTCTGCCATTCGGTATCCACCAATGTAGAGCGTAAGCCCCCCCCTTGAAAAGATATCTATTATCCTTTTTTTTGAGATATTTCCTAATGTTGAATGTCGCGATCCCTTTCGGAGTCCTTCCTTTCCGCTCGCAAGCATGGCCACGGTCCGACATAGTTCCTTTATAAGGCGTCCCTCAGCATTCTTTAGAATGTAGAGCTGTTGTTACCCCCACGTTACTAAAATTTTTTAGCCCCCCTTCCAGAGCTTCTTTAAGATGGACTGTTTTTTTCCCATATTTAGGTGATTTTCACCTGAGCAATTCCAGTCGCTTCCAGAAGCACCCGATCCCCTGAGTGCCTTCCCGGCCGCCCATATTTTCCCTTGACCCCCCTCCTTCGCGCTGAATTTTCTTTTTTTCATAGGTGCATTGTCTCGCCCACATCTCTTCAATAATTCTGCGGTTTCAATTTCCTTTTTCCCGCGTTGTTCTTTTTCTATTTCCTCTTTTTTTTTGTCGTCTCTCCACGAGTCTTCCCCGATCGCCTCAGCGCTCATGTCCCAGCACGTGCAACCTTACCCCTTGTCCTCACAGGAAGCGGCTCGCTTTTTTTTCGTTTGGCTTCCTCTACGGTGACGGCGTGTTTTGATATCTTTCTTGACTGAAGCGGGTCGTCACTGTCGGGATGTCTCTAGCCCCCCTTTTCCACGGCTTCAGAGAAAGGCCGATGGCACGTTTCTGATGGTGGCGTCGTCCGGTCCGCCTCTTCTGGTTTCGCTTTCGTTCCTTGCCGTACTTCTCCGCGCTTTCGAGCTGCCCGCGAACCTTACCGTATTTGCCGGTTCTTCCAACTTGGAACCGTTGCTCTCAGTTTCCACACTTCTCCCCTCAGAGTAGGACGCACCGGCGGTGACCTTTTTCCAACACAAGGGTGCCCCCCGATCTCTTGAGTAACGTAGCCAGTCCTTCCAT
>Ga0179593_1572672_pt1 | contig 13624 bp, 16 predicted proteins | sample CZODoug2_1_08_16_FD_185931 | JGI IMG/M metagenome (GOLD analysis project Ga0179593, IMG submission 185931) | Vadose zone soil fungal communities from Angelo Coast Range Reserve, California, USA - CZODoug2_1_08_16fungal (PacBio error correction) | ecosystem: Environmental > Terrestrial > Soil >... | reverse complement strand
CGTCTTCAATCTGGGGTGCTTCGAACCCAGTTTTTCTCCCCTCGGGTTTTTTCCCTTTTCCAAAGCCGGAAGAAAAGCATTGCTGTTTCCTCCTAGGAGTCCTCCATTGTCACCCGTATTCGTGCGCCATTCCACCCCCCCCCAGGTCCTTGAAGTGTTTTTTGAAAGTCCAGATTTACCGCTTTCCTTGACCAGATTGTTAAAGTGCTTCGTGAGGTAAGACCCTTTAGAACAGGTTTTTACTTTTCCTTTCCCACTAAGTATCGTCTGTGAAATGATTAAGATTCTTATTAGGCTCCTGATCCTTTGGCCCGTCAGCAGACATTTTTGTCAGGTATTGGGAGAACCAAATTGATTGTAAGAATCTCCTTTCCGTTTTTTTTTCTTGTTCGTTGAGGGAGCATAAGCCTGCCTTGTTCATCATCGGACTTTTCTTAGCATGAATTTAAGCAGTTCGATACATAAGTGGGTTGTTTTCCTCTCACCCAGAACAACTATCTAGGTCCTTTTGTTTCAAAATCCCCCTTAGGTTCTTTTTTTTCTAACCCCCTTCCGTCCCCCCCCCTTCCCTTTCCCAAAACCAACTAGGACCTTCAATTGCCTCTCCTCATTCCTTTGTCGTCAATAGAATATTTCAACGCGTCATTCCGACCCCTTGCCTCCTTTTTTCGATTGTTTCCTTCGCCCCTGTATCAAGCTGTTTCTCACCCTTTTCCTCGAGCACGCTTTCTCCCTTCTGGCCCTTTATCCTCGGCTTCCCTTCTATCGTCCAACCCATCGTGACATCTGATCTCAATCCCCTCCGACTACTGAGCGTCAGATTGTCTTTCCGATTAGTCATTTGGGTCGTTCTCCGGTCTTCAATCGGGTGGTTTGCGTTTTATAAACGCTGCCCTTGCCTTGCTCTTTCCCTAAATCCTTTGGCGTGTCGGAACCGCCCCTGTACTTCCTTCGCTTGGCCTTCAAAGCCCCGTTAGCATGCTTGTTAGTTCTTGAACACTTTCTAGCGTTCTCCTACGACCTTAACTCTTTTGTAGAACACTCTTCCTGCACCTTTTTTCCCCCCCCCCCTTCTGTACTGGCTCGAGGGCCATCCTAGTCTTTATTTACGAGGTTTCCGCCTCGAATGCCATTCGGTACGCCCGTCCATTTTAAGGGATTTTTTTTACTTTTTTAGAGGCAGGTAGACTTTTCAGTTTTTAAGTTCTTTCACCTAGGTACCCGAAGCAAAGAGCCACATTGTTGCACGAAGCTTCTCCCGGATCTCGACTTCCTTTCTGAGTTTTTCCGAGAAATTCCTTTTCGTTACGGATTTCGAAAACCCCATAAGTTCTTGCCATTTCATAGATGTCCATTATATCGTGTCAATTTAATGTCCGATTCTGAAGTTTGTCTTGGTGTTGGCCTGTCTGGGAAGACATTTTTTTACACGACCCCGCCCCCCCCTGGTCTCGGACTACTCCCGTACGCAATATTTTGGCCGTCATTGCCCCAACGGGGTTTTACATTGATCCGTCTCCTCTTTAAGTATTCTTCCTGCGATTCACCCCACTCCCCTGCGCACAGGCAATTAAAATAGGTTCCCCGGATTTTACAGCCCGTGTAGGCCGCCTTTAAACCAACGTAAAGATCATTATGGGTTGGCACAGTGCCCCCGATCACTTGGTCCCCCCGACTCTCATAAAAGTGAATATCGTTAGGCGTTATCGTCCTTTACCTTTTCTACAGTTTTTACTTGTTCGATTTTCTACTACAATTTGATATATTTAGTTTTTAGTTCCACTGCCATGGACTGCAACCGCGATTGCTCCCACCCCCCATCTGTGCCCTTCATCTCTTTTCCACAGCCACAAGCCCATCCCTTGGCTTGATCCCCCTCGTGCTGCCATCCGCTTGTGTAACAAGGTCAATAGCTTTTGCTGGGGTCGGTTTTGACGATTTCCTTTCTTTTTCCCCACTTTTCCCGCACATTCGTCTTGAGTGAAATTGTCAAACGATCATGTGAGGTGCGTCTCCCCAACCATGCCCGGACCCACGTCAGCAAAGTCCTTTCCCGGTGGGGAAAGGATGGCCCACCCTGGTAAGCTTCCGGCCCTTGTTTTCGTTCGTTCAGGGATTTCCTCTATACGCTCCTTACTTAGGTTTGTTCCAGGCGTTTTTTTATAGGCTAGGACACCGTCGTCCATTTGGTATTTTTGCAAATCAAACACCTGCTCTCCACTTGAACCTAGCCATTCCCCCCCCCTTTTCTAGACCGTTGCAGCGTCCCCCAATATGCCCCATTCGCCCGAAAAGCCCCTTCGTCCCCAGACCTTCACCTCCCGGCAGCAGAAAGACGGTTGCCTTTTCTCCTAATCAAATTTTCCCTTTCTGAAGACTACCCCCCACACCTACGGTAGCTTTTTCTGTCCTGGACTTCAGAGGGATATGTCCATTTGGACGGGCGACTCCTTTCCTTTCCACATGTTTTGGAAGAAAGACCCCTCCATTTCCTTGCCGCCCCCCCAGTCAAACTCTTCCGCGCTGCGTCTCACTCGGATCTCATGATTATCTTAGACAAGATTCTTTACGTTTCAGTTTAAAGGTTTGTCCTTTCGACATTGGCCCCCGAACACTAGAAAGTGACAGAAGAATACATTGATCTGCCTCCCTCCCCCTTGTATTTCCCCCTCCGGCCTTGTCTTTCCCGTGACATCATTTGTTCTTAGCATCGGGCGTGTCCTTACATTGCATATTTTTCCCCCTTAAAGTTCGTTTGTCCCAACGGTTTGCGTCCCTTTTTAATAAAGAGAGGGTCTCCCCAAGCTGGCCATCCTTGGCTTTTTCCCTTAGCCCCTGTGTGTTTTGAATAATCGGCATGGCGTATTTTGTTCCTTAAGCACCTCTCGCCTTTCCCCTGTATCCCTTTCTTTGGTTCGACTTCCCCGCCAGTGATAGACATTCTAGGTCTAAGCATGGATGAACTTTTCTCTTGTCTTCCCCTGAGTTTTTCCTTGTCTGGATCGCATGCTGACCGGAAATACACCCCATCATCTCTTCAATCCTCCTTTGTTCTTTCCGACTTTCATGTCCTTTCTATCCTGACCTTCCCCCCCCAATTGAATAGAGATATTTCGCGACCCCACCCACCAGTCGTTCTCTGTTTTTTTTCCTCGGACCCCATAATCCCATTTAGTACAACTCTTTTCATGCGCCCTCCCCTAGGATCCGGAATTCTTCATGAGCTTAGAATCTGCGCCCCTTTTCCCCCCTCTATTTCTCCCTCTGATGGCACAAGCCCTCTTTTGTACGATTTGGCGTACCTCTCTGTATGCCCCCCAAATGGATTTCTTGACAACTGGGCTACTTTCCTTTAAACCTTCCCCTTAATTGTTGATAATGAAGCTGATGACTTTGTTTGTTTTTTACCATTCAATCTCCAACGATTCGTTATTTCCCCCCAGAAATACTGGGTCTTGCAATCCTTGCCCTCTTCTTTTCTTTTTTTCCCGTGACTCGCAGATCCCCCCCACAGATGCCTTCTTAGTTCGCGTCTTCTGATGTCCCCCGTCACCTAATCCCAGCCCCTGTTACGTACATAGCGGTGAGTAGAGAGTCTACCGCCGTCGATCGATCCTTATCCTCCCGTTTGGCAGTGGGTCTTTTCCATTAATTGGCTTCCCCCCTAGTTGATTACTAATTAGTACTTTTTCCCCCACCTAATTTCGCCCTCCCACCCTATAAACCCCCTTCTTAAGTACCTCTTGACACGACCCGATCCTAGTTGTGGTAGTGACCAGTACCCCTTTTTTTCACTGTTCCCTTAGCGCTCCCTCCTTGTGAATTCGGATGGCATTCCATGCTTTCGTAGAAGCTATTTACGCGGTTTGCGAGTACTGAAATTCTTCGTTCAACCTTTTAGACGGTTTTCCCGTTGTTGGATGTCACCTACATGAAATACCTTTTTTTACAGTAAGACACTGTCCAGACCTCCCTTCCCCGACCCCCCCCCTTTTAAGGATGTCCCTGCTCCCCTTCCCCTGAAACTACACACTCACGTAGACATTTAAAAGCTCAGCTGGACCCCGAATTTCCCCCTCACGCGTCTTCCGGTCTTTGAATCTTTCTTTTTTGGTTGAACTCCGCTACACGGATTCCCTTCCATTTCTCGCTTTTGTGTTTCCTCCTACGTAGTTATCTCCCCCCGATCCCAGTAAAAACGCCTATTCGAGGGATGAATCTTTTTAGTGCGATTACGCCCCCGGATACTGGGCTTTGTTTCTGGGTACACGTTGAGATGTTTCTCCCATCGCTCTTTTTGCCAACTTACAAGGCATTGAGGTATTCGACTTCCGCATGAGCCTATGAAAACCCCCCCCTCCCCCCCTCCCGGTGTTTAAAACTTATTCTTCGCAGGCTTGCTGGACGATCTCCTTGTCTTTTACCCTTTTAAATCTTCGTCGTGCTGGCAGAAGCATTGTGTTGTATTTCTCTTTTCTCCCGGATTATTCCCTTTTTTGAATCTCCTCACTTTCCCCTTCCTGTTATAGGGGATTTGGACCTTGAGCTCTTTTTCTTGTTCTTGCTTTCTTTTTCTCCGATTCACCGTAAGTTTCCCCCTCTCTCATGTTTTACCCCGCTTTGCAAATAACGCCCCCCTATTCCTCGAATTTTTTCGACTTTTGCTGGATTTTTCGTTAATGTCTTCGGCCCAACTTTATCCCCCCCCACCCCCCTCTTCTGCACGTCACTTCCCTGATTAATGGAGCGGATCTATTCTCTCACACCTTCTATGTCTCCCACAACCCTTCACGCCCACTTCCTCGCGAAGCAACCGTAAACGCAAGCGTCTTTCTCTCGCCTCTCTTCTACGCCCAGTTCCCCCCTGTGGAGGTGGCCCCCCTGCGATTCGAGGAACTCAATTCTTGCTTTCGCCATTGTCCGAGCTTTTGACCCTTTTGTCCCCCCATTTTTTTTTGTTTGTTTTCGCGGGCGCTAAAACCCCCTACCACCTCTGGAACTCGCCAAGAGTGTACAGGAGTGTTCGAAAGTGAGGATGAAGCTCGCTTACGGGGGTACAATCGGGATAAAGGAGAGTCTTCCCCAGCGAAAAGGTGACAAGCGGTTAGGGGTTGAGTCGGACTCTATATGCCCACTTCTATCGGTTAAATCCCAAAAAGCAAGTCTTGTCGACATGAGACCTTACCCGTTACGCCCCCCAGCGATGAGCAGACCGAGAACCCAAGACCACGTTCACTTTACTTTTTCGGCATGGAGTCGAAGACCCCTATATTCGTGATTTCGGGCTGTGGCCTTAGAAAGTGAGTTTCCTTATTCAGAATCCTGACTCTTTGTGCTCGCTTCCCAAAGGGTTACGTCCCTGCGCTGAATAATCCTTTCCTGCTTTCGTTTTTTCACATTGCCCTCTAGACTTTTTTTTGCCGCGTGGGTTTTCCCCCCCGGTACGAGCAATCCTCTACTCTTTGCCCATTCCGTCTCTTTTTTTTTTTCAGACAACGAATGGTAGAAAAGTCTGCCGTTCTTTTTTCAACCCATCAACCCGCAGAGAAACTCTTGTATATTCCTAAGCTATGTTTGTATTTTTTCTGTGGATTTTAAAACCCAAAAATTAGTTTCCTCAATTTCGGAATGCTGGAACCCTCAGTCCGTTGCAAGGAACTGAGGACTCAGGAATTATTTCAATCACATTTTCCCTCCTTCCTCTTCCCCCCCCATTCCATGCCCCCAATGCTCCTCGGGCCCAAGATTCGCGGCGGCGATGGCGTCTCGCTCCATCCCTATTTCCCCCCAGCCGTCACTGTGCCGCGGACCTGAACTTTTTTTATTCCCACCACTTCCCCAATCTTTTGCCAGAGCCCGCTATAAAGCGACGCAGTACTTCACTTATTTTTGAAATTCTCACTTCCCCTTTTTTTTTTTTTCCTTCGCTTTTCACCATTCCCACTTACTGTTGTGGAAAACTGACTTTATTTGTTCCCACCTCCCCGGTTTTTCTTCCGTCGGTGACCTACCCCCCATTAATGAGCGCAAAAAAGAATTGTCTCCCAGCTGGATCTACCACTTCTTCCCTCCACCCCCCCTCCCCTTCTCCCTTCTCTACTCTCACCTGACCTCCTCCCCCCCCCTCATCCACCTCCCCACCCTCCGCATTGGATTAGAGTCCCCCCCCCCCTCTAGCCGAGATATCTCTAATGAACTTTTTTATATTTATCGCTTTTCCCCCAGCCTCCCCCCTCAATTTGTTTCAAAAGTCTTTTTACCAAAATTGAGTTTCAATTTAAACAGACCAGCTCGCCCCCTTGGAGCGGAATACTGTTCCCCCCTCCATCGTACCCATTCTCTTATGTTCCGTGGAAAGTTCCAGTTCCCCCAAAACCTTCCAGTTCCCCTGAATTCCCAAGGACTCCCAAGTTACTGATCGCTACTAGCGTTCGATCTGTCACTGCCTGTTTCTTTACGCAGAGATATTTTATTTCGGCAACGCCGCCGTCTTGTTGCCCATTCTGACGTTATTTCTTTATAGCCTTCCGCTCCGCGTCTATGGGACCCTACCCAATTAGTTGCCTTATGTCAAAAATTTTCTTGTCAGCCTTCTTCCCCATTGAATTTTCAAACATCCGTAGATTTTCGAGCCCTCATTTTCCCCTTTCTCATCCGATTCTTGTCCTTTTTGATCCTTTGTCTCCCCAATGGTGTTGTTTTCGCTTCCCCGCCACCCCCCTCTCTGACTATCTCCTCTTTTTCCTGGGTCGTGGGAACCTTTCCCACCACTCGGCTGTAAGGCCACCCCCTCACGGTCCGTATAAAAACCACATTTTTCCCCCTCCTAGAGGCAAAAGCTTCCTCATCGTTTTCATTACGTCCCACCGCTCATCCATTTCTCCGCATCTTTGCAAATCTTCCCTGTTAGGTCGGGCTCTCTTCTGAAGTTTCCCCCCCCCGGGTCAATCTACTCACAACCATCTCGGCCGTTGATGGCCTTCCAGAGGGCCCTAGGATCTCATGTTCAGTCACAGCAATCGCTGACCACTGCTGCGCCTTCCTCCCCCTGATCGGCCACAGATGATTTCGCTTAGTACTTTTTCGCATTCATCTTTTGATGTTTTTCTTCAATCTCTCAAATGTTTTTTCCCTTTTTCTCCTCTTTTTCTTGAACCCGACAGATGGTTTTTTACGCCTTTGGGGGAACCGACATCTTCAGGTGCTATCCCCCCCTCCCATTTTCTCAGGAGTCACGTAAACGAGGGTGTTTGGATTTTCTGGCTGTGAAACTTTAGAGCGAAGTCTTCCGCCCCTTTCTTTTTCCTGACAGCGTTCACTGCAGGCCTTCTTCTCGAGTCCCTCCTCCACGTTTTCCCTTTGGACATTGAGTTTTTCTCCCTTACTCCGATGTGAAAAGAAAGCGATCCAACAATTTTTACACCTACTTTTTAGTGAATCTAAATCTAAATCTGCACTTACGTTCCGTCTTTCAGTCTCCCGCTAGTATGATTCTGTACACCCTACTATCCCGACAGCTTAGCCCCTTGACCCCCGAATCCTGTATTTCCCTCTTTGTCAAAGATCCTGAGTTGCTTTTCGTTTATCTTTATACTTTAAATCTTTCCACTCCGATCTTTGTAGAACTTGCCATCCCCTCTGCCTATGTAGATTTATTTTCGCGCCCCCTTCCGGGGGTGTTATTAGTGGTTTTTCGGAAGACCAGTAGGCCCTCCCCCAGGTCGACTCCTATATAGGTCCTTATTTCCCTTTTCTTTTTCCTTTCTGCCTTGGGACTTCCCCTAGCTTCGACCAGCTTTTAACAGGAAGGGTTAATATAAGTCTTCCTTGCACGCGCTACACAACCCCCTTCCTCCCCCGCTTGCAATTCCCCGAGTGTTCGCAAGGGGTAGTTCCTCTCCCCTTTACACAGTCGCGGCAGGCTTACACTGCCCTCTATCCTTATTTTTAAGGATCGCCTCCCATTCGAGGTTTCCCCCTCCAAGTGCATGACGAGTTCTTTTTCTCTCGCCGAGCCAGCTCGAACTACGATTGAGTTTCACTTTTTTCTCTTTTCGATCCTGACTTCTTTGCGTCGCTAGCCTCTCCCGATAAACCGTGTCTTTTTTTTTTTCCCCCCTACTGTGTGCCGCACGTTTTTTTCCCCACTCCACAACGACCCAGGTCCCTGGTTGAACCCTTTCATTTTCTTGTAATGTCGCTAGCTCTTTTTTGCCTGCGTCGTGCGGCTAAGTCTTTTGCTCTTCTCCCTTTGGCATCTCCTTCGTCAATGTCTACAAAGCCTGGGTAAAGGAAAGGATTCCCAACCCCCGACCCAGTTAGAACCATGAGACGGGGTGGTCCACCGGACAAAATGGATTTGAATTTCCCGACCGTCCTGAGTTATGGGACCCGAAGGAACCCGGGGGTCGCGCTGGTATAGGCTCATGGACAAGTTTTCTCTCCCTGCGTCCGTTCCCATTTCCCCAAAACTCCACTCAGCTTTTACAGGCCTCCTCGTTCCCCCGTCTCGCCTCCCTGCACGCGAGTTGAACCTAGATTCGCACGCCACCCCACACCATACCGCCCTTCCCCTACGTCTCGAAGTGGTTATCACCATTCAAGTCCCTTTACTTTTTTCCCCTTACCCCCCCCCCCTACTCCCCTCTCAGAGTGAATTAAAGTGGATGTACGCCCTTTTTTGGACTTATTTCCTTTCCCGTAGGGACATGGACCATGTTGTTTCCCCGGCCTCAAGTTGTAGATCGACCCTTTCTGTCCTTCCCACGACTCTCATTTCGGCTTTCATCTGACTCTCCTCAGCCCTAGACTCTCAGTGATGACTGTCCACCCTGATTGTTCCTTCAATTCCCTGACTCTCGTCCCCACGAAAGAGCATCATTGCTCGCTCAGGCCTTACTGATATGAATTCTGCTTCCTTCCTTCTGAAGTCCCTCCCCCTCCTTTCTCTATTTGTCGTTTCATTCACACCCCATGGCCTCCCTTCCCTGGGACTTAAAATATTTCCTTTTTAAATACGGAACTTTGGCCCCTTTTCGCTCTTTGTTCCAAGATTTAGTCCCCACCTCTTCACCGATAGCCGGCTTCATTTTTTCCTGGTGTGTTGACTCCTTTTGAGACCCCCAGGCCCCTCTCCTCCAGCTCTTAAAGGATCCATAGTTCGCATGAAACTCCCCGTCTTTTCTTTGCAGTTTTCCTCCCTCCGTAACAATTTTTTCGCATGCCGTGAGATCGGACCGATTTGTTGACTGTCGATTCTTCCCAGTATTTCCTCATCACTGCTTTTCCCTCCTCCTGTTGTTGTGTTTCTAATTTTATGGAATGATTGCCGGTCAGATGCAATAGACACTTTCCCCACCCCTTCATTCGAGTATTTCTTCGATCATATTTCATTCCTCGCGACTACAGTCCTTCCGTAAATAGCGTTCTCAGAACCCCCCTCACTCTGTTCTCGTCCTCCCACGATTCTTTCACCCAACCCCCAAAACACTTTTTTCCAGGCCAGTGGCCCCTTATTCCCTCCCATGCATATGCACTAGTTTTTGGGAGCCTTTTGCCCCCATGGCCGTCAACCGGTGGGCCAAACTTTTTAGATTTAAAGTGAATCTTCCTATTTATTCCTTTTTGACTCGTACTTTCCCCTATCCCAAGCAGTGAGGCACACGGCCATCAGTTTCTTGAAAGCTCTTCGCAAATTTTATTCGTTTTTTTTTTAACATTCTAGTTCTCTCTTTTCATTTAGGAAGTTCACCCATTACTTTTCCGACCAACTGTTACCCTCTAGATGAGCTCCGTCCTGATTCTGGCCCGTATCTGATTCGAACTACTCCAGGCTTACGTTCAAGGCTAGAGGAGGCCGTTCCCTTGAGATTAGTCCCCCACAGAATTTTCCCGTTTTTCGTCGTACCGCACAACCTATAAATACCGTTGAAGTTTAAAGAACCGCCCCCCCCATGTGTGCTTGCCTCCCTTACCTTTAACCTGCACTTCCAGTTTTTAATGCCTCCCTTATTTTGATTGATCAATTTAAGTATCCTCTCCCCCTCCCCCATCCTTCCCTTCCCCCCCTCTTTCCTCCTATCCAACCCCCCCCCCCCCGCCTACCTACCTTCACCTCCCTTTCTCTCCTCGCCACCCCTTCCCCTCTCCTTCTCCTACACCCTTCTCCCCACCCTCTCTCCTTTCCCCCCCCGATCCATCCCTCCTCCTCCCCTCTTCCGCCCCCCTCTCCTCCCTCTCCCTCCCCCCCCTCCTTTTCCTCCCCCCCCTTCCAGTCTCCTCTTTCCCCACCCCTCCTCCTCCTTTCTCCCGCCCTCTCCCCTAACCCCTTCCCTCCTGCTCCCCCCACATTTTCCTCCCCCCTCCCTCCCCTTCCTTCTCTCTCTCCCCCCCCCATGTATCCTTCTTTCCTCTCCCCCCCCCTCATCCACGTCCCCCCCAGTATCACACTCGTTTTCCTCCTTTCCTCCCCCCCCCTCCCCTTTCCCCCTCCCAACCACGTCTCTCCTCACCTCTCTCCACCCCCCCACTACCCCCCTTTCCCCCCCTTCCCTTCTCCCGCCCCTTCCCGCCATTATCCCCCAATTAGCTCCTCCACCTCCCTCTCCCCCTCCCTCATCCCACTCTTGGGCGAAGCTATGGTTTACGAGGGTCTCGGCGAGCACCCCAAATTTTTGCTGCTTCCCCGCATTTTCCATGTTCCCCCTTTTTTTTTTTGTTGGCAAGTAAGTTCCCCATATACATTACGACTCCCGTACCCGTATGACCTGCGACAAACCCCCCTAGTGAAGGATGTCTCTTTTTTTACATACCCCCCAATCCCGTAGTTTCAAGCACCCAGCCCCTTCTAATTTGACGTGGCGGTCTCCTCGTTGCTCTTGGGGGAAGTCGGCCCCTCCCCTTTCCTCTCAATTTCTTGCGAAGTTTCGGACACCCCAGGGGGAACCTTTAGCTAGTCTCACGACTCCGTCAAAAAGACTATTCACCTGTTACCCCCCCATGTTGCCCTCTTTTGCCCTTATTGTTATTTTTCACGATGACTTGTCGGTCGAGTCACTTCTTATCCGTTGCCACAGCAGTCCAATGTTTTTCCAGCTTCTTCTCCGTCCCCCCTTTCAGTATTCTCTCGCCCCAGGTGAAACTAGCGTAGACGGGTGGATCAGGAAGGACGTCTATCTCTTATTTTTTCATCTTTTTGAGCCTGCCAACAAAGTTATCTGGAAAGGTTGGAAAGCCTTGTCCTGTTTCCGTCATTCCGGTTTCTTCCCTCTTTTCTAGGTGAGCTGTTTTTTGATGTCCCGGCGCCTCGTACTTTCCCCGCTCTACTATTGCTTGACGTTTTGCAAATCAGGCCCCACTCCATATACTATCCGATTTGCTCTCTGCTGCTATTTGTCTTTAGTCTGTCCCCTTTCCTCTTTTACCCCCCCCAATCCAGGCGAGGCATGTCAATGGACCGCGACAGACTTTGAAGAGAGGCGTTTAGTTAGTCCCTCTTTTCTTTTCACGTCTCCTGATATTTTGAAGCCAACGCGCGCCGATACGAGTAGTGGATAGTCGGATCAGATGACGGCAATGTTGGCTTTTTTTCGTTTTTCTACCAGACTTATTATTCGCGTTCAAGAAGACCCAGGTAGACATGGAATATGTGGACAAGACCACATGGACCTGCAGACCTTCTTGACGTTTTCGAAACACTCCTACAGCCCTCGGCTGGCCCCCCCCCCTCGATCCAATGTGTCCTTCATTGCGCGCCTCGCAGTGAACGCAGGTGTTGCAGGAACATTTTTGGGTAAAGGATAGTCCTTTACCTTTCTTTCACTTCTCTTGATCTCCCCCCGATCTAATTCGGCGGGACAAACGCCCCCCACATCCCTGGTAGAAGGAATCCGTCCACAGCGATTGTGTTTTTGCTTTCTCTGATTACTCAGACTTTTTTCCCCCTCCCAAATACATAATCCCGAAATAAGCGGGTGAGATTTCTGTGATGAGCATTGAGTAGAATCCCCCTCTAGATAGTGATATGAGTTTCTTCTACCTCTTGTCCTCTCGGCCCAACGAGTCGTTGCTCGATGGCCCCCGGTTACGAAACTTGAATAATCTGAATCGGGGACAGGTCATTCACAATTCACTATGATGCTTTTCTTCCGGCGTTCTCCCTTACTGCCCCTGAGGGCCGCATGCCTATTTCTCGAAAATGTGTTGTTGTGTTAGAAAAAGGAATGTAGCCTTACTCGCTTTTTTTTTTTTTTTCAAAATCCTACCCCCCCTCTCAAAAGATTTGTAATGTTGTAGGATGTTGGATGATAGAAACAACAAAGGATCTCCCCACGCCACTTCCTTCTGAGACCCCCTTAGTTCTCACGATTCCACCGAATTATTGAAATACAAAGTCCCCCATCTTCTTCCTTCTTCTTTACTGCCTTTTCCTTCAACCAACTCTTTTAAAAGTAGTTCTGGCAATCCCTTTTCTTTTTGGTTCTCATAAGAATCTTTAAACTCATTTCAAGAGACGATACTGGGTTGTCCTCACTGTTTATTTTCTCCGTTAAAACTAACCAACCTTGCGAGCGGACGCTAGCCCCCTAAGGCAATCAGTCCCTTGATATGTTCATTGGAACTTTCATGGTCGCCTTCCATTCTTTGTCTGCCCCCCCTTATAGAGTGACAATTGTTTAAAGCCCTAGGGTCGCCTCCCCTCAAACTTTGCACACTGGCTTTTTTCGTTTTTTTGCACTCCCTTCCCACTATGCCAAGGTTTTCGTCGGGGCCCCCCCCAGCTTAGAGATAACTCTTCCTCACTACGTTGTTTGGTTGAGATCTCACGGAAATTTGCCCTTCCATCCCTTTGTTTTTAGTTACGATGTTGCTTTTGTAAAATTTACATTTCGGGTCTCCAGCCTTTTTTCTGCATCCTGGTTTCGTTCAAAGTGGTGGCATGCAAACAAAAATTGAAGAGTTCCCTTCGTTGCCCCGATTCCCAAGGCCTTATTTCTCTCCGCTTGGCAAGTCTTTTTGGCAAGTTGGTAGTGAGCTCTTTCACCAGAAGACCGGAGTTTTCTCCGCGGCCGTCCCCCTTTCTTTTTCTCCCTTGACCCTGCCTCAGACTCGCCATCGCCTTCTTTGGACCCGAAGACGACCTTGCTGTCGTGTTTCAACAAAAATTTCGGAAGAACTCCCCTGACACCCTCTTTGGACAATAAATGATGTGAAGGCATCAGCGTTCCTTTTCACCTTTTAGTGTCCTTTCTTGCTTTTATTCTTTTCCTCCTTTCTTCTAGAACTCTACAACCCATATCTTATTTGCAATACAGATGTCTCTTAATTCTTTTTTGTTCTTTTTTCCTTCAACCTCCCCCCTCATCTTTCACTTGCACAATCCCGTGTCTTTTGAAATAACCCACATTTTCGAGTTTTCTTCTAGTGTCCCTTTATCTTTCCATTTTCTCTTTCCGATCTCATTCCAGACCTGCAGTCCCTTCTGATGAATTTTTGTTTAGGACCGCCAGCGATTTCTGCTCCCTTCTGTACCCCTTTTCTTTTATGGCACCTTTCTCAGATATTAGTTTATGTCTAGACGATCTCTTAGGACTTTCATATAGACGCCCCAAGAAATCGACAATTA
>Ga0179593_1442265_pt1 | contig 13624 bp, 15 predicted proteins | sample CZODoug2_1_08_16_FD_185931 | JGI IMG/M metagenome (GOLD analysis project Ga0179593, IMG submission 185931) | Vadose zone soil fungal communities from Angelo Coast Range Reserve, California, USA - CZODoug2_1_08_16fungal (PacBio error correction) | ecosystem: Environmental > Terrestrial > Soil >... | reverse complement strand
CCCTTTTTTCCAACTCCGTCCTCTTTTCCATACCTTTTATCTAACTCCCTTTTCCCCGCGATATGATCAACCCCGGTATTGCGGATTTGTGATATTGTTTTTTGCACCTTGCGGGCATTTGTCCTTTACCCTCTTGCGCATGCAACGTCTTCTTTGCAGCCCCCTACGCTTCTCTGGTTTGAACCATATTCCTTGTGAATCTCTGTCAGCTGACTTAACCATGACGTCTTTCCCCCCCCTTCAACTGATAATCTGCTGTCTGGACGGTCCCACATTCTCGTGCTGGCTGGTCCTCTTTTCCCTAGAATTCTCGCTGCTGTTAGCGGTATTTTCTTTTTGCTTGACTTGCGGATGTTGTGATCGTTTTTTTTGCTGTGTCCCTTTCTCCAAGGGCGTCAGTTACGCGGATCGCCGAAGCTTCATCCTCCCCCCCCCAACCTTTTTTCCAATCTCTTACAAGCAATGAATCGATTATTCCACGTCGTGTCCCCCGCGCTGCACGCTTCCTTCTTTTTCCCTTTACTGGCTTATTGGCCCTTTGCTCCATCTGCCTTTCTGATCCTATGGGTATTAGCAACTCCTGCCCTTCTTTCTAAAGTTCCCTTTTCCCCAAACTCCCATGGACTGAAAACCAGTTTTTCCTCCCCCCCCTCTGAATTCCCCCGAACCGTCTACACGGTGACCCCATTCTACCACAATGTGTTTGTTCCATTTCAGTCAGTAGTTTCGGCATTTTTCCCGTTTGGACTTCTGCCTGAACCCCTCCTTCGGTGACGTCCCTGGCGAGTACTTGATTACGCATGTAGAATCTTCGTTTTTCTGCCCCCTACCCAAGGATCCTTCACCCCTTGTATAAGTTCCTTCCCTCTTTTATCCTCGATTCGGCCAGTATTTCTGTCGAAAGACCCCCTTCTCTCGCCCTCGCTTTTCCCCCCCCTTGTTTGAGTTTTGTCCGCATTTTTCTTTTTTAATAACGTGCACCGACTTTGTGCGAGAAGTCCCCCCCCCCCTTTCCCTGCTACTACTGTCAATCTGGTGGCTTTTTCGCGGGCGACTTCTGTCCTTTTCGCATGGGTGACATCCCCCTAAACTTCCGCTCGCCTTGTCAGGACTCCATCAATCTTCACACGGACCTTGCGTCCACTGTTCTTTCCCTCGTGTCAGAAACCCATCAAGTCACCCCCTTCCCCCCTAGTCAAGGCGGAGCGTGTGTATTAGACTTTTTCCCTTCTATGACGAAAACTGTCTTTTTATTAGAGTCCGAAGGCAGGTTCCTTCCATCTTTCATGCCCCGCTTTTTGGCCGATCCTCCTGAGCGATGTTCTTCCGCTGGCCCCCCCAATTATCAGTCCTATCTAGGCCACCTTTTCACAAATCTTAATCGCCGTTTCTTGGCCATCCGACTTACACGACAAGGCCTGAACTGAGCTTCCCTTCGTTCCATCACCTCCTGATTTTGTCGTCCAATTTTTTGCGATGTCCACCCAATTAGTAACATACCTGCCCGCCCTCGACATCCTTTTCCCCTTCTTTTTCTTAATTTTCGAATAGAGGAGGTCCTCCCCGGAACTCGAGTGACTAGTGTTCGTTGCCCGCAGTTTGTTCGACCAATGACTGAACCACTTCCTGTATAATTTTTCGTCCCTTTGCTTTTAGGCGTTTTTCCCATCTCCCCCGATCAACGGGTTCCTAGTAGATTTACAACAACATCGCGCCTATCGCCTCCATTCCTCTTAGCCTCCGTTTGCGCTTCGTTTTTGTGACGGTGCATATCGTTTTTCACCTCCTTTTCCCTAGGTCTTGGACAATCCTTTCCCGTCCCCTATATTTAATTTTCACTTTTTGCTAAGTACCTCCATCCTTTTTTATAATCCTCCTCTTTCAGAAGGAAGGACCCAGCACAGTGTTCTTCCTCCAGTTTTGTAAGTTTCCCCCCCAACCGTCCCTGACCACATTCATTCCTTGCTCTCGATTCCCAATTTGGCGATTCTCTTTAGTACTTCTTTACCGTAGCAAATCGACGTCCTCCCTTCGTTACGCAAAGGTTGATCGTCGATTCTTAGAAATCCTTCCTGACCTTGACCCAATCCAAAATTTTACTTTTCACTTTTCCCGATTCACCTTAACTTACCGAGATGGATCCCTCCGTAGTTCATCCAATTTACTACCGGAACGCTGTCTTGCTATCGCGGATACCCCTTGCCCTACCCTTTTTCTACTGCGAACTTTGTTATTACAAAGGATGCTCCCTTCACCTTTGACTCCCGAGCGGATCGCTTTCTTCTCCTCTGGTCCACAATCTTCGTGTTTACACCTGAAAAGCTTCCCATCCCTTTTTGGTCTTAGCTACTGCCCCTCCGCTCTCGCCCCCCTCAACCTTCCCCCGATCATCAACTATTCGAGATTCTTCAGTTGTTTCACTTCCGCGTCTGTTTGCAACAAACCTCGAATCCCTCAATACCCTCCAATTTTTCGTTAGCTTTGGGTCAGTCGCATGCCCCTTCTGTTCCCTCACCCCTTCACTTTTTGTCCTTCTCTCTTCTCATCTCTCCGATCCACCGATCATGCAATATCCCAAGGTATTTGCCCTCTTCCGCTTTCCCTCCCGACGTTTACTTCCGTTCATCTCGTCAGCCATTTTCTTTTTTTCAATTTCTTCCTCTCTTCTATCATCCCCCTTCTCCGCCGGTGTTTTGTGAGCTCTATGACCTCTGCTTAAGCCATTGCTAAAAAGGAAATGCTTTCCTCCTAGGAGAACTCCCCGGCTCCATCTGACTTTTTTCAAAGTGAAGCTTCCCAAGACAACTTTGGAGGCTCTGCAGTATCCGGTGCCACTTCAACTGCCTTCCTCTTGAAGTTTTCGCTCTCCCTTTTGCACATTACTTTCTTGCCGGCTTTGGCATGCGCTGCACAGGCTCAGTTCACGAAATCTGTCCCTACTGGCGGTCCCTTGTATTCGAGGTGTTTTACTATGCTGAACTCCCCCGCTTTTACAAGCTCCTTCGACTCCTCTTCATCCATTAGTTTTAAGAGGTTGGAACGGAGAACTAGACTGATATTCCTGAGTGTGTGCCCTCTTTTTTCATTTCATAAATGAAATTGTGCAAGAGGAGTGCCAAATTAATTGTGCTTCCGGCATATTCCCCCCCCTGGGATCGCCAAGAATCAGTGGTTTTGGCAATTAGAACAAGTCGTAAAATCTTACGCTCATATTCAGCTTTGTGTGTTTTGGTGTGGGTCATGATGGTTTTTTTTTTGTGGGGGGGGGTTGGGTTTTTTTTTTTTTTTTTTCTTTTTGGGTTGTGTTGTGTTTTTGGTTTTTTTTGGAATCTGCCCCCTTCCCCCCTGAAAGGAAGCTTCTTCCCCTGACCAGGTCTAAGCCTAGTTGCCTCCGTCCCGTCATTGAAACCCTTTCTACTTCCTTGAGTGACCATTATAACATTTTGCTTCTTGTCATTTTTTACGACTCTGTCCCAACATTTGGCGCAACTACTATAGCCCCCTTCCCTACCATTTCACGGCGACCCCGAGTTAGCCATTCGTCCCCCCTCTACTCTTCCTGATATGGTCCCCTTCTTTTTCGTTTTTTCGCCCACCCCCCCCCTTGCATGTTCCCCCTTTTTGCCTGTGTTGGTCCTCTTTCCTTTTCGCCTCTCACGCTTCTTCCCCCAGACCTTTTGCAAGATTCCCAGTATCTGGACTGTTCTTCACTTTTCCCCCCCGCGGCCGGACCTCTCGCCCGTCACCACGCCTTCGCTCCCCGAATTCTATAGAGGTACTTTGGATTTTTTTACTCTTCTAGTTTTGGGGCCCGAGGCCCCCCCCCCTTCTAGTGAGGTTGCAATTTTCTTCCCCCCGTCATGATGCCTTACAAATCGAAACAACCTTTTCAATGATACATCTCTTGACTCCGCCTTTGACCAACTGGCGGGTCACGCCCTGAACCAACCCTCCGTCAACGTTTTTTTCCCTTCTCCCTTTCACAGCCCGCTACTTTTCAGGAGACACTTGAATATTGTGCCCTTTTGCGATTTCCAGGGTCAAGGGGTTTCTAAATTCCCTGATGAGGCATCGCCAACCCAGCTCTTCTTCACGAGGACCCTCCTTCTTTAAGGTCTTGTCCTTTAGGCTTTTTCTTTCTTCGCATGACCCGAGGGTGTGCGCCGCGATCCTTTTTTCCCCCGAACCCTCTTCTTAAAGCCCCAGCCCTCCTGCCCCTTTCCTGACATGCCGAACCGGTCTCCCCCCCTGGGCCTTTCTTTGAGACTTAGTCTTGCCTTCCTCGCGCAGCCGTGATTTCGGTACCATCTCTGCAGTACTCCCCCACCCGCATATTCGTGACTATCGTTCGTCCTTGGTTTTTGATTTCCTGGCCCTCGCCCAGTCTCTGCCCCGACAAAGGTTGGGTACTTTCTTATTCATAGTCTCCCAGTTTTCCGATCCGGCAGTTCAGTTTACCCCTCTCCCCTCCCTTTTGCCTTCTTTCCGCCCGCAGCTCACGATCAGACCTCAGCTCCCTCCTTGATTTTGAAGTCTTTCCGGCTTCTTCAAAACTCGAGCCCCTGGACCCACCGAAAACCCATTCTCTTTTTTAGTTAGATTCGACGATTTTGTTTAAGACCCGCCCTACTGGTCCAGCGCCCTTCTCCCGATATTACGTCACTCCCTTCCCCCTTTGCAATTGTCCTTTGCATAACCTTCTCGTCTCACTGGCGTACACTATTCTTCTCTTGTTGCATGTTCCTCTTCCCTTCCCCTGGGCCCTAGATTTGAGCCACCCCCACAAAGACGATTGAACTCCCTTTCCCCCCACAAGTTAGTTCTTGCACTTGGCGAAACGGGACCTTTGTCCTGTTCTTCCTGACCACTGTCATCTGATGAGTTGGGAACTTTGTATTTTCCCTGTGATCCCGCTTCGCTTTCCCCCTCCGACAGATCCCTCCCGCCCATTCACTGGATCAGCCGGCTTTTTTGTTATTTTTCCCCCCCTAGTTTCATCAGTGCGGTCCTCTTGGACAATTTTTCAAATCCGAGTTTCAGTTATATGCAATCTGTTCCTCGCTTCTCTTCTGAGCTCCCTTTCTGGCCATTGGCCCCGTGACATGCACACACCTATCACAACCGTCCCCACAGTCACCCTTCGCCGCAACCACAGCCCCCCAACACTTATAGCCTTCCCCTCTCTCTTCCCCTTGTGTGCCTTTCCAGCCCAGTCTTCGCCAATTAGGGATCTCCCCGGAGTTTAACATTCCCAGGTTACTCATTTTCAACTTCTGATTTGCCCTTTCCCCCCACGTTTTTTTTCCTCCCTTCCTTCTGTGTTAACCAAGAATCCCCGTTTTTTTATGCTGCAGACTTCTGACCCTATTGACGGTAGTGCACACCCTTTTTTTGTCCAGAACTTTGCCGACACATCCCCCTCACGACCCTTTGATTCAATATACAAGATTCGATAAAGTTCTTTCCCTTGGATCTTTGGAAAACGGTTCTCCCCCTACTATAAGTTTGTTGTTGAGAGATGATTTTTTCCCCCTCCCCCCCCTCCGCCGCTTCACCCTGTTTGATCCAAACTAACCCGTATTGCGTTTCTTCCGGATTTTGTCCTCTTGTTTCTTTTCCTAGAGTTTTTCTTCCCCCCGACCTACTTCCATTTGCGACTACATTGTGCGGTGTCCCCCCCCTGTAAATCCGTCTTTTTCCCCCCAACTTCATGTTGAATCCCTTTTTTAGGCAAGTCACCCCAGATGGTTAGCCCCATCCGTGGTTCCTTTGTATATCGCTTACTCGGCCGCCCCCACATTGTCCAGTTGTTGTCATTCCTGAGGACGTTGAGGCTTCTGACTGAGCGGTATGGTTTGCTCTTTTTACTGATTTCCTGTTTCCTATTGTTTCTTTTGTGTGAGGCTTTTGCCATGCTTCGCTTTTCACCCAATCCGAGCACGCCCTCCCTAGTCCAATGCTTCCCTCCCAAAATCAATACCTCTCCCCGCCTCTTTGATTTTTCAACCCTAGTGTACCCACCGACCCCTGAACGATTTTTTATCTTTGTCTTCTCCTGGAATCTCCTCCCGCCTTCAGATACTCCAGTTCTTCGTCTTCTTACCCCTTCGTCCCTGTAAACTCCCACCTGTTTCAACCCGCATCCCCTTTCCACCTACCCAGTGTCGTCTCGTTCTCCACCTCCTTTTCCCTTACTTAGGGTCCCAATGGGTAACAATCGAACTCCCTTGAGTATTTTTTGTCTTTTTTGAGCATATAGTGTGGTCCCTGCCTAGATTTTAACAATCCTTTAGTCGTTGCTGTTTCGTCCTTGATTCGAATGTCCTCCTTTAGGGTAGCTAAAGTTGATCCTTCCTCGCTTTTCCCAGTAATATTTAGGTCGGTCCCCGATACGCTTACAAGTTTAGTTTTGAGGATGTCGTTCCCTTCCTTTCCTCTTCTCTATAATCCAAGTTGTTTCCTTTTGTCAGCCCTTTCCTTGAAGACTCACGCACTTGCTTTTTCTGACGATATCCCCCCCTCTTTTACGATGCTCAAACCTCTGAATCGGTTTTTCTCGCTTCCTCACGACGCTCCGGTAGCTCGTCCCCCCATCATTCCTGATCCCTTCCCGTTCAATTTCATGCTAATATTAAATCCTTAACCCTTCTGACCTTGTCCGGTACCTCGAATGTCGTAGGGGCAGACCGACCCCCCAACCGCCCCCCTCCTGTCACGTATTCTAGTGTTGTTCTCAGAATGAGTCATATCCGCTAAGTTTTTCGCGGTAGCTTCCGGAGATTGCTTTTTAATTTGTTCAGCCGTCTTCCCCTGGCTTTCCCGGATTTTTGTGCGTTCTTGTGATTGGACTTCCCTCGCTTCGACCTTTCTCCCCACCCTCCCCTCGCCGGCACGTTCCACGAAGCCCTCCCCCCCTGATAAAGCAGCTCTTCCTTGAATTCCCTCGGCTGATCGATGCTCTACCACTTTTTTCGTTCCACCTACTACCACCACCCTCCTCGGAGCCTGTGCTCCCATACTTTCTTTTGCCTCATTCCTAATTAGCGGTGCATGTATTGTTACTTTCGCGACTGACCCCTCAGCTCCCCCTGCAGTGTTTCCGTTCGGAGTACATCCATTTAGTTCGCCTTTCTTCGTTTCCCAGACAACCCTGATCTTTCTTTAGCCCCTCGCTTTTTTACGTAGTTTAGACCGACCTTCCTCTCCCACATTCCTCAAATTTTCATAGTATACCAAACGACCTCGCCTATTTTCGCCTTCACACCATTCGCGTCTTTTTCTCTGATTCTTCTTAGTGCCCCCGGACGCAGTTCGTTCCTCTTTGCCCCCCCGTCTGACAAGATGCATCCTTTCTATGGACCTTGCCCGGTTTCTTGAATAAGACCCCTCCGCTTTCTATCATTTGCCTGCGACACTTTGCTGTACAGCAAAAGTGGTTTCCCCAATGCAGTTTTTTGGAGCCCCAACCCTCTCAAAATTTTCCTTCTTCTCGTCCCCCTTTCCTTGGGCCTCGTTGTAAACTGCTCCCTCCCCTTATTACCTCCCCAATGGTTTTGACTATTCTAAACTTAATCTCCTATTGCACCCCCCACATCCAAAGTTTAATGTCTCGAATCACATTCCAAATGCACACCTCCTCAGGCCGGAATAGCACTTCCTCCCTGACCAGTGCCCTCTGTCCTTAAGTTTCCTCACTTCATTCTCTCCGACGTGGACGCAAAACTTTGTAACCCTCCACCCCCAACCCTTCGCCTGCCCTTTTCCACTTTTGCCTCTCTCTCTGATTCGAACTTCCTTGTCCTGGCGTCCAGAACGACGCCCCCACGCCCGTTTTTCGCCCCGTTTTCCACCGTTTTCCCATCATTGCGCACCCTACAATGCCCGTCCAAGAGACTTTCTTATCATGTCATCATCCCAGCTTCCCTGTTTTTTGCAAAGACCCCGCCAGGATATCTGTTCTATTATTCTTTTTTTGCGTGCATGCCCCCCCCTCCCTTATGTGAGAGTCAATCCCGTTGTTCACTTTTCTCTTACTCCTCAACTATGAATCCCTCCAGTTTACTCACCCATCCTCAAGGCGAGAGTGTTTCTTCACTCTTCTTAACGATCCCTTCCCCCTCCGTCTCCTAAGCAATTCTTCCCCTTTTATTTGGCTATCACTCTTCCTTTATTTTGTTGATTCTGATATCATAGGCTCCAGGCCAACCTTTTTTTTCTTTCTCACGAGAGTAATAGCTGCGTGCGTCGCCTTTTCTTACTCCCCCATTTGTAGGATTCCCTGCTCTTGATCCCAGTTTAATACCTTCACGATTCAGCTACTTCCCGAGAATCAACCCTTCTTCTTAGAACTCCCGTCTTTCCCTTTTTTTCACACATTACGACATATGTAACATATCTGTGTCCCCTTTCTAGGTTTTTTCCCCCCCCCTACTGGAACTTTTTCCATCCAGGACAGAATTACACGTCTTCCTCTCCTTTTGATTTTATTTTTTTTCGCATGCGTTATTTTAGCCTTCACTTCACTGTATCCTTGTGTGCGATCTTTCATTTGCCTCCACGCCTGCCTTTTTTCCGCTTGTAATCAGAACCTCTACGGCTCGCCAAGTTGCCACCTCGTTCTGCTCTCAGTTTTGAAAGGTTACCCCGAATTCGAGTTTTCCACTCCTTTTTCTCGGCCGATTCGAGGAATTACTTCAAAGAACCGTGACCCTCCCCTGGTAGTTCTTCTTTCCCTTCGTTTGGCTGACTCCGTCGCGGTCTGTCCAACGTGTCCCCTCATAGTTGCGCACTTACACTTTTTCAATTCTCCCTGTCCCCGTTTCACTTGGAATATCTTATCACCTTAACACGCCGCGTGATTTATACATCCTTCTTTGACACCGTCCTCCCCCTTCTTCCTTTTCTTATCGATCCCTGCGGTCGCTGATTTTACTTGTTTTGATCCACCCCTTGTCAGGCACACCCCACGTGCCGCTGTTGTCTTATGTGACCCCCAGCTTTTTGCTCCCGAGTTTCACTATCCAGTTCCCTTTCTGATGAATTTTCTTTTGTTCCGGTCTCACCGCTGCCCTCGAACACTCCCTCCTGCAGTTCCCTCAGCCTCTTTCAAAGCCATGACCGAATAGTCTGGAGCTTTTTCTCGACAGTGTTCTGTTTTTGTTTAATCGATGCACCCCCAATTTGAGTCGTCTTCCTTGTCTGGCTGTCTGCTGGCTCCAAATTCGAAACTCCCTGCCCAATTATCCCCAATCGTGCGGAAGCCGTCTTTTCCCTACCCATGGGTGGCCCTTACATGCGTTCCCTCTGTCTTTTCAGTAGGAGCCCCCTTACAGTTCCCTTAGACCTTATACCCCAGAATAGTCTGGTTACCCAGCGCTTTGTGTCAATTGTTCCAATTGTTCACGCCCCTACGTGAGAGCCTCAAAACTCATGCGGTCCCGGTAAACAACCACATTTCTCCTCAATTTCGTTCTCGTGCAGACTCGATTTGCGGGTTTTGTGCGCGCATTTTCTCTAGATTTGGAGATCCAGTAAGTAACCTCCTGTCAGTACGCTCTACCCGCCTCTCTTTCATGCCGGAGCAGTGCAACCCCGTTGGCTTCTGCGACAGGCCTTCATTCCGGCGCCAAGTCGACCCTCCCTTTATTTATAACGGTATTTAATCACTGATCCGAAGTGACTAGGGGGGTTTTTTTCTTTTGTTTGTTTTTTTTCTACTGCAGACGCGTCCTTGACAGGTCGGCGGGTGCTTAGGATTCATATTATCTTTCCTTTGCGGTGCGGAGTTCTATTTTCTATTCACGCTCGCTTTAGCTCTTACCTTCGAAGAGCAAAAGTATTCCTCCCCTTTTGCATGCGACGGAAACTTTGTTTCGTCTCGTCGACCAGCACATCTGTTGGCAAGGTAACTCTAGCCCTTGACCCAAGAGCACCCCCACTGTATCGGGAGGCGCAGCGCCGAGTCACCCTTTTATCAGGACCCCCTCCGGTCAGCTATGCCCGAATATTACGCTTACTTTCCCCCCCCCTGTATTGTTTTCCTCCCTTGCAGAACCCGAAGATTCGACTGCGTATCACCTCCAATCTCCGGCACTGCTAGCTTGTTCGCTCGGCATTAAGCGGGCCCCTAGCGGTATCCCCCCCCCAACCTTTGCCCGACTGATAGGCCCCACCCGGGAGGTCCGCTGTTGACCAACTTCGAAAAGGGATTACGAGACGCGATTTTCAGTTTTCCCTGGAGCTTTGGTCCAGTTTTGGGCCAACACTGTGAGAATTGAGTTTTGCTCCCTTAGGATTCGCTCTCAGATTTCCTTGCCCCCTTGCAAAGGATAAAGCTTCCGTGGATGCTATTGCCCAACGATTCCCTTGCGGCGCTTCTGTTCCCCAATCCTGTGCACCCTCATCGGGCAGTGCTATGAAAGATTTTTATTGTTTTGACCTTCTATTCTGCGATTATTGTCTCTGGTCGATTGTGCCAGTCGCAGCATGCACTCCCCTCAAAACCTCCCCCCCCCCCTTCCACAGTCACAGCGTCGCAGGCAACCCCCCCACCCAAAACGGTCACTCTTCTCGCAGCGATCCTCCTTCTAAGCAGCAACTTCGCAAACTGATGCGGCCCCTTCTGTTGCCCCCCGCGTATCCAAGTAATTGGTGTCACTCCGTCCGGATGGAATTTCCCCTCCTCCCATTCAACCAGGATTATGGTTCCCCATTACTGCTATGTTAAGTGTCCTCTTCCTCCTCTGAATGCGGGGATTGACGGTCTTCCCCATTTCAAATTCCTCTTAACACCCAACCTGCACGTACCGTGATAATAGTCTTAACTTCCAGATCAAACCGTATTCATCGCTGGCTTGACTTTTTCACCACGTCCCCATCATTCCTCTCCCTCCTTTTTGTAGAGATCCCTTTGTTCAACGAAATCTCCTCGTCCCCCTTTATCGAAATCAGACGATATTTGCTCACCCTTGTTCTTGAAGTACTGCCAATTTGTTTCTCCTTTGTCGGTGAATTTAACGACATTTACCTCCTGAGCAGACACTGTCTTCGTCCACTCCCTATCCTTTGCTGAAAAACTTTGGTGCACCCCCACGGTGAATTACTTCGTGTTGTTCGCGAAAAGTCACCCTCCTTAGTCTGCACCCCTTTTTTTTCGGCACCCTGTAATCGCTTGTGCAACCCTACGTGGCTCCCATCTGTTTTCTTTTTTTTGTCCAATTCGAAGGATGGATTCGCTGCTGAGGCGGGGTTCATGTTGCTTTCTTTTATTATCTCCTGGACTGTTGTTTGTGTGATTTGCTTGACTTCTGAGATGTCCCCTGACAGACGAATCTGTATAGCGTAAGAGCTCATTTTTCTAATCACCACCCCCCCCTCTCCCCGTGACTCGCAATGCTTGATTTGCACTTTTCCACCTCGAAGAAATCTAGTTGGCCATCTATTGAAGCTTTATCCTGGCTTCTCCTTTTTCCCTTGCTCCCCCCGCGAATATGAGGATAGCAACTCGAATTCTCAATTTTGCCACAACCCCACAATCCAATTTCCCCGACACGTTCTCGTCTCTTGTCCACCCTCACTTCCCTACTTCTTACCAACGGTTGGCACATCCGACAACTCCTGTTTTTCTTCTTCAGTAGTTCGTCCTTTCCTCCCTCTTTTTGCACCTTTTTCCTGATTTTTTAACACTGACTGTCCTTTTCTTCCTTTGTGAGAGCTGATGAAGCAAGTGTCTAATTCGGGTTCCGTTCAAAAGTCCCCTCCCAGGCTTTGTCCGATTCGTATTTCGGCGATTATATCTTTCCCGTTTCGATAGTACGAAACTCACTCTTGACGCTGCCCTCCCTACCCTTTTTTTTATGTCTTCGCGGTAAGCATGGCGTCCCGAAGGACCGCTTTCTTTTCTCTATTCCCCTTTTAACAGGATCAAAACTACTTTTATGCTTCACTGGTGTAGCCTGCGGTTTCCTCATCTACTTCATTTAGCGCGGTTTCCGGGGGGTTAAATTTACACTCGACATTCCTTCCCCTGACTGCAAGTCGTTTGTAATCTCCCCATCCGCATCCCCAGCGACCTTACTTTCATGGTCCGCCAGTTCTTTTTCCCTCTCACACCCCCATAAATCCCGAAAACCACGACCTCCTTCTGATGTTTTTTGTGGTATTCGTCCTCTTCCCCTCTTCTAGAATCCTTTATTTTGCCGGGAGCCGTGAAAGGCATGGCATGGTCTCCACTCCTGTCTCCATGAACAGCTCCTTTCTCGGCATTTAGTAGCGCTGTTTTCTGCTCTTATTTACATGTTCTTTACTCTTCCAGATCTCGGTCAACACTTCGCCCCCACATTTGCTTCAAGAGCCCCTTTTCCCCACGATTTTCCCTCCCGACCCTATTGAAAGTCCTATCTATTATTACTTCACCCTATCTGCTTTTTGGCTAACCCAAGGGCGTTTCTGTTCAACCCCTGTCTAACCTTGACCCCATCCCTGCGCCTGTCATCCTTTCCCGCCTCGTTATTTGTTCATGATTCTATCGGCTTCCTCCGCTACTTCCCCCCCAGCTTTCCCCCTCAGTTGTTCATTGTTTCCGGACCCCTTTGGTAGGAAAATGCCCGTCTCTCCGCCCGCCACTATATGTATCCATTGCCTTACGAAGTTTCTAGCTCTCGCCTCCAACATTTCCTCGCCTTGCTCGTCGCTTCCCCCACGGACGCTCCTTCCTTCCCCTCTTTCTGTCGTGATTTTGCGTGACTCCTGATCGTTACTGCCTCGTTCTCCCCTTCCCGTCCAGTTCCCTAAATTATCTTTGCCTCCTTGTCATCCATTGTGTTCCTAAATCACTCATCTCGTCTGACATTCAGATTTCTTGCCCCTCCAGGGTTTTCCCCATGCGTGTTGGCGACCCAACGCCGACACTTCGACCTCCTCTCCTCTAATAAAGTTTTTTCTTCGGGTCACTTTTCATGCGAAATTTATCCGGCGGCCCAAAAGTTTTCTCCTCGAGTTGTTCTCACTTTTTAGCATGACCCCAGTGTAATTTTAACGTCCCTTCCCCTTGTCCACCCTGCCACCTCGACGGATCGTCAGTCAATTCTCTCAAAGAACCGCCTTGAAGCTGTCATTTTTTTGATTCGACCTGACGCGTTTATCTTACCTTTCGACCTTCCTTTCAAAAACGGATTGCTCTCCCTCCTTTTCCCCCTTGAAGCCAGCCCGATCTGATCCCGATCTCCTCTCGGGCCTTGTCGTTTCCATTACCCCCTAACCCACGAACGGGGTAAGCGTCCTCGCTCCGCCTTTGACCCAATACCTGCCCCCCAGAAAATTTCGGAATTCTCTACTCTTCTATTCCAGCCGGTGACATTCGTCTTCTTTTGCACCCCAACTCCCTTAACGCCAGGATATCTGCCACCTTGTTGGTGATTTGCCTGGTGTGCAGGACATCCACTCCGTTTAGGTCTTTACAATCCCGTTCTTTCACTGTTCTTGCTAAGCTTTCGACCAGTTCTAATTACCGATCCATGCAGAGAGCATAACCTTTTATTGGAATAGTCCCTTGTCCGTTCAGCAGTCTACTGCTTCCTCATGATCTCGTTTCTTCCATTCCCTTTAGCACTTCTTTCCGCTGTAT
>Ga0179593_1357512_pt1 | contig 13624 bp, 24 predicted proteins | sample CZODoug2_1_08_16_FD_185931 | JGI IMG/M metagenome (GOLD analysis project Ga0179593, IMG submission 185931) | Vadose zone soil fungal communities from Angelo Coast Range Reserve, California, USA - CZODoug2_1_08_16fungal (PacBio error correction) | ecosystem: Environmental > Terrestrial > Soil >... | reverse complement strand
TTTTTTTTTTTTCTTCGGTGGGTTGTCCCAAACCGTTCACCCCCCCTTTTCCCCTTGGTCTTCACTTGGGTTGCCCTAACCCCCCCCTCAGTACACCCAGAAAATTTCCTTCTCAATGCGGATGCGTTCTTTTTGTTTTTTCAGCCTTCCGGACTTTTTTTATTTTTCCCCAGTTCTTGACTTGGTTTACCATCCCTTTTAGATTACTTTTCATTTGCTTGGTGAAGTGGGAGGAATGCTGTTTCAATTGAACGGTTTTCCACCCCCGTTTCCTTTTTTTTGTTTTGGTCCGGTTTTTTTTTTGTTTTCAACCCCCGCTTACCCTTTCCCAGTCGTCGAACTTTGATTGGGCAACGATATTTTCGCCCCTCCTTTTACTCAAATACAACCGTACCAACCCCTTTTTGGCTTGTTTTTTTTTGCCGAGCACCAGTTTCTCCATTTTTTCCTTGGGTCTCTCCGTGTCCTTTGTTTGGAGTGTGTTGGGCGTGACTTGAGGCCCTTTTTCCAGCCATGCTTATTACAAGTTTCCACACTGGCCACGTTTGGAGCCGCTTACAAACGTTTCAACTAAACACCGTTCCCGGGTTCTTATTTCCAGGTTCTATGCAATTTTTCATGCGGCGTTTCGTTTTACTTGCCTTCCCGCACACAACTTTGGGCCTTTACAACGTCCCCTGTTATAAAACTACCTCCCTCCCTTATTCTTTTATCGGTTGCCGCGGTTTTTTCCCCTCGCCCCGCTTGTTTTTCTCTTGGTCGTTGACCCAACCCTTTTTGGGTTTTTCAATTGTCCAACCCTTTCTTCACCCTTCGGCCCTATTCGTGTGGGTCCTCCCAGCGTACACCCTCCACCCAATTGGTTGCGGGCTGGCGTTTAGGCCTCTCCCCCCTACCCCCCAAGTTTTCCCCCCCCCCCCTTTTCACCTGATAAAATACAACAAATAAAATAAGAGCTGCGTGTTTTTTCCCTACCCACTACCGCTTCCCGTTCTTCGCCCTCCCCCCCCCAACCACGGCACCCTTCTTGTGGAACCTGCACCCCCTGGTGAAATATGTCTTTGTACACTTCCTTCCTGTTAAATTGTTCGGGAAGACCTTGTTCCCCGGCACCATCTCAAATTCACCAACCTCAACCAGTTAATCCCTTCCTTACACTTTTTTTCCCCCTAATTCAGTTAATAACCCCAAGGGCCCCCCCCCACATTTTTTTGATTTTTGACCTGGTTTCAGCGTTCTCTTAACCGGGCTTCACCCTAGTGGGTCTTCCCCACCGCTTCCCCCCACATTTTGGTTCCAAAATGTCCTCCATTTACCTTCGGGAATTGTTTGCTGGACGATCTTCGAGACATCCGGCTTGTTATTTTTTTAGTTTTTTTTCCTAGTGTCCCTTTTGCCCCCCACTCTCGCTTTTTTCCCTTTCTTTGAGATCCTTTGGTCGGAAGTTTTTCTCTTGGAACTGCCTTGCTTCCTTGTGCCGTTTTCTGATAGTTTGATTTCGATAACCCCCTGTTTAACATTCGTTTTGGTGACGTCCCGCTTTCCCCCTAACCCTGACACATCTTCATTTGAAGGACTTCTCTCTTTTCTGCACTTTTTTTCAAACAAGAGTTCTTTTCACGTTTTTTTCGGACCCCCCCCCTCCCCTTTCTTCCTGTTTTCCCGGCCCAAGAAAAGGGATGTTTTTTTCCCCTCTTTTGCATGTTCCTTCCCGGCTGTTTCCCGGGAGTGGTCGCCCCTTGACGGGAATTCCCCTTGTTCCTGCATCGGTGCCTTACTCCCTCGAACGTGCGTTTTTCTTTCTCTGGGGCTTCGCTTCGCCCCACCCTTTCACTCGCGTTGAATGCCCCTTTCCAGCCGCGTTCAATACTTTTGACTCGGATTCACGAACTTTCCTTTGTTCTCTTCTTATGCGTGCCTGACCATCCACTTTTCCTTTTTTCCCTGGTCTCCCCCCCCCCCCCCCATGATTCAACCCTGTTCGTTACCCCTCTCCCAACGGCGGACCCGACCAGTTTCCCCCCTGCTTAGGCAAGGTGTCCTTTTTCCCCACCGAAGTTTTTTTTTGAACAATTTTTTTTGTTTTTGAGTTTTTTTCTTCATTCTTCCTTTTGGGGCGGCGACCCCAGGAACATTTGTTGATTTCTCCCTGTTTTCGTGGACGACCGCCCCGTGTTTTTTGACCGACAAATATTTTTTTGAGCGTTCCCCCCCCTTTTTCTTGGCAGTCTTTGCTATTGCCGTCCCTTTTCGTTGCCTGCTTCTTTTGACTTTCGTTGCTGTTCCTGGATTTCCTCATTGTGTTTCCCCCTTTGGCTCCAATCCCCTAAAAGCTTTTCCGGTCCTCCCCACCCCTACTGCGTCATTTTTCCTCCTTTACTTGAAGTCCCCGGCCTTTTCCGATTTTAGACCCCACTCGACAAACTCGCCTGGCCCCTGCCTATTACCCCCGCAAACCCCCCCCCCCCTGTCCGATTCCTTAAACCAGTTGCCAGAGGTACCACCCTGAAGTTATCCCCCCACACGGCCGGTTTCGAACCCAATTTCCGCCTCTTCCCACTGCACAAAAAGTTGCAAGCCCTTCCCCCCCTTTGGCCGTCTCCCGCCCCCACAGTAACAAAAACCAAGTGTTTTTTTTTTTCAGCATCTGCTGTTCTTTTTATCTCCCGCTAGCGTTCCTTGCGCCGTGGTTCGTACTGTTTTTGGTCTTTGCATTTCTCACCCCGTTTTTGCCCCCCCCCCCAACTGCTTCTTTCACGTCACCCCCAAATTGATCGGGAAACTGTCCCCAACATCCGGTCGGTTGTGCACAATCGGGATCCTCCTTCCTGTGTTGAAACCCCATGCCTTCACCAACCTGAACACAAGATTCCTACCACTTGAATCCTCCGCCCCCCCGGTAATTTTTTCCCCCGTGACTTGGTCCCCTCTCCCTCCCCTAGGCGTCCGCCTTTGCCCCCACACTGCGGATTTGCCCCCTTTTCACAGTTCCCCGCTGAAACCTCTATCCCAGGGACACCATTCACGTTTGTTCACGGTCGTGTCTTTATTCATTGCGACTTTTTATGTTCCTTCATCTCGAACCCGGCATTTCCCAGCTTTCGGCTCCCCCCCCGAAGAGGACCCCTCTCACATTTGACCTCCCCCCCATTTCTCGTTCCCCCGGTCCTTTCCAGCTGGCAGACCCAAGTCGGATGAGCTTTTTTTCCCCCCCCCATTGCGCTTGTCCCTGGTCGTCACAGTCCGCCACCTTTCCTCCGATTTTTGCTGTTGGTTTTGATAGGCGGCTCCCCTTGAGGGCACTGATCGGGCCCTCTCAACCACGCGCCCAGATTTTTTGACCTTTGCTCCCCCCTACCCTTTTTTGCGTGCCCGGTTCCTTGGGCCCATGTTGCGTTCGATTTCAATCCCCCCCCACAGTTTTGCAGTGTGAAGGTACCATTTTTCTCCCTAACGACGCAAGAAAACTCCCTTCCCCTTCCGATTCATTGTAATAGCGCCGTTTTTATATCCCCTTTTTGACACCCCACTTAGGAGGCAACTTTTGCTCCCAAAGCTTTTTCCCGTTGGTCTCACTTCCCAAACCCTTCCCGATTTTTCCAGCACTCCCCCCGAGAGTCCACTCCCCACTTTTTCACTGAAGTCCCTGTTGTTTCTAACTAACTTCTTTCTTTGCGTTTTAACCAACAGAGTTTGACTTTGGGTGCGTTACCCCCCCCTCCCTCTACCCATCCAGATCCCTTTTTCTTTTTTTCACGTTTTGTGTTGCGGTCTCTAACGGTATCTGGTTACTTTGTTGGTAAACCGCCCCCCGTTCTGATTTTGTTTGGCGTCCCCCAGACGTCTTCTCGCATTTTTTCTTTTTTTCGTTTGTGGCGGCCGGCCAGTCGGTTTTTACGGTAGTTTGACTCGTGCTGAGCGACAACTTTTTGACCCCGTTTCCTTTGGAATTTCTTTGTCTCCCCATTGCCTCCGCTGTCTTTCAAACAGAGTCCCTGGTTTTGATCTAGGCAGGGGCTTCCCTTTTTTCCAGGGGAAAAGGGATGTGGGCAGACGAGATGTTGTTTTTAGGTGAACCCCCGGTGTTCCTTTGAATTACCTTTCTCTAAACTTGGGTTGCCCTTATACGGAACCCTTTTGGCCCGCCCTTGATCACGGGGTAGTATTGTTTCTTCAGTGTTTGATTGGTCCAAATTTTGGTGTTGCAGTGTGTTGCGTTTCCTTTTTTCTTAGATTTTGTTTTGCCGCCCGTTAGCCGCCGACCGGGTCCCTTGCCCATCTTTTTTACCCCCTGCCTTTTTTTTTTTCCCTTTTCCCTCCCCCCTTTGGACTGTTGCACTGCTTTGACCTTGATTGGTATTTTCTTCCGTTTGGCCTGGTGTTTTCTTTCCGGTGCGGGGAATGAGCCCCGTTTTCTTTCTTGCGTCTTTTTTTTTTCTTTTTACGGTTTGGTCCATGTTTGGGTGTTTTTTTCTCGCAAGGGCTGGATTCCATGGCTCGGATTTCCGTTCCCTCCCGGTTTTTCCCTCCGATTCCTTACTTGGACCCAACCCTTACATGGTTTTCCGCTTTTGGATCAGTTCATCCTTTTTTTTTCTGTCTTTCCGATTTGTTGCAAATGTTTTGATTTATTTTTTGTCGAGGCGAATGCTTTGTCTCTGAGGGCGTTCGCTTCGGGACGGCTTGTTTTTTTCTTGTCTCCTTTTTTCTCTTCTAAAGCTTTTTCTTTGATGTAAATTTCAGCGATTGTCCTCCGATGTTTTGTACACGTTTAAGATACAGGACTTTTTAGTTTGAAGTCCCCGTTCTTTTGTCCAGCGTTTTTTCTTCCACATTTTCTTTCTTTCCCGTCCATTTCTGCCCCCCCCTTTTTATTTTTTCCAACGGTGCTTTTTATTCTCTTATGGCGGTTCTCTTAACCCGAACGTTTTTTGCGGGACCACTTTGTTTGTTACTTTTTTTGTTTAGGTTGCCCGTTGGCTTGCTCTGCTTTCCTGCAGCGGCCTTTGTGTCGGCGATTTTTGATGTTTCGACGCTGCTTGAATTGTTTCCCAATTGTCTTTATACTTTAGGGTTTTTTGTGTTTTTTTTTTTTTTTCGTTTGCACACCCCCCCTCTGAATTTTTTTTTCCCACCCTTGGATCTTTGTTTTACGTGCGTGTCTCCAAAAAGCTCGGGAATTCCCGTTTTCGGATTTTTTTTAACAGAAAGTGCGCCCATGTAGTTTCTTTTCCAACCTGGTCAGAGTGGATGTGGAGTCCACCCCCATCCTTTAGTTCCCCACGACTTGTCAATTCCCGTGTTCCAATCCTTTCCAGACCTTGGCTGTTTCCCCCCCTGGTCTTCATCGCAGAATTCCTCAACGGTTTTCGTCCCTTTTTTTGCTTGTTGTTTCTCCTTCTATCAGGTTTGTAAAGTCCTCCAAATTCTCTCCACAACTTGACCCCTTGTTGCCAGATCCCCCCCTGACCGTCAAGTCGCCAATTCCCCCTGCCGGGACTTGCAGTTGGATTCCCCCCTTGCTCCCTTGCCCCCACTTTTTTCGTGCGTTTTGGTTCATGGTTTTTCCTTTTCCGCAGTGGTGTGCCCCTCCTTTTATCCCGAAGTTTAGGTATTGGTCGCACTCTCTCCGCGACCCCCCCCCTTCACCTTCCGGAACTCAATGTTTGCGTCAACTTTGACGACGGCTGGCATTTCTTTCCCCAGGCTTGCGGTGGGGAATTTTTCAAATTGGTTCCTAACCCGTTTACTCGCACCCCCTCCAAATAATGCTCTCCCCTGAAGTTTTGGCCTGATTCCATGATGACTTAGGACCAGTTTTTTTTCTTCTTCCCGGCATTGTGTGCCTTCCCTTTTCCAGTTTCCGTTTGATAAAGGGCCTTGCTTCAGCGGTTGATTCTTCCCACATTGGTTCTTGCCCGGGTTTAAAAACGTTTGACTTGACCGTCTTGTTTTCGTCCCCCACGTCGCCAGGCTTTCTTTTTTTTTCTGTGCGTGAACAGCGTCTCACTTTCCCCCCGTCTTGAACATTGTTAGTTGTTATTTCCCTTCCTCAAAACGTTTTTTTGCCCGGTGCTTTTGACTTCTGGTTTTTGTCACCTTTTTTTCCCTTTCTTTTTGTCCCATCAAAACTCGAACGGTCCCCTTTGGCAAATGATGGTCATCTACAGAGAGACGACTTTGCCCGGCGTTTTGTCTCACAGAAGGTGTGCAATCTCCTCTCTGTTCCCCCCCTTGCCCTCTACTGGGGTTTTGCTTTTTGCTTATTTTTGAGACTAATGGGGCGGCCCCCCCCCCTCCCACTCCTCCGACTGTACCCTTTTTTATTTTTTGCCTCCCCTTCACTTTTCCATTGCCCTTCCTTTTCTCCCGGCTTCACGCCCCCCCTTTACGTGATGTCCCCTTTTTTGCGGCACTCGTCCAACCACCACTTTGCAAACTTGGTTTCTTTCCCCGGGAAATTTTTACCCTTCTCTTTCTGTTTCCCGTATTCCCCCGGGTTCCTAGTAAATGGTTGGACCTTCAAAATTTTTTGCTTTCTTTTTTTTGCGATTGTTTTTTCTGGTCATTTTTTTTTGGTTTTTTTGGGTGACCCCCACCTTTTTTGCACACAAAGCCTTGGCCTGTCCGATCTCCCCAGTTTGAGGCAATGTTCCTGGGCCGTCCGTCTAGTCCTCCTCCTTTTCACCGGCAGTTTTCTTTTCCCCTTCCCCACCACCCCCTGCGCCTTTTTCGGAACTTCTGTGGTCCTTTCCTCGGAATGTTTTTATTTTTTTGTGAGTGTAGACGGGTCCTTCACCTCACCTTTGCCAGGGCTCTTTTCCTAACTGTGTTTTTTGGAGGTTTTGTACGTTTTTTCCCCCCAAGTCCTTTGCCTTGGGTCATCCTGGTTGGTTCTTTTTTCCTCCTGGCCCTTGCCCAATTTTTTGTCACCCCCCCCATGGTTTTCCCCCCCCAACAAGCGGCGCCACCTTTTTCCCCCTTTTGAGGAGTATTCCCCCCCTGCCGTGCGAAGTTTTGTACCCCTCTTTTTCTTTGCGTTAGGTGGTTCACTTTTCATTGGCACACAGTGGTTCCTTGATGTTTCCCTTTCTTTCTGTTCCGCCGATGCTCTTTTGAACCCTCTTTCCTCTTTTCCCCCCCTCCCCGAATCCTCTCCAGGTACCTGTGTTGGGTCTTTTCAAATTTGGTCAGTATGCCCCACCCCCGTGTTCCTTGTACTGGTACATTACGTTGTCCTGAATTGTTTTCGTTTCCTTGGCTTTACCCTCCCCCCCAAGCTTTTCATTGGACAATTCGATACTAGGACTTGTCCCGATCTTTTTTTTCTTCCCCTGACGCAGGTGGGGTTGTTTTTCCGGTTTTCATTTGTCCCCTTCTTTTTGTTTGTAACTTCTTTTTGAACCAAGTTGGAAAGCTTGTCCGACGGCGTAACCCGTTAAAGCGGGGGTGACCCCCACTGCAGTTCAGTTTTGAGTCCTCCCTCAGAATGTACCCTACTCTCATGTTCCGCGACGACAGACCACATCCAATGCCGTCTGACACCAAAACGGAAAAGGCAGCCTAAAGTCTACAGTGTGAGTCAACAACAGTAAAACATAGGTCCAGGCACCCCTGCTGGGTTGGACTGTGTGCTTGTGCTTTTGTTTGCCAGCCCAAGGTTTTTGTACCAAGTTTTCGGTCTGTTCCCAATTCCACCCCCCAAAAAAAAAACCAACCCAAAAAAGAGGATTGACCCCCCTTAATTTTTTTCCATGGACTTGGATTGTTGTTCCGCGGGCTTGAACCATTCGGCCCCCGGCCTCCATGCTCTGCCCCAGACGCGTTTGTCGAATGTTTTTTTTTTACATGCTGTGTTCGTTTTTTCCCCACCCCAGATGTCCACTCCGTCCCGGAAGCTGTGGCCGCATTTTCCGTTTTGCCCCCCCCACGTCCGGCGGCTTGAGAGCTCTCTCTTCTTCTGTTTTTCAAGAAGACCTCCCCTTTGTTTGCTGTTTGGACCCGAGAGGTGGTTTTTCGTCCCGTCAGTACCTTTCTTGTGATGGGGCCACACCTCCCATTTTTTTTTGCTTTTTTTTTCCCCACTTTCCTTCTGGCTCGTAATCTTGGTTTTTTTTCCTTCCAACCCAGCATTTTAACTTCCCACCGCGAAATTGGCGTTCTGCGTTCTGGGTTGCCTCCCATTTCGCCCTTGGTTTTTTCTCTTTTTTCCGGCATCCCCCTTTCTCATTCCATCTTGATTGTGCCGACCCCATTACTCCCGCTGGGACGTTGGGGCAGGAATTGGTTCCTCCGGTTACAACACTTGACCCCTTTCCATTTTCGAGCTTCCGTCCCCAACGATTCCTTCCGTTTCTTGCTTTCCCTCTTGCTTGGTTGAGATCGTCGCCCCCCCCCCCCCTTTTTTTTTTTTTTCACCCCCAAACGTCCCCTACCACCTTCACAAACAATGTTGGGTTTCTGGATGCGCCCTTTTTCTCGTTCCCCCAGTTCTTTCAGGTTTTTTTTGCCATGTTTGTTCAACCCCTTTTGGGCGTTGTTTTTTTTGGTTGTTTTTCACCCTCTTTTGTCAATTCCCCGACACCCAACCCTGCTTCTTCCCCTTTACAGCCATTTGGTTTGGATCCCCGTTTGCCCTTTCCCCCCCAATTCCCAACCTCCCAACATTGTTTGCGGGACGGGTATTGCGGCTCATGCCCGCCGGCCCTCTTTTCCATCGAGGAACCATAAAAGTCTTTCAGTTGCGCCCAACAGTTTTGACCACTGCATTCCCCCACTCCCCTCCACCGCCGTTTTATTACCCCTTCTGTTTGACCTTCCCCCCCCTGTTTCCTTTGCGTTCAGGTTCAATTTGATCCCCGGTGTTTCCTCCTGTTCCTTTTGTTTTTCTTACCCACCTTTTTTGTCACTTTCGTCAATTTGGCAATTTTTGTTGCCCGGTCTTTTTTGTTTGGCCATTCTTTCCTTTTTTTTTTGAACACCTTTACCCCCCCCTTTACAAGTTGAAGGTTTTTTTCTGTTTGAGTGCCGCTATGACACCCCACCCCCCGGACCTTCCCCCACACTTCCGGACTTTTCCCCCCAGCCCCAAATGTTCTTTTTTTCCCCGGTTTGTGCTTTGTACCAGCCAATCTTCAGGTTGTCCATCTTCGCCCTACCCCAGTTTTATGGCCAGTTTGGTTTTGCACCTTCTTTTTCCCCCTGTGTTGCAGCGTCCCTTTTTACCATTTGTCCCGGTTTGTTTGCCGCCCGTGACGGGCCCTTTCTGACCAAACCCGTTCCCACCAAGGTTAACCCCACAGTTTAACTAAATCCGTTGTAATCCCCTTGGACCCTCACGGTTATACCCTCCACACTTTTCCCCACCCTTTGCATCCCCAGTTGTTTCTGCATTTTTGGGTTGATAAGGTTTCTTTTTCTTGACTCTTCCGGTCCCTGTTCAGCGTGCCCCCCCTCTTTCTCTGTATTTTTAATGGAGTGGACACTCTTCGTACCCTTTCCCTTCTTTTTTTTCCGTGGCATATCTCTCCCCGTCCTGTGTTTGCGCCCTTTTGGCCTGCAAGGTGAACTCTTCTGAAAAATATTCTGGTTATCTTCCCCCCTTTTTTTTTGTTTCGGAAGAGGTCTTCTTGCCCTCCTCCGCCGGGTCGGTTGCAGTTGACTTTAGGTCCTTTTTCCAGATAAAACCTTTTTTCAATGTTTTCACCCCCATCAGTCCCCCTTGTTTGTACGGTCCCCCTTTGTGACGCCAATGACACCCCTCTTTCTTTTCGGGAATTGTTCATTTTCGTTTTTTCCGAACTCCTCAACCTGCTTTTCTCCCTGGGTCTTTTTTCTCCCCCCCCTCTTTTTCCTTTTCCCCTTACACCCATTTGGATGCCGTCGACTCTGGCCCCACGTTCGGCATGGTGCCCAGTTCTTGACTGACCCTTTTTTTTTATAACCTTCTTGTTTCCTGGGCATAGGTTTATTGAAAGAATCAAGAAATTCGTCTATCAGGATTTTCCTTCTTTTTCAGTCCATTCCCCCATCTATTTTTTAATGCACATACTTGTGCCTCCCGCTTTCCCCATAAATGGACCAACCTTTGATTCCCCCCTTTTTGAATTCTGAAGGTGGTTTCCCACGGAGTTAGTCCTCCAACCCCCTTTCTGAGGTCTTAACACATGTTTTCAACCCCCCCTTTTCCTCTTTTCCCAATTCCACACCCTCCCTGTTTTTTCTCCCCCCCATTTCCTTTCGAAACTGTTCAAAAAGATGTATTCCCCCCTTCAGTTGTTATGGTTTGTTTGTCATCTTTTCTCTTGGACCATTGCCTTTTAGGAACGGTTCGCCCAGGTAACTTTTTCTTTTCTCTTTCTTTTTTTAGGGATTCGGACCGCTCGCTAGTTTAGCACCCTCCCCCCAATTCCCGCGACCCCCCTGACACCGGGGAATTTGTTATATGAAGTTCCTTGTCTTTAGTTCAGTGCATCTTCTTGGCATTTTTATTTCTTAACGTTGGGTCTATCTTTATCCAACCTGCCCGCTCACCCCTGTTTTGTTTTTCCATCCAATTGGATTGAATATTTCCCCTTCCATGAAGGCCCACGGCCTTCCTTGCTTCCTCCCCACACTCGACCAAATTTCTCATTGCCGACCGATGACCCCACCCTGAACCCCATGCCCCCCCCAACCCCCCTGCTTTTCTTTCGAACTGAATCGTACGGCCTCTCCCACGTCAGGATGAACTTGTATCTCCAACAGCAGACCGCGCCCCTTGGAATTGGCCCCTCCCCCCACCCCTTAACACCCAGTTTTTTTTCGAACGTGCGTTCTTGTTACGCCCTCTCAGAGTAATGCGCCCGTGGCGACCCCTTTTCTTTTCCAGTTTCGTCAACCGTTTTTTGTCCCCACCCTCGTTTCCTTATTAGCCCCCCCCCAATGTTTCCTCTTTTCTCCTCCACTTTCCTTTTCCCCCCTTTTTCCCCTACCCCTCCGCTTCTTCCCTGTTGTCTCCGCTTCACCTCACCTCCCCTTTAACCATCTCTACTCTCTTCCCCTTCCTCATCTCACCGCTTTTTCCTATTCTCATTCCTTTATATTCATTTACCCCGTAGCCGCCTTCCCTCTTTCGCCCTTCCTTCCTTCTCACGCGGTTCCCTCATCTCCTCTCCACTCTTTAGCTTTCACCTCTTGCATCCCCTATAGATCCCGCCCCCTATCCCCCCTCCCCTTTCTCCTCCTCTTCCCCGTGCACCCCCCGCCTTCTCTTAACGCCCCATTCACCTTCCCCTTACCCCGCTCCTCTCACTTCCCTCCCTCGCCTCTCTCGTTTCCCCCCCACCCTTCTCCTCAACCCATTACATTCTCCTTTTTTTCCTATCGCTTCCCTTCTCTACTCCCCCCCCCTCTCTCTTTCCCTTTTTCCCCCCCCCTATGTCCCCTTTCCCGCCCATGCCGCACTCGTTTTCACCCGTCCTCTTCCCCTCATCTTCTCCCCTCCCCCCACCTACGATGCCCCTTCCCCTCTCCGTGCTCCCCGCACTCCATTTCTCACGTCTCCTTTCCTTACCGACCTTGTGTCTGTTCATTTCGACTCCCTTGCCCTCCACCCCTTTCTCCTGCTCCCTCCTCTGCGATCTCTCCTTCCCTATCCTCTTCCGCCCCACCTTTTATTCACACTAACCGTCCTAAATCACCTCCGCCTCCCACTTACAACTCTCTCTTTCTTCTCAAACCACTTTTTTCTTCTGCCCCCTCAGGTGTGGGATGGTATGTCCGGCTCTTCGAACCAGTTGTCCAAAATTTTTTTTTTTGCTTTCGCTGATTCGTCCCTCCCTCTATTTTTTGCGGCTTCTCCCTTTTTTTTCTCCCCCTATTGCTTACCTTGCCTTCTCTTTGAAGGGGACCCCCCCCCCTCTCCTCCTGTTTTTCTTTCCTTCACCTGCCGATTCTCGCCTCTTTTAGCAGTATAGTTTGACGGTTTTTCAGGCATGTGGGTTTTTCTTCTTTAATAGGGGCCTTGTCCTCCTTCAGACCGTCCGAGATTTTTTATACGCAACAGCACAAGTTCAAGTTTGCGCTTCCGCTCCCATCGCCATTACGTCCAGCTGGCTGACTATGTCACAACGAGTTCGCCGCACCGCTTTCTCGAAGTGCGCCCCTGCACAAGTCGTCCCTGCGCTATGACCCCCAGTTTCTCCTGTCCCCTTCACCGTTTTTTTTTAAGGTGACCCCTCCAACACCTCGTTCCCCCCACCACTTTGCCGCCTTTCTTTTTTAGCGTTACCAAGATTGTTTTTTTTTTTTTTCTAGCGCTTTAAAACCTTCAGGAGAGTCCACCAAGTTCCTGTCCGAGCGGCCCCAAATTGGCGCTTTTGACAGATTTTTCTCGTCTCATTCCTGTTTTTCCGCCCCCCTTCCCAGATTTTTGGTTGGACTTGTTTTTTAGGTCAGGAGGTTTTTCCTCCCGTTCTCCCTCCATTTTTTTGCTTATAAGTTGCGCGGCAATGTTCGCTTATCCCTAAGTTTTTATCCCCGAGAGACGCTCATCCGATTCTTCCTCCTTACCCTTGCGCGACCCTCTCTTTCCTTACTTACCTCATAGGTTGACGACGGCCCTCCATTCTTTTTGAGGCCGCCTCATTATTTAGGTTTCGGACGTCCCTATTACCTTCCAGCGCATCAACCTCTCTTTGTTATTTTCTCAGGCTGTGGTCTCCAGCAGAATCATTTCAGTGGAGTAGCTGGTGGCTTTTTCCTTCCCCCTTCGCCCCAGTACGCCTTCCGGGCAGTCCGCGGCGTCCACATTGTTTTTTTCCCCCCCCCGAGGGATGCTATTGAACCCTCCCTGATTAAATAATACGACCTTCCTTTTTTTGGAACTGGGCGCCCCCCCTAACCTACTTCCTCATGTCACGCATATGAGACACTTTCCGACCATGATTGATCCTTGGAGTCTCCGGGAATTTGATCCACTTTGCGTTCTTTGGTTTTATACCTGGCGCCTTCGTTTGACCTTTTTATCTTTAGCCCATCTTTCCTGTGAGTCCAGAAACCTAGCTTATCTCTACCCCTATTTGGCTTTTGAGCCTCCTCCCACTTGCATTGCTCAACCCCACTAGATTCCGAACCGAAACCTTCCACTACGAAGGCGCCCCTACCCCTCCCATCCCCCCATTGTTCGCCCCGCCCCTATCTTTTTTTGGTATTCTTTGTCTCTCTTTTTATTCTTCGTGAGCGGCTGACCCTAGGGTAGTAGGGCGCACAGCCAATATCCCAACCCGGTACTCTGGGTTCTGACTTTTTTTTTGTAATTTCATTTATATTGTCTGGGGAGCTGTTTTAAGGATTTATGATTCTTCTTTTTCCTGTTTGCCTGTGTTGTATTATTATTTTTATTTTCTCCGGTTTAGTTTTGTCTGGGCGCAGGTTTGATTCTCCACAGGCCTGCCTCCGAGGAAAAGCATTAGGATTACCATTGTTAGACGTCGTTACCCCTCTTTTACCTCGTGATGATGCATATGTCCTCCCGTGTCCGTATTGCCGGTAGTGACGACACTTCATTATCTGCGTTTTTCCCAGTCACTTAGTCGTCATTCCTCTCCTATTTTGAAGACAACTAGTTCTCGAAATCATTTTC
>Ga0179593_1579156_pt1 | contig 13625 bp, 16 predicted proteins | sample CZODoug2_1_08_16_FD_185931 | JGI IMG/M metagenome (GOLD analysis project Ga0179593, IMG submission 185931) | Vadose zone soil fungal communities from Angelo Coast Range Reserve, California, USA - CZODoug2_1_08_16fungal (PacBio error correction) | ecosystem: Environmental > Terrestrial > Soil >... | reverse complement strand
TTGTGCCCCGATGTTTTCCCCCGTCTGCTTCGGGTTTCTTTTTTTTTTAAATCCCCAGCCTTTTTTTAGGAGTTTCGGTCCAGACTTTTCCCTGTACCATCCCCAGCACTCCAATTTTTTCTCTACCTTTATTCGCCCCAATTTTTTTATCCAGTTGGTTCGCCAAACCCAGTCCCTTTTCTGGGCAGCGAAGGCCTCAGGGTTTCCTCATTTTTCTTGTCTTTCTTTTTTTTGAATCTCCACGTCTTACGACTTTCCATAGTGTATGCTTCACGGTCTATTTTGCCCATTGACTAGGCCTCTCTCATATTTATAGATTTCCAAAACAGAATGCTTTTTTCCCCCTTCATACCCCCCCCTCTTGGTCTAGATTTCCAAAGCCCTGATTCTTTTTTTTTCTTCCCATTGATTCATATGAGTTCTAGTCTTCCTTTTTCCTTTTGAACTAGCCTTGGAACCCCCCCCCCCTGGAGTTTCTTCTCGAACCACTTCTTCGTAAAAACCTTTTCAACCCCCCTTCTTGTACAAGCGCTCCCCAAGTTCGCTCTTCTTCCCATGAGACCAATATGTTGTGCCTTCCGCTCCTGGATGATTCTGCATTTGTTCTCTTTTTTTAATTTTCGGTCGCCTTTTCTTTTTCGTCGTTTTCCTTGCGTTTTCCTCTCTGCGCATCTTTACGGTTCCCTTCCCTTCAGCTTTTTTTCCATCTCTTTTATTTCTTTCTTATAGACTTGTCGACTTCTATAAGAGTTCCTTTTTCCCGTTCTCGATCCCGTTTGAATTTGTTTTCGAAGCTCCCTTTTTTTAGGACTTTATTTAGATTTCATTACTCGAACGGGCGTCTACGTCTCAGTTCTTTTTGAGCAAGGATTTCCCCCTTATCCCTGATGCTCTTGATATACACCCTTCTTCCCGTTCAGTATACCTTAGACTACACCAATGTTGACTCTTTGCGCAATCAGCTTTGATCCGTCTTACCTTCTCTGAGGCGCTCTCTCAAACCTGATTATCCCAGTCTGTTCCGTAATAGTCCATTAGTCTTCATCTTTCTAGGTTCATGGGTTTTCTCTAGTTTCCCTTGGCACCTCCACGTAATTTTTTACTTTCTTCTAGGTTGTTCATCCTCAATTCTTTCTTTTTGCCTTCTCTTTCCAAGGGAACTATCGGAACTTTCTCTCTCCAATTTTTTTCCCGTCGTTGCTTCTTTATTGATTGTTTTTTCCTGTAGGCCCCCCCCCATCCCTCTTTCGCCGAGTGAGAACATTCGCCTGTAGGGAACCTCTTTTAGGATGAGCTTTTCTTCATTCTCACTTTATCTAGTTACCTGATACTCATCCCTAGTTTTTTTTTACATCTGTTCTCCCTTCTTTATTCAAGAAGATCGACAGTCGATCTTCCCCTTTTCCAAGGTTTCTTTAACAGTCTTCCTAGTCTCCAGTTGGATCTCCCTCTTGGGCTCTCATAAAATCACTGGCTTCTTCTTGAACCGCTTCTGTGTTTCTCCTCTCCTGGGATTTTTGAATAGGAATTGCATGCTTTCTTTTATTTTTCCAGACCTTTCTCTGATGTACTCTGGTTGCCTTTTAGTTTCTCTCAGATGCGGTTTAAAACTTTTCTAACCCTTCCAGAGAGCCCCCTCCCATGACCCTTGAATTTTTTCCAACATTCTCCTCCGTGAATTGCTTCTTCTTTTGGGGACACATATCCTTTTTCCTGGGTCCCTCCCCTAAATCCGATCCTCTTTAATTTTTTCCTGCTGACGTGCACTTTGTCTTATCGCTTAGCCCTTTCTCCCGTCGTAACGGCGTTTTCCCCTTTTAATAACCCACTGAGGGTCTTTTCCTTTTTTCACTCTGCTTTCCTTTCTCGATCAAGATTTTCTCCTTCTTGGTCTTTTGGCTGAGATTCCTTGCGGCCTCTTTTTTTTCTGCCATTTTGCAACCTATTTCCTTCCCCATGCGGGTGAGTTCCCGGGGTCCTACTCATTTTCTTTTTTGTCACCCCCCAAGATTTCGATTTTATTCCGTCGCGTTCAAGTATCTCGCGCACCCTTCCCTGCAACGGATGCTTTTTCCCTTTCTCCTCTTTAATTTTCCTTGGGATTTTTTCCTCCTTTCCAATACATCCTATTTTGTTTCCTTCCTTGTTACTGTGTTAAGCCCTCCTTTTCCTTAGTTTTTTATAGATTCCCCCCCCAATCCATGCGATTAGACCCCGAGACACGAATCCCCCACCCTGCGCCCCCGTTGTTGTGTTGGTCTCAGACAAGTATCTTTTTTGGTTTTCAATGCCTGCTTTTCCTCCCTTCATTTCCTTGCGTCTCCCCAAGACAGCTCACCCATTTCTGATCGTTCCTTTTTCATTTTTATCCCCAGGTCTCCCCCCCTCTCAATCGGTCCCACCCCCATGCATTCACCCTTTTTGATCTTCCGTCACGCTCTTCCCGACTAGGACAGTGTCCTTAACTACCCGCCTGATCTGTGTTCCCCTCCCCAGGGTTCTACCCTTTACTTTCGATGAGTATGAATCCAGGAACCCGAGTTCCACATTTAAATGAACCCACACCCCCTAATTCGCCTTGAGATCTGCCCGAGGTCCTTCTCTTCATCCTGCTGACTTGCAGGTCTTTGCCTGTAGTCCTCAGTTTTTGGTCCCCTTCAGACGTTTCTCTTGTGCTCCGGATCAAAGTTCCTAGTTTTCCCCTCAAGTCTTCTGCCGCGTTCTTGAGGTTGTTTCTTAAATCTGGTTTTCCCCGTTCAACCTCTCTCCCTTTTACCAGTGCTTCTCAAGCGTACGGTTCCCGTTTTGTGGGTACTTCTTTTTTTCTTTAATTTTTCATCTTTGCGTGTCACCCTCGGATTTGTTTTTTTCCTCCTACTTCTCTACGCTTTGCGACTCTTCACATTGTTTTTTTAAATGACACCCTCCCCCATCCTCCAGCTGGTTTTTCCCCCCTTTGAGTTCTTTTCTAACGCCCCAGTCTCCACACCTCCGAGACCTCTAGCAAATCCTGTCCAAACCCCTAGCGTTCCCTGCAAAAAGTCGCTGTTTCTCTTTTTTATCTAGTAATTCTCCAATTGCTTTTCTTCCTCCTTGACCTCTCGAAATCCCCGAGACCGTTTTGAGTTTTTCCTGCCTGACTCCTCTCTAATTTTCCTTTCTTCAATTCGGGATGGAGATCCTTTATCGTTCCCAGTGCGGCTGAAAGACTTTTTCTTCCGGATTCTCACCATTTCTAGAACCCTCTTTCCTTTGACGTTTCCGGAGCGACACTGTCGAGGATCCTTTCTCCCGACTTCTTTTTCTTTAAGTTCTGCCGCGAGAGGTTTTCCCCATGTCTCTCGTCACTTCTCTTTAGGTGTTCTTTCCCTTTCTCGGCTTTCGCCCTCAGTCTTTTTCTTCCAATGGAAACCCCTTTGACTGCGCCCCCTTTTTCTTGGACCTCCCGTGCTTGTGCGTGCTTTCCACTAACCTGGCCTTGTGACGATCTTTCTCAAACTACCATTAGCGTAGCATTTTAAGACCAAGTTCCCCTGGGAACTTTCTCCGCATCCCACTTTTTAATCCCAATTGAGCTATTTCTTACAGAGGTTGGAATCCTCTTCCTCACTCTATCCCCTTTAATTTCTTTCGGGACTCCAGTTCGAGTGTTGATCCGGTTCTGATCATCTTTCCCCCCTCTCCTCGTTTAGATACTTTCCCCTTTGATCTTTCCTCACGCGCGTTTGTCTGCTCCTTCTCCCTTTGAATTGTTCTTGGCAATCCTCGCCGCTTCCAACCTTTCCTCAATCTTTTTTCAGATTTTTCTCGTTCCCCAGACGCCCACCGTTTTTCCAGTCGTTTCGTCTTTGTTACTTTGAGAGCTGATGCTCCTGACCTTAATATGTGGTGATTTAGAGTTCCCTCCTGAGTTTTTCAAAGTTTTTTGAGTGCTCCCTCCCCTTATAAAAACCTCCTTTAATTCCATGCATTTTGCATTTCCCCACTTAACATCCTTTGGTTAGGGTTTTCCCTTATAATCCCCTTTTCCGGTTTGTTTGTTTGAGCTCTCTTTTCCCCAGATAAACATGCTATTTTTCCTTCTTTTAATTCCCATCTTTTTTTTTAAGTTTGTTGGGTTCCGGTTTTTCATTCTGACCGTCTAAGACGCGGAATCTTGTTCCTTTCCACTCTTCCTCCCTGCCCCTATTACCCCCACCCAGCCTGCTTGCCCTTTTTTTTTCCAAACGTTTCCTCTTTTTGCAAACCCTGTTGTTCTTTCGTGTGTTTTATTTTCTTCTCTTTTTTTTTTCTCGCTGCTGTGGATTTTTTTTTCTCTTAGATCCTTTTCTCTTTTCCCCCCTACTTAGTATCCCCCAAGCTTTCCTGTGAAAATGATAGCCTGTTCGGATCGACTGCACGTCAATAAGTTCGTCCCATCTCGACTCGCCCCCCGGGTTCTCTTTCTTTCGGATGTAAAATCCCTTCTTATCCTCCCTCCACCTTCCTTCTGAGCCGCGGATCCTTTTTTTCGAATGCTTTTTCTAATTGTGACTTTTTCTGCTTCTGCCTTTATTGTCCCCAGGTATCTTTTTTGCAACGTTTTTTCAAATTTTCTCCAATAAATTTCTTTTATTTTTTCTCGTCTTAGCTTTTTCTGCCTTTACGATCTCCAAGTGCTCTACTTGCCTAGTGACTTCACGCCATTCCCTTCTTTTGCCTCGTCACTTCAATCTGCTTTCTTCGACATTCCTGTGAGTTCACCCTTTCAATTTCCCCCCTGGATACAGATCCTTCCCCTACCCAATCTGCACCCCACAAAGCGTTTCCCTCTTCTAACGACTGCCCCCTTCTAACTTCTCGGTCAGTTTCAAACGTCGAGCTCCCCTCTTTTTTAGCTCCCCTTCGGACTCTTTTTTCCTTTGTTTTTTGCAAGTCGGCCCATCTTTAGCTGCTCTTTAATCTGTTTTTTCCCCTAACGCAGATGAGCATGGTTGGGTGTGTTGTGACTTGTCGAATCATGTTTATTTCGTTTTTGCTCCCTGAATGGGCGTACACGCCGGAACCGACGAGACGTTTTTCCGGTGTTGATTCTTTTGACGAATTTTTCCCCCCTGACTGAGTTTAAATCTTTTCTCATCTGTCCAGTGCGCAATTTCCCTCCCCCGCAAGCTTGTGGCCATGCCCATTTGCGTTTTTCCTTTCGGTTTTCTCCTTCCCGACCCCTTCATTTTGTGGGGTGACTATGGATGGTTCTATTACTTTAGGTCCCCTCTCTCTCGATAGAGTTCCCTCTTTGACTCTTACCCACGTTTTCTCTCCCCCGGGTGTTCATGCCCTTTTTTTTTGCGTAATATCGTTCGTTTTTCCCTTTCCCCAGGTTCCGCTTCCAGCGTCCTCCCCCTTTTTTTTTTTCCAAAACCTCCCTATTCCAGCTTCTCGTCCTCTATACATTCGTCTTTCAACTGACCTATACCCCGTCGTGAGGATTTTTTTTTAGCGTGTAGGTCCCTTTAGTGTTTTCCCGAGGTCCCTTTTTTTCCATTCCTTACTACTCTCCTTGCGTTTAGCCCGGCCTATATTTTTATCTATAAGCCTTTTTACATTGCGTACGTCGACTCCTAGTTTTTGAATTCCTTTTTTTAAACATCCATCTTGCCTTTCCCGTTCCAGCACTCTTTTGAGCCTTTAGAGGTTTTTTTTCTTATGTCGGCGCCTTCGGTGTGGATTTTTCGTCTTTGAATTTTCTCTTTCCCACCTGTGTTCGTACTTTTCTTTTCCCTCCCCCCTTTTTGCGAAGCACCTACCTGTTTTCTCTTAATCCCCTTCCCCTTTGGACGAGGTTTGCACCCCCCCCCCATGCCCGCATTGCGTATGTCCTCGATCTGAAATTTTTTCGGCCAGGCCCCTCGGGTCCCTAGTTCTATCCCCAGTTATCTTGAGAGTGACACCTTGGGGTGAGCGCGAAGGGGATTGCGACCGTTTCAAGGGGGAAGACGTAGATGTCCATCCCAACCCCCAACCCCTACCCCCCCCCCCCCCCCACCCCCCCCCCCCCCACACCTCCCCCAAACCCACAAGCTCACTCATTGTCTCGCTTTCCTCTAGACTGGTGTTTCCCCTGAAGTCGCATTTCGGTTTCTTTTTTTAGCTTTCACCACGAACCCCTCCTCTTATCATTCTTTCCTCCAAGTGTTTCGTGATTTTCCGTTTTTTCTTTCTTGAGATCATTTCCTTCGTGCACTTCTTTGCTGCCCAGGCCGGAAGAATTTTCAAAGAAGTTCCACCCTTTGCTTGTCTCTAGGGTTTTTTCTGCCCCTTTCTTTTCTTTCCCCTAAACCCCCCGTTTTCCCTCCGTGAGAGTTTCCCCCTTCCCCCCCTCTCAAAAATCGCACTCCAAGCTCATCTTCAAGAATTTGTTTGTGCACTTTTATGCCCCCCCCCCCCTTTTGATGGACTCGTTTGTGCCTAATATTGTTTTTTTTTTTTTACTTATTCTGATTCATATGCGAGGGTCTTGTCTCAGGGTTTCCCTCCATTCCCAACCCTGGGATCGGTGTTCTTCTCATGGCCCACTTCACGGGACATGGGGATTTTTGGTATGGTGGCTTAAAAGGAATTTGACCGCTTTCCCCCCTTGGCCTCCGCCGGCCCTCCGCAGTTAAAAGCCAACACGACTGACGCAATTCTTTTCCCCCTCTTTCCCCCCCTGCCTCTCTCTCTTTGGTCTCCGGAGTTTTCTGGTTTTCCTTTTTCGTTGACCCTTTCGAATTCCGCCTTATTTGCCCTTTTGCTCTCCTTTTTCCAGAGACTAGCTTCCCCTCAATTCCTTACTGTAAGCCCCCGAAAAAAACCTTCTAGGTGTATGACATTTGGTTGTTTCTTTTTTTTTCCTTTTTTTTTTTTTAGCCTCTCCTAATGGTCCCCTTTTCCCCAAAGCCGACTTTTAGGTAAGGCCCGTCCGGTATCTATCGTTCAATATCCCTTTTTCTTCTGAGTTTATCAGTCTCTCCTTTTCCTTGCATTTTTAATTTTCCCCATTGATTTTTTTTTGTCAGACTCACATGGTGAAACTGGACCATCGGGTCCTCTCCTTCCAAATTAGACAGATCTCTGGAGATTCGAGATTCCGCCTGGGTGAGGAATTCACCAGGAGACCCCTGTTCTGACCCCTTGATTCAGATCTCAAGAATCCCCCCCTATACCCTTCCTCCAACATTCCCGATTTAGGGATCCGATTTCCCCCCCCAAACCCTTCCCAGGTCGGTTCAATTTCAGAGCCAAAAGCTTTCGTTAGTCTACCTTGAATCCCCTGGAGGACTTAGTCCTTCAACTTTTTCCTCCTTTGCTTAAAGGCTGTGGGGTTTGTCTGTAGAGAGCGAGTAGCACTCCTGCTTATCTCTTTCTTTTCTGCCGACAGGGAACTCTCTTCCTTCACTATCCTATGCCGAAATCGGATTCCTCTCCCTAATTAGACCCCCCGAGCCTTCCTCCAACCCCTTATTTTCCACATCCGCCCCTAATTTCTTTTCCACGTTAGTACGCCCCCTCCCCGTCCTTTTGAGCGAGTATTCGTTTAATCCCCCTTCCCCCCATTCCCCCCCCCTTGAATGGTTGTAGGTCGAAGCCCCCTTCGGTTCCCCAATCATTTTCCTCCCGTTTTACTTCCCTTTTATCCTCCCCCACTCTCTCCCTTTGAGCGATTTACTTTTTTTTCTTTGCTATCTCCTTTGTGTGTTTTTGTGTGTGTCTTTCCCCTCTCTCTAGTTTTAGTCGGTATAGTGTGCGCGAAACAGAGCCCCCTCCCGCAAATTATTCTCATTTCCTTACCCTTTTGGAACTGTGTCTTTGCATAACCTGTAGGAAGCGCTCCCTTTACCCGCATCCAACCGCAGTGAATTCCGAGGCACTTCTCGGCTTCATCCTCGAGCGCTCTCTGCACCGTCGGGTGACCTGGCTGGGCCTCACCCCTCCCCGTTTTAAACTTGCGTCTCATCGGCTTTCTGCCTGTATTCTCGCTTTATTTTTTTGTTTAGTCTATTTCTGTAAAGTCGATCATGCATTAACAGTATGCTAAACCTTTTCTTCGTTTCTTTTAGATACTTTAGCATTTTTTTCGTGTGTTTCTCGGATCTTGAGCACCCCCATTCTAAGTGAGGTTTTTCTTTCATTCTGACTATTTTTTCTTATCTTTCCCACCCTTTTTTTTTTTTTTTTGTTTTCGGAATAAAGTTTTTTTTCTTTTTTCGTGTCTAACTTTCCCCCCCCCCCGATTTCTCTTCGAAGCTCGCCCTTAATCTGCCGCTTGCAATATCCGGGGTCTGCGATTGGCCCTTCAATTGAAACCCTTTTTCTAGCCGGCTGAGGTGTCGCTCCTGAACGGGACATCACCCCGGGTAAATTCGCTCTCGACCTCCCTTTTTTGAAGTTTCAACCCTTAAAGCTCTCCCACGTCTTCAGGTTTAGTTACACCCCTAATTCTTTTTTTTTTCCCCTCCTTGATTGTTTTCGAGTATTTTTTTTCCCCTTACCCCATGTTTCAAGCTTCTTGGAGAGATGGAGTTCACCTAATTAAAATTTTCTTTTTTCCAGTAAGCTTCTTTTATTGGGAAAGAGTCCTTTTCTCTCCCCCGATGTCCCCTCTACTTGGAAGATTAGATGTTCTTTTACACCCCTATTTCCTAATCCTCTTATTGCAAGCGCAACCTCCTTATCTTCCCCTTAGAAGCAAACCTGTTTTGCCCTCCTCCTTTAATGGATGGACGAGCGGGCTTACTTTGAAGATGTTCTCACTTGTTTTATAGCTGGCATGATGCCTGGTTTTTTATCTCTTTCACCGAGTCTAGAGATCCAATCGAAGCCTTCTCTTGAGTTCTTTTTCTTTTCCAACGTCCCGTCCGCTTTTTGTTTTGAATGTCCCACCAGCCGCCGTTTTCTTCGACTTTCCCGTCGTTCACTCGTTCCACATATCAGCTGGATCCCGTTTCTCCTTCACCGACTTTCCGCGCTTTTGATTCCCTCCTGTTTAGGTTTTTTCCAGGATCGAGCCTATGCTTGCGCGCTAATCAGGCGTCTCTGCGCGCGAACACGATGTATTCCTTTGGATTTCACGGCGTCTTTTAATTCGGTATAGAAGTCTCTGCGTAAGACTTTCCTTTCCTTCTCCCAACCCCTTCCCCTGTTCTCTCCTTGTTCCAAAGTCCCGGCCCTTTCTTCGCTGGAATCTGCTGCGAACAGGTGAGTATAATGCTTAGCTCTCATGCGTCAGACCTCAGGTGATCCCGATTCAAATTACAGAAAGAAGTTATAAGCCCTTCTTGGTGCGCCCCGTCGTTCCCGGGAGACTATCCCTAACCTCTATCGATTCCTGGTCACGGCAACTTCCCCAAACCCACATCTTCATTCTTACATGGTTCTCCTTAGCCTCTCCCCGTGGCCCTCTTTCCCGATCTCCTAACACGTGGTCGCGCCTGCATTTGGTGTAGGATAATTCTCCCCCCCGACCTGGATGGAATGATCTTAAGAGTCCTTCGTTTCCTCCTAACCTCTGATCCCCTTCTTGTATCGCCGCATGCCTTTTCCCCACCCCACGCATAAACCTAAGTTCTTAGGAGTGGCCCGACTCGGACCCCTTTAGTCTCCCGGTTCTCACCTTTTGACATTCCTTTTACTCATTTATTCCATGCGGCGATTTACTCCCTTAAATCGCCTCTGTTTCTCATGGTGACACACCTGCTTTTTTTCTGTCTTCCCCCGACCACTGAGAGTTGAATCTTTTTTGAGACATTTCGTATCTTTATTGGATGTTTGTCTTGAAGGTCTCATTCTTCGATTCTGCCTCCTCTCCCCCCCACTTTTCCATGACCATCTTTGGCTGCACGCGGGAAGGTTATGTGGGTAGCTTTCCCTGTGCGTTTGCCCTGTAGTTCACAAGGTTTTGGTCCGCCCAATTTCTAACAAGTTTCGTAATCCCCCCCACCCCCCGATTTCTCCCTCGGTCCTCCGAAGATAGGATCGATGAAATTTACTAATACTGAAACGAATTTCTTTCGACCTCTCTCTGACGTTGGCGGCGTCGCGTTCCTTTTTCCCATTTCAAACACTTTGTCCATTGCCAAAACTGATTCCCACCTCCTCTTTAGAGTACTAATGTTTCCTTTTTTAGCCTATGACCTTCCCACCTTTTCTACGTCTTAGAACCCCCCTTTCCCGTCTCCGAGTTTTTCCCCAAATACAGAACCCTTTCCCAGGCGGGGGTGTTTTTTTGTTCCCCTTGCTTTTCCGCGGAGCTATTCTTTTCAGAGGGCCCCTAGATAATTTCTCACTCTTGGTGTTTTTTTTATGAGTGGCTGAAGTTGAGGACACACTTTTTCGTGTGTTATTTGTGAAGGTTCCCCTATAGCCCCCCCCCCTTTTCTTCTGGGTTGTCGGACACCTTCACCTTTGAACACCCTCCAGACCCCTTTCATCGGTTGCAGAAACGATTCGCTAATTATATTCTTACAACCCACCCCCCCCCCCCCCCCCCCCCCCACCCCCCCCCCCCCCCCCCCCCCCCCCCCCCCCCCCCCACCCCCCCCCCCCCCCCCCCCCCAGTACTCTTTCCCCCCCCAAAGATATGGTAGAGGCATGATTATGATTCCTTTCTAATTCTTTTCTCATTATGAATACACTTTTGCAGTCTGTTTCCTTCGAAGATGCGGTCCTCCCCCCCCAACTTTCCTCCCATTTCAAATGTTCCTTTTCTTTTTCCGCCTGTGGTCCCTATTTTTAGGATGATCGCTTTTCACCTGATCGAATACTTCACCTCATACGTCTTGCTTTTAAGATCCCTTCTCTCTGGTGTAGGGTTTGCCCCTTTTCCCCTCCCCTTCTCCCCCTTCGGAGGCGTCCCCCACCTTCGCGAAATCATCCCCCAAACTTTTGCTGCTCCCTTCGGCTTCGTGCGGCGTTTATCCAGTCCTCCTTTCGTCCCCGTGATATCATCGTAAGTCCTCATCCTCACTCTTTATGTTCATACGAAAGATCTTTTCCCCGCCTTCCTTATGGAGTGAATCCCATCGGTCCTCCCCCAGTCCATTCTCTTTTTCTTTAGGGTGGGAATCCTCACAGGACGGTGGCTTTCTCACCCGCACACAGTTTTTTTATTTTGCTTGTCATCCAGAAATCCCCCTTTTCACTCCCTTTCATCCAATTCCAACCTCCCCCATTTTCCCTTTTGCATTTCTCCTTTCGACATTCCAGCATCGCTCATCTTTCAAGTGCCCGCGTATGCCCTGTTCTGTAGTCCTTTTTCCTTTCAGTTCCTCTTTACCCTTTTTGTAGACTCTTGAGGTATCCTGTTTTTCACGGTTTAATAACGTCTAAAACCCCTCCCTTCTCCTTTAAGATCATTCTTGATGTAGCCCTTACCCCCGCTGGTGCCCTTTTCTCAGGTTTTTTTACATGCCAACTCACTGATCCCTTTATTTCCCCAAGCCGGTCGAACTTCTATTTTTTTTGTGTTGCCCCCAATTCCACTTTGTCTTCCTGTCTCTGATACTCCTCGTCTTTTTCTCTCTCTATTTTTGTTGAGTTCTTTGCGGAAATCTTCTTGGTTGCAACGCACCTTTTTTCCATCGTCCGCTATCTCTCCCTGAAAGTCCTGTAAAACTTCTTTCAGCCCTCACTCTTCCTTTTGTTTCTTCTGCCATACATTGAAAAGGCTCTCTAGACAAAACCTTAGGCCTCGCCTTCCCTCGTATAGAATATACCGCCCCCCCTTCACACACTTTAAACTAGCTGTTTCTTTACGCCTCACCCTGTCCTCTTCTTCTCCGAGCCACCCCAGCTGCGTCAGATCTTGATCGGTATCCCCTCCCGCGATCTCAAAGTACCCGGTGGACTCCCTTTTCTTAGACTGTCTGAGTTAGGCCTCTGAGGCCCTCTTTTCCTATGTTCCGGCGTTGACTTACACGGAGTGCACTTATCCAGTGTCTATACCATTCATGCTGGCCCATCTTTATATTGGTTCATGGCTTTTGATTCTTTTCTCGAAGATCCTCGCGCTGATCCATCGTTCCGGTAGACCTGCCCCCTTTTTCCTCTCCTTTCCTTGATTCATCCCGATTCCGTTCGCCACGAGTTTTTCGGCGCAGTCGGTATGTCTATCCCATTGCCCGCAGATGGGTGTTTACTTGCTTTTCCCCCTTAACGTTCTCTGTCGCTTGTGCCTCCTCTCCTTTTTTGACAACGAGTCCGTTTTCCCTTACCATATTCCCTTTAGTAGTGACTCGATGAGCTTCCGGTTTTTTTTCGGAGAATAAGCTAACCAAGTGAGCCTTTGCCGCGATTGTGGTCCTCCCCTTTCTCTTACCTCTCTAGGACCTCCCTCGTGATTGCGTCATTTCTTTTTAAACACCTTTTTTTGGGTCCTTTTGGTCCGCCCCCCTTAACTCAGGCCGATTTTTCTTTCTCTCCCTATATTTCGACGTTGATCAGCGCGTGCTCCCTTTTTGTTCTCGTGCTTTAATCTAGACCCATATCTTTGGATGCCGAAGACCCTTTTTCATCTTCCCAAGCAATAAGAGTTTTGGACCCCTCGTCCTGCACCTCTTTCCCGATTTCTCCTTTAATGATTATCTCCCAGGCATGTCTTTTTTCCAGTTTTAACCAAAGTATGCGATCCTTCCCAGCTTTCTCCCTTGAGGCGGGTTCCCTGCGTGAACCCCCCCTCTGGGGCGTCTTGAGATTCTCGGACCTCCTAGCAGCTACGACCGATCTCCCTTTCTATCCTCCCCCTAGACCAACGTTTGCCATTTCCTGACCCTCCTCGTCTCCTGGCCGTTTTCTGGCGGCCCCCCCAGTCCACGATTTGCTTCTTTTCATCTCTCCTTACTTATTCTATTGGCAATATGTTTTCCGGTTTGTCGGGCCCCCTAGTGTCGCCGTACCCTCTTCTTTACTCTTCCCTTCCGTGGAGGATTTTTACCGGGGACTTTTCAGCTTACACAACTATTCAGTGCACTTCTAGCCCACGTTTTTTCCATTTTCCAATCCGTTCTCACGAAGGCTTTCCGGCTTTTTTTTGGCCACAATCTCCCTTTTTCTACGATTGTTGTTTTTGTTCTTTCATCTGCCTTAACTTCCCCCCGGAGTGGGCTGCTCTTGGATTCCATTCAAAGACTCCTTGGGGTTCATTCCCAGGAATTGACTCTTCGCTTTTGAGTTTTTTCTCTCAGCACGCTGCATCCTCCGTGGAAACAGTCGTCCTCTCATGATTCACCCCATATTCCCGAATCACTTCCGTTCAGCCCTTCAATCTCCACTTTTCTTGGTTTCCGGCCCCTCCCCCTGTTCTGCTTTTTTTTTTGCTTTTAGTGAAGGGCCTTTTTTCTCCGTTTTGAGCTTTTTTTCTTTTTGTTTCTCATTTATTCCTTGACGAGCCTTTCCTTTTTCCCAAGTTCCCGCTTAAGGCCTTACTTTGACTTTTTTTTCCCTTTGTGCTCCATAGATTTTTTCTTTGGTGGTGGTATAGACGTACCCCCTTCGGGGAAGAGACCCAATCTTCATCCTGGGTGGGATGAAGATTGCACTCCCGGTTCCAGCGGTCTTCCCCAGAGTTTCCTTTCGCCTTTTCATTCGGCAGTTTTTTCAGCAGTCGAGCG
>Ga0179593_1436911_pt1 | contig 13625 bp, 23 predicted proteins | sample CZODoug2_1_08_16_FD_185931 | JGI IMG/M metagenome (GOLD analysis project Ga0179593, IMG submission 185931) | Vadose zone soil fungal communities from Angelo Coast Range Reserve, California, USA - CZODoug2_1_08_16fungal (PacBio error correction) | ecosystem: Environmental > Terrestrial > Soil >... | reverse complement strand
CTGATTAACGTCGACCCCTATGGCTATCTCACTGCTCTCCCCCACTTCCTCTCCTTCTTTCCCTGCCTGTCTGTTTCCCCTCTTCCTTGCGCAGCGTTTTTTCTTTTCAACGGCTCATGAAGGCTCCTGCGCCCACCCATATGCTTGTGACGAGCGAAGTTTTTGCAAAGCGTGTTTTTTCCCCCCTTCCCTCCCTTTTTTCACGGCGGTGCACCTTTGTTCATTTTCTTAACGGCGTCCCTTCATGTGTCCATCTTCCACCACCCCCCCCGCTCTCTACACCCCTCTGCGTAAGTCTTCCTAGCCAGACGATCGTTCACTTTTTCCCCCTCTTCTGGGTATGGTTTTTTGTAGTCCACTGGTTTTCGCTCCCCCCCCCCCCCTGTTTTCGAGGGTCTGATTTTTTAAACGGAGATGACCTTCCCATGGAGTTTCTTCCTGGGGACTTCCTGCCTTTTCCCTTTTCTTCCTCCCCCGTCCTCCCTGTTGACTCCCCTTGGCAGAATGCTTTCGCTTCCGCGGCGTTTGGCTCCGTTTATTTTGGGTTTGGCATTTTTTGGTCTCTGTCAGCGTGTTTCCTTTCTCTCCCCGGCCCTCGAACTCCTTGCCTTTTTTTTCTTTTTCCTTTTTTCTTCACGAAGTTTTGCCCCTGATGCCCCCTCAAACGTTTTAAGGCCCCCCCAGCCTCCTCAACACCTTCTGGGCTAACGAAGGCCCAGTTTTGTGCTGGTTCCCCCCCCCCCCCTTGCCAGTGAGGCCATCCCCCACCCCCCCTTTTTACTGGCCCCAACTCTTTACACAGCCTCCCCCTAAGGACCGTGACCCGGTTAGCTTTCCACTTTTTCTTTTTGATGTCCCAATCCTTTTCTCCTCCCTTTTTCCCGTGTCTGCCCATGGAACAGCTTTACTGCCCCGTCCGAGACTTTTCGCCCCCCCCCTTTAAAACCTAACACACTTTCCCCCTCCTTCTTGTTGTTCCTACTTCAGGTCTTTCTGTCGGATTCCCTTTTTATCCCTTTTGGTTTATTGGAGCAATCTCTGTTGCGTGAACATGTAATCTTTTAGGACTTCGCCAAGTTTTACAGACTTGCCCCCCCTCTTTTCCCCCCCCCCTTACTTTGGACAACTCTCCCTCTCGAGGCTTTCTGAAGCTGGACTTTAGAGCGTTTATCTCGGAGGCCGTTCTGCATGTTTTCCCCACGTATGTTCTCTTATACCTTCTTTTTTTTTCCCTCTCCTTTCCTTTTTTCGCGACTTTTTTTTGGATGGTTCTTTTTTCCAATTATGGCGGGCCATCTGTCCCGCCGCATGCCAACCAGCGACACCCTTCCTGAATTGATGGAGACATTCCCGTTACCCCCCCCCCCCCTTTTTTTTCTCCCCCCCTCAACTTCCTTGGGCAACCGTTGCTTTTCTCGACGTGCTTCCCGTTCATCAGAAACACTTCCCCGACGTTTTTTCCCCCCCCCCACTTGCCCGGGTCACGTCCTCCCCCCCTCCATTTTACGACATAGTGCCATGTGAAGTCGCAGGGGTACGTATGGCCCTCCTCATGTCCCCCCCCTTTCCATGATTTACTGCTTGGACCCTCCCCCCCCCCCCCCCCTTCCCCTTCTCCTTCACGTCCTCCCCCCCCACTCCAGCACCCAGTTTTCTTTTGCTGATCTTTTTTTTTCCGCTTTTGCGGATGAACTTTTCACATCATCAACAAGGGACCGCAACCCCTGCCTTAATCTTTCAGCCTTTTCCCTCCTCCGCCGGTTCTTTTTTTCGTCCCCCTTGCCAATCAGTCACTGTTTTCCTTTTTTTCCTCTGCCTGATCATTTCCCCTCGGCCTGGGTGTTTCCTCCGATATGAACTCAGAACTTTCTTTATTTTTTCCCTGCCCCTTTCCTCCCGTTTTCAATCCTCCCACTTCCTCCTTGCTTTTTCCTTTTCCGCGCGGCTGAATTCTCGAACTAATTCTTTGGCTCCCTTTATCAAGTGGACAACCTCACGTTTGTGCCCTCCTCCCCTTTTTGACTACGGACCGTTTTCCCAAGCCTCTTCCCCCCCCTCGCCCCCCCCCCTCTTTCTCGGTTTGTAATCATCAGCGGCCCGAATCGTTTGGTCGGGACTTGGTCGCCCCCACCCGCATCCCCGAGCCTATACCACCCGAACCTTTTCCCCTTTTCTCCCCAGGTGGTAGTTTTTTTTTTTGGCGTTACCTCCTAAGGGTTCTTCCCCCTGTCTTCGACTTTCTTCGTAAAATCGCGGTACCTTTGTGAAAGTCTTCCCCTCCTCCCCCCCCCCCTCCCGCCCGTATTTTCTTTTTGGTGCCCTTCCCTAAGCGAACACGGCCGTGACGTCTGCTTCGGCGCGCGTCTTTTCGTTGGCTTCTCGTTCTTCCTCCCTCTTTACACTTTTTCCACAGATCCAACATCCCTCCAGATTCTGTCCCCCGTTGAAATCTAAAGTGGCGTTCCGGGTCTTTGTGATTTTCCTTTCACCCTTTTTTGACAAACCTTTGCAAGTCTTCCTTTCTTTTTCCATTCTTTTTTTTTTTCACCATACCCCCTCATTTCCTTTTTTTTCAAATGGGTCCCCTCCCTGCCAACTTTCCACAAACCCCCCCGCATGATACTTAAACGCGCTTCGCAAGCGCCCACTTTTGACCCCGTCCTTTTTTACTTAGTTTCATCTTCCCCTTCCCCCCGCCCTGTGTGCCCCCACCCCCCCCCCCCCTTTGCCCTCGGGGACCCCCCGACCATGGGGCATCCGGCCGCGTCTCTGGCCTGGGGTTCAAGGGGTTTTTTGCTTAAAACCCCCCCAGTTCCGTCACTTCCCCTTTTTTTTCTTTTTTTCGTGCTTTCGGCAAGTTGCCCCTTATGTCTGTCCCCTGGAACAATGTCCTTGCGCGCCCAGCATTCGTGGAAACCTTCCCCACAGTAATTTGCGGCGCTTTTTCCCCTCTCTTCTGGCATTCCCAGCTCCGGCGTTCCCTTTTTGCCGCCGTCCGTGAGTGCGCAATCATCACAAGTTTTTGTCTTTCGGCATCTTGGTCGTGTTTTGTCTCTTTTGTTTCCAACTTCATTTTTCTCCTTTTCCCTCCTTTTCTTCAACCCACCCCCTGATTGCCTTTTTTTCCCCGATTCCCCACCGTTTAGCCGAACCCTCGGTTCCCCATCACGCTCGCTTTCGATGCGCGTTCTTCCCCTCCCCTTTCCCCCTTTTTTGTCCCCTAGCAGGGGCCGGCGTATTATAGACTTTGGTTATCCTTCCCAATTGGCGGTTACAAGCGTCCCTTCCCCCCCCCCCCTTGCTCCGGTTGCAACCGAAAAAAGGTGGGAAGCTGCTTCAATTTAGTTTTAAGCGGTGCGGCGCGTCAGTTCTTTTCCTCCAATGCTTAATCTCTCTTTCTTCCCTTTCCCCCCCCCCTTTTTCCCCCTTTTGTTGTTGTGGGATGGATTGCAGAGGGGCTTTTTCAGCTAACTTGACGCTTCACCTCTTTTGACATATCTGTTGGATCCCCCCCCTTTTTCTCCTTTTTGTGACCCGTGCTGTGTCGCCCCACATGGATTTACTGTTTTCACCCCTAAGCGACCCAACCGCTCCCCACCTTAAAAATGGAGAGTTTTTGGATAGTAGATTCAGACGAATTAGTTACGATTTTTCACAATTTTAGGTTCCGAAAAGCTCTCTTTATCCACCTTTGTCTGACAATTACGTTTTCAATTTTTTCCTGAGGAACGTGTGTGTCAGGGCAACTCGGCCGCCCTTTCTTTTTTTCGCCACCTAGGCGCGTTTTCCCTGCTGACCCCCAAAACCCCCCCCGCAAATGAGACGTCAAAGTTTGTTCTGCTTTTTCATTGATTTTCTCTCCAGATTTCGTCTTCCCTGACCCTTTGAGGATCGCTGACTCATTGCACTTCCTTTTTCCCGCCTCCTTTTCTCCCCTCCCCCACTGCTTTTCCCCCGATGTTCTTTCGGCATGGCCGTGGACATTTTCTGGACACACACTTTTCCTTTCTTTTTTCCTTACCTCTTTTGACCCCCCTTCCCCCCTTCGTTGTTTTTTTTTCATGGTTTTTTTTTTCTTCCAAAATCACCCTTCTGTGGTTTAAAGCGGACATTGCCCACTCTCGCTGTAGTACCCCTCTCCTATACTTTTTCGCAGTTTGCTTTTCCTTTTGTCTGCGTCCCCTTCAGTGGGTGTTTGAATGTTTGCGTGTCCGTACGGCGGTTCAGTTTTCCCTTTGTTGTACATTTCGGGCCCAGCTTGATGTTTTCTTCTTTGCCCTTCCCCCCCCCCCCTTTTCTGGCCATCGTCTTTTCGCGTTTTCCTCCTTTTCCCCCCCCTTTTTTTTTTTGGTCTTTTTTTTTCGGCGGTTGCTTTTTTTCAAGGTGTACCGGCCGTGTAGAAGTTGCGGTATTTTTTCCATCCCTGAGGCTCTTTTTTTTTTTGATTTGGTTTTTCCTGTCCCCCTTTTTTCACCCCTCGTGCGTCTCAAAGATACCCAAACCTAGTTTACTCTTCTCCTGGCAGACCTTCCCTTTCCCCCATCCGGATTTCCTCTTCGGCTATTTTTTTTGCGGCCCACTTTTCCGGTAGTCCAGCGGCGTTTGGATTTTTATCTGAACAATTTTCCATGGTTTTACTGGGCTCCTCCCTCTCTCTTACCTTTTATGGACCCTCGGCCCTCCACGTTCCACCCCTGAAATCGCTTTGCGAGCCCTTCCCCGTTCCTGTATAGGTGGTGCTCTTTTTTTCTTCTTTTTGCGGCTTTTCCCCCTCCCAATTTCACACCCCTCCTCTATTTTGGTCCCCCTGATTGTTCGAGGAAGTTTTGTTTCGATTAGCTTCGTTTTCCCCCTCCCCTTCACTTTGTTATTCTCCCCCACGTGATTCTCCATGGCCTAGAATTTTTCTCCCCTCCTTACCCCCCCTTCCCCCCCACCCTTTTTTTTTTGCGGTCATTCCAATCGAAGCCCGTCAGGGGATGCGCTTTTTTTTGATGCGGACGTTAAAAGCCTTCTTCGGTTTCGTTCCTAGAATCCCACCCCCCCCTTGACCTCCCCCCTTTCGGGTTCTTTCTCCTTCCCTCGTGTTTGAAGTATGCTGCGATTTTGGAGTTTCGCCAAAACCCAAAACCTCCCGGCGGACATATTTTGACGTATTCCTCTTTTTCCCTCTTTCGGTACCGTTCGATTTGAATTTTGCCGTTTCTCCTGACGATTCTCGGTATCGCCGAAGCCCATCCCCCTGTTCCTTTTTGTATTTCCTTTTTCCTGTCTTTGGTTCCCATTGTCATACAAGTTTCTTTTTTTTCTGTCACACGTCTCTTCTCTTGTCCCTTTCCCTTGCGCTCTTCCTGGAACTCCAAGTCGTACTTGATTTGTGCTTGTAAAGTCTCCGCGCCAAACTTTGTTGTACAGACCTACCCTCCCCCGTCTTTTTTCTTTATTTGAAACCTGTGCCAATTACCTTCGACACGAAACGTCGCACCCCCTGTTATAAGGGTTTTTCACCAAGATGGCGCTTGCCCTACCCGGGGCAGGGGGGCTCCTCCCCCCAAATTTTTTCCGTTTTTTTTTTGTCCCTTTTTTTCCCAATTTTCAGTAGGGCTTCCATTTTACTCTTTTTCCGACTCCTTCCCTCACAACTTCTTTTTTTTGTGAACGTTCAAGTCTGTTTTCCCTCTTCTAAACACCCGTGAACACGGACGGACCCTTTATTTTCGCGGGCCTCCCGTCCCTTCCCCCCCCCCCCCCTTTTTCCCCGAATGCGCTTGATAACTTCTTTTTGAAAGTCAATCAAGGTTGGGAATTCCCTCCAGTCTTGGACCGGCGTTGAAAGCAGGGACGCTCCCGTTCCCTTGGTCCCTTTCCCCCCCCCCCATTGCTTCCTGAACCCTCCTTCTCAGGGTCATGCAGGGGCATTGCCGTCTCGGATAGGGACCTCCCCTCCCATTCGGGCAGTCATTTTTTTTTTTCTTTTCATCGTGACACCCCCTTTCGGGGGTTGAGCAGCGTACCCGCGTGTGATTTTCCCTTTCTAAAAGGAACCGGTTCCGCTCCCTCTCCCCCAGTGTCACCCCTTTCCTTTCCCTTTCTCCGGCGTCTTAATTTCTTCTTTGCATTGGCCCTTCGTCGGTTTGCCAATCTTTACACTTTTTGGGGTCCATCACATTTCCCCCTTTTTTTCCCCCCCGTTGTTTTTTTCATCTTCCCTGGGAGGACTTGTTCTTCCCCCACGTTTTATTGTTATAGACGAATCGTTTGAGACCGAAATGAACCTTTTTTTCTCCTTTCCCTCTTCCCCCTCGAGCGTTATTCCCTCTTGTCCGCCGGCCTCCCCCCAGATAAAATACGGGAGCCTGTCCAAGTGTGAGGGAACCCGTTAGCCTCCTTACGTCTTCCCCCCCTTTCCCCCCCCCTGTGTCTCCCTTTCGAAGATTTTTTTTAAGTAATTAATTCGTCCCCGTGAAGACCTCGTCCCCATTTCTTGCCCATCGCGTTTGCTTTTTTTTATCTCCTCCCTAATTACTTCCCCCCCCCCTCTCCCTACCCCTTTTTTTTCCCCCACAATTTCCCTCCCTTTTTTTTTTTTTCAATGTCCCCCTTTCCGCGCTCCTGCTAACTTAGCCTCGCCGGCTGTGGTAGTTCTGTGCTGTCTTCTTTCTTGTCTTTGCTTTTTTTTTTTCCGTGTCCCCCCCCTTTCATTTTTCCTGCTTTTTCGCTTAGTTCGCAACCAACGATTTGTCCCCCTCCCCTTTTTAGCTCAATGTCTCTTCCCCCCCCTTCTCTTGCGTGCGTTCCCTGCTTCCCCCCCTTGCTTCTGCTGATAATTCTTTTTATTAGGACCCTTGCCTGTCTTCTCTTTTTGAGTGTCTTTGAATCGAGATCTCCTCTTTTCTTCACTACACGTTTGTTTGGACTCTTCTCTCCTCTCCCCAGAGCCATCCCCCCCGCGCAGTGTGCTCTTTCCCCCTTTTTTCCCTGGACATGATCCTCCCCATCCTTTCATGTTTTTGAACGCGCCGGGCGCAGCTCCTTTGGTTCCCTGGCTGTCTTGCCCCGGCGCAAAATTTGGTTTTGTCCGTGTTTTTATTCTTCCTTTTCCATGGGAAATTCCAGGGTTTTTTTCTTTCCGTCACCCCCCCTCCCTCCCCCCAGAACCGTTCCTTCCTGAACCGCCCAGATGCCTGACCCGCACTTTCCCGGCTTCGCCCGGACTTTTTTTGCCTGTGCGGGATCTCCTCCCTCTCCCTTCTTTTTTCTATAAAAACCCTATTTTTTTCCCCTGTGACCACGTTTTTTTTTTAATCCCGGTTTTTCCCGAGGAGGTCGCAACAGGCGAGTTCCATACACTGTGGGTCGTCTTGATTGGGAGGACCCCAAACTTTCTTCCTCTCTGAATGGTCCCCTCAACCTTTTTACTCCGCGGCCTCCAGAGTTCGGTTTGCGTTTCACGTTCTTTCTTTCGGTTCCTTTTTTCTTTTTTAGAGGTTACCGGCAGCGTGCATCTTTTTGCCAGCACGTGTGCCCTCCTTCTTGCGTCCGTTCTCCCCCCCTCCCCCTTCTGGAAAACCAAGCTCCAACGCTCAAGGCAGCAAGCTCTGGCTTGACAGTATCCCCCTTTCCCCCTGTTGTGGATTGCTCCCCCCCTTTACCTTAACGAGGTTTGCTTCCAAGGACGAGTCAGATTTTCTCAAATTCGACGGGCCTTTTGGATCAACTTTCCCCTTCTTCAACTCCTTGCTTTTCCTACTGTTGTCTTCGGGGGGGGGCCCGCGTTTTTTTTGTACCTGGATTCGCTTACTTCTTCTGGCGCAATTTCCATTTAAACCCCCCCCAAAACCCTTTCCCTTCAGTGGCCCTTTTTTGTTTCTTCCCCTCTCTGCGGCTTCCGGTTGCCTGATAAGGATGTTCCTTTTTTTTGAGCAATCTTGTGTTTGTCCACCCCCCTTCCCTTTCTCGTTCGGAATCTTCCCCCCCCCCAAGGTTGATCCAGGACGTTGTTTTCAGAATTCCCCTTGATTATTTCCCACCAGAAAGTCATATTGCTCTGCAGATGGTTTTGCCCTTTTCTCTGATCGCGTCTTTTCCCCGGTCTGAAGTCCTTGTTAGTTGTATTTTCCCTGATAAGGATTTCGCTACTTTTCTTCTAGTATTTAGTGTTTTCTATGAGATCTCAACTGGTTCTTCCCCCAGTGCGGCCATTTTGGGCTCTTGGGCTTCCCCCCCTTGCGCCACACAAATTGTTTTTTTTGATCTTTTCCAAACCCTACCCCCTTTTTGGCGCCTTGCTTGGGCGCTCTTTTTCGACGTTCTTGAAACCCCCCCTTCCTCCCCCTTTTTCTGCCCACCCCCTTTTTTTTTTTTTCCTTTATGCGCTCCACCTCAAGCGTGACTGATGTCCAGGGAGAGTGTCACATTTTTTTGGTAGTATTCACGATAAACATTTTCCCCCCTCCCCCCTTAACGATTTAAGCCCCCTTCCCTTTCCCACCCGGCTCGACCTACATTTCGCGACAATCAACCTTGTTTTGCCCCCACCGGATGTTTTTTCTTCTTTTTATATTCGACCATGAAACCCTTCCCTTCCCCCCATCATCAAATTTTTACCGTCCCATTTTTCTTCACGCTGAAATTTGTGACCCTTCGGGACCCCTTGTTTTATAGCACTGCCACCCCATCTTAAGTACATTACGGGTTGAATCCCCTTCCCCCCTTTCCTCTTGCTCTTTGTGGACTTCTTTTCCCTTCCCCCCCCACGACCTTTTTCTTTCTTGTTCGCCCTCCCAACCGTGAAAATTCTCGGTCTTATTGGCGCGATGTTGACTGGTCTCCAATGAAGACTTACTTGGTTTCTTCTTACCCTTGTAACCCTCTGTCGCTCCGCCCTGTCAAATTTTTTCGACCATGCTTTTTGACCGCAAATTCGGAAATCAAGCAACCCCGCCGGGGAAGATGTTCTGTTTTTTTTCGCCCGGCCAGGCCCTCCCTTTTTTCCCCTCCTTCCCCCCTCACTGGTTTTTTTTTCCCCACCTTTTTTTTTTCAATCTGGTGGGGACTTGGGCTGTAACCTCTGAAGTTGCGCAGTTCACCGAGCTTTTTCCCCCTCGTCCACTTTGGTCCCTTTTCCTTTTTTTCCTTTCTGACATCCCAACCCCCGCTCTTGGTTAAGCCCAGCGATTACAGCCGAAGCGTGGGTTTTCCTTGACTCCCCCGAGGCGCGTCCTTTTAAGGTTTCTTTTTTCTCCTTTGCGTATGACCCCCTTTTTTTCCCCCCCCTAGCCCCAAGCAAATATTCGATCCGAAATCCACGTTTTTTTCCAGATGATCCGGGCGATCCCTTTCCCCTGACAACAGTCACACCTTCTCCTCCCCCACTGGGTTGCACCTCTGCCTTTTTTCCTTCCTATTCAGCCAGTGGGCCTCCATGCCAATTCAACATCACCCCTGTTGGAAACGTTTTCTACAAGTGCTTGCATTCTCGACCACCGTAGGTGGTTCGTAGCTTCCCCCCCTCCCCCCCTCCCCCCTCAACCGCTGTGCCCCCCTCAGGCGGAAAATCCCTTTGACATCTGGGCATTTTAGAGTCCTTCCGTCGCGGTGGTTGATTTTGATTCTGTAACCAAACCCCAGTTTCCCCCCCCTCATTGTTTTACTTTTTTCTTTCCTCCTCTAAGTACCCCAAAGAGTTTCATTCCCCCATTGAAAATGCCCAGGCCATGTTGCCGTGAAACTTTCGTTGACCTCCCACATTCCCCTATTCTTTCTCGACCTTTTCCCTGAAGTTATCTCCTCTCTGTAGTTCATGGACCAGCGCCTCCTTTCTCCGAACTCACTTTTCCCCCCCCGCTTCCGTCTTGTTCCTCTTGGGCCCTGGTTGTTGTCGTGAACTGGTGCAGGTTAGAATAGGTGCGCGGACGTCCCGCTCCATACGGGAAGCCCCCCTCCCTCTAAACCCCCAGGGTCTCACATCTGTTCCTTTTTCTTCCTTCGTCCTTTTTCAGCGGCTTCAACGTTTTTCCAACGCTTCATCGACTTCCCTTCTCGTTTTGAGGCCCGCGTGTTGACTTTTGGCAGTCTCACCTTTTTTCGCTTTTCCCCCTTTCCTTTCCGCATGAACCCAATTTCCCAAGTTTGGTTCCGATGGCCAAAAAGTAATTTGAGTTTTCAAAGCGGCGGCGCTTTGCTTGAGCCTAGATCTTCTTCCCCTTTCCCCCTCGTTTTTTGTTATCGGTCTTTTCCTCCCCTTCTTTTTCTCTCCTCCTTAGACTTTGACGCAGATTCACAATAGTTCCTCTCCACTTTTCTTTTTTTTAAACACTTCTTTGTCTTTTCCTTCCCTCCTGTCTCCCATTACTTTCTTTCCCTTCACCGCCTCCTGATTCACTTTTTCCGCCCCCCCCACAGGCAGACGGGGGATCGATTTTCCTTTCCGTGCCTCTTCCCCCCCCCCCTTTTGTTTGCATAGGGACGAACTCTGATTTTTTTTTTTTTCGACCGTTGTTGAATGGACTTCCGGTTCAATGGCGGATGTTCCGTATTCTTTTTTTTCCCTTTTTGCGTCCCCCACTCGAAAACACTTGCGGTTCCAAGCGACCAAAACTCCCCCCAAGAGCCGACTTTTTTGCTGGGAGTGATTGTATTCCCCCTTCTCTTTTTCCCCCTGAACTTTTTCGCGCGTACCTCGTTTTTGAAAATTCGTGTCATAGACCGGCCATACTGGGCTTTGTGTTTAACTCATTTTCCTTCTTTCCCTTGTTGCCCTGTTTCACCACATCCCCTGGAACCCCCCCTCTTTTCCTTGATTTTCGAGACCATGAGGAACATCCCCAATACTTTTGAATTGGAAAACTCCCCCCCCCCCCCCTCCGTCTTGACTTGCCTCTTGCCCCCCTCGTCGATTTTTGTTCTTTCAACCCGCGCCGAATTGAGTTGGAAGGTTTGCCCTCGGTACTATGAGTTACTCCTCCCTTCTTTTTTCGAGCGTTTGCTTTTTCGATTTCGTTTGAAGCCTTGATTTGAATTTAAGTCTTTGCCAACCACTTTGGATGTGTACCCCCCATTTTGCATGACCCTTTTGCCTTTTTCCCCCCCCACACCATTCCGTGTTTTGCCTGGAGTTTTCGGTTTTCTTTTTAGTTTGATCTCCCTTTTTTTTTTTACTGCAGCTTGCGGTTCTCTTTCTCCCTTCCTGTTGCGTTTTTCTTTCTTTTCTTTTTTTTTCAATTCTTGAGGTTAATCCCACAGCCCGTTTAGTAGAGATGGAAGAAGAGCCTTCCCCCAACTTCTTTTCTCCCTTTTGATGGAAGCCCAACCTTTTTAGTCTTCAGGAGGCTTTTTTCTTAGTCGACCTTTCACCGTTTTTGCCCCTTTGCTTCACCTCCACCATTGGAATTAGATTCTCTTTAAAGCAACGCCACAACTTTTCCTGATGACGTGCCTTACCTTTTATTTATAGGGTTTTAGGGATGACGCTTTTTTTTTTTCCTTTTTTTTTTTTCCTGAGTCACACCCTCCTGAGTGTTGGTTCCCTTTTTTCTTTTCCGATGCGGGATCAAGCCTAGTGACCGTTCCTGTATCTTTCTTTCCCTTTTTGCCGGTTTACACCCCCACTGTGGCTGATTGCTTTTTTCATGTCTAGAAAGTGCGCCATAATCATTCGACTTCCTCCTGGCCCCCCCTTTTTTTTCAGTTTACCCGGAACAATACGGAGCCGCTTTTTGGATTTGCGCTTGCGGTGTTCTTCACTAGACGTTTTTTTTTTTCTTCGGTTGTAAGTTCATTTCCCCACCCCCCTCTCCCCCCTCTGTGCTGATTCTTTTTTCCTTCTTCCTTCCGTCTTAGCCTGTTTGGTTTGTGTTCCGGAAACACTTTCTCTGCGCTGCCCCGCAACTGTTGCGCCCCCCCCCCGCTTTTCCCTTTTTTTTTCGGTTTTTGCCTGTTTTTTTTTTCCTCCTTGATGGACAAATACGCCGAAAGAACCCTTTCCCTGTTACTGACTTTCCTCGTACTGACACTCGCCGGTTTGGTTCTCCCTTGATATTGTCTTAACCCTTCCTTGCGTTGCGGATTTTTGTCCTTTTTCTCTGGTTCCTCGGTTTTCACCTTTTGGCCGCGATCCTGGCCCTAATTAAACGTATTGAGTGGATTTGGGCGGACCCTTTCCCCTTTTTTTCCTTTTCACAATTCTGCGTTTTCTTTTTCTACCTTGACATGGTCGCCCAGCACGCCAAGTCTTATATGGGTTGTAACCCACGTTGCGTGCAATCTTCCCGGTTTTCGTCGACCCTTTGTTCTTGGCCCCTCTTCCACTTTCCCCCCCCCCTAAATTGACTCCCCCACTGCATCGTTGCATAGTCCTGTTTTTTTGATTCGACGCTTCCTGACAATGTTCTCTAAAAATCCCTTGATCGTCAACCTCCGTGCCCCCCCCCTTTTTTTTGAGGTATCTAGTATTCGCTCGGCATGCAACCCCTCTTGAAGCACAGCCGATTTTCTTCTTTCCTTTTTCATTCAGTTTTTTGGAATCTTGGACGCCTCCTTTCTTTTTTTGTGAGCGTATCCCTCCTCAGCCTTGTTTTTTTTACCGAGCACAAATTACGCTTCATGGAACCCTTCATGGTCCCCCTCCCCGTTCACTTCAAGTTTATAGCCCCCCTCCCCGCCTCTTTAGGTTTAACCATTGAGGTTTTTTTACATAGAACGGGGGGCATTGCGTTCCGCTCCCTCCTTGCACTGCCCCCCTTCCCCCCAAGGGGGAGGTTTGTTTAAATAACTGATCGACATTGCTAAGCGGAGAATTTCTTGCATCTCGTTTCATCCTCTCCTTGTTGCTTTTTGTAACCCCGTTCTTTTGTTTTTCTCCCCCTACCCACCACCTTTTTCATGCTAAACTTGCCCCAAGTCTTTGGTGACTTTTCGGGTTTTAAATGATTACCATTCCCCTTTTTGCCTTTTTTTCGTCGCCCTCACGGTTGTTTTTAAAATGGCCTTTCAGTAGTTTCTCTTCAGAGAGGGGCAATCCACTTTCTTCTCTCCCCCCCCCCTGTTTCCCACTTTCACTTGGATTTCGCCGCCCACCCCGCGGAGGATTTAAGAAATTTATCCCCCTCTTCTTCCCCCTTCCGTGGCCGCTTCGAAGAAGTTTTTCAGCCTTTTTTTCTTCCCAAATACGACTTTTTCTCATCCCCACTTTGATTTGCCATCCCCGCATTGTTTTCAGCCTTTTCCCATAGATAAAAAACCTTGTGATTACTCCCACCGTTTAAACCCTCCCCCTACTCTTTTACTTTTCCACTCGTCAGTCCCTTTCTCTCTTCCTGCTCTTCTGAAGTTTAGATTTACGCGGGTCTTTTTTGAAGTCTGTTTGGAGCTAGAAGCCGTCCGGTTCTGTTTTGAATGAAGGTTGTTCCGCTTGCCACCTTTTCTTTTCCCCCCCCCTCTTTTTTCCTCCCCCCGCTCGTCCCCTCCCCCCAGATTGTGAGTGGGGTCAAGTCTTTGGCCCAGTTCGTGGCCCCCCCAATCGCTTGCCGGGCTCTTTCAGCCTTACCTTTCTTGTTGATAACTCTTTTTCTTGATAGGGAATCTTCTAGGGCCTTGATTATTCCCGAAGCCCCTCTCCCTTTTTT
>Ga0179593_1430291_pt1 | contig 13625 bp, 24 predicted proteins | sample CZODoug2_1_08_16_FD_185931 | JGI IMG/M metagenome (GOLD analysis project Ga0179593, IMG submission 185931) | Vadose zone soil fungal communities from Angelo Coast Range Reserve, California, USA - CZODoug2_1_08_16fungal (PacBio error correction) | ecosystem: Environmental > Terrestrial > Soil >... | reverse complement strand
ACCCCCTGTCTTTTTTGACTTTTGTTCACCTTTCCCAACCCTTCCAAACCCCCTTTTTTGAAGCCCCTGCATCTTGTTTCCCCTCCCCACCTTCGGTTTCTTTCGCCCAATCAACGCGCTTCTTTTGGGTCAACGGCTTTTTTTTTCCGTGTGTTGGTTTGTGTTTGAGGTTTTCTCGTTTTTTCCGCCTGCATTCTCCCACATCCTTCCTTTTGTCCTGTGTTCTTACCGTTTATCCCCTTTTTTTCTGCGCCTTTTGTTTGTCCCCCGTGTTCGCCTTCAACGACTTTCTTGCGCTGAGAACGCGGTTTGTTGTTATAACATCTTAAATTTTTTTTTTTCCGCTTAATATGCTTCTAGACCCTTTCCCCCCCGGTTCCCATCTTCTTGTTGCGTGCTTTTTTCCATTGTTTTCCGATAGCTTCCTCATTCTTTGGACCTAAGCCCAAGATCATTCCGTGCTCTGAGGAGTGGGAGGTGGTCTCCCTTTTTTTTTGCTTGTCATGCTCTTCCCCCGCGTTTTCTGTGGTCAGCCCGCTCCTTTTTGCTAAAACCTTCTTCTTGCCCGACTCGGATTTTTATTTGGATTTTGGGTTTCCACCCCCCGTCCCGCTGCGGGAACGTTTTTTCTTTGCCACCTTTTAGCCGGAGTGCATTTCTTTTTCCCCGTTTTTTTATTTCCCTCCACACCCCCTCAGTTGTGTTTTTTTTTTTTCTTTGCTTTTGATGCTTGGTTGCCTTTCCCATAACAGAACCCTTTCCTTCCCCTTTGTTCTGTTTACTCCCCCTTCCTCCCCCGTAGTGTCCGAGTTTTTGCCGCCCGAACGCGGATGTGTCTCTGAACCACGTGTTTTCTCCCTTCGCCCCTTTCCCTTTTTTTTTGCGTATTACGCAATTTACCTGCCCCGGTGTTACCACTTTCGGCACGTTGATTTCCCCTTTCTTTTTTTCCTTCTCCCCTGCCCCCTTTCTTTCTGACTGCATTTCTCCCCCCCTTTTCCCCCGGGCCGGCACACACGATAAGGTCCATTGTTTCCCCCCCCTTTGAGCTCCCTCTTGGCGAACGTTTATTTTCTTCTTTCTCTGTCCCACACCCCCTTCGCCTGCGTTCATTTTCTCCGGCTCCTTTCCTTTTGTCCCCAAGGCACTAGTGCACCTGTGTTCTTACACCCCCCAGGCGTTTCCTCCCCCCCCCCAAGGCACCCCACTTCATTTCCGCCCTATCACTCTTTCCACTTTCTGTCTATTCTTTCCCTAACCCAGTACCTCCCCCCCCCCCAAATGACCCGTTTTTTCTTGGCAACGAGGGCCGTCGCTCTCACTGCCCACCCTGCATTTGGGGCGACATTGCTTTCTCGGGTTTCCCCCCAATACTTCTGGTTGTTTTCGCCCTTGTGTTTGCAGCAAGCAACTTCGTCCCGGCCCCGATTTTTTTTCTTTTACCTTTTTCGTAACACCCCTGGACCTAATTTTTTTTTTCCCCTTTACCTCTCTGAATCTTTAAAGTTCTCAACACCCCATTTACTTCGCACCTTGGAATTTTCCCAACCCCCCTCTCCCCCTTTTTTTTCATAACCCACCGAGTAGTTGTTTCCGCGTGCCTGAAGGCTTTTTCAACCACTTTGTTCATTTCTTTTGAGTCTTCTTCGCCTGGTTATGGACTTCTTCCTCCTTTCGGAAGCCCTCTTTTTTTTTTCTTACTTAAATTCCAACACCCACCCGAATTTTTCTTCACTCCCCCCCCACCATCCTTGCATATTAGGGGTTTCCTGCCCCCTAGGCTTGAAGTGACCTTTGGGACGTCCCCATAGATTCCATCCCCGGTATCTTTTTTTTTTCTTTCTTTCGACCCCCCTCCCTGTCTTGCCCCTGGATCTTCACCCCCCTTGACCATGGCCGATCCTCCCCCCAACTTACAAAAATTGCCCCCAGGGCGCACGTTTCATGTTTTTTTTTTTATTGTACACATCCTGGACCGGCCAATTTTTCAGCCGCTCCCCTTCCCTCTTTTTTTTCGGATAGTTATCTTCCTCCTCACCCTTTGTGTGAAATTTACCCTCCCGCCAGTTCGGGTGAGAGTGTCCTCTTCGCGTCAACGTTTCTTTTGCCTTTGGTTCCTCGGAACACTCCTTCATGGTGGAGCCCCAGTAGCCTTCCCACCTCCCCCCTCACTTTCCCTTTTCCAGTTAGGGGCCCTACTTTTGTTTGTTAAATTCCTGTTTTTCCCTCAACCCTGTCTTTTTATTGTAAGGCCGTGATTTTTTGGCCTGTCCAGCCGAACCAGGTCTCGGTGTGCCCGTTCGCAATACCCCCACCCCGTGTGCCTCCCCAATTTTTGAGTGTAACTCTTTCTGGTTGAACGGGCTTTTCTAAGGCCTCTGGTGTCCAGACCTTTTGTCGTCATGGCTCGTTGCTGCCCGATCAGTCTGGCTTTTATCCCTCCTGCCCTTTTCTGTCAAGCTTTTGTTCTTTCTTTTTTTTTTTGTTTGGGATTGGTCCAACCAATCGTTCCGTTTTGGGTTTCCGCCATGTTTGAGTTTTTTTTATTTTCATGCCCTCTTTAGAAGCCGCCACAACCTTTTTTTTTCCTTCGTTTCTCTAAACCCATTCATCCTTCCCCTGCTGCCCGGACCATTTCTTTTTCTGGTCCTTTCCCTGTTGCTGCGAACTTTGTCCCCGTTATTGTTTTTGCGCCCTCCAGTGGTACTCTCACGCTCTTGGAGTTTCCTCTCCTTGAGGATGCTTTTTTCGTGGTCTGGTGGTGGGACCCCTTTTTTTGTGCTACCCCCTTTGTCACCGTTTCCAACGTAATGCCAAGCAGTTACGTAATTTTTTGTTGTCGTGTAGATTCTTGTTTTTTTCCCTAAACCCTGTTTCGTTCCTTCTTTGTTCCTTTTTATTGAACAAACCCAGTCATTTTTTTCCGTTGTTTCACTGTAACCCTTTTTTTCTTGCCGGCACGAACACCCAACTTTTTTCCCCCCCCCCCTCCCCCCCCTTATTCCCCTGTGAGCCCCGTTTATACAGCTTCGTTTTCCCCCCCGAGTCCTCTGTTTTAAGCTCCACGTTCTTGTGCACCCTGTCTGACATTGTCACATTTTTTCTGTTCTTCTTGTATTGTTTGTTCGAGCGGAGCCTGTTTCTGATGAAACCGTTCCTCCGGTTTTTGTCCCCCATCAAATTTCCCCACTCCCCTTAGGCTTCCCTTGACCCCAACCGGTCACTTCCCCCCCCCCCGTCCTGCTTCTCTACCCTTTTTTTCCCCCGTTCCCCCTGTCGCACTGGACGTGCCATCCCGTCCAGGATGTTTTTTGGAAAGTCCATTTTTCATCCACCCCCATGTTCCATTTTTTTTCCCCCGTCCTCGTGGTTAACTTTCCCAAGCTGTTTCCTGCCCCTTAAAACCCCTCCCGACCCCCTCATAATATGCCCAGACACAGGTGCCCCCCGGCATTTTCTTCCCCCATCGACTATTCCACCGCGGCCCCCCCCAGTATTTTTTTGGCACCCCTTTTTCCCTACCTCCCACCGCCCAACCGGAAGTCTTCGGCCAAATCGAGTCCGTGGACCCGGACTCTTTCCCCGCGCCCGTTTTCTTTCCTTTCCAATAGAGAAATCTTCAGGACCCTTCCTTCCCCCCCCCTCCGGGTGTCGTGATCTGTCCCCCCGGTCTCCGAACGGGCCTCTTGCTTGTGCCCGCACTGATCTTTTGCTTCTTGTCCCTTCCCTCTCTTGATATATACCTTTCTCCTTTCCTCTCTTCTCCCCCTCCCCTCTCCTGTCCCTTCTTGTTTTCGGAACAGTTTCTGCTTCTGCCTGACCCACGTGAAAGATCCCTGGTTGCTTTTTTTTTTTTTTTTGCCTTGGCGCCCCCCTCCTCTCTTTTCCTGCACCCTTCTTATGTTCTCCAGTGTCCGGTTTAACACATAGGCCCCCGTTCCTTTACCCTTTCCCTGCGTTTTCACCCCTTTCCTTTTGTGCGTGAACACAGTCGCGGCTTTTGCGAGATTCCTTTTTGGTCCCCCCTTGGTTTTTCTTTCCTCTTCTTTGCTTGTGAATCCCCCTTTCCCCCGTTCGTCCCTGTGTGTGTTGGACCTTTTTCCTTTTTTCCTCCGTTTTTTTTTCTTCTGCCTCCAAGCCCGCGGGCCTGCGTCTGGTTTTTTCCTTCTCTTCCTTGTGTGTTACCCCACGCCTTTTTTCGTGTTCCGCCGCTCACGTTTTTTGGTCTTTTTTCAGTTGGCCCTTGTGTATTGTTCCTCGCCCCTGTCCCTCTTGTACGCTGTTTTCCCGCGGATTACTCAGTCTTCTCATGTCCGACCATTTCCGTCTCTCACTTAGGTCGCATCTGTGTTGTTTTCCCCCTTTTTCCTTTTTCTGTCTAGAAACAACTTCTTTTTTTCCATTTTGATTATTCCTTTCCCGCCTTCCTATTTCCCTTTCATTTGCGCTGGCGCACCCGCATTTGTTTTCGTCCTTTTTACTTTTGATGCACACATCAGTCCCCCTGGTCTTGGTTGTTTCTTTTTAGTCCTTTTACTCGGGTTGTCCTTTTTCCTGTTGCGTGGGCGTCGTGCCCAGTTGTAGGTGGAACTTTTTCTTCTTTTTTTGCCAGTAGTCTGGGGTTTTGCAGTAGCTGTCTGTCCTGCCATTCTATCGTTCTTTTGGTCTGTGTGCCTCTCAATTAGCCTCTTTTCCCCCGTTTTCTCCCCCTTTTCCCACTCCTTCCGGCCTTCAGCTTTTTTTTCCTAGAGGCGTCTGCCTTTACAGCCCTGAGCCGCGATTTCTCGCGGTTGGTAACGGTCACCTCCTTTTTTCCTGCTCTCCCGTTTCCCTTTTTTTTAGACCATTTCATGTCCTCGGCTCACCCTGGTTTTCCCGTTTTGTTTTTTCCTTCCAAAGTTTCAGTTCCGTCTTCCCTAGGATTCTTTCTTTTTCGACCGCCTCTTTCCCCTTGTTTTTTCCTCCTTTTTCGCGCCGGAAGTTGACGGCAGCCCTGTATTTAGGTTTGTTCGTCACGTTGTTTTGTGCCTGGTTTCTTTTTTTTTCACAGCTCCTGGGACCGGCGTCTCGTCCCGATTTTTCCAGTTCCCTTGGCAGCAGCCTTTATCCCAGTTGTCACAGGGTACTTTTCTCTCTTTTTTTTTTCCATCGCTTTTTTTTTGATTCCCCTCTGTGTCATTCCTGGGCTGCTACACTTCTCGTGCTAAAGTACCTTGGACATTTGTGTCCCCCCACCATTTGCATTCTTCTTTTTTTTTTCTCCCATCCGTGTTTGTGTTCGACTTTTTACCCCAATGGTTGTTGTGGTTGGACCCCGACCTCTTATTGTTTACCTTTTCTTTTGTTGTGCGGTGCCCCTCTTGCAGCTTTATCCTGGTGGGCCCCCATTTTGGTTTATTACAGATACTTTAATACTTTACATTAGCCAGTCTCCCCCCCTATTTTTCAATTTCTTTATCTTACGTTCCCCCCATAGATTTTTCTTATTGCAGCGTGCGGTGATTAATCCTTCCTTCAATGTTTTTTTGGTGACTTGCCTCTTTGGGGTCGCCGACTCCTTTTCTTTTTTTCTGTCCCCTTCATACATAGATTTGTTTCAGTGACCCTCTCCCCCCTCACTCATGGTCATGCACCCTCCTTTTTTTTTCACCAGGCGAGCTGTTTCCAGAGAACGGCTCGCTAACTGTGTGCCGACTGTTCACCTTGTCCATTCATTTTATTCTGTGTTTCTTCACCCCGTCGTGCAATCCCTCTAGCCGATTAGAGCCAGCCCGTTCTTTTGACTCACCCCCAATGACGGGCTGAACTTTTTCCCCTCCCCTTGGTGTTTTTAACCTTGCGTCCTCAGGTCTCCTTTTTTGAGTGGCTGAGTTGATCACCTTGTGCTTTTTCTCCGATGACCCCCCGGAGAACTCCACCCGTCATACCCCGCATGCGTTGTTGGTGCTAGATCTGGCGATTGCCTAACCTTTTTCCACAACAGATTGCTTCGGGTCCCTTCTCACTTTTTGTTTGTCCTCCCCGACCCCCCCCCCAGCCACTTGCAACTCCCCTCCGACCTCCCGTTGACCGTACCCAGCTTGTGCCTAGTTGCCCCTGCTACATCTCTCTTTCTTCCTATGTACCCTGTGTCGATTTTTTGCCTAGACTTTCCTTCTCCCCTTCCTTTACTCTTCTCTGTCGGTTCTCCCCCTTGTGTGGCCAGCGTTTTTTTTTTGTTTTGTCTCCCAGTTTGTTTTTTCCCCCCCCCTCCCTTCCCTCGTGATTTTCATTGCCGTCCTTCCCTGAATGCCCTGTCTTCTTTTTACGTTTTTCCCAATTGGCCCTTGCGTGCCTATGTCACCCTTTCGCCCACTTCACTTTGTTGTTCCCGGTGCTTCCCAGTGCTTCCTTTTCGTGAGAAGAGTATAGTGGCGGGATTAGAGCGTGCGTTGGCAGCCTTGTTTTCCTTTCCACAGCCCTTCCTCTTTTTTTCCCCCTTGCATTCTGTATTGCTGTCCTGTGTTTCTCTTTCTTTGTTTCCGTTGTATGCATGTTTCCCCGTCGGAGTGCCTATCGATGTGATTTCTTCTCTTTCCGGCCCCTCCCCCTGTGCCAATGTCCTTTTGTGGTCTTTCTTTGATTTCCCGGCTGCTCTTCTCTTTTCTTTCTGCATGAGCTGCCACGGGCACCTCCTGTTTGTCCTCCGCCCCCCCACCACATGATGGCTCGATACCTTTTTTCTTTTTTCCACCCTGCCCTTTGATCGCTTTTTCCTGTCTACCTCCTTCTTTTTGAGGGTCTGGCTTCCCCACCCCTTGTTTTTTTTTTTTTTTTTTTTTTTTTTTTTTTTTTCTTTTCACGTGATTTCCTGCCTTTTTGTTTTCTCCTCATTCCCCCCTTGCTTACCATTTTTTGGAACTCTCTGGCCTCGTCATACTCTGCTATCTTCGGGTAAGTCCCCACGACACCCTTTTTTTTCCCTCCCCCCCTCAACTGCCTTCAAGTCCTTTTCCACTGCCTTTCGCTCTTCGGGGTGCGAGACATGAAAGGTTCGCTTTATGTCCTTTCATTACCATTAGGTCCCCCCACACTCTGACCATGTTTCTTGTCCCCCGCTAATTTTTCTTTTTTCTTTCCCCTAATTTGACCAATGTAGGGTTTTTCGTCTTTGGGCTGTCCCCATCCCCCCCCCCCAGATTCACTCATCTCAATGTGATGCGGCCTGCCGTGGTAGGGCGGTCGTTTTTTTGGGAATGGTTTCAACATTTTCCCCCCTTCTTTCGTTCTGTCCATCCTTTTCTTTCTCTTGCTAAGCTTTTTCCTGGCCGGTGCCACCCTTTTCCCACACCTCCTCACTTCGTCTCTTGCCCCCTTCCCATCAGTATTTGACCTCTACTCCAGGGCCGGGTATTCAGGCGAAGCGTCATCTCCTTCCCCGGTTTTCTACTGTGTACCGGTTCATCCTTGCATTTTTTTCCTTTTCTTAAACCCAATGACCCATTCTCCCCCTCAGGCCCCTGCCCCCAGGCGGTCCGTTCAGCCGCCGAGATTTTTCCGGAATATTGACTGGCAAGATCCATCCACACTGACCCCACCCAGATTTACAGATTCTCCATTTCGACTCTGTGAGGTTTCCTCCTGATCCTTCGCACTTCCCCCGGAGTGCCCTCGCCGCTGGCCGACCAGGACACCCAATGTTAGTTCTTTTTTTGACAGCACCTAACCACCGTTTGCTTTCATACTCCCTTGATTTCACTCGTATTTGATCTTCCTGAGATCTTTGCAGGTCCGCTGGCCGGAAGGCCACCAGTTTAAAGCACCCCCTAATTCAGTTGGCCCCTCTTCCTTGAAACACCTTCCGCCTTGTTCTCATCCCCATTCCTCAATCTGTTCTCCCCCGCGCCTAACAGGCCCCGTTACTTTGCCTTTGTCCCACGGCCTTCTGCCTTATTCGTTTCCTCTTGCAGGTGTTTTGATCACCATTCGCACCAAGGCCAAGGTGGCCTTGCCTCCAAGTCCCCTCTTTTATGCACCCTTTTCTCACTGTGTCTCCCTTGCCTTTTGGCCTTCCCCCGTCATCTCTTTCCCTGTTGTCCCCGTCTCCGATTTGGCGGACACTTGGCCTTTTTTTTTCCCCTTTGGCCATAGTCATGTTTCCCTCAATTGTTGTTCCCTTCTTTCTTCCCCTCCTTTGCTCTCTCTCCTTTGATTCTATTGTCGGTTGTCACTCGTCTCTCTGATTTTTTACTCCCCTGGTGTTGGTTGGCCCCCCCCCTTCTCCTCCTGGTTACTTTCACTCATAATTTGAACCAAGCTCAATCCCTGTTGTCGGCGATGATCTTATCTCCCTACGTGTTTTCCACCACCCTTTTTTTTTCTGCCTTTTTTGTGGGCGCGCCAATTGACCGTGACTTTTAGCACCGGAAGTTCCTTTATTTTCCTCCCCTCTTTATTGTGTGGTCAGACCTCACGCCCACAGCGTGGCTGGCGCTTTTCCCGCATTTGTCTGGCTATCCACGCCGACTTCATTTTTTGGGTGCTTTTTATTGGGGAGGATTTTTTCCTTCCTGTTCCCCCCCCCCCGGCCTATGAGTTTCGATTTACCTCCTCCTGGGATCCGGTCCTCCTAATTGCCGTTGAACGCAGTTTCTATTTGGTTTTTTATACGTTTCCCCCCTTTATCGTACCCCCGTGGGACCCCATTTTGGTGACCCTGTCAATAAGATAGGTTCGGGCTGGTTTAGTTTTCCGCTATGGGACTTCCTGTGATTTTTTGTTATTCTCTTCCTCGGTACCTGTAGACCTCCCTTAATTTTCGAAGGGGTGGCGCATCCCGGTTTTTGTGGGTGCAGTTTTTCCGTGATCCCCCTCATGCCCAGCCCCTTTTCCGTTTGACCTGTTTCGTTCCCGGACCCCGGCGTTGAACGGTTGCCTCGAGAACGCACCCCTCCCCGGCTCCCCCGACCCCACCCCCTCCTGCCTCTCCTAGGTTCTTCAGCTCTATTTCTTACAATTTTGCCCGTTCTCCTTTGTCCCCCCCAAAACAAAAACCCCCCAACCGTATTTTCCTATTTGCTTTCCACATCCCCTCGGGTGAATCTTCCTGCGTTCGCAACACCGTTCCCTTGCCCCCCGTCGCAGCTGTCTGTCCTCCTCCATTGTCCCCCCCCTTCATCCCCTCCCCTCTTTCCCCTGCCACGGTGCACTTCCCCCCTGACAGTACCCTTGTACGTTACATGCTGGTGTTCCGTGCACGCCCACGGTTTTCGGCCCCCACGTTTTTTTCCACCCGGGCCGACAAACCTCCGGTTTTCCGGGGGTCGTTTTCCCCCCCCTCGCGTGCGTTCGTCGGGATTCCTTGTCTTTTTCTTCGCTTTCACGGTCACAAGAGTTGTTTATCCTCACTTTCCCCCTTTCCCCCCCAGCCGACGGGTTCTGATGTGACTCTTGATGTCTTATTTCCGCACTGTGTGTACCGCCGACCGGTTTTCTTAGTCTTACTACTTTTTTCTTTTTTTTTTATTTGTCAGTGATCTCATTTTGTCACCAGCTCTCTGTCCATCCAACTCCCCCCCCAAAACCATTTACATTCATCAGTTAGGTCGGCTGCCCCAAGTCTTGTTTTTTAGTCATTGACCCCGCCTCTCACCCTTTCTGTCCGAGTCGTTTTCCCGCTTGCTATTCGCTATCACCTTCCCCATGAGGCCCGTCGTGCCTTAAAACCCCACCCACGTTTGCCACCCTGGGATCTTATCCCCCGGGTGTCGAAGCTCATGCTCGTTCCATAAGCTCCCTCACATACTTCCCTGTCCCCCCTGTTAACATTTAACGGGTAGTGGTTGCTGCGGATATCCCCCCTCCTGGGCCCACGGCACGGAGTTTGATTTTTTTCCACTTTTTCCGTTTGACCACCCCTTCCTTTTGGCCATCTACCCACTCAAATGGCCTGTATTTATTGAGTGCCCTTTTTGAACTTTACCTCCTTGCTTGAGGCCAAATGGCCCAGTGGGCCCTTCCCGTTTTTGAATTCATCTTTTTCCACATACTGCAATTTGGGGTAGCTGGTCTTTTTGTCCTCACTTTTGATTCCCCCCGGCGCCTAGGTATCTCCTTTCTTTCGTTTATGCCTGTCGGTTTTTTTTTTTGTGCCTGAAAACCCAGAACTTCCCTTGCTCCATTGGTCCTCTCTTTTTAAGGCTTGGGTTCATCACTTCGTCACGGTCTTTCTTCACTTTCTCCCCAGCGCTTTTTTTCTTCCCCCTCTGAAGAGCCACATTCTTTTTTTCTTTTCCCTCCGCTTTCGTTTTTTTCGACCGGTCTCAAGGAAAACACTTAGACTGTTCCGAACTGTTTCGTCAGTGATGAGACCCAGCCCTGGCCCCGACTGCTCCCCCATTTTTTTACCTTTTCCCCCCTTTTTTGCTCCGGCTCCTTTCTGGGGTTGTTTTTTTCGGCAATGAGTCTTGTGACACCGTTTTCCCCCCCTTCCGGCCGGCTTTTTTTGTGTCATATAGTGAACTCCTTTTTTCACGTCTTTAATCGATATTTTCACTGGATGACACCCCCTTGTTTTCCGGTTTGGGTCACGTGTACTCGAGTTCCGACGTTTTTCCTTCAAAATCTTTTTCACCCCACCCGCAGTTTCTCCCGATATCCACCTGTAGGCTGTCGCCCCCTTTGTTTTTGTTTTTTGTGCACCGGCCCCCCGTGGCTTGGCACATCCCTTTTTCGTTGTTCGCCTTGTTCCCCCTTAGTGGGATTTGAAGTTTCGTTCTAAGAATCGTGGAACCGGCTGGTTTTTGTTAGTGTCTTACGGAACACCGTGGAACCCCCTACCAGTAAGCGTTCATTCCGTCAACCAGGTTTTTCGGTGCCATTTTTCCCTGCAGTCGACTGTCTTTAGCTTTTCCTCCCTCTTTCAGTTTTTCATTTGAAGTTCTCACCCTCCAGCAATGTTCCTATCCCGTGTTTTGACCGACTTTGAATTGTTTTCCTGTCTTTTCTTCTACCCTTTTTCTGGGGCCTCTGGGTGGGTCGTCCAAGTCATTTCCCGTTGTTTGGGTCCGGGTTGCGTCAGTACCCCCTCCTCTATTTCTTCCCGGTTGAGCGCCCTTGTTTCCCCTTTTTTTGCAAAACGGTACTTCCGGACCGTTGTCTTTCCATTTTTTCCAACCCTTGAAGTGGAGTTATTGTTTGCCCTTTATCCCCCGCGCACGCATCTCCCTTTTTTGATATCGTTACGTTGTGTGTGTTATCTCGGATGCTGTGCCCCGCTCCAGCAATCCCTGGTTTTCTCAATCAATTCATCGCCCTGAGTTTTTTTTCCTTTCCCGACGCAAATTTCCTCCCCCAGTTTCGCTCAGTTTTTTTTGTCCAGTATCGGTCCCTTGACCGGTTTTGCACGTGACCCCATTCCCCCTGCTTTCATGCGGCCTCGTCCATGGTTTTTTTTTTGTTTTCGAACAAAAAGTTCCAAGTGCAACCACCACGTTTCAAACCCCCCAAACCCCCCAAACTCCTTGGCACCATTTTTTCCATTTTCTCTTTCGAGGACCCGTCCTGATTTGGTCTTTAGAAACACGCTCCGTTTTATGCTGTCCGGCGCATCATTTTCTTCAATGTTTCGAACCGTTTTTTCCCCACCCCGGCCTTTATCCAAACCACTTGGCCGTTCCCTGGGAATGTCTTTCCCGCACCGTGGACACTCCTCCCCCCCCTTTCCCGGGTTTTTCCCTTTTCTTCGACACTGCTCCTTCCCCCCCCCACAATTCTCCACGTTTCACCTGCGGGTCACTTTTTGGTTCCTCTGCGTGGGTGCTCACCGTATTCCCCCCCCTGAAGGTTTTTTGCGGACACCTGAGTTTGGTCTGTACCAGGTGCTTGGTGCCCTCGTACACCCTTTCTTCTTTTGTTTGTCCTCGAATTGTGAAACACCTTTCAGTGTCCCCTGCCCTCTCCTGGGTTGGTGTCCCCGGCATTTTCCCTGCCCTGTTTTTTTTCTTTTTCTTGTGAAAGCTGCCTTTTTCCCCTTCTGTCTTTGTTTTTATGTCAGCCGATCCCCATTCCCTGCCGCGAAACTTGGATTCCCAACGACATCACCTTCCACGCCTTTTCCCCTGACCACATCCTCGAGGCGGGCGCCCACGTGCCGGCACTGGCCTTGTTGACACTGTTTTGCATGACTTGTGAGCCTCGTTTCCCTTTGCGGACTTGCTTGCCTCCGTTCGACGGGGTTCCTTTTATTTCGTGGGATCTTAAGTTTTCCCCTATTCCCCACCACCCCCGCCCCCCAAACCCTTAAGATATCCGTTGTACCTCCCCCCTCAGTTGATATGGTGTGTGGGCCTTTGCCCTTTTTACCTTCCCCCGTTGAAGCGCCACTTAATTGTCCTCCTCCCTTCGACATCTCTTACTCTGCCGCCACTCCCTGTGAGTTCTTTCAGTGGGTCTTTCCTGAATGGCGTCAAGCGCAGACGTGCACATTGCTTCCCCCTTCCGCCCCGCCTTTTCCCCCCTTTTTACAACCCTTTTTGATGGGTGGCCACAGGACAGCTCCCTTTGTTTAGTTGTTCCCATTCTTCATGTCAATTGTGCCAGTGTGGCCCTCGCCCCCCTCCCCAGTTTGTTTGCTTCCGGTGCGCAGCTTGAAAAGTTACTTAGTTGGTTTTCCGACCTTAGGCCGAGCAGTCTTTTTGCGTTGGCTATTCCCCCACCCTGTATTTACCCGCCGCCCTGCCCAAACCTCCTTTCCTTTTGACATGACCCTTTGAAGTGAGTGGTCAACATGTGCGCAGCCAACACACCGCGCGCCGTTGAGGTTCCCGTGTGTATAATGCTGGCATCATGGGCCGATTTTCACCTCTGTCCACTGGATAAGTGTCCCTTTCCGTTTTTCCCACCTTTGCGAGGAAGGTAGCGGTGCTTATGATTGATAGTACCCGGGGGAATCCCTGTGCAATGTTATCGTGCTTTTTTTTTTTTCAGCTGCCCTGTGGCCAGGCCCGCCTTCCTATTTTTGTCTTTGGTTAATTTGGGGGATTTGTGTTTTTTCCTTTGAAACTCTTGTTTTTTCCTCTGCTGCTCTGCGTAACCCATTCAATATCGACGTGAGACCCCCCCCGCGGGCCCCCTGCTTCTGCTTTGACCCAAATTTTTTCCCCCCCTTTCCCCCTTCCACCGGACCCATTTTCTTATTGGCCCTGTGCTGTTTTGTCGAGGGAACTTTTTTCGCTCCAGCCCCTAGTTCGCGAATACCTTTTCGCTCGTCTCCCTTGATTCGTCCTCTCCCTGGCGTTCTGTCTCCTTTTTTAGGCGGGTGTTAGACCTTTGGGGCCGGACCGTGTGGACCCTTTTGGTTTGGTTTTTCTTCCACGTAAGGGACTAATGTTAAAACGTCCCTTTGTTTTCGTTGCTTTGCGGCAGTAAAGGTTAAAAACCTGCCCGTGTTTTCTTTTGCCGTGGAACTGGGGACCCCCTCTTTTTTTTGACTGGGTCAATTTAGGTTGTGGACGCCCGTGAACCCGCCAACCCACATTGAACCTAAAAAAGAGGTTCGTATTTGGTGTTTTTCTTTCATTGACCCCTTGGTATCCCCCACCGGTCTCTTGTCCCGTTCTAGGCTAAGTCCCGACCCCTGCTTCGTG
>Ga0179593_1375214_pt1 | contig 13625 bp, 19 predicted proteins | sample CZODoug2_1_08_16_FD_185931 | JGI IMG/M metagenome (GOLD analysis project Ga0179593, IMG submission 185931) | Vadose zone soil fungal communities from Angelo Coast Range Reserve, California, USA - CZODoug2_1_08_16fungal (PacBio error correction) | ecosystem: Environmental > Terrestrial > Soil >... | reverse complement strand
GCGTTCCTTAGAAAGCGCGGCGCCTTCGTTTTCCCGGAGTCGAATGGGACACCGGCTTCGGCTTTCTCCCTTTTTTGAAGAAATTTTATTCCTTGGGGCCGTGAACCATTCCATCGGCCTCGTCGCCGTCCCCCCGGGACCTCACTCCTCCATGCTATCCCCTTTTTTTCCCCCCCCCCAGGATTTCCCAATTGACATGCACCCCCTCAGTTAATCCTCCTCCCGCGTCCTGACATTTTTGTTGTCGCTTTTTTTTTCTCTATCCATCTCTGCAAACGTCTTCCATTGCCCCTTCCCGCCCAAACCGTGCAGCCTCTTTTTTTTCCTATTGTCCCGAGGTCTCCTCTTCTGTGATCAAACCTTTAGTATACTTGTTTGGCTGTCCTCTATTTTTCTCGTTCTCTTCTGGCCTTTTGGCATCGGCTGCGTGTTTTGGTTAAAAAGACCCCCCTGCGGTTTCTTTTTGCCTCCCTTTCACCCCCCTTTTTTTGCCTCTGCCCCTCAGATCTTCCCCCCTGCGTGGCGCTCACTAAGACGCATGGACCGTTTTTTTCACTACCCATTGGTCTTTTTCGGTCCCACTTTTTTTCCTCAGTCATCACCCCCTTCCCCCCCAACAGGTGACCCTTTCCCCCTCTGGTTTTTTCTTGCAAACTCGGTAGCTCACAAGGCTCTCTTGTCTTTTCTTTAAGGAAGTTTTCCTGGAATTACCAGTGTCTTATCCTTTCGTTTTTTTCTTTTTTTTTTTACAGAACCCTTCACTCCCTGTTTCTTACGGTGGACACAAATTCTACGTGCATGCGGATCCTCAAATTTTGGCTCTCCCCCCCCCCCCCCCCCGATTTTTCCAGAGTATTGCCTTCCCTACCCGTCCCTTCACGTTTTTTTTCTCCCCCTAAAGTTTCTTTTTCCAGCCCGATTTCCCCCCGTCAGGCTGCCTGGTAGTACAATTTCAGTAGTCTTTTTTTCTTTCAGTTTTCCCCCCTTTCCCTTTTCAGTCCCCATTAACTATGTCTTCCTTTGAGACTCCCCCCCTTCCTTCCCTTTCGGCTCTGTGTGTTGTTTTTTTCCCCCTTTGGAGTTCCCCGTGCACATCATTTTTCAGGGCCTTCTTCCTTTATTTTTTTTCTTTTGGTAGTCATGCCGCCTGCGTTTTTCTTCCTCCGATACTGTGCCGTTCTTTGTTTGGGTCATTTTTCGCTAGGGCTTGTGTCCCTTCTTTCAAGATTCTTTCACGGTTTAATCTCTGTGTGATTGACGGCGCGATATCAAGGACGGCCTCGTTCGCAATTTCTCCTTCTTCGATGTTTAAGGACTGTCAGGTTGCCCTGTTTCTTTTTTTGATCACGTCCCTCCCCACTGCCAACGGTATTGAATTTTTTTTTAGGCCCCTTCGACCCTTTTTCCTATTTTTCCTCCGAGATACTTGTCTCTTGTACTTGTGTTCCCTCAACTTTTTTTTTTTCTTCACCTGAACGTTTCGCTTTACAACTTTGAGTGCGAGTTTTGTCAGACTTGATTTTTCAATCCCTTTTTTATTAGACCTTCAACATCCCGGTTGCTCCGTCCTGTTTTTCCCCTCTCATTTTCTCCTTCCTGCTATTTGTTTATTGTATTACATTCCGTGCCGCAAACCTTATTTGGTGAACGATTCCCTTTTTTTCCCTTTGGTATGTTTTTCCCCTTGCATCCTGCCTCACGTGACGTTACTTCTTGTTTTTTTCCCCTCAAGGTTTCTTCCTTATTTTTTTTCGGCTTTCAAATCGGCGGCTGCTAAAGCGTTCTACGGGGTTTTTTTCGATGGCTTTTCCCCCTTAAAACTAGTACCGGCCCACGAACCCTGTTTAAAAACCCGACCCCCTCCTGTTTTGTATTTTGAATTTCTTCCACTAGCCTTCTCTCTTTTGTTTCCCATCCTTACCTCCGTTTTGCCTTTCTCTTATCTTTTCTTTCCCCCCCCGTGTTATATCGTCGGGAAAAACGAGGGCGACAATCACCACAGGTTGTCGTTTTTCTTTTTCTCCACGGTTCCCAGAGTGCAATAGGCTTTGAGCCATTTGCTCCCCAGTTTTCTTTTCCCCCCCCGTTCATCTTGACTTTTCCTTGTCCATTACTCTTTGACCCTAGGTCCAAACCAACCAAGACTTTATCCTTGACTTTTGATTTTTTTTCCTTTTCTTGAGTCCCCCCAGGACATTGTCGTCTTCCTTCCTTTCACCTCTCTTTTTTCTTTTTTCTTTCACTTAATTCCTTAACCCTTTTCTCTTAAAAGTCTTACCCCTCCTTTTCTTTTTTACCCCGTGAAGAGCAACGTTGTTGGAAATCTTTTCCCTTCGTAACCCTTCTTTTGCCCCTGGCCCTTCTTAGTATTTTTTACTTGCAGCTCAAATCCAAGTTTTTTCATTCTCTCTCTTTCCAAGTTTTGTAATTTTTTTTCCCCAGGTACCCTATTCTCTTTTTCTCGTATTGGCCTGTACGATGCCTGCTTTCCGCGTCCCTTTTTGGTTTGGATTTTCTTTTTATCCCCTGACCCCTAATCTGGGATCGAGCTTTCAACCCCCTTTTTTTAGTTGAGTTTCCCCTCACGGCGTTTTTACTTTCTGCTTTTTTTTTTTTTTTTTTTGTGTTTTTTTTTTTTTTTTTTTGTTTTTTGTGGTGTTTCTTGTGTTTTCTTTTTTTTTCTCTTCTGGGTGGTTGTGTTTTTTTTTTTTTTTTTTTTTTTGTCTGGTGTTTGTGTTTTGTTCTTTTTCCCTGTTTTACCCCCCTCTAATTCTTTCCTCCTCCGTGAGCCTTTTTTTCAACCCCTTTTTACCCTGGCCCTTCTTGTTTTTTCCAAGGGCGTTATCTCCTCCGAAAGCCACGTATTCTGGAGCATTGCTTCCTGATTTCTTTTTCTCCTCTTCCCCCCTCGTCGATCCCGTAAAGATTGTGCCCTTTGAGCATTTTTTCACCCGCGGCGCGAAGGTTGATAACTTTTGTCATGCTCCTCTTCCGCAAGTGTTTCTGATTGACCCCCCTTCTTTCCCTGAGTTAGAAACGGGCCACGTTGCGGAGTTTTCCTCTTTTTCCCTCATTGATGGCGTTTTTGTTTCTATCTTCCAGTCTGAGGGACGTTTGCGGCCCCATGGATGGTTTCTTTCCCCCTTCGATCTTACCAATCCCCTTCTTTTACTCTTCTTAAGACCGAGTATTTTCCCTTTTTGTTCACCCCTTACTCCATTATTCGCTTTGCGGCCTCATTCTGTATTTTTTGCATTTTTCTTTCCCCTGTCTCTGACCCAAAGAGCTTTTCCCCTTCACACTCTTCCTTTGGCTTGTACTCTTTTTCTTTTCCTTTTTCCAACGTTTTTTGTCCCTTTTTTCCATTTTCGATTTCCCCGGTACATTGTGCATGGACCAGTTGATGGATCTGATTCGGGCGCTGCTGTAGTTCCCTTCCTCTACTTGTGAAGTGCCTTGCTTATCCTCGGCTCCCCTCCCCCTCGCATATCAACCCCTCCCCCTTCTTTCTTAGTTTTAAACCCTCGCGGCTTCAAAAGGCTTATTATTTTCTGATTGCAGTTCCCTTACCCCCCTGTTTCTTCTATTTCTGCTTTTTTTTCTACTTCCTTTCTTGCCAATCTTTTGTTTTTAGACGTCCAGGATAGGCTGATTGATGTTGCGGAGTACTCGGCCAACACTTTTTTAAACAGTCTTTTTTTGCATGATGGAGTCTCTCGAATTCCTTCTATCTTCTTTTTCCACCCTCGTTTTCTTTCCGGATTAAATTTTAGGAGGTTTATATCCGTGGCTCAGTCTGTTACTCTTTCTTGTTTAGGGAAGCCACTTTCTTTCCCATTTTGCCGTCCTCTGGCCGGACTTGTCCAGGCGCGCACGCTTCGCCGTTTTTTTACTTTACGCAGACTTCTTCTTTTTCCCACTCGTTAATACTGTTTTGTTTCTGATCTCTCTTTTTTTTCCTTTAATTCTTGTTCCTCCCTTTACGCGGTGCCCTTCCGTAATTTTTTGCGTTTATTTCCCCTTGGTACCGTTCCAGTGCTTCTCCCCTTTTTTTGGCACCAGAAGGTTATCCGATAACCTCCCCGAGAGCATACATTGGAGCCCTCTTCCCTTCCTCTGAAATTTTTATTATTCCGTGCCTGCTTGTCAATTCTTTTTTCCCCCCGAACTTCTTTTCCTTCCCCCCCGAGATACATAAGACTCCCCCCGAATAACTAACGCCCCTCTTATTTTTGTTTCTTTTGTTTTTTTCCGATGCGATCGCTGTCAGTCTCCTCCACACATCCCCAGTCCTTCTCCGATTGCCCGGTCGCTTTCCCGCCTCTTGTGTCTCGATTGCGAAGTTTCCATGATTAGATTTTTTTAAACAGTTCTGTATCAGTGTTGCTTTTTTTGAGTACCTTTTTACCTTCTTTATCCGATTGACTTTCTCATTCATTTTCCTCCCTTAGTTTCCACTGCGTCCCTGAATTGTTCTGTTGCGTAACGTCCTTTTCCCGTGCCCTTTCTTCCCGTCTGTCACTCTGTTTCTCCTCCCCCAGTGGCATTCCCGGCCTCTTTTTTTTTTTAAATTCCTACTTGGTTTTCTCCACTTTTTTCCGTCCCGGCCAACCCGACCAACTTCCCTGTCCTCTGTGCGGCAACCTTTTCTTCAGCCACTTTTTCTCTGTTTTCAAGTCTTCCTTTGTTTTCCTCTGGTTTTAATCCGGACCCATTTTCTTCCATTAAAGGGCTTCCTTGTCCTTCAACCCCCCACAAACCAGTTGCGTGTCCTCCCCCTTTTTTTTCTTGAGTGTGTGAACAAAAATTTTCTCCTCATCTGCTTCGACCAGACCCGAGAACTAAAGATTGCTTCCACGATGTTTTCGTATTCCCTCAATTTTTTTTTTTACTTCAGCACGTGGTTGCGCAACCTTCCCCACCCGACGCTTCCCCTCCTGACTCACAAAATCAATCCTGGTAGGAGATTCCCCACTCCTGGACCCCTTCCCTGGTCTGCTCCCTCTTTTCCACAGTCACGTTTATCTTCCTCTTTCTGCCGTGAGCGCCTTTTCCCCCCCCCTTTTTCAATTGAGTATAGATTTGTGTTTCATCCTCGATTCACCCTTCCCCCCAATCCCTCGATCGATATTTTTTCCTTGGTGTGATATTCTTCTGCTGCTGCTTCTCCTTACGTTTTTTTTTTTGTTTTGGCTTCAATATGACTCTGGTGATTGAGGGATGTTGCCTCTCTTCTTCGAGTTGCTCCCCTTCTTGAATTTTTCAGGGTGTATGAAGCGATTTTTTTAATTGGCCCTTTCCCCCCTTCAGCTCCCTTCCTGTTGACGATGTTTCCCCTGTCTGCGGTTTTCTCCTTCCCTTGGCGATAATTTCTCCCCACCCCAAGTCCTTTTCTTTTGCGGTTCAGTTCTTTAACCTTTTCCCTTTCCTCGAGTTAACCCTTGAGGATCATCTATTTCCCTGTTGTCCCACCCAGGGTCCTCCTTTTTCCCTTATTTATTCGTCTATCTTGAAAACTGATTATCATTTTCGGCTTGCTTTGAAGATCAGGCCTCCTTCCCTCTTTTGGTTTCAATAAGTTACTTTTTTTTTCTTACCTTCTCCCCCCCATTTACGTTTCCAGTCCTATTGGTTTCCGCTTTTCCGTTTAGTCTGTATCGCCATGGATGATTACATTTTGCTTTTTTTTGAAACTTTTTTCCATTTTTTACTGGTAAGGGGGTTTCACTTGCAGCCCCGCCATTTTGTGTTCCTTTTTACTATTTGGTGGGTTTCCCTACCTTTCATATTTCCCACCTTACCTACCCTTGTTTCAAATTCAGGCGTGTCTATAGCTTTTTTTTCTCCGGTTTGCTTTCTTCCCCCCCCCTTTGTCCTTCTTAGTTTGAATTAAAAATATTGGTGCTCCATCCAGTCCCCCTCTCAAAGTCCCATTTTGGTTGGTTTCCTTTTTCTCGTTTTCATTCGCCCATTTTTACCCCTCTTTTTTTTCCCTCCTTTTTGTTGTGTTGAGAGTAGACGGGGAACCCACCCTTTTTGGTTTAGATTTCCCTTCTCTTTAACACCCGATTCTGACGCCACCACATTTCTTTTCTTCGTGGTTGGTTTTCTCATATGTGATTACTTCTCCAGTTGGTCTTTTTTTTTTCAGAACCTCAGCTTATAGACCCAGCCGTGTTGCAATCCAGGTTAGTCCTTCTAACCTTTTTCTTTCCCAAACCCCTCCTAGAAAACGGCGCCATTCCGTCTGCAAAACTCCCCGGGACTTGAAGCTTTTTCATCGTTTCGGTTCTTTTGCTTCTTCTTTTCCTCTCCAACTGGAGATTTCCATCTCCCACTGGCTCCTTCCCACGCTCCCGGCTTTAATTATTTTGTGTGAACTCATTTCAACGTATCCAATTTTCTCCTTCTTCGTTCTTCTCGCGCATCCTCCATTCCTTTTCATGGCGCTCACTTTTGTTCCTGGACCCCTCCTTTCCCCCAGTGTGTTTCAACTTTTATCTCGATCTCTGCTTTCCTCATCTGGAAGTCCTTCCTCTGTTGGCGTTTTCCCTCTTTCCCCAATTCTTGTATTTCTTCCTATTCGGTGACCCCCTAATTCGACTGCCTTTGTTTTTTTTTGCGGTCCCTCCTTTTCTGCTTTTGCGTGGAGGACTCCTTTTCTACTCAGCAGTAATACCCTGTCCTTCCTACCCTTTCGGAACCTTTTTTAAATCTCGTCACCACTTCTTTTTTTTTTTTTTTTTTAAAGGGTCTTTTTTTTTTTTAAGACCTCCCTTCTCTTTTTTGTGTAGGGTCCGGCGGACCCAATCTCTTCTTTTTCTCCCCTCTACAAGATCTTCTTTTTTTTCTTTGTAACCCTGATTTCCCCTTTGGTAACAGTATCGTGGTTACACCCAGCTCTGGCTATTATGGTTCCATGCTTTTTCCGTCGGGAGGAATATTGTCAGGTGTTCAGGGGGTGACGCCCTCTATTCTCTTCTCTTTTCTCATTTTTTTTTTCCTCTTAAGTCTGTTTTGTGCCGCTTGAAGAGCGTTTGTTGCGGCCCCCACTTTTTTTTTCCCGTTCTCTAACACCCCCGAGTTCCGAGTCGCTTCCCAGCTTCCGCTGAATTTGTTCCCCTTTCACTCCTCTTCTCTTTCGTGCTTATTCTAAGAGGATACGCCTGGTTCTTTTTCTTCAACCAATGATTCTATTTCCTGTGCCTTTTCTTTTCCCTCTTTTCCGCAAAAACTTTTACCTTTCCTTTCCTCTTTTTTTTTGGTCTTTGTTCCTGAATTTCTTATGGTCCTTCTCCTGCGGTCAATTTTGATGGTCAGTTTTTTCCTCCGCGCCAGTTCTTTTTTTTTTTTTGCCTGAACTTGCTCCTCTTCTTACCTGACCAGAAAGGTAGTTTTAGTCGTTAACAGTCTTTTCCACCTTTTAGATCCCTTCCAGAGAGATCCTTTTTCTCCACCTCCGGCATCCCCCTTTGATCGACTGATTTCTTCAGGCTAGGCACCCTTTTTTTTGTGGAGACGTTTCATCGTCTGATGGAGACTGATGTTGAGTAGCTTTTTTTTCTTCACCCCCACCCTCCCCCGACCCCCCCGGATTATCCTTTTCTTTCTCTTCTGAGCTTTCCCATTTTGCTCATCTGTTCAACGCAGTTTCCCGTTACCCCCAGGTAGGGATTCCTTTTGGCGTTACAGGAGTGTCCTTGGGTCGTGTTAGCGAGATACCTTTTCCCATTTGCCTGAGTTTCTCCTTTTTTCCCCCTGTCGTTTTTTTTCCGTAATGCCGGCCCCGGCCTTTCTCCGTATGTCTTTTTTCCTATTTATTTTTCTCCCCTTTTTTTTTTTGTTTATGATCTAGGATGCTCCTGTTCCTTTTCCTCCGATTTTTTGCATTACGTATGCCGCGCCTTTTAAAGTCGTTTTTGTGGCTCCCTTCCTTCCAGTTCCCCGTACCAAGTCCCTCTGCCCTTCTTACCCCCCTCCTCTTTATAACTTCTCAATTATTATCCCTTGTCACGATTGATTTGAAAGGCAATTCATACCTTCGCCCCTTCGACCTCCAATCCCCTCTGTTAGGCGGTTTTTGTCGTCCTCCATCCTCCCCAGACACATACCAGTAGCTCTTATTCCGGGCGCCGCAGATTTCTTTCGGCAGGATTTTTAGTATCTGCCTGGTACTATCAACCCAGTTTTGTACCGGGCGTTTGCCGCCCAAAGGTTCCTACTTCGGCAGAGTTTCTTTTTTCCTCTCCCCCTTTTTTTTAAGATGCCTCGTTAATCAGACTAAGGTTTTCTTTGTGCTCCCCCCCTTCCCCCCTTCTCCGATATTAGCCCCTGACGTGCCCCACCCTGCCTTGTCTTTTCTTCCCCCTACTCCATTTTTTGCATGTCCCGTACTGACAGATCCAATCCGACTTTTCTCGTGGTTTTCCTTTTTCTCCTCCTCCGTCCCCCAAAAGGACAAATTTACACGGTTTGGCGGCACACCTTCCTTCGATCCCACTTCTCCTTCTTACTTTCTCTTTCGTCGTAGTAAGGTGGAAGTACATTCAAAGAAGCTCCCATCCCTCCATCCTTCCGTCAAAGAGATAATGATGATTCCTTTCTGAACTTATTTACTCTTCTCCTTCTTCCCAAGCTTTATGTTAGGCTTCTCAAGTTTTTTAACTTCCTTCCTAACCCTTTTTTTTTTTTCTAAAACTTTCCACTGCCTGATTTCTGAGACCCACGGGAGATTTGCGTTATGCTACAACGTTCCCCGTTGTCCTTCAATTTGTTCATTATTTTTTCTCCCCCTCCTTTTAAGTTGTCACGTTTCAGATTCCTTCTGCGTCCTGATGACGTGTTCACAAGTTAGGTTTCGTGCTCTTTAACCCCTAAGAATGTTAAGGCCCCCTTTTTTCAGTTCTTTCTCTTTTTCTCTTTTCTCATCATTGGAACTTGCACGCGCTTCCGCCAGCTCCCCTTTGCTTTCTTGATTGAATATCATTTAATTTTTCTACTATTGTATGTTTTCCTTCTCTCCCCATTTCGTTTTTTTTTTTTAAGGAGGAAAATACCTTGTTATTTTTTATGTCTTGCAGATTTCTTTCTAAGGAAGAACCAGATAGTCCTTCGGACCCCTTTTTCTTTAACTTTCCGTCTATAGTGTTTTTCTCTAATGGGTAATCCCACCCGCTTTCCTCTTCGGCAGAAGGCCATTCCACTACGCTCTCTGCCTGCTCTTCTTTTTTTTCTGTAGTTTTTTCCCCCTTTTTCCAGTCTTGAGTTTGTTCCTCCCATGATTTTGCGTTTTTCCGCTAACCCTTCTCATTTGTTTCGCGGATCAGACCTCTACGCAGAAGGCGCTGTGCCCCCTTTTTTTTTTTCTTTTCTCGAATCCAACCCTACCTGTGTCCTCCTGGCTGGGGGCTGACGATGCGTGTCGTTTTCCTGGATCGGTTGTCTCTTTTTTTTATTCATACATCCGTGCCCTTCCACCGACATAGATTCCCTCTAAGCGTACCCAATGCGGGGCGCTAATTGTTCCCACGCATTCGTCCGCTTTTCCTCTGGTTTTTTGGACCTCCCCCCTTTTTATCTTAGGCTCTGATTCACCAGCAGTGGTCTTAAAGCGTGTTTTAAAGGGCCGATGGCTCTCCTATTCGTTCACACCATGTTCTTTCCACGTTTTTAACGTCTTTCCTCAAACTCCACCTTCACATGGTTTGGCTGGCGTGCCTCTCGTAATCGCTTTTTTTTCCCCCCCCCTTTTTCCCCCTTTTCCTTTTCCTTTGTTCTTTTGGAGATATGACAGCAACAAAAGTCTCTCCTTCCTCTCTCCAACCCGTGGACCTCTGGCCCTCCCCCAACCGGTTCTTGCTTTGGTTTCGTTGTGGCGCATAGTTGAAAAAGTCTGAATTCTACTCTTTTCGTTTTAGTCCCTTCCATTTTCCACGGGGCCGGCTTTACCTCCCTGTTTTTCTGCTCCCTTTTGTAGGTTCACACCAAAGCCTATCAATGTTTAATTTGTCGGCTGCAATTTAGCGCCCGACCTGCTTCATCCTTTTCACTAGCTTGCTCTTCATTTTGTACTCCTCCACTGGCCTTACTCCCGCATCTACAAAGGCATCTTCCTCTTATTCCCCAAGTTCATTGGTTCATTCGAAGACACTGATGAAACATCCTCGGCCTTCTCGTCTTATCGCGCAGTGTTTCAACAATTTTTTTTTTCGCTCCGCTCTACTTTAGTTCCAACCCTTTTTTTCCTTGTTGACAACGTCGTTCGATATTTTCTTCTATTCTTCCCCCTTTAGTGATTTCTTCTCTTTGTTTTCTTTTTCACTTCTTGGCGTGTGATGTCTTTCTCGACCACTCATCGGCCGGCGGCGGCGGAACCCCTTTTCTTTTGGATTGCTGGACCCCTCTTTCTTTCCTCCCCCTAATTCGCCTCCCTTTCCCCTGCATTCCCTCTTTTTTGATCCTTTTTCTCACTGAGTCCCAATCCCACTATTCCCTTTGATATGCCTCCGTATCTGGCTGGCACTTTTTTTTTTTTGCCTAGTGACCTCCCCACTTTCCCTTATTTTTCTCTCCAACTTCATGGGACGTGGCCCCCTTTCGTTTTTTCCCCCCACTCGAGAGTTTTCCGGCAGCACTTGGTCATTTGCGTTCTTCCGCACGTGTTGGTTTCTGCCTTTCTGAAACCGGTTGCCTTTTTTTCTTAGAGCAATCCCTTCCTTCCTGCGCGTTGTATCCCGCAATCTTGATTTTCTTTTTTCGTGAAGGAGCTGGTTTTTGTCGCCACCACTTTTGCGTGCCTTCTTCTCTGACTGTTTACGCTTCGACCAGAGTTTTCTTCTATAGATTCTCCGCATCTCTTAAGTCCTTTTTCCCTTCTATATTTTGCTCTTGTGCCCCGGCCTTCCTCCTCTTGATTTACGCCTGGTTCCTTCTTCAATGCTCTTCCCTCCCCTTTCCCCCCTTCTTCCTTGCTTTGTCCCCGCTTTTTTGGACGAAAACCCTCTTTACCATTTAATTTTTTAGTATTCCGGCGGGGTTACCTTGTTTCTAGTGACCAGTCTTAGGATCCTTTTCTTTCCGTGTTCCGTTCCTTCTTCCTCTGACGCCTTCTTCGGTAGTCATCCTTTCTTCGTCAAAGGTCCATTGTCAATCCGCACAGGACCGTCTTATTCCATTTTTCCCCTCCGGCGGCTTCCCCCCTTCTCGAATCCTCTATTTAGGGGTAATTTTCCCCATACCCCCTTATAAAACTGTTTTTCTCCCTCCTCTCTTATCTTTTTTATCGGCCAAGCTCTTCTTTCGCCGGTGCAGAGGAGTTTCCAGCCTCCCTTTTTTTCGGTGAGTCTTCTCCGCCCCCCCCCTCGCAAAAGTCTTTTGCTCGTTTTGAGGAGTCGATCTACTGTTTCCCAATATGGGAACAAGCCTTGGGCCCCCGGACAAATTCGGAGAGGATTAATCTTGCTTTTTTTCTTTCTCTCTTGTTGGTCCTTCCTCTCTCTCCTTCCATGGTCGCGGCTAGAAGAAACCTTTTCCAAAGGCATCTCCTTTAATGGCGCACGCGTCTTTCTCCGAAGCAGCATCTCTATTTTTCCCTTTACTCTTTCTTCCCTTTTTTTTTGATGATCTCTTCTGCTTACCTGAATCTCAATCGGTTGTTTTTGAATTACCCCTGCTGTCTTCTCCCTTTTTCCCAATTCGGGCTCCCCTCCCTCGGTCAGTCCTTTTTATATGACAAAAGAAGTTTCCCGTCATCAAAAGTTTTCCCCTATATCCCAAGCCCCTTTATTATCCCTTTTGCCGGAAACGGATTGTTCCAGTTGAAGTTCATTATCATGAGAAGGAAGCACCCCCCCCTTCTCCTATTTTTGTTTCGTTTTTGTTTGGATGGAACGCCTTTCCACACATCAAATTTTTTTCAAGGTTCTTTCGTCATTATGGGAACGGGCAGCACTCAGCCTCTTGCTTCCTCTCCGTGGAGTCTATGAGCTTTTCCCCCACAGGTGTTTATTTTACCTGCTTGGAGCCCGGTTCTCTTCTATTTTTCATCTTATTTTCCTCTTATTTCCCTTTTTTTTAACAACGGGGCCCTAAAAGCGGTCTGTCTCCCTGTAGTAACGGACGGACGGGTTTGTTTTTTGGCAGCTTTTCCCCCCCCCCTTTTGGCTTCCTGTCGTCATGACGTGGAATTGTTGCTTTTCGCTTTCCCCCTACTTTGACTCTTTCCGCCGCGCCCTTCCCCATCCAATCTGGTTTGCGTGTCCCTTCTGCCTAAAATTCAAAAAACTTTTTGAAAAGGAAATGGACCCTGCTTGTTGATTCCCCCCCTCGGTTTCGTTCCTTCCCTAAGTGCTTCTGTTCCCTTCTTTTTCCCCCGGGACTTCTGGTCTTTTTCCTGTCCTTCCCCCCCGGGCACCTCTTACAGACTACGGCCGCCACAACTTCTGCTCCTGTTTTTTTCCTTTGGTAACATCTCCCCCTTTATGCGGGTTCCTGACACCTGCGCTTCGACCCACGCTCTTCCTTTTTTTCCTCCGCACGTACTAAAATTCCTTTGTTTTTTTTTGTTGCGCCAAAACGTACCCTCCCGCTCCGCCGGACCAACAAAAAGAAGGCTTTGGGCTCTGCCCCTACCAACCCTTGCACTTTTTTCTTTTCTCCCTTGTCTTGGGGCCTTCGCCTGTCACCCCCCGGAAAGTTTAAGACTTCCCTTTTCACTTAAATGGCAATGTACCAAATTCCCCCTGCGCTTGACGTCTTTTTCCCACGCTTCTTTTTCCCCCTTTTTTCCGTTTTCTCTTATTGTTTGAGATGGGTTTACCTTCTCGCTCGCTTCCGCCAGATACGTGGTCTTTTGAAGGCATTTTGCCATCGTTTTCTCTTTTCTTTTTTCCAGGGCTGTGGCGGACTCCGGTTGACGGAGTTTTACCCTTTTTCTTAATCCGTGTGTATTTTTTTTCTTATCGCTCACGAAGGACGGTTTTTTCAATGCTCTCCCCTCGGCAGGCTTTCACCGGCTTAGAGGAGATTAGTGGCCCTCCTCCTTTCATCCTTTTTTCCTTTTCCTTGGATGGGAATTTGGTTCCTTCCTAACTTAATTTTCCAGCGCTCTACGCGTCTTCACGTGTGCACCACCCTTTTTTTCACTTGCGTGTCCCTCTTTGCTGGATGCTTGAAACTGAAACTGAGCGCGTTTTTCTTGCCCTAGTAAGGCGCTGTGCATCATTTTTCCTTTTCTTGATTCCCCATACGGTGTCCCTTTGCCCGTTTTTTTTCCCCCCCTCTGGTTTTGATTTTTTTCCTTTCCCTGTTTTAATTACACATTTTTTTCCTTGCCCAACCTCATTTTCAACCTATTTGAGGCTCAAGGTACGTGGTGGCTAATTGACTCCCTAATGGTTTGCCTTTTTCTACTGGTGTTGCCTCACTGTGACTAAAGGTACCCCCTCACACTGGATTTTACAAACTTTCCGGCCGTTTTCCTCTTTTTTTTTTCTACGTTTGAGTACTTTCTTTTCTCTTCGCTAACCCCGTGTTTTTTCCTCACCTTTTTTTCCCCCCCCACTACGCACCTAACCCTTGTGGTGTGCTGGTCTCCTTTTTTTTCATCCGTTTCCCCTTTTTTGTTT
>Ga0179593_1597587_pt1 | contig 13626 bp, 25 predicted proteins | sample CZODoug2_1_08_16_FD_185931 | JGI IMG/M metagenome (GOLD analysis project Ga0179593, IMG submission 185931) | Vadose zone soil fungal communities from Angelo Coast Range Reserve, California, USA - CZODoug2_1_08_16fungal (PacBio error correction) | ecosystem: Environmental > Terrestrial > Soil >... | reverse complement strand
TAATATATCGTTAGGACTGTTTTTGTCTGGTCAGGGAGCCCTAAACAATGTTTATATTTTTTTCTGTAGGGCCTCCTCCTGACCTGAGTGATGTTTCGTTCAATGTCACATCGTATTCCCTTTGGATTTTACCGAGAATAACGTACCTTTTTTTCCGCATTCAGCGTTTTTTTTTTTTTTTTGTCACCTACCCAGAACAAGTTTTCCGTTGTTCTGCTCCGAGATACGGCCTGTTTCCCCCCTTGGCATGACCGGTTCGATGATAGAAGCTCGGACATTGATTGGCCTTTGCATTTTTTTTATGTCCCCTCTTTTGCCCAAAAAGATTCCCCCCCTTTTCCCTTTTCAAGGCACTTGGTCCCCAAGTGATTCGAATCCTCACTTCAGTCCCTTTTCCTTTTTCGCTTTTTTTCTTGCTGCGCACCACTTTTTCCTAATGTTCGATGTGGGGAAAATTGGTTTTTCCTTGGCCACCGGCCGCGTGCCTCCCCCTGTTGCTTCAACGTTTCTTTTTTTTTTCTCATCAGGACTTTCCCCTTTTTCAGGATGGACCACTTTCTCCGTATTCCTTGGGCAACCAAAGTCCCTTGGATCGCTGTGTTCCACATGAAGAGACGCCAAAAAACGTGCGCCTTCTCTGTGATAACCCTTTCTTTTCTTCCCCTGAGAACAAAATAAGGTCTCCTCTTGCAGTTCGAGTTCTCTCTGTCCTTTTGTATTGTCTATTAATAACTCCTCCTTTCCCCCAATTTCAGCTTGCTTAGCGGTATACAAGATCCTCCTCACGGATGTTTTCCCTTTTTTTTCCCTCTTTTGGACAAAACCTTCCCCCCTTTTTTTTTTTCCCCCCTTAATTCAAAAGATTAACCCCCCATAAAAACCTACTATTCCACTCTTTTTTAGTGAAGTGCACGCTGCGATTCTTCTCTTCTCCCCCTAGTTGTTCTCCCAACGCATGAGGAACTTTTTTCCCCTTATTTGCGGAAGCCACCCCTCCCCCCCTTTTTTTGTTAATCGCGCTTCTCTTCTTTTTTTCCTCTGTACGAATCGTCAGGCGTATTGAATTGTTTCTCTCCTTCGCCTGGATTTTCTTCATGCTCTATCTGTGGCCGCGTTTTTTTTTTGTGTTTTATTCCAATCGCCCGAGGAGGAGGCGGGATCGCCCCCCTCCGAGGCCTTTCATTCTGTAAACTTCCTTGCCGCGCTGCTCCGCGATGGAGTTTCCCCCCTCTTCCTCGTTTGGGATTTACCTTCTCTCTTGTGGGGCCAGTTTAGGAAGGGATTTTTTCACGGAACCTTTTTTTTTGGTGTTTGGTGCTGCATGGATTTGCTTGAGTTAGGTCTTTCCCCGCCCGTAATTACGGAGGTCCACATTTTCTATCTATACTTTTCATCCTCCTCCTTTTTTTCTCCTTCTGATAGCACTACTCCCTTCTTGTCGCAGGGCCCCCCCCGACCGCTTTTTCCCCCAAAAGAAAGAACCCCAAAAATAACCCCCTCCTTGTTACTGGTCCCCCCCCTCCCCCCTCCCCCCAACACCCTCCCCTCCGGCCTTTCGTTCCTCCCGGCCTTGCCCGTAACCAAGGGCCTTCCACGAAAGGTGGTGGTACCCTACCCTTCCCCCCGCGAGCCATTTGTTTGTGGAAAATCCCTTATTTCATTCTTCTTTCAGTAGGCCGTCTTCCTCACTGTAAACTATCAGTTTTCGATACCGCCCTCGCGGGGCCGCAGCCGTGATAAACAACCCCTCCTCGGCAGATTAAGCCTTCCCCTTTCCCCCCTCCCCCCCCTTCCGTAATGACGCGACTCCCTTTTTTTTTTTTTCCCTCATCAATTAGTAAATCGTGTTTTTCGAACCCCCGGGATTGTGGTCTTTTTGCACCATAAGAGTTTTCCCTGGGTGCTTTTTCTTTTCCCTTTTTTTTTCCCCCCGAGAACCTTTTTCCAGCCCGAGATATCCGTGCGGCACTTCCTTTCCCCCCACTAACTTTTTTTAAGGCCAATCTTTTTTCCGTTCCTGTGAATTTGCGGCCCCGCGGCAACGTTTGTTTCCTTTTTCCCCCCAAAAGGGCTTTTTTACACACCTTAAAAAGTCGTTGTTTCTTTTTTTTGATACTCTTGCTAAGCTGATCTCTTTTTTCCTTTGGTTATCCTTTTTTGATTATCGTCGGGCCTTTCCCTCCCCAATTCCCCCCAATTCCCTCGACTTGAGGACAAAAATTCCTTTCCCTTTTTGAGGACCTTTTTCCCTTCAAGTCTGGGTTTCTTCGTTACACGTGTGCGCCTTCTATTCCATTTTCTTGTCCCCCCCAGCGAAGTTCCACAGGATACCCTTTTTTTTTGGTGTGCCCCCCGATAAGGAAAGGATTTTACAATTTTTTTTCCTTTGTCTCCGATTCCTCCCTCCACGGTGATTCTTGGCCTCCTACGGTTTCCGCGCCAATTATGCAATGTGCCATTTCCCCCCCTTCTATCCATTTTGTGCAGAAGTCCATCCTCCTTTCGACCGGGTCTTTTTCGATCGAGGCGGATCACCCGGGCATCGGGATCTTCAAATTTCTTTTTTTTTTTTCCCTTATCATCTTTGGACGGATAGAGGCCACCTTTCCCTCCCATTGTAAATTTTGTATTTAGATCCGGGACTTTCTGTGGCAGTTGTTCCTTATATTAGTTTTTTTTTTTTCGCCACTACTTGGGGGGTATTTGCCACACGACTGGACTGCGAATATTTCCCTTCCCGATGTGCGAGAAATTATACGGATTCTCCTTTTTTCCCAGCACGTCGAAATTTCTTTGATTATTTCTCTTTATTCTGGTTGGGCCGTCTTTCTTCCCCTTTCACCAACGACAGACCTCCGCACCAACATAGCGGCCCCCGGCCCACGTTTCCGCTGGTGCCCGTGCCTTCGTTTTTCCCGTTTGGAAAGTTTTTCTTTAACGAAACCGCTTTTCCGTCTGCACCGGAACTGCCTTCCTTTTTCTTCCCCCCCCTGTTCGGCAAAGAAACCGGTGTTGGTCTTATGGCGTATAGGGGACACTCCCCCCCCCTCTTATCTATAGGGCCTTCCCTTTTCCTTTTCCCTCTCAAAATTTTGTTCGCGATTCTATTTTTCCCCAACATTCCAAATTGGGGGCCCCCCCACCCCCTGCGGTTGTCTAGGAGGCTTCTTTTTTTTCTTTTTATTCTTGAAGCTGGTTAACGCCCGCCCCCCCCCTTTCCCCCCTCCCTGCTTTTGCAGAATGTACCCTTTTTTCGGAACACGATTACTTTTTCTCATTGTCTATTGGAGTCGGCAATTGGAGACAGGGCAACTATGTATAGAACACTTTCCCCTTCCCCCCCTTCGAGGGTCCCTTTTTTTTCATCAATCGATTGCCTTTAATCAATCCTTCCTCGGGGACTTTTCCTCCCTCCGGACCCCCAGCATTTCTGGAGGCTGCGCACGTTTCCCCCTTTCGTATCTCTTGAGTGTGGATTTCAGTCTTTATGGCATTTGGTTTTTCCTTCCTCCGCTGGTCGCTGGTTTTTTTCTCCTGGAACTGTTTTTTCAAACAGGACCGCCTTTTTTTCAGGGCTGCCCGCTCCTGCAATGCCCCCTTTTTTTGCAAAAACGTCTTCCTTTCTTCGGCGTTTCGGTTGTTTGCGTGTGGTGCGCTCCTCCTTTCTTTGTTTCGATAGTGTAGACCTCTTCTTGCGCATGACCCTGCTTTTTTTTTCATTTCGAGTGACAAGATGCTATCTGGATGCAGCCTTTTTGCGGTGTTCAAATCCAGCGTCGTTTTCCCTACTCCTTTTAAGTGGAGTGTGGTCAATTGTTTTCCCCTTTTTTTGCGACACTCACCATCCCTTTTCTCCCCCCTTTCCTGCTTTCTCCTTTTTCCTCCTGCATGGCTCTTCCTTTTCGCATCTGAGGACCCAATGGTAATTACAGTGGGACTGAACCCTTTTTTTTCTTTCTTTTTTTTTTCCCTCGGACCACCCAAACCAAACTGTAGCGGGATTTTTCTACGGCAGATAAAACGTTTTCCCCCCCTCTTTTCTTTCCACCTTCCGGAAGATGCGCCCCTTTTCCTTTTTCTCAAGCGTTTCCGGGGGAGAATTTTTCCTTCCTGTTCGAATTCGCAACTTTTTTTTTCGGCGTGATTTTTCCCCGTAAAGACAGAGATCAATCCTTTTTTTTCTCGTTCATCCGATGGCTCGGGTCCTCCTTTTCCCGGCACATCCCCTGCATGATGCCGAACCAATCCGGCCGCGGGTTTTTTTTTTTTCCCCCCCCCGGTTTGATGTTGGTTTTCTTGGAAGCTCACTGTTAGGCTACTTTCTTCCGAATTTCGTGTTCTCTGCCTTTTTCGTGCTTTTTTTTTTCCCCCCCCCCCAGGAACCGTCAGCGGATTTTTTTTCCAAACATGACGGTCCTCTTCTCCCCCTGCCTCTATCCCTGGCGCGCCCCCCCCTTTTTTTCCCTTCCCAGCGACGCGCTCGAATTTTCCCCTCCTCCTTCCTCCTTTTTTTGTTGGTTGACGGTCTTTCCCTTCGGCGCTTTTTTTTCCCTTTGTGTTCGGCAACGTTCTTTTTTTTCTTCTGCCCATGTCGTAGCGTCGAGCTTCCCTTTTTTTCCCCCCTTTTTTTTTGCTTTCGCCGCGCGATGAAGTGCCAGGGCGGGTGGTCGTGGCCCCCCTCTCCCCCTTCCTTTTTTATTCTCACTCCGGTCTCGCACTCCCTTTGTTTTTTAACCTCCACCACCGCAACCTTTCCCTTCTTCTTTTTTCCCCTTCCCCTTCCTGCAGGCAATTTCCGGCGGCTTTTTTTTTTTTTCTCATCGGCTTCCGACTGTATTCAAGCAGCTGATCGCTTTTTTTTTTTCAAAACCACGGTTTTTCCCTCCGGAAAGCCTTTTTTCTTTGCGATAGAACCTTCTTTTTTTTTTTTCCAAGGAAACGCCTGCTTTCCTTTTTCCGGTCATCTTTTAGGAATTAGCCCCTTTTCAACGGTCGCATAGGCGTTCTTCTCCTTTTCTTCTTCCTCCCCCGCATCCGAGAACAGTTTTGCTTGGTTTTTTTTCCAATCAAGGATATCTTACCGGTAAGTCCAAGACTCTTTTTTCACCATTAAGATGTCCAAGAGTGATAGATGTCTTCTCCCCTTTTTTTAGGGGGCATTTCTCTTTTTTCCCAATTGATGTGAAGTGGTCAATAAGGTTAACCACCCCTCCCCCCTTTACCTTACAGCTGGTAAGGGTCCCCCTTCTTCTTTTGTTCCAGGGAGAATGATGCATCCATTTTTTTTTCTTTCCTTCCTATTCAGACAGTGCCGCCTCGCCCACATTTCACACACTCTCTTTTTTTGTATGCAGAGTGTTGATCCGCGACTTTCTTCTCCCCTTCTCTTTGCCATCGCGGCGCCCCCCCCCCGCAACCAGCATAGTTCATGGACTTTTTTTTTTATCAGAGAATTTTCAATGCTCCGTGTCCATTCTGGGCACGGTTTTGCTCATTCTTTTTTTCCCCCAAACATCGAAAGAGGCCTTTTTTTTTGTTACCGCATGGACCTTCCCCTTTCCCTACGCCTTCCTCGCTCCCTTTTTTCCCCTTTTTGCCTGCGACAGAAGTTTTGATTGTCGGCTTTTTTTTCCCCCTTTCCCGAGGACTTTCTGGCCGTAATAGGATTTCTTTTTTTTTTGCAACTTTCCCATCGGAAGGTTTTCTGGTCATGTTGGGAGAGAAGGGCATTTTCTCCCCGGGCTTTGCACGATTTCCCCACTTCCCCCCCAAATCTTTCTCCTCTTCCCCCTTCCTTCTTCACGCTCTCCCGATGTCTTTAGGGTCCCTTAAAGATCGGCAGCCTCCCCCCCCTTCTTTCTCGACCGTTCCTCGTTACCGTCGAGTGGGACCCATTTTCATTCCTCGCATAGCACCCTTTTTACATCTGGAAGTGAAACGGCCTGTTTTTTTTTTTCTGTTGTCTCTCTCATGGCTCACCAGCCGGTTATGACAGGACCTGGATCATTTTTTTTTTTTCTTTTTTCGTGTCCGAATGAAAACACGGGTTTATTTAAGATTTAAAACTGATTCCTTTTTTTTTCGGGATGAACGGAACCTCTTCCCTCGGTGCTGATGAACGATTTGTCCCCGGTTATTTCCCCGGGGGGGGTCGGAGTGTTTTGACTTTCTTTTTCCTCCCCCAGGAAGTTAACGTCGCCCCCCTCTCCATCCCTTCGAGCGTGTAGGGGAAGGTTGCAGCAGCGGATCTTGCGCGCCTTTTTCCCTCCGGACAACGAGGCACGCGACTTTTTTTTTTTTGCAACCGGAACCCGCCCCCTCTTGCGCCCTCCCGAATTGGATAGGCATTACCCCTTCTGTGACCGTCGATGATAGAAGATCGTTACTCGGTCTCTTCTTCCTTTTTTCTTTTGGGCCCTCCCCGCACGGCACAACCTCTTTCTCAAGCAATTTTTTTTTTTCAAGAGCACGATGCCTCCATTTCCCCTCATTTCATCTTCCCAAGGTCGATTCTGTTTCTGGCTGGCGCAACAATTTTCTTCCCCGACATTTTCGACAGGTCCCTTTTAAAGTTTTGTGCCACTGAATTGGTGTCCCTTGTCAGCAGGCCTAACAAGTTAGAGATAAGACCATTCCCGGGCAAACTTTTTCTTGTCCTCCTACATGGGAGGACCTTTTTGCAGTCTGGATCTCTAAAGAATGATATTGTGCAAACCTCCCCACTGGGTCGTTCTTCGCTTTTGAGCTACCTGATGTCTCTTCGCCCCCCCGTTTTGTCGAAGGATTTTGATAAAAGGAGCTTCGTAACATTTTTTTTTTCTCAAATAAGGAACCCTTTTTGGCCTTTCGATCCTGAGATTTTTTTTTCCTGTCTCTTCAATCCCCCTTCTTTTGCCGATTTTCCTTCTACACAACTTTCCTTTTGAAGCGTCCCCGGGCTCTTTTCTTCAAGGAGTATCACCTCTTTTAAGGGGACACAACCCCGGACTAGTGGGCGCCTCTCTTTCGTGGAAAAACGCTTTTCCCCAAAGAAACACCCCCCTGTAAATCGCCCTAGTTTATTGTTTGTTTTGGCGCGAGACTATTGCGTGCAGGAAAAGCTCTCATACCCCCCCCCGACTCCATTCATAAAATTTATTTTAGTGAGTGACGGCTTGAGAGTCTTCATCTCTTGGGCTTTTGCCCCCTAAATGCTGTTTTTCTTGGTACGATTGATCCCCCTCTGACAAATGTTCTTCCCCCCTTTTCCGAAGACAACACTATTTTTTTTTTTTTTCCCCTGCGTGGAATGAGGCCTGATTGTTACCCTTTATGGGTCTTCCCCCCTTTTTCTTTTTTTCTCGAAGGTCATTAGCAGGGGATGGCTTTTTCCTTCCTTTCATTTCTGCCTCGGGCTTTTTTCCCCCCCCTTTTTCTTTCTTTCGGGATCGAACCTACGAGGAAGTTCAAAGGTGATGGAAACCTTTTTTTCTTTTATAATGAATCGTTTCTGAATTGCCCACCTTGGCTCGCCTTTGCTATTTTTCTTTTTTTTTCCCCTTTTTTTCGGCCGGGGCTTACCCGGAAGCTGCTGGCTGTTTTTTTCGGGCGTCCATGGCCTTTTTTTTCCCTCTTCCAATTTCCCGCCGTACTTTAATACAGGAGTCAAAACACCTTTTTTTTTTCCTTCCTACGTGTGTGTGTGAGTCTTCTGCGGGAGCTTTCGCCGTAGAGTACGGTCCTTCTTATAAAGACGAACGCAGCTGTTTTTCGCAAAGTCAAAAAAAAAAGCAATGGACCTTTTTTTTTTTTTCAGACACACCCCCCCCTGCAGGCAGCTTTAAGGTTGTATCCAAGCTGCCCTCCCCCCCCCCCCCCCCCATGGACACGGACACACTCTTTCCCCGCGAGCCATTCACATTCATCGCAGGATTAATTCCTCTCTTTAAAGTAGCCTCTGTGAAACGTATAGGCCCTTTTTTCCTCCGCCGCGAATTGATTACCCCCCCCCCCCTTTTGTTTGCAGGATAGAGCAATTCCCTTCCCAGGCGATTCCGGGCGGATCACTTTTCTTCTTGACCATTCGTACATCGGTGGCCTCATTCTTTCCTTTTTGCCGAACGCTGGGAGATTTTTTTTTTCAATTCCGAGGAAAACATTTTCCCCCTTTTTTTTTCGTTACCGAGAAAACTCTCTTTTCTTTCGGCCCTTCTTTTTTTTCGACTCAAGACAAGCTCCTTCCTACAAACATTAATTTTAGTCCTTCTTTAAGTAGCGTGAATTTTCTTCGCAACGCTGTAATTTTATTCCACAGCTTTTTTCCCCCCTTTCAAGTAGTTGGGTCTCTGAGAAATTCTTGATCTTCAGTTGGGGATTTCCCTCCCCTTCTTTATGAATTTTTCTTTTTTGTTTTTTTATCCAATAAAAAAAATCTTCCCTATAGACGCGACCTTTCCCTTTTTTGAGACCTGTGAATACCCCCTTTTCCCTGATCCGTCGACCCGTTTTTTTTCTTATATCAAGGTCTGCTACCACAGCGATCACCAGTGATCCCTCTTTGCCCAAGATTCTTCCTCTTTTTCCCCCCCTGGTCTTTTCCGCTTCGACCTTCCCCTCTTCTTTTCCCCGTGTGCCCGCCCTTTTTTTTTTCTCAATATGCCAATGTGACCCTTCTCCCTTTTCCCCTTTGTGCGCCCCCGTGAGAAAACCTTTTCTGGTGCTGCCTGTTGAGCCTTTCCTTTTTCCGGGTTTTGAATTGCGTGACTCTTCCTTTTTTTTTTCGAAAGGATTGTGGCCCCTTCTCCCTCAAATTGCACAGGCAAATCCCATTCCCTCTTTCCGGACCGGTCATGCAGTGTTCCCGTGGTCCTCTTCTTTTTTTTTTTCTGCCCCAATTAACGGGGCGGTTGGTGAACAAGAAAACCTTTTTTGAGGAAATATTTTTTCACTTCCTTTTAATCCCTTAATCCGGTGTCTCTCTCCGTTCCCACCTCGTACGTCGGGATGGGAGGCTCTTTGCCGACGTGATCTTGGGAGTCTCCCCCTTAAAAAAACGCCGATTCCCTCAACCTTGAAAAGCGCTTTTTTCACCGACCACTGTTTTTTTTCTGGTGAAGGGGGTTATTTACCGGATTCCCTTCCTCTCTTGAAAGGGAAAAAAACGCTTTTTTTTTTCCTGCAAAAGCTTACTCCGTTCTTTCTTCCAGGTAAGGGAAGGTTCACAAGGATTTGTTGATCTTTTTTCGACATTTTTTTCTTTCGGGACAAAACTTCCCCCTTCTCTCCTTGCGGTGCAAGGCCGCGCGTCCCGAACCTTCTTCCCGTTCGCGATTGCTATTGTCCCTTTCCCCCCATTGGACCAACTTTCCCACCCCGTAACGCGCCTTTTTTTTTCGATAGGAGGCGGCCGGCTTTCTTTTTATTTTTCTCTGTTTACCGACAATTTCCCCTCGGCGAAGAGCTCTTTTTTCTTTTTCCCCTTTGCGCTTGTTGGCTCTTTTACCCCCCTTTCATTGATAGTGGATCTCACATCCCCTTTTCCTCGGCAAATTTGTGCTTTGCCTCACCCTTCTTGTTTTTCCTTTTTTCCCCGTCCCGGAATCGAGGTAAAGGGCCATTTACTAGCGGCCTGTCGGCACCCTTTCTCCCCATCCCCTTCTGGCGCTCTGCACCCTCCTTTCCCGAGGAGGCGATTCCAGGTTCTATGTAATTGGGGCGGATTTTTTGGGGGGCCTTTTTTTCTCCCCGGCCAGCCGGGAGCATGCTCGATCCCTTTTTTTTTTTCTTTGCCCAAAAAGTCATGAACCTTATGCTCGGCCTTTTTTGATTTGTCCTTGCCTTTTCCCCGTGCACATGTCTTTCTGAAAAGTCGCTCCTTTTTTTCCGCGGGCTCATTCCGAAAATGGCGGCTCTTCTGAGACCGAACCTTCTTGCAGCTTGAAGCCCGGATTCGGGTCAACATTCTTTTTTTCGCCCTACCCTCTTTCCTTTTTCTCTCTTGGTGTACATTTTTGGAACAGGTATTGAAATTTTTTCCCCCACCATCCTTGGCTTTCCTTTCCCCACTGCTCGCATTTATCGCATCTTCCTGGCATTCGTGAGGACAAAATGGTCCCCTTTTTTTTTTTTTGACAGGCTCGTCTTCCTTTCCCATTCGACCACCTCCCACTTTTTTTCTTTCCCGGCGTCACAGGATACGACGTGTCTTTCCGACCGTTCAACCCATGTTCTTCCTTCCTTTTTGAAGTGCGGCCCGCCTCCTTTCTTTCCCTCCCCTTTTCCGAGCAACTTTCAATTTCCTTTTTTTTGCACCGGCGTTTTCGGCTTCTTTTTTGGCTTTAACTTCCTCGCCCGTTTAAAGCGTTTTTTTTGTCAAATCGTTCATCCCTTCTGCGCCCCCCCCTTCTTTCTTTTTTTCCCCTCATGATGCGCACCCCATTCCGGCGCGCCTTTTTTTGGGGTTTCTTTTGCCGCTCCTTTTCCCCCCTCTTTTTCTCCCCCCTTCCTGTGAGAATTTCGTTTTTTGTATGCCGTGGTTCTTTTTCCCACGACCACCCAGGACCCTTCCCCATTTTCGGATTCTCAGAGCGCCCCCACCCCCCTTTTCCCACTCTTTTTGGAAAAGCTCGTCCTCTATCTGGCAGCGAACCACTCTTTTCAAGCGGCGCGAATTTCATTCCCTCTTTCCCCTCCGTTTGGTTTGTTGTTTTATTCTCCTTTTAAATTTGGTCAGCGCTTTCGCTTTTTTTGGGCATTTGGTTTCCTCCTTTTAGGGCTTCCTCTTTTCTTTTTCCCATTTTGGGGCGCCCGAGCATCCGCTTTGCCCCTTTTTCGGTTTGGTTCGTGGACCCTCGGACACCGGCTTTTACCCCTCCTTCCTTCCCTAACCAGAGGGTTTTCCCCCCCCCCACGAAACTTTCTTTCCGGATGTAGGCCACATTTCCTTCATTCCGGAGAAGGGGCCCCGCAGAGCATAGGACCATCGAATCAAAGCTTCCTTTTTCCCGGGCGGGATCGTGACCCCCCCCCAGGAGCCAAAGCCAGTTTTTTTTGATCGAACCTTGTTCCCACCAATGTTTTGCGACAGGAAACTTTCCTGTAGCGGGCGCCTCTCCCATGTGAACCTTCTCGGAATCTTCTTTCTTTTAAGTGTTGGGACGGACTTCTCGACAGGTTTGCGGTTTTCCTTCCCCATTTAAAGATTCACTCTTCCTTCCCCTCCTGTACAAATTTGGGTCCCCCCAGGATGCGAGCAGGTGCTCGTTTTTTTTATGAGAGACACTCAGTTTTTTTTTTTCTTTTCTTTTTTTCTCTTTTTTGAGTGCCTCCCCTTCTTCCGTGGTAGCGTCATAGGTAAAACAACCCCTGGACACAAAAGAACCTTCCCTTTCCTCCTTCTTGCTACGTGCTGGATTTTACAGGAAAGTCCCCGAGAAGGCGGTGCTTTAGAGGCATCTATTTTCTGTCCGATCCTCTTTTTTCCGCCTGTTTAGCTCTTCGCTTTTTCCCTCCCGAACCCTCTCTGTGGCCATCTTTTTTTGGCAAAACCCTCCGCCGCAGAATAGTTTCAATTCCTTTTTTTCTTCGTAGGATTTTTTCAGTGCTCGGAAAGGGTCCTCTTTTTTTTTTTTTGGCCGGTTTGTGGGCTCAAGGTCGTCTCTTCCTTTCTTCCCGGAGTCTGGTCCTTTACCAAATGGTTTGATTGCGCCTCCTCTCTTTCCTTTTCCCCCTTTTTTTTTCGCGCACAGTACTGTTTACTCCTTTTTCTCGGGGGAACGTTGAAAAGGCCTCCTCCTGGGCTGGCTTCCTTTTTGGCGGTGCCACTCTTTCTTTTCATTTTTTTCTGCGGAATTTTTGAGCCAGAATTTGCCGCTGCCCCTTTCTCCTCCCCCATATCACTGAATTCTTTTTTTTTCAGGCTTTCCTTCAACGCCTCTTTTCCAAACACAGCTTCACGATAGGAATGCCGCCCCCTCCCCCGATCGACCGGGCGCTTCCCCTTCTTTTTGGGACCCAATTGAATTTTGTTTCTCCCCCCCCTCCGCACATCGAAAAGAACTTTCGGTTCCTTTTTCTTCTTTTATCGATATAGGTGTCTTTTTTTCCATGATCCCCCAGCCTGTTTTCCCTTTTTTCTTTCAGGAGCTCCTTCGTGAAGGCCTTTTTTTTTTTCCCCACACCACGCGTGTTTTTTTCTCCCACTTGAAGATGAAGTGGGGCTTTTTACCGCGGGAAACCCTTTCTTTTGGACGAGATGGCCTTGATTTGAAGGAGATCCGACGGCGTTTTGGACATTTTTTTTTTTTCCGACTCCTCCCCCTCCCCCTCCTCACAGGAAATTTAAAGTTGACTGGCCGTTCCTTGCATATCGTAATAATTGCTTCCCTCCTTCCCTTTGTTTTTTTTTTTTGGAATATTCCGCATTTTCCGTTCGTTTTTTCTCCTCCCCCCCTCCCCGTAGTTGGGCGACGCTGATTTTTGGATAGGGCGGACACACCTTCCTTTAATCGAAAAGACTCTTTCCCTTCCTGGGCATTTGGCCTTCTCTTCCTTTTCCCCCCCTCTTACAGAAATTGTGAAGAGCCCCCCCTTTTTTTTGTATGTTCCCATATAAATACAGCCTGGTCTCGGAACGGTTATCTTGTGACCAAAAAAAGGGATTTTTTTTTTTCCCCCTGGGAGAAAGGGAGTCTTCCTTCGGTGGGATATCATTCCTTTCGGCCCGCAGCGGTCCCGCCCCCCACCTCCGGGCTAACCGTTTTTTTTTTCGTCCTTTCCCATTCGGAGGACCGGTTTGCATTCAATAATTGCCGATCCTCTTACCAAGACCCCTGTTTTCCTTTTCTTTCTGTGGAGCTTCCCATGATTTGAGAATCGCCTTAGGAGCAAGGGTTCCTCCCTCTTTTTGCAAGGTTCTCAACAATACGGATACCCCTTTTTTTTCAGTTCGTGTCGTAGTGATTTATTGTCTCTGAATTACTTCCTTTCCCTTCGTTTTATCCCAACTTCCCTTCTTCCCGGTTGCCGGCGTTTCTTTTTCCCTCCCTTCTTTTCCCGACGACTTTTCATTTTCTTGTGCCCTTCCTTCCCCACAGGACAAAGCGTTTTTCTTTTTCCCCCCGTACCTAGACCCCCCTTCCGACTTCTAAAAAACTACTTTCTTGAAAGTTGCCTTTTTTTTTTATCTGATCTGGCTTTTTTTTTCTCCCTCAGATGTTCTCTTTCACATTGGAGAATTCCGCAAAAATGTTTCTCGGATTTTTTCTCCAAGACAAAATCTCTCTTTTTTTCCCCCGCGGGCGATCCTTTCTTCCTCTTCTTCTCCAAGGCGCTTCCTTTGATCGCCGGTCCTTTCGCTGGCTTTTTTTTTTCTTTTTTCTGCCGCGGTTTGTTTATCACTGAGCGGCGTTTTTTGGATCGAAAACCTTCTTTTTTTGTGAGGAAAGGCGGTGCTACTTTCCTTCTCCCTCCTTTCCTATGATGGTAAATGGGATTCCGTTGTTTTTTTTTTTTTGGTGGCCGGACCATTGGTTTTTCGGCGCCTTTTTTTTTTCTGGAATGCTGCTGGCTGTGTTTGTTTTTTTTTTTCCATGGGCTTTTTTTCACACGTATGAGTTTAGTGCTCCCGGGACTTTCCTCGGACGTCCT
>Ga0179593_1578431_pt1 | contig 13626 bp, 21 predicted proteins | sample CZODoug2_1_08_16_FD_185931 | JGI IMG/M metagenome (GOLD analysis project Ga0179593, IMG submission 185931) | Vadose zone soil fungal communities from Angelo Coast Range Reserve, California, USA - CZODoug2_1_08_16fungal (PacBio error correction) | ecosystem: Environmental > Terrestrial > Soil >... | reverse complement strand
TACTCGTCCGGAACGTTCCACTTCTTTTTTTCCCTTTTCGGCCTTAGGTTGTGAAGCCGGTCGATCCTTTTGCCGGTTTCTTTTGTTCGTAACGAATCTTCCCGCCGCTTTTTTTAAAGGTCATTTTCTTTTTTTCTTGCTCCCCTCTTGTGGGTTTACCCGTTGTTTGTTTTCACGGCACCATGCGTTCTGGAGTCTTGAGACTTTTTTTAATTTCTTAGGGTTTCTTGGGTGGGTTTTTTCCCCCCCTGCTTTGATGAGCCAGTTTGGCACCACCCCCAACAGTTTTTTTTAGGTTTTCCTTCCGACTGCACATGGTTATTTTTCCTTTTTCCCTTTTCTCTCCGGTACCTTTATTTCGGTTGAGTCTTGTTTTTTTTCCTCTTTTCCTTATCTTCTATGGGGCGTGCGTTCGTACCTTAGCCGTTAAGGGTCCCCTTTCCTTTTTAGCGTCCCCCCCATTGATCTTCAGTTTTTACATGGTTCGTTCGTTGTTTTTCCTTCCCGCGAGGTTCTTTGCTGTAGTCTTGACTACCGTCCTACCCCCAATCCCCGTAGGTTTATGCAGGGGTTTTTCTAGGGTCATTCTCTTAGGAGGGCCTATCTCATCCTAGAGTGTCGTCCTCCGGAAAGTTCACTTTTTCTTTTTTTTCTCGCGGCTTTTTGGTGGGTTGGAGGGTCCTACTGGAGGTTGGATTTTCCCTGCTTTGTTCAGACTTTTTCCTTTTTTCTTTTTTCCTTGTCCGCTTCTTTGTTTCCCTTTTGACCCCCCTATCCTGGAAAGCCGGTTTTTCCGTTCACTACTTTTTCGATTCCCTTTCTTAAGTCCCTGGGACTTTTGGTGCCGGTTCTGTTCTCCTGCCCTGGAATGTTTTTTTATTCTCCCTGTTGTTCTTCTAATAGCACCTGGTCTTTCCCCCATTGACCACTTCCCATTCCCGATTAGGTTTTTTTCTTGCTCTCTCCACCGTTCCTTATTGCTTCTACCCGGAATTCGTCCCAGATTGGATTTGTCGGGATCTGTTGTCGACTTTCAACCACCTTCTGCACTTCTGTGGGTTCCCCCCTTCTTTGTTAATTGACAGGGAACTAGTTTTTTTTTCCCTTTTTTTTTTGCACCGTCCCCTTTTTTTATTTTTGTCGGTCTCCCCTAGTCCTTTTTTCTTGCGTTCTTTCCTTGACTCCCATGCCTGTCCATTCTGTTGGTCTTTGCTTGCGTTTCAATTGCCCCCCCTTTGCAAAATGCCTGCCTTTTGATTTTTTTTCCGGCTGGCCCCCCTTGGTCCTTTACGGGTTTCCATGGGGCGTTTTTTGGGTGACTCCCGCAGACCGAAGTTTGCGGGTTATCCTGCTGTTTTTGGAGGCTAATGCGGGCTTTTTTTTTTTTTTGGACGACCCTTTTCCTTTATTTTTACCCCTGGATTTTGGTGGTGAGGATTGGGAGTTTGTTTCGCTGCTTTCATATGGGCGGCTTTCTGATCAGAATGTCTGTTCTTCCCGGTGACCCGTCCCCCTCAATTTTCCCGCCTTGTTGATTTGGATTCGCTTAGTGGCCAATTCTTCCGATGGTTGTACGCGTGTGATCCGTTTTTTTTCCTTTTTTTCTTTTCCCCCCCGAGCTCTTTTTTTTTTTTTGCCAGACTTGCCTCTTGCTTGTCAGCTTACTTCCCCCTCCCGTTCCTCCGGTCTGCCTACCTCCTTCTTGATACGCTGCCCGGGTCCTTTTCGTTTCTCCCCCTGTGGTTTTTCCGGAAAGGTCTAGCGCCTTCCTAGGGAGTCACAACCCTCGGTGTTGAAACTTTTCCTCCCGATGGCTTCCTTGATGGCTTTTTTGGAAGTTTCCCTCCCGAGTATCCGAAGGGAGGGAAATGGTCCCCCCGTAAGGTTTTCTTCCCCCCTTCTTTTTGTCATTAGTACCGTAGCTGGGTCAACTGTACTACTCATTTTGAAGCCACTCCGATTTTGGTTAAGTTTTTTGGACGGGTCAGCGATTGCATCCTTTGTCTCCCACCCCTTTTGACCCAGAATGGGAGGCCCTCTGTTCTATCTCAACTTGGCCTATGACGGGAACCTCCCCCCGGACCTTTTTCTCGGTCTCCACCGGTCCCCGTTTCTCCCCCCCCTTCCACGAGGTTTGTTTAATCCTTTTTTTTCCTTCTTTTTCGATGGTCAACCCTGTTGGAGTTTTAGAGGATCTCCCCTTTTCTATTGGTGTTTCCCCGGTGGTATTTGACAAGAGTTTTCTGCCCGGTCTGACTTGTTAGTTTTTTTTTGTGGATTTTTTTCCTGATCTTCAAAGTTTGTTTCAGGGGCCCCCTAAGTTGCGATATTGAGGTTTGGTATTTTCGCGGTGCAGAATCTTTTCAGTGGGTGAAGCGGACACGGTGCGTTGTAGACTCCACTGTGTTTTCCCCCTCCGTTGTTTCATAGATTCCTTTTGGCCTTTGTTTTTGAAACCCGTGCTCCGCTGGAGGCGTTCAGAGTTTTTAGGCCGTCAACCTTTGAAGGGTATGCTTTTTTTCCTTTTTCCTTCCCCACTCACTAGGTTTTCTGATTTTCCCTTTCACCCAAAAAAAGTTCCTTCCTGAACAAACGGGTCGAAATGGTCCTTAAACCCAAAAACCTTACTTTCCCCCCCGCTCCCCCCCCGTGTTTTTTGGTTGATTGTAGGACGGTTTTTCGTTTTTTAGTTTAGGAGTTTTCTTTTTTACAAGTCTTTCCCCCCCCCACCACTCCTCCTTCTTTGGGTAATTATCCTTCATTGCTCTTTGTATGGAAACAACCCTCTTTCGATGGAGCTCCACGTTTTTTTTTTTTTTTTCTCGTTATAAGCTTGTCTTTCCCCTCTCCTTTCTTTTTTTTTTTGTCGCCCCCCCCTTTTTGCCAGCCCCCCGTTGCGACCTGAAAACGTCTCCCCCGAGCCCCCCCATCACTTTGGCCGATGGATCTCTTTTTGTCTTTGGATTATTTCGTAGACCTTTTCCCTCGTTGTTGATCAGGTTTCCCCCTGTTTCCCCCCAAAAATGCGAAGGAGGAAGCCCCCCCCATGACACCATTTGTTGGATTCCCTGGAGTTCCCGAGTGTGTCACCGCCGTCGTGTTTTTTCATGGTTTCCATGGGCGGCCCTTTCTCCCCATGATTTGTTATGGGAGCTGGTTTTTTTTTTTGGCCTTTTCGTCCGGTTTTTTTTTCGCCATGGTTGTCCGATCTTGTCGTAAACCCCTTGTTGTCCTATGGATTTCCCTCCCCTGGCTGGGCAGTCTCAATCGGGCCGGCCTTGGAAGCGTTGTTTTTCCTTGGCCGCGGAACGAGAGCTGTTTTTTGTACTTGAGACCCCCATATCTGGTGTTTACTTTTCGTTCCGTATGATCGTTTAGTGTTTTGTTTTTTTTTTTTTTGCGTCCCGGATTAGTTTGATGTTTGTCCCACCAGCCCGTGTATTTGAACCTACAAAATTCTTTTTTAGATGCCCCCCTCCAGAAACCATGCCTTTTCTGAAAAAAGCCTCCCTTAGGAGGTCCCCCGTTGTTTTTTTTTTTTGTTTGATGGTATCTTCTTTTTTTTATGTTTTAATTTTATTCTTTGCCCTCGTCTCAAACGCCCCTGACCCCACTTTTTTTTAGGCCCCCGTTTCTTTCTCAACCACCCCCATCCTGCCTGGCTTGCCCCCAGGGCACATGACATTTATTACCCCGTTGCCTCACCCCCCGCTTTCTTGGTCCCGCCCCCCTTTTTTCCTTGCGGTCTTTCCCCCCATCCCCTTTACCCCCCCTCTTTGTCTCGCCCAAACGCACGTTCACAGTCTTCGTGGATTCTCGGACGCCTTGACCCCCCCTTATCTAATTTTGTGCTCCCGCTGGCTTCCCCGTCCGTTTTGCAGTCCTCCGACCGGGACCTCGGTTAACCCCCCCTCGTTGTTTTCCTCCTGTTTCCCCACCATTGGATCTCTGGCTCTTCGTTCCCCGCACTTTCCCGGTCGCACCCCGTGCTTTCCCCATTCTATTCTACATATAGCACACGTTTTGTCTTTCCTCCACCCCCATTGGTTTTTTTTTTTTTTTTTCTCGAACTTCCCCCTCCTTTTTTCTCCGCACGTCCCGTTCTTTTAAAAGAGTTATAATCCCCCCCCTTGGACCGGCATTCCCCCCCCCCATGGACCAGTTTCCCCCTCATTGGCCCTTGTACGGAAACCCATTCCCAAGTGCCCCTCCCGTTCCCTGTTTGTTTCGACCTTCTTTTCCCCCAAACTGTTTGTGGCAACTTCATGTTGTTCTTAATGTCGACGACCCTCCGTTTGCAAATCTTTTTTCCCCCACTTAAACTCTTTCTGGTGCTCATAACCGACGATGTGCACCATACCCCACAAACCGGCGTTTTTCGGGCCCAAGGTGTACTTCAACGTCTTTTCCGCTCGGGTGTTTTCACGGTTGTGACCACCCCCCCCAACCTTTACCGTTCCCTCCCCATACCCCCCGTACTCCGCCCCCCTTTCGCTGCACCCCCCCACCCCCTCTAAAACCCGTTTCCGATCCCGACTCTTTTTCCTTTTACCTCGGCAGTGTCGTATCAACTTTATCTTTTTACCCACTAAAGTCTTTAGAGTCACCAACACTTCACTTCCCTTTGCATTACCCCCGGTCACCCCCCCCACCAATTACCTTTCTCCCCCTCCAACCCTTCCCCCCCCCCCAACTACACGCAGGGGAAGTCTTCGTCCCCTGTTTTGGCCCCCTTTTTGCCTCTACCCCTGCACGCCCTCCTTTTGTCTTTTGAAACTTCGAATTTCCTATCTTCCCGCCCGGTCTCCCACCACCCCCGCGCATAATTTTGAGGGCGTCTTATGGCAGGTAAGATTTTGTACACCTACAACCCAGGTCATTCCTTCCTCCCTTCCCACACCTCCTTTCCGCCTCCTCCTTGAAAACGCTTTCAAACTCCCTTTTCCCTTCGCCCCTTCCTCTTTTCCCCACCCTTCCCCAGTCATTTAGGAGGCTATTGCGTCTATGGTCGTTTCTCTTTTAAACCCCGTTCTGTCCTGCTTTGAACAACCGTTCCAAAAGTCCGCCGTTGTCTATAAGCACTTTTTTTTTCTCGTCGACCCTTTCCTTTTCTTTCGTTACTTTCCAGGACTTTCCCCAGTTCCTTTTGTTCAACCCGAGTGGAAAGTGACTCGCTGGCATAATTTTTATAGAACCCCAATTTTTTCATCGATCTTTTCCCCTTCCCAAGCCATTTAAGCTTTCCAGGCCCTCAACTTCTTCCCCCAGCCTTTTTCTGAACCCGTGAAGACAGAAACCCTTGAGGCGAATCCGAAATTTTTCTCATCCCCCCCCCATCCCCCCCTACCCATGTCCATTAATGAATGTCGCCTTCCCCCCCATCCCTTTGGCTTCCCTTCCGCCCCCCGTTTTTTTTTTTCCCTTGCGCGCTCTTCCCGCCTTTACGCCCCGTCAACCCCCAGTCACTTGTGAAGGAGTTCACTGCAAATCACTGCAAGGGGTTTTCCCCCCTTGCCGTTCGGGTCCCCCTTTTTTTTCTCCCCGGCCCCCCCACGTTTGAGAGGCTGCCTTTTGTTATCCCCCCCAGACCCCTTTCTAAGTCTCTTTTTTCGTTTTCCTCCCCCACACACCCCTGTGCGTGTAGCCTCCCCTGCACGGAGCTAGTGCCTAGGTAGGTTTTTTTTAATGGGTTTTTTTCCACCTTTAGGACTCTCTCCCCCAATACCCCCCGTTTGGACTTCTAGACTCTTTTCTCCCCAGCCGCGCCATATTGCTCGCTCCAGAACGGTCTGCCTTGATTCAGGGAACTTTTGACGCATAGATTGATTTTTTTTTCTTTCCGCCCCACCAACATGCCACCCATAAACCCTCCCTTTCCCCGTACCTAATGACACCAAGTCCCGTTCATTACACCATTTGGGCCCCTTCACGGGCTTTCCTTTTCCCGGGAGAACTTTGTGTCAAACTCCCTCCCCGCGGGACCAATCTCCTGAGCAATTTTCACCCCCCCCCTTTTTTTTCCCCTTTTTATCCCCCCTTCCCCCGCTGTTTATTTCTTCCTGGTTACTCTCTCCTGGGCGATTACTATTTTTAAGGCCCCTTTCACTATCCCCTACTCCGATTCTCTGCCATTTCCCCTTTCTTCCCGTCCCAGACAAATATCCTTTCCAACTAATACTACTTACCCCCCTTCCTGCCATATAGGATTCCTCCCTGCCGATTCCACCCCTCCTTACGTCCCTGTCCTCGCCCCTCCTCCTCCATCCCCCCAATTTCCCTTCCGTGCCAATGGGGTTGCAATAGAGTTTGCCCCCTTTTTTTTTCCCTTCTTTTTACTTCCGCCGGAGTTTTCTTTGTAACCCCTCTCCCCCCGTGCTTTTTTTAACCTCCCCGGCAGCCCCCTTCCCGCTCGTCAGCCCAGGTAGGCGAGTAACGTCCCCCCCCCCCCAGGTAGCTTTCCCTGCAACCTTTTTGGACGCGAGACTTTTCAGTTACTTCCCCCCAACACTTCCTTCCCCAACGCTCCCACTCGTGGTCTGCGTCCCCGATGCCCCCCCCCTGTTGGCTAACTTCACCTTTGCTCCCCACCTCCATTAAGGGTTCCCGAACCACTTGATCCTCCCACCCCAAGTCTCATTACTCCTTTTTCCCCTGGCCCTGGTAAACTTGCCTGCAGAAAAGCTTATACCATTCTCCCCGCCCTTCTTGTACGCCCTCCTTCTCCGTCCCCTCTTCGCCAAAACTCCCCATGACGTCCCCGTGAAGTCCAGCCCCACCCCTCCCCCCTCTCTTCCCTTTTATACGTGCGAGATCTCTGGTTTTGCTTTATTGTCCTCTTTTTTCCTGGGCGTCCGCCGGTTGTCTGGTCGCGTTGTTGTTTTAAGGATTTTGGCCAGATTCTCGATCCTCACCCTTTTTAGGCTGCCCGTTGTCGTCCCCCGAAAAACACCGTTAATTCCCGGTTTTTTTTTTTCTTTTCTTTTGGTGGATCAATGTTTTTTTTCCTGAACTGGCCTTTTACTTCGGTTGTGGAGTCACTTTTTGCATTTTCTTTCCTCCCGGGACCCATACAGATTAGCTTTTTTCTTGCCGTATTGATGAATTGTCATCCTTCGCTGGCCTGTGGCTTTTGCCAAAGCAGTCTACCTGTTGTGGACCGTTTCCCGCCCATTCCCCGGCTCAGTCATGTGGAGCCTTGTTAGGTAGCATGAAGGTTTATTGGATTGAGCGGTTTGAGAAAAATTGATCGTGGTCTAGGGAGTGCGGAAAACTTGCAACGGCTTTTCTTTTATTGCTTTGCTCACGTCTTGTGGGCCCCTCCCTTCCTATTGAGTTTGAGAGTCCAGGGACATTTTGGATTTCTTTTGGAGTAGTTCTTGTTTTCGAGGGGTGCGCTTCTTTTCGAATATTATGGTTGGCCATGCGGCTTACCGTTTATCTCAGTTTTTTTCTTTTGTTTCATTCCTCTAATCCCCATAGGTTGGATTTTTTTTTTCTTCCCCGGTTGTTTTTTAGTAGTTAGGTTGATGATAGGGTATTCTTCTTTCTGTTTCTTTTTTTTGCCTTTTGGCCTTTGACCCCTAGATGCATTGGGAAGTGGGATGCCGTGTTTCTTTAGTTGCGCATCTTGTGACTTGTGTTCAAGAGACTTTTCTTCTTCTCCGGCATGATTATTGTACAATCTTATACATTCTGGTGGGGGTTAAGTTTGATGGGATGGGTCCTGTTGCTCTTTAGGTCCGACCCTGCTTCTTAGGCGTCTTTCTGTTGGTGGGGATTTGACCATTTTTTAGGGCACTCTTAGGCTATCCGGTGCGTCCAAATTTCTTGATGGGACTCACTTTTTTGGTTTTAATGGAGAGGGCTCCACTGAATTTCTGGTTGCTTTTACCTTGTTGTTTTGTTCCTGGCTTTCCTTTCCCAATTTGCTTCTTTGCCATGATTCAGACTTACTTTTCTTGTCCTTTTAGCCGATTTGTTCTTTTTTTTTTATCTCTTTCCTGACGTTGAATTCGTTCACTTTTTCTTCCGGACGCCTCTGCCTCTGTTTCCCTCCTTCCGTTGGGATCCTGTCTTGCGTCGCAAGCTGCAGGTGGTGGTGCCCCCCTTCATTCGAATTTTTGACGGCCCCCCCCCTTTTTTATTCCCTTTTTCCTGTTCCTTGTTGTATTGTTGTCTTTTCCCCATTGACCCCCCTTAGGAGTCTTGGATGGTTAACTTTTTTGGAGACCCTTCCTTTTTCCTTTACTGGATGATTTTTCTATTGTTTTCTTGTTCCCCCTTTCCCCCTTTCCCCTTTGTCTGTACCCTCGCTCTTGAGTCGGTCTGAGAGGTCAACTCGTAACGGTTATGCTGGAGAGGGCGAGTTCCCCGCGGGGTGAGGACCCACACGGATGATTGGGTCTACCGTAATACGGTTTATGTCTGAAGCTTTCTTCTCTTTTTGTTGATTGTATTCTTTGTAATTCATTGGTGGAGTTTACGACCAGACGTTTCCTTTTCCTGACCTTCCCCAGCCCTGGCCGTTTTTTTTTCCTTTTTGATTTGTCCTGAGAGTGACGTATCTTCGCTTTTTTGTCGAGCCCGGTTCTGTTTTCATGAAATTTTTGCTTTTTTCTCTTTTCTCTTTTTGAGAAATGCTTTCTTTCCTTGCCTTTAGTGACACGCTGTTTAGTTTCCCGTCTTCCAATCTCCTTTCCCATAGTTCGACCAACATCCTGGTCCCCGCCGGGAGCTGCAGCCAACTCCTTCCCAACCCCCCCTCTCTGCCACAATTCCCCCCCGTTTGGCCGTTTTTAAAGCGTTTTTTTTGTATTCCCGAACCCCTCTGTCGTCGAAATAGTCATTCCTTCTTCCTTTTCTTTTTTTTTTTTACTCCTCGATCCTCGAGCCCTCGGCTCGGGGGCCCCACCCCCAGTTGACGGGCTATGTCAGCCTATTTTTTTGGGGTCACCAGCCGACTACCCTATTCATCGATTTCATTCAGATTTCGGCCCCGCAGTTCATCAATTTTGTGGTCCTGGTACTTACTTTACTCTCTGAATGAGGCTACCCTCTCCCTCCGTGAAGGGAAAGTTGCCTCGTTTTTGGATTGAAGTCCAAATCCTTTTAAACCCGAGGACCTTGCCCCCCGGTCACCATTCTTTACTTCCATCGTGATTGTTCGAGGGAAGGTGGTGGTGCTTTTTGTTGGTGCACTTCTTCATCTTTCGTTTCTGTTTTCCCTGTGATCGTTTGGGCCTTTTAGGACTTTCCTCTGGGATGAGGGGTCTGGTGCTTTTGGGCTGGCTAGTTTTAACGGCCCGGTCCTTGGCCCCCTGTTCAGAGAAGGAGGTACTCTCGGTATGGTGCGTCTCGGGCAATTTTCCCTGTTGGCATCCGTTTGACCCAAGTCTCGTTTTCCCTCACAAGTCTCTGTTTGATTGTGATATGGTCCAGTTTTTGGCTATCTTTCAGATGACCTTTTGGGGCATTTCCCTTGAAATCGCCTCGAGTCGCCCCCGAGGGTTCCTCCTGACTACACGGTTTTTTTATGTATCTGTTTTTTGTCTTGCACCTATATGTTTATCCTCCTGATATTTTACAAACCCTTTAGTTGCACTCCCCCCAAACCAAATTTTTTCCCAATTGGTAATTCACCCCACCCTGAAACCCTTACCTTCCCCAGTTTCGGCTGCCCTTGTAAAAGTTATTTTCGTTTTCCTGACCATGCATTTTCCAGCTCTGTTTCAAGTTGACCCATCTCCCAGGCCCGGTTTTTGGCGGTCCCCCGTTGGTGAGCCATCCTTGAAACTTCCCTGACAATGTCGACCCGCAGTAACCCCCTCTTTTCAAAATCTTTGTTCCTTGTCTACTCAGATTGCATTTTAATTTTTCTGTCCAGAGGCGTGCTTGAAGGTGGGGGCCTTAACTTTTTGTTTTTTCCCCCACATGCCCCCCCCAACCCATTCTTTTTGGATGAACGTACCAGGTCGGTTGTTTTCCCCCCGCATTTTTTCGTTTCAATTCTCTTCCCCTGTTCGATGGATACCATTTTTTTTTTTTTCTTTCAGTGCATCCTGGGGGAGGCCTGTTCTTCCCGGCCCATATTTCTTTGTTTCTACCCACCGGCTTGGGTGTCTCTTTTTAATTTCTGAATTCCAGACGGACCCTCTAGTTCCTTATAGTAGGACTCGAACCCGGGGCGCCAGTATACCCATTTTATTTTAGGGACAGGTATTCTTTATTTTTCTGGACTGTTTCTACGTTTAGCCCAGTATGTCTTTTTCGCTATGTTATGAAACTTGTTTAACCCCTGTTTTTTGTTTGCTAGCGACGGACCCATTTCGTCCCTTCTGGAGACTCTCTTATATATTTATTTTTCCTCCAACTTTTCCCGTTTTTGTTTTGTTTTTTTTTTTTGGGATCGTGCTTTGCCCATGTTTCTCCTCTTTTTCCCCCCCCCCCCTGGGAATACGTTTCTTTTTTTTTGACCTACCAGCATTTTGGGCTCCACACCCCCCTTTCCCATCTCCTTCCTTCCTTTCCCCCCTTGTCCCCACGGCGAAAAAGAATACTGGGTCTCTCCTAGAAAATCGGTAGTCGAGAGAAGAAATATTTACCAGGTGCTTAATCAGGCCCCGATTTCACCTCTTCTCTAAACTGCCATGTGGTTTAGCTTCCTCTTTAGGAGGAAACGGCTCCCCCCCTTTCCAACTGCTGAGGATCCTCTCCGTGCCTCCTCCTTCCCGGAGTGACAGCCCCCTCTTTCTCGTCTTTAAATGGTCACTTTTTTTTCTTTTTTTCCTCCGTCCTGCTTTTACATGCAAAGACTTCCCCCCCCCGGTTCTACCCCCTTCGGGATGGATCCCTCCCTCAATGGTGCTCTCCCTCCCCCACCAAAACTCTGGCCTTTTCTAAATGATTGTTTGTCCCATTCTCCCCTGCGCTCCCTCCTGTCAGGAACTCTCCTCCTCCCCCCCCCCCACCCCCCCCCCCCCCCGGTGCACGGGCATGCCAACTTTTTTTTCAGTATTCATTTACCGGTACGCGCATACGGAACCTACACCCCAAATCCAAATTTCGATTACTTCAAGTGCCATGTGCTGTGACGAGACCCAAATCGCTTTGGTCCTTAATTTGTTCAAGGTTTTTTTAGAACTTTTTCCGACCACCCTGTTTTTTGGCCCTACTACCCCCATATTTATGTGGCAAACCCAAAACCCTAATCAAGAACCCCCCTCCCACCCCTTGCATGGGGGCCTGAACCTTATTTTCCGGTGATTTTTTCACTGTGCTTACCACACCACATGTAGACAACCTGATATAGTCCATCTTCCAGACCCACTTGGCTTTTCCCACCTCCAAATCAAGAGACAACGACGCTCTTAGCCCTTTATTCCATGGTAAGTACTCAAATCTGGGACTGCCATCCCATAACTCCCCCGTTAACCTAGACCGCAATCGGGCGTTATTACGAGAGGCGCAAACCTAAAGTACCAACCACCGTATACCACATAGAGACGAACAAAATCCACCAAACCCCCAGGTCTAACCATCTCCCCACGGGTCATCACCTTCCTCGTTCCCTTTTTTCTCCTCTCTGCGCCCGCTCCCTTCTTTGTGTGGTTTCCTTTGTTCCCCGTTGTTATTTGCGTTAAAGGGTTCCACCGTGCTGCACCCTTTTCCCCGGTGTCCCCCTTCTTACCACCTCTCCGCCGCCCCTCTTTTTTTTGTGCGGAATTATTGGGACGCGTGTGTCCAATCAGGCGTCTCCCGTCATTACTGCCCCCCTTACCAGGCATGTGCATGAGTTACTACGCCCCCCCCCAGTACCAGCTCCTTCTCCCTCGGCCCTCCCTCCCCACCATGAGACCTCCTCCTATTTCTCCTTTACCCCTTCCCCCTTAAAAGTCCTCACTGGCCTTTTCACGTCCCGTTCGTTTTCCCCGGTACTTTTTTCCTGTTTAGACGTAAACCCAGTGCCCCCCCTTTCCCAAAAGTTTGACCGCCCGGCTTTTCGTCTGCATCTACATCTTTTTTCTCATCACCTAAGGATTCGACAAGCAGTTTTTCCTCTACCCTCCCTAGAGAGTTCATGTACTTGACCTTCTGGGATCCCACCTTTTTTTCTCCCCCACTCCCTATCGATGTTGTTTTCTTTTTTTTTTTTTTTCCATCCTTCCTTGTCCCCCAAGCGAAATTTTCTTCCACTTTTCTTTTTAGGGGCTGACCCTTCATACAGAATTCCCCTATTAGATGCAAATTTCTCCTCATTCCCCAATAATTCCCCCGACTCGTTATGAAGACCCTCTCGCACCTTTTCCTCCCTCGTCCTTCTATATCTGACCACCGTTACCTTTTTCTCCCCCTTCCACCCCCCATGGGAACATTGTTTCCGCTGTATGACCGCAAATTTTCCTGTTCCCTTGATGCAAGGATAGAAAAGGCTCCAATCCCTTCCCCCATAGACCTTCTTATTTGTAAAGGTCACCTTCCTCCCACATGGTATTTTCTGACTCATACATGTGCACGTACCCAACGTTCAGTCTTCCATCAAAAGTTAGATTGACCAGGTTGAGGCGCCCTTGGGTCCGTGACATGTCTCCTTACATTTCTCCCTCTTTTCCTACCTTCCTAAGCTAGGCCTTTAAGACGTCCCTCCCTTCTTCCTCTCAACTAATTTCTCTTGCCGTTACCCCCCTCAGCATAGTCTGTCTGATTTACCATGGTCCACCTTCCCCGTGTGTTACTTTTTTCCCTCCCCCCCCTCACGTCATTTGTCTATCCCCTCCGTTTCATTTACCCTGCCCCCTTGTTTGCTTTCTTGGACTGGCAAGCCAGGACCCTACCCTCAATCTCTTTCCCCCCCAACTATCAGGAACCCACCCGCTCCCCCCCCCGACGCTTAGCCTTGTCCAATCCCCTTTCCCTTTGATCTCTGGCAGGAAGATGCCCTCCTACTCATCCGTTCTTACCGGTACACTTCCCCCCCCCCCCTGACCCCACCACCCCCCTTTTCCCTTCCCCCCAACTCAATAAAACCGTGGTCTAATCGACTATCTTCGTCCTCTCTACAGTTCCCCAATCCAGGAACCCCCTCACCCCCTGCACCCATTACTCCCCTCCCCCTCAACCTTTTCTAGAATATATGGATCCTCGTAAGCCCTTCCCTTTTTTCTTTTTCCAGAAGGCCGACTGTGTTTTTAGGATATCCCTCATCCTCCCTCTTTTTTTCCACTCACCCCCCCCCCCCCTCGATCCTGACAGGTTTTATTCGCCCCCTCCAAAACTCCTCCCCCCACTTTTCACTTTCACCCCACCCCCTTTTTCTCTTTTCCACTTCCTTTCAGTGCCACGATCCCACAGTGAACGGCACCCCCCCAATTCCTCCCCCCCTCCTTTTCCAACACATAAATAGTTGTCGCATTGGTCCCCACCCCCCCCTTTCCCCCGGGATTTCCTTCCACCTTGACAGCAATAGACTTTCGCAGGCCCCCAACAACTTTGATCCCTACTCTTCAACTTTTTCGCGCAACCGTTTCCCCTCCCTAACCTGTTTCATACCCTGCCCTCCCCCCCCCTCCCCTCTCTCCACCATTCGCGCCAAAGTTCCCCCTCGTTTCTCCCCCGCCCTTTGTTAGCCGA
>Ga0179593_1403345_pt1:5000-13626 | contig 13626 bp, 15 predicted proteins | sample CZODoug2_1_08_16_FD_185931 | JGI IMG/M metagenome (GOLD analysis project Ga0179593, IMG submission 185931) | Vadose zone soil fungal communities from Angelo Coast Range Reserve, California, USA - CZODoug2_1_08_16fungal (PacBio error correction) | ecosystem: Environmental > Terrestrial... | reverse complement strand
TTTCGATTCGTTTTCTTTTTTCTTTTCTTTGTGTTAGCGGCCCCCGATTTTTGATTTTGGACTCACACTCCCCCCCCCCGTGATTCGTTTCCCTAAAGATATTTTTTTTTGTCAGCCCTCCGGCCCTTCCTCTTCCTTTTTGAGTTTTTTTTGTTTTTTGATCGTCATATTCTTTGTTGGCAGGTTTTGCGTGCAAACCTTTTTTGAAACACCATTGCCCCCACATCTAAAACTAACCCCCCTCCGTACTTTGTTATACCTCCCGCACCCACCTCCCCCCCGCCCCCTCCCCTTGGAGACCGTCCCTTTCTCCTTTGAAATTGGTCCTTTACCCCCGTGAAGGGGTTTTTGTGTTTTTCCTCGTTTGTTCTCTTGACATTCCGTTGATTTTTTTTTATTCGAGGATTCTCTCTTAAAGGTCCTGTACCTTTTTGCGTCTTTCCCCTTCGGTTTTGAATAACTGGGTTTTTTTTTGCAACTTCCTTCCCCTTTTGGGATTGAAAGACCCCCCCATGAATCCCTGCCAGTTTTTTTTTTTTTCTTTGCCTTACCTTTTGCCGTCCCCCCTTTTCCGTTGGATTCCTCTCCGTCATTCTTCGTCCTTTACATTGTTTTTTTTTTTTTTACTCCCCCCCCTCCTTCCCCCCACGTGATCCGCTTTTCCAACCAGTTTCCAAAAGCCGTTTCCCCACCCGTGACTCCTTTTTGCACCAACCAGTTGAGCTGAACTTTCCTACACCTCCACTTCGTACAACCCCTTGGTGGACCTTCTTCACTTTTAATCTTCCGTATTTTTTTCCCTCATTGTCTAAGCCCAATCATACCCCCCGAACTATCCTTCCCTCGGCCACCCCACTTTTTCTTTCGATTTTTCATTCCTGGGCCTTTTTACTTTGTCCCAGTTCGCTACCCCCCCTTTTTTTTTTTGACCGTTGCCTTTCCCCTCCCACCGCAAGTGCCCAATGCGACCCTTCTCGATTTTTCTCAACCCAACCTTTTAAGGACCTCTTCAACCCACATGTTGAAATTCCAAGGCCCTTTCCCCCTGAGATTATGGTTTTTTCAATTCAGGCTGTCCCCCCCCCCACTACTTTTTGGCTCTCTGCCTTCATAAGCTCTTTTATGCCCCCCCCCCTGTGCGTTGATGCCTTTCTTTTATTCGTTTTTTTTCCTTTCTTTCTTCCTTCCGCCTCCCCTCGCCGTAGGTTGTTTGGCCTGCCCCTTCCCTCGCCTACCTTTTTCGAACACCCCCGAACACGCTAAAAGCCCCCCCCATGACATCCCCCTTTCTTCAAGTCTGTCGTTTTTGTGTTTGTCCCCTCCCAACTACGACACAACCACACTTTTTCTTTCCCCGATTCCGAAAGGAGCCCCCCCAGTATCTTCTTTTGAAAAAACCACCAAAACAACAAAAAAAAAAAAAAAAACAAAAAGGGGGAGTGGGGGGTTCAATCTTTTTTTTCCTCCAGTGCGCCCCCCGTACCCCCCGCGAAGCCCCGGTAACGACTCCAAAATGGTTTGAAATTTTTTCCAACTAATTGTTTCCCCTCTTTTCCCGCCTTTACTTCCCTTTTTGTTACTTGATTATGCGCTCATTGCCTCCCTCCCCCCCATTGCCCCTGAGAGTTTTTTTCTTTTTCTCCTTTTATTTTTTTTTGTTAATACCTTTAAGCTTGCCGTTCCTATTTTTTTCTCCGCTTTTCCTCACACGTCATTTTTTTTCTTTATTCTGCTTCTCGACCAAACCCATCCCCAACTCGTTTCAGTCCTGCCCCCTTTTTTCTTTTTTTTTATTTTATCGTGCCCACTTAGAGGACTTTCTTTCCAACCTTTTTCCGATTTTTATCCGCCGATGCCGTGTACCTTTCCCCGTGGCATTTGTACGCCTCTTTTTCCCTATCCGGAACCTCGGTTTTTTCTTGCATTGGACCCTTTTCCACTTTTGAGGGGTGACACCAAACCCAGACCGTGGGACTGAGGCCCTTCTACATCACTGGAAGTAGTTTTTTCCTCTCGCTTTCCCTCTCCTTTCTGGCTTTTATTTTATTCTTTCCCCCCAAAGAGCCCCTTTTCCGATCCTTTTTCACAAACCCTTTTCCTTTTTTCCCAAACAGGGCCACGTCGGGGCTTGGGTTTTTCCCCTCTTTCACCACAAAAATCCATCCTTCCAGGGTCCTCTTAGACGCCCTACCGGTTTTTTTTTTTTACATTACTTAGTTCTTCCCCATTTTAGAGTGGGGCAACACTATTTAATACAGTGTTGGCCTGCCCCACAGTTTTTTTCCCTTAGCCAATGAGTTTTCCTCTGGTATGCGCGTCTTTCCTCCCGTTCGGTTCCTCCCCCCCCGCGGACAACAAATGACCCCCCCGCTGCTCCCCCACCCCAAAGTAGAATCTATTTTTCTACTATTTTGGGTCTTTTCTCGGCTCAGCCTTTTCTTTGAGGGGAACCCCAAAATTCTTTTTCTCAAGGTTCCTCGGTGGTTCCTTGGCTGTTTTTTCACTCCAAACCAGCCGACCTTGGACTTGTTCAAATTTTTGACCGGCCTTCCAGGTCGGTCGCCTTTCTTCCCCCACCACCCCCCGTTTTAAAATTAGTCTTCCCCTTCTCGGTGTTTTGCAGGTCACCCAGTCTTTTGTGAATTTTGCCCCCCTCCCTTGGCGCCATCTCCATATTCAATTCCCCTTTTAAATTTTGTCCGCGTGTGTGTTTTCCCCGACCCCTCAACCAGCGACATGATACCGCCCCATCTGCCTTTCATTTGTGTCCTTTTTCCCCTGTCCCGTAATCTTGTTGTTTTCATTTGTTTTTGTTTTCACTGGCTTCCCCCGTCCTTTTTTCCCATATTCTTTTCCTTTAGCCATTGGTTCTTTATGAACGAAACCCGGTTCTTCTTTCTTGGTGCATTCCCCAGGTTGAGTTCCCCTCCCTCTTTTACCTTTTCCCCAATCGGCGGCTTTTATGCTTCGCCCGGTTCCCCTCTATACCATTCTTTTTTTCTGTGAGCTGATACGTTTCAAGAACACTCTTTGGGATTCCTTTTTCCAGTGGTTTTTCCCCCACTGCACTTCAGTTTTCCAACATTCCCCGTCACCCGGCGCTCCCCAGCCGTGCCAAATAATTCCCCTCGTTCTGCTTCTTAGACACTCAACCTTTTCCCCTTGTCTTTTTTGGTATTTCCACCTTCAAGCTCCTCCTCTTTTCTTCTGATATAAGCGTCCACCTTTTTGGACCCCGTTCATGGTATCGAACCTTGTTCAAGATTTCCCCCTTTTTTCGGTTTCGGCGTCCGCTCGAAGTTTTGAGATTTCCGCTCTTTGTGCGCGTTTACCCCAGGATTTCCTTTTCGCGAACACAATTCCTCCCTCTTCGAGTTTCCCACGCGTTTTGTTTTGCTTTACCGAAGGTTAGAATCCCCCTCTTCCAACTTCTCCAGGGACTTTTTTGAGTGTTTGTGTCCTCTCTTGTCGGGGCGTCCCGGGGGGGATGATCCCTTTCCACGGGCGAGGGGAACCCGTCCTGAACCTCTCCCCCCTCTTTATCTAGTCTTTCTCTTCGCTGTTGTTGTTCCTCTTGCCCCGTAGATTCTTTTTTTTCCCTGTTTTTCCGTAGGAGCTTTTAGTTGCATCCCCGAAGTTACTTTTGGAGCCTAGGAGATACTTCCTGCCGGCGGGAGTATGTGTTCAGGGTTGTGCCCCGATTCTCCGAAGTCTTCAGGCCTCAGGTCCAATCGTGTACTGGACTCCCCTTTTTCCTCTCCCCAGACGCGAAGACTTTGCAGTTTTTTTGCACGTTCACCTCCTGCCTCCTTTCTTCTCGTCGGTCGAAAATGCCTCTTGTCTCCCCGGTGTGGAATTACTTTTCATAGGGGACGCTTTTCTCTAAATCCTTCCTGGATCCGGAGACATCCAAGGTTCCCTCCCGGGTTGGTCTTCCCGACTTTGCTCCTCTACACGAGTTCCTTCTTTTTTCATTCCGCGGGTTTGACTTTTGACGTTGCTTAATTTCTTTTTTTTCCCCCTTTCCTTTTTTTCAGCCTTTCCCGCTCCACCCTGTGAGGCGTCCTTCTTCCCTCCTTCGTAAGACCCCTGCAATTTTGACGTCATCCTGAAGTCTTTCCCCCGGGCCCCATCTCAGAATCCCCGTGTTCAATTTCGGCCGAGTTGGGTCTTCCCCTCCTGGCCAGGGTTTCTTCTTTCTGAACTTTTTTTCATTCCCCCCTCTTGATTTTTTTGCCCGTATTCCCCCCCCCCTTTGTTTTCTTTGGACCTTGTCCCAACAAAACCAATTTACTTTCTGCCTCCCTTGTTCGTTTCAAGTCCCTTTCTTTGGTCTTCTAACCTTCGATTTATGTCCCCATTCCTTTTTCTTTTTTCCTTTCCGCTCCTTTTTTTTGACCCTTATGACCCTTCTTTCCCCCTGCACGATCCGTCCTTTTTGTTGTCCCGTTTTTTGAACAATTCTTGGTTGACATGGCCTTTTCCCTCATTTTTTTTCCCACCCCTGCCCGAAATTGTTTTTCGTGTCCACTGCCGGCCAACCCGCCTCCTTTGACACTAAATCTTGTGGCCCCTTCCTCTTGCCTTGCTTGGAGCGGACCCCTCCCCACACTAGTTTCCCCGGTCGATTTTTTCGTCTTGCTCCCCTTTATTGAAGTTGACAATTTTTGGTTTCTCGGTCTTTTCCCCCCCACAAGTGAGGATTTTCGATGACGACCCCCTCTCCTGCATGGTTTTCGCATTCATTTTTTTCCATTTTCCTGCTGGGACCACCCCCACTCTGAGAACCAGTTTTTCTTTCCTTCCACTTTACATTTTCTTCACTTTCATATCTTTTCTTTCCGCTTTTTTCCTTCTCCCCCCCGTCTGCACGTGGCTCTTTCTCTTGACCTCCCCTGGTGCCCACGTCCCTCTCCTTTTTTTGCCCCACTGGTTCCGGTATTTTTTTTTCTCCCTTCCCCTGTTGGTAGTGCGACTGGGATTTCCCCATTTTAAAGGCACTTGTTCCCTTGAGTGTCCTTCCGGACACCACGGTATTCCTTCTTGAGGTTCTTCCCATGAGGAGTCAGTATTCCCCCTTTTCACCTTTTTCCTAGCTCTACTCCCCCCACGTTTCTTCACAAACAAATTTCTTTCCCCAGATTTTTCTTCCTTGAGCTATCAGGCACTCCCTACCGGCTTCATTTCTGATGATCCTGTCCCTGGGTGTACCCCTTTCGAAGTGGTTTCGCATCCTCCTTCGCCCTCCCCACTAATGCCCTCGTTTCCCCTAAGTGGTTCCTTTTTATTCTTTTCCCCTCTTTTTGCCTCAGTTAGAAGCCACCCTTTGTTCTTTTTTCGGTCTTTTGTCACCCTCGCTTTTCCTGTAACTTCTAAATCAGCTTCTCCTTTGTTTGATTCCCCCCCCTTTTTCTCACCCAAAAACATTCCAATGGTTTTTCCCTCCCCCTGCCTGCCGGCTTTGAAACCCTCCTTTCTTTCTCCCTTTCCTTTGCTCTTTTCTGCTTTTGATTAAGCTCTGTCCCCTTACAAACCCCCTCCTGGGTGCCCAGGATTCTTCCGGCCCTTTTTCCCAATGTTTACTTTCCTTCCTTTTTTTTACGTTCTCATCAGATTCCCCCTTGCGGGCAGCCCTCCTAACTCTGAGCCTGAAGAGTTAAGTCCCCAGACTCCCCCCAAACCGTCGGGGAGAACTTTTTTCACTCCCCCCCTTATTGCGTTCCTTTTTTTGCGGCCAATTCCTTTTTGTTTCATCTTCATTAACAACCAGAATCGCCCCTTGGGATGCTGATGACCCTTTTCGATTTTCCCCAGAAACTTTGGTCTACCTCTTGTCTATTTTTTTTTACGAGATTGTTTGTCACTTTCTTTCCCTGTACGGCCTTACCGGGGTCCTTGTGCGACCTTTTCACCCCCCCAACCGTTTTTTCCAGCTTTATATTTCTCGCCCCCTCTCTTTTTTGTCCCGCTCGTTCACCCTTTCTTTATGTTTTTTTTTGGTTGTACTCTTTCCCCGGATCAGACCGGTTGACTTATGTCTCGCTTTTGGACCCGTTGTACCCCCCCCCCCCCCCAACTCACTCCCCTCCACCCCCCCCCCGCCCCCCTCCTCCTCCCCACCCCCTCCCCCCTTTCCTCTCTCCCTCCCCCACCCCTCCCCTACCCCCCCTACCCCCCTCCCGCCCGACCCCGCTTCCACCGTTCACCCCCCCAGACAACTCGCCCCTCCCTATTATAAAACCCACCCCCCCTAGCCCAACTCGCCCCCTCCCCCACCTGCGCTTCGACATCCCCCCGCGTCCCCCCTTACCCCACCTTTCCCTTTCATCCCCCCCCCCTCCCACCTCCCCTACCCCCTTCCCCTTCCCCCAGATCTGACTCCCCCCCTCCCCCCCCCCCCACCCCTCCCCGGCCCCCCTTCCTCACCCCTGCTCCCGTCCCCCCGCCCCCCCCCCTTCATTTCCCCCCCTCCGTCCCCCCCCCCGCTGCTTCCCCCGAACCCACCTCGCCTCCTTAGCCCCCCCTCCCCGCTCCCCCCCCCCCCCCCCCCCCCCCCTGCTTTCTCCCCCCCCCCGCCTCCCCTTTCTGCCACCCCCTCCCCCAGTACCCCCCCCCCCCGCTCCCACGCCACCCACCCTCCCCTCCCCACCCCCCCTCCCGTCTCCCCCCCCCCTCCCCCCCCCCCGATCCGCCCCCCCCCCCCCCCCGCCCCTTCCCCCCCCCCCCCCCCCCCCCCTCCCCCCCCCTCCCCCCCCCCCCCCCCCTTCCCCCCCCCACCCCTCCCCAATTTCCCTCGATGCCGGCGTTTTGACAAGCCCCCTTTTCTTAAGCAACTTTTTTTCCAGGAGTTTCCGTTTCAACCCACCCTCCCCTGCTACTGGTTCTTGTTATTACTCCCCGGAAATTTTTTTGTATGTCCTCCGGCAAAAGTCTGCGGAGGATCGACAGTCTTTTCTGCCCCCCCGTTATCATTTGCACCTGCCAATGCCCTCTCCAGCCCTCCTTTCTTTCCCTTTAAACTCCTTTTCTTTATGATTCTCGCTCCCCAATCGGGACCCAACCCAGGCCCCCTTCCCCCCAATTCGTCCCCCCCAACAGGCCCTTGGTTCTTCTGTTCCTCCCCGCCTAGTCCCCCCTTGGGCTGCGGGGTTATAGGTTCACCGTTAAACACTTCGTATCCTTTCTCCTTTTACTTTTCCTTCTTTCCTCCCCCCCCAACCCCCTTCCCCACGATTTATGTTGCCAAAACCACCCCCCTGGCGTTGCCGTAGGCTCCCCAACCCCGATTTCTTCTAGCCCCACCCTTGTTTTTTGAGTTCCCATCGCCTCCCCCCCGTTTTCCCCTCCTACACCCCCGACGATTGCCTACCTGCCACAAGCTCCCGATCTCTTTCTTTGAATCACTTCGGTGTTTTGCCGTTGCTAAGCCGCCTCTGCTTCGTTCCGCCCGTCTGCTTTTTTTTTTTGTTCTAGTCCCTTGTTCCACCAATGTGCAGCTTGCAGTTTGTTTTAAAAATCACTTATCCTCCAAAATTCGGGTGGGTTCTCTTAAAGAATTCCAATATTATTCTTGTTGGGTTGTGTTTTTTTTTCTTCGCTGCCCTTGATGTTCAGTTGTGCAGGTCTGTTTATTTCCCTCAAAACCCCTGCCCGTTCTTCCCCCTCTAGCTCCAATCCTTCAAATAGCATTTCCCGTGTGCCGCAACGGTATTTTCACATGCTTCCCCTTACTAAAGGCTGAGTACCCCCCGCCCCCCGTTCCCCCCCCCTCCCTCTTCCCCTCCCCCCCCCCCCCCCCCCCCCCCCCCCCCCCCCCCCGTCCTCCCCCCCCCCACCTACCGCTCACGCCCCCCTGCCCCCCCTCGATCCCCCCCCCCCCCGATCCCCCCCCCTGCCCCCCCCCCACCCCCCCCCCCCCCACCCCCCCCCCCCCCCCCCCCCCCCCCCCCCCCCTTCCTCCCCCCCCCCCCCCCCCCCCCCCCTCCCCTCCCCCCGCCACCACCTGCCCCCCCCCCCCCCCCCGTCCCCCCCCCCCCTCCCCCCCCCCCCCCCCACCCCCCCCCATCTCCCCCCCACCCCACCCATCCCCCCCCTCCCCCCCTCTTCCCCCCTACCTCCCCCCCTCCCCCCCCCCCCCCCACAATTACCCCCTTTACCCCCCTCCCCCCACCCCCTACCCCCCCCCTCCCCCCCTCCCCACCCCCCCCCCCCCGCCCCACCCCCCCCCCCCCCCCCCCCCCCACCCCTCCCCCTCCCCCCCCCCCCCCCCCCTGCCTGCTCCCCCCCCCCCCCCTCCCCCCTCCACCCCCCCTCACCCCACCCCCCCCCCCTCCCCCCCCCCCCCTCCCCCTCCTCCCATCCCCCCTTGCCCTTACCCCCCCCCCCCCCTACCCACAACCACCCCCCTTTTCCCCCCCCCCGCCCCCCCCCCCCATCCCCCCCCCCCCCCCCCCCCCTTTCCCCCCCTTGCCCCCCTTCTCCCATTGCCCCCCTGACCCCCCCCCCACCCCGCCCCTCACCCCCCCTATCCCCCCACACCCCCCCCGACCCCCCCCACCCCCCCCCGTTCCCCCCCCCCCACCCCCCCCTCCCCCCCCCCCCCCCTCACCCCCCCCTCTCCCCCCTT
>Ga0179593_1403345_pt1:0-2500 | contig 13626 bp, 15 predicted proteins | sample CZODoug2_1_08_16_FD_185931 | JGI IMG/M metagenome (GOLD analysis project Ga0179593, IMG submission 185931) | Vadose zone soil fungal communities from Angelo Coast Range Reserve, California, USA - CZODoug2_1_08_16fungal (PacBio error correction) | ecosystem: Environmental > Terrestrial >... | reverse complement strand
CTGTTTAACCCCCCCCCCTTGTTCCCCAGGTCTTTCTTTGTCAACCTTTTGTACTCAATTTTCTCAGGCATTCCTCAATAAAACAGAGTAAAATACTTTTGACTTGCTCCAAAATATTTAATAAGGATCTTTCCCTGTTCCGACCAAGGTTCACAGCAAACAATAGAAGGTTTCAGTCCCCCAGTCGACAGTTTCCACCTCCCCCTTTCAATGCACTGCGGACTCTCCCCTAACCACCTTTAAATGGGCCCCTATTAACCCTCCGCTTCAGAGACTCTTCTATTTCTTTTTGTTTACTCTCTCCTGACTCTTTGATGCTGCCCGCATACGTGTCTCTGTGTTTTTTCCCGTTAATCATTTTCCGTCTGGTTTTTTTTTTTTTCTTTCTTCTTTGTCCTCCTCTTCGTCGTTGATTTTTCCTTCTTATTTAACTCTTGACTCACGATTTGACCCCCAATCAAATTTGACTCCAAAAACATGACCTTTTTCCTTTCCCCCATTTTTCTCAAGTCTCCCCCCGCTACCGGACGGACAAGGAGGCTTTCAATGTTCTCATTTATCTGCCGCGTACACCATTGAATCCCATTCCACAGGGGTGTCCCCCTCCCTTCCGTTCAAAAAGCATTTTTCCAGTTCCGGTTGCCTGTTCCAGTTGTTTGTACTTTTTTCTTTTGCTTTTCTTTGACATCCCACCAGTGGTGGACTCAGATTTCTTTTTTTTTCTTTTTTTTTTTTAAATTCGAGTGCCGGGTACTGCTCATTTTGTAAGTCTTGACGCGCATTTTCCTTTTCTGGTTCGGCTTGTATCGTCTGAATCCCCCCCAGGGCCCCCCTCCGGTCGTCACCGCTCAGTTCTTCGACATGGATCCGGCATTCCTGCCGTTGACCCACTTCGATTTTTTTCTCTTGCTAGATTGATTTATTTGGACCTACGCTAGTCTCACTGTTCAATCCTATTTGCAGTGTTTTGTGGGATTACCTTTTCTCTCTTTCTTTGTTTTCCCCCCCCTAAAGTTTGTGCATACCGGATCTATCTTTACGGTGCCTTCATGGCGTAAGCGTTTTTTTGTTTTACTTTTGAGCTCACAGTCCTCCCTTGTTGCTTCGGACATTCTCCCCTACCTTCCCTCAATGTTCTTCACATTTGACGGGCCCAGGGGCCCGTCGGTGATATTGTTTCGTACCCCAGCTACGGGAATGTTCATCACTTCTCACAAGGCAGGTCCCTCCGTCCCCTCTTTTTTAGTTCTTTTTTTGTATATCCACCTAGTTTCTCCCCTGTCCTTTTAATACTGTCCCCCCATTGATTCTATTTCTTTCCCCCTTCTTTTTAGAGGTTCTTGACCTCAGATCCTCCCTTCCCTTCTGACTTTACTCACCTATCCAACAGTCTTTCCTTGAGGCTCAGCTCCCACAAAACTCAGTACCGTCCTGGCGGACACTCTTTTTGTTGTTTCCGCCGCCGCCCCCCCCCTTTCCTGCCCTTCCTGTCCACCCCCTCCTTTCCCTCTTTTTACCCCATTTTTATTCGTGTGCCGGCTTGCCTTTTCCCACCCCTTTTCGACAATTTGTAAAGTTTGAAACCCATTCCCTCCTGCCCCCCTTCTCCGAATTTTTCCAAACCCCCTGGACCATCGCTATTTCGGTTTCCTTGTCACCCCCTTGGGGGTCCCTCCTTCACCTTATCTATAGTCCCTTTTGTCAATGAATTATTCCCCCGAGTCGCGGGTATTTTTTTTTAGGGTTCCAGTCCAACAAATAACCCATTTATCCCTCATTCCGTGGCCATTTGGACTTTTGGTACTTTCATTCTCAAATTATTTGGGTGCCCCACCGGTTTTACCCAATATTGTATTCCTTCTTTGACCTAGTCAGCCACCCCTCCACATTTTCAGAGTTTTTTCTGACAACCCAGGGTCGTTCCTAAGCATTTTAATCGGGGCCGGCATTTGTCTTCTTTTTTATGTGCCTCTCCCACATTGGTTCTGTCGCGATGTTATCTTTTAAGATGGTGGGCGTGTCTTACCTCCCCTTCTTTTAAACCTTTTTCCCCTCACTCAAACTTCTGAGTCGTTCACCCGTTCTCTCCCGGGACTCCCCTCAAGCCCTTGTCTCTTCACTCCACGTCGGAAAACCTTTTTTACTTATCCCACCCAGCCCTCCTTTAATATTTTCTGACAAATCGTTCCCCCCAGTCTTTTGAAGACCTCCTTCGTCTAAAGAGTTGCTGGTTTTCTTTTTCCTTCCTCTCGACGCAATGATTTTCAGCTGTTCCTTTCCGTGCCCTGTAAACCAGATACCTTTGTCTCGAGGACCCCTTTTCTTTTTCCTTCTCGATTTACGGTATTCTTTTACCTATCTTTTGAGACCAACTCTTCACCCAATTTTACATCCCACTCCTTTTGCCTTCTTTGTTTCATAGGAGTCCCCCGAAGTAGACTTTGATTCGGCTGCCCTTTTTTATATGTCCCCCCCTTTTGGCCTTGGAAACTTTCGACAT
>Ga0179593_1373778_pt1 | contig 13626 bp, 18 predicted proteins | sample CZODoug2_1_08_16_FD_185931 | JGI IMG/M metagenome (GOLD analysis project Ga0179593, IMG submission 185931) | Vadose zone soil fungal communities from Angelo Coast Range Reserve, California, USA - CZODoug2_1_08_16fungal (PacBio error correction) | ecosystem: Environmental > Terrestrial > Soil >... | reverse complement strand
CTTTTTTCTTTTTCTCTCCGCGACGATTTTTGTTCCCCCCCCCCCTGCACCTGATTTGTGGGGCTGTTCATGGCCTCCTGCTTCCTACTTTCCTTTGTGTCTTTTTTTCTTTCTCCCGCCAAGTTTTGCAGGCGATCCCCATTTTCCCCGCCTTTCCCAACTGCCACCACAGAAGACCACAATGTTTTTCTTCCCTTTTCCCACCTCAGTCTTCTCCGTCCCCTTCTCCATCTTATGCCGACCCTTACGTCGATGATTCCCCCCGCGCGGCCAATTCGTCCGGACCGCAGCCCCTACGAACGCGCTCCAAAATTCTTTTCTTTTTTCACAGCGTTGAGCTATTTCTTTTCTTTCACATGTTTAACCCTCCGGTTTCCACAACGTTTCTCCGCGGACCTGATACGATGTCTCTTCCACTCCCGCTTGTATGTGTGCGGACTACTGCGAACCGACCTTCACTTTCCTCATGCAGACACAAGCTTATCGCCCTCGCTCCACTCTCTTCCTCCTCACCGCCCGCGCCTTTGTCAATCGACTTTTTCTGGTTGAAGGGTTTTTTTGTTCTTTCATTCAACGGCTTTTTTGCAGGATTTCTCCCACTCACCCCTATTTGATGAATTTTTCTGAGAATTGGGGCATGTTCCCTCTGTCTTGCATGTATCCCCTTCCTTCTGACACCGTCATTTTTTCCATTGTTTCACATCGCGGAGATTCTTTTTCTCCTGCGCTGTATCTCCGCCATAGCTTGGTCAGAAAACAGTCCTAATTCTTTTACAAAACTGTTAAGCAGTTCCTCGTTTGTCACTCCTTCTTCCCCCCCCCTTATCTCTCACCTCTTTGCCGGGCACCACACCCTTCATCGTGAAGAGTCCCTGAGAGTCAGCATTGTTGCGAGCACGTTTTGCCATATGGCGATGTCCTTTTACGTAAACCTTTCCCCGTAAGCTAAAAGCCCCCGCTCTTTTGGTCCTAATTTCTATTCGGAAACTCTTTCCCTGCTCACCCCCTTCGGTGTGTTTTTGATTTTCCGTAATATTCCACACCTAACCTTTTAAAGCCCCCCCCCCCCCCTTTGCGAGCCGGATCGCGATTGCACTATCGGGTGACTTCGTCTGTAGTCTAGCCCCACCCCAAACTCTCCCCTGCCTGCACCCTCTTTGAGCAAGGGCGATTTCTTTTCCCTAGAAAATCTTTTTTTTTTTAGACGATGCCCTCTGGATACATTCGACTTTTCCCATCGACCACTACGCCGAGACTGATCGTGCGTGAGTACTTGCACCCTCCCCCCCCCAACCCCTCCTCCTTCCCACGGTATCCCTGTATTCCTTTTTGCGCAGCCCTCTAGTCGATTGATGATTCAGGCGGGTCATTTAACCCCCGCCCCAAAAGACTTTATGATCTAATTTCCGTAACCTTAGTGGTCTCTTTCTAAGCTCTTGCGCGTCGCGACGCTACCAGAAACTGAATTTCTTTGTTAAGCAGTTCTCCCCCCTGAGGCCTTTTGCAACAAATGCAGTCTTGCTGTTCCTTCAGCGTAATTGTTTTCTCTTTCTTCCCCGTCACTTTGACCGGCATGCTTTCTGCCCCCCCCATCCCTTAATAACTCCCCCTTTTTACCGGCTAGATGATACTTTTTTATACTAGAGCTTTTTCCTCATGACACTTTTCATGCCCTCTGTCTTTGAAACTTGCCCCCACTGTCTTATCCTTCTATAGCTGTGGACAAAACGCCGTTCCGCCATGCACGCGTGCGCTCTCCCCCATTCTTTACAAAGCCTCCCTTTTCCCCACTTCCTTAAAGTTTTTTCCCACCTGATTCCCCTGTGCCCCACGCGGCCTGCGCCACCATCCCTCGCCAAAAAGTGGTTCTTCTCGGCTCGTAGTGCCCGAGATCTCTCTTTTCCCTTTTTCCCTCCCCTTTTTGTTGTTTGATTCTATTGCTCTACCCTCCCCTCTGCCGCGTCTCCACATTTTTTGCTTTTCTTAGTTTGGTGTCAAGTTTCTTGCCCCCGGTTCCGATTTAATTTTTTGACCCAGTCTTGTGAAGTCTTTTCTTTCCGCAAGTTTTTTTTTTCTTGTAGGCCCCTTGCGGTTTCCCCGCGGAATTTTGTGAATGGATTCGGCGTTTCCCCACACCGTGTTCCCGACCGTCTCTCGAGTTTGTTATTACGTAAGTACATTTCCCCCATTTGGCATTTTTTGATTAAACCCCTCTAGCGCTCTCTCTTCCCACCTTCACTTTGTCCATTTTTCTTCCTGACTGTGGTCTTTGAGTTTTTGCCGCCCCCCCTTTCATGACATTAATCTAAACTGACGTGAATGCGTGATTCAACTTGGTTGGCGGCCCTCGGATCCCCTCCTTTCTACACGTGCCTTCCACTTTCGGCCTTGCGTTCATGCGTATCAAGATCAGCATGTTGACGGTGCACCCTTCCCCCCTTCTCCTTTAGTTCTTTTCTGTTGGCCCTTCCCTTTTCCCTGATCCCCATGCGCTCTTGGTTTTTATGCGGTATTCATTGACGGGCGCAGCCCGTTTTTCCTTAGAATGTTTTGCTTTCTTCTTTTGCGGTACCCCGCCTTCAACTCGTTTTTTTCGGCACTGGGTTTTTTTTGCTGTGAGTTTCCGTGCCGCCGTCTCTAGTCCCACGCTCTGTTTGTTTTCTTTTGAGACTTGATGCCTGCAAGATTATGCCTTTCCTCATTTTTGTAATTCCTCGCCCCCAGCTCTGAACCCCCCGGTTGCCAACCTCGGAGAATTTGATTAGAGTAGTTTTTTCTTCTTTCATTTTCCGTCATTACATTTTGATTGTTTTTATATAGGCTGTCCTCCAGGAGGGATCCTTTTTTTTTTTTTTTGTGTTTGTTCCCTTTTCACCCGATTTCCCCTTGGAGGACTTTCCATAACTACCAGCATCCTTCTTTGCAGTCCAGCAGATTTTTCCACACCCTTTTGATTTTTTTTTCCACAGTCACGCTACCTGATTATCTGATCCCACGGACCTTTACATTTTCTTTTAGCCCCCCTGCATATTCCCAACAACTTTTTCGCCTATCTGGACCGTTCTTCTTGTTTCCTTTTTTTTTCATGTCTTTCACTTCCCTGACGGGTTTAGGTTTTTTTGTCCCCTCACAGCCTTTTCTTCGCCTGACTCGCTGCTTACGCAAGACGTTCTTTTGCTTTTGCCTGGCCCCTTCTTTTTTTGTCGTATGCGACGATTGATAAGCTCCCCCATTTCCCCCCCTCCCCATAACACCCCCACATCCCACCGCTTACTGTCAGTTGCGTTCAACCCTGTTTTGCTATTCCCGTGTTCTTTCTACATTCAGACGTCTTCTTGAACTCAATGATGTAACCAATCTTTCCTGGCGTGTGTTATCCCCTTCCTACGATGTGTGTATTTTGTGCTCTTTTTTTTTCCTGTTTGATTTACGATGCTCTATTAATCATTAACTTGTCATTATAGTGCCACAAATTCTGCATTGACACCCCCTTCCGGCTGTGTTGCTTTTTTCCTGTGGTTATCTGGATGCTTTACCTTCTACTTGTGCGCATCTGAAATGTTTTCCTTTTCGTTCCTAGTTTTTTTTTCGCAGCCCCCCCCCCCCAGACAGTAATTTCCGGCCCTATCCGACCTTTGTACCCTGTTTAGGATTTCTTCTTTCTCTGTCAGTTATCTTGCCCCTTTATGCGCCAATCATTTCAAGTTTTGAGTTCTTTCTTCCGAACATTTTCGGGAAGAGAATTGTTTTACTGCTCCGCATCATGCGATTTACGTCCCTTCATCTGGCGCTTTTCGCGGCTCTCGGTCTTATTCTTACAAGCGGGGCTACGCCCGCAGTTTGATTCTTTTGGGGCAGGTTTTTTGTACCTGTCTTCATTATGTACAGCGGTACCTTTGTATTCTTTCTCTAAACCCAACCCTGCTTTTGATTTCCCATCCCTGTCTGCGACATCTTGCCCCCACCCCTTCAAGGTAGCATTGTTGTAATTTTTTCGCGGTTAGTAACCCCAATCTTTTCGCTTCAGCCTAACTTGTTGTTTTTCTCGATTTGTTTCTTGTGCCCCTCTTCCCCTAGTTTTCCAACCCCCTTTTTCTACCTTGATTTCTGTGGGGCTTTTCTTGCATCCGCGGTGCGATGTGAAAATCGGCCGGTTGGTGATTTTTGCCATGCTTCGGCAGGCCGTTTGATGGCCCCAAAGATTTCACATTAAAACAGGAACCCCCCCCCTATTCTCACCCACTGCCGGCGTTTCTTCTTCACTACGATCTATCCCGCCCGTTTCTCTGCAAGCTATCCTACCGTCCGTTCGACTGATTCGGCCGTTCCGTTCGGGCCCCTTGCATGTTTTTTGGATCAAGAGATCCCTTCCTTATGACCGAATTCCTCCGTATGTGACCCTCATGAACCCGCCAGGCTTCCGTCCAACGTTTTACTTACTTTTTGGAATCCTTCTCCTCTTTGCTTCCTTGGATTTTGTCTTTTTGGAGAAGGTCCACAGACCCTCCCCACCTTATCTTTCCTCCCCCCGACCTTTCTTGACGGCCGTCCCCGTCTGACCTCCCCCTCCCCTCGCATTTCCCCCAATTTTCCTTGGGCGGGTCAAGTTTTTGGCTGAATGAGTGAATAAAGAGCCTCCACGCTTGGACGGATTTCGTCCCCCCTCGAAGGGTTGATGTAGTCTGCATTCTGGGGCCGCCGTTACTTGTCGGTCTGCCTTCCTCCCCTGGAAGGAGCACACCGTTGTTTCACTTCCAATTGTTGCAATTTTCGGAGCGCATGATCTCCATACGCCATCTTCTCTTTCATTTCGAACCCCGCCCTAATCCTTTTTTCCATTCCATGGGCAGCAGGCCGATGGTGTCAAGCCTTCTTTCCCCTGGAATTCTACCGCTTGGGAAGTTTCCCCCCCCCCATTCTAGTCTCCCTTCCTTCAAAGCATCGACCCGCTGCTCTTTAGCGCGCCCGTGCTCTCGGCGATTCCTTTTTTCGTACAATTGATCTGAAAGCTACCACCTCTTCCCCCCCTTCTTTGGGCAAGTCCCCCTCCCCATCTGAAGGCTTCTTGGGAAATTCTGCTTCATCCCTCCACCTGAGGTTTTCTTTCATGGCAAAGTCCTTCCCCCCCACTCACTCGTGCAAGAACAAACCGTTGAGAACCATGGACGGATCTCCGATGAATTTCTCGTGTTACTTGCTTTCTAGTATTGGCCGCCTGCACCCCTGCTCCGCATGACCACCGTTTCCGCCTTTTTTGCATTCCGAGAACCGTTTTCCTTTCGATGACCTTTCCCCTTTTTACACCTTTAGAACCAAGCCTCCCCTACTCTGCGTTACATTTCTAGACTTGACTGCGTCCGCCCACCTAATTCACAACCCCACTAAAACCCCTTTTGTCAGGAAATGCTCAACTCCACTCCCCGCGTAGCATAACCGTCTCCCGGTACCCACCCCGCAACTCTTCAGATTAATTTCCGGAACCTGTTCCTTATAAGGACGTCAGCGCGCGTACTCCACACTACCGTCTTCCCTGTCCCCCCCTGTTCGACCCCGAGTTCCGAAACCTTTTGTTTCAGGCCATCTGGTTCCCTTCCCTTTAAGTTTTTTCTTGAATCACGTTTGCCGCTGGAATGCTTTCCCCGCCTTGACCACCCCAGTCATAATCCGTCACCTTTCGACGTTATTTGAGAAGATATTGGCGCGCTCTTCTTTTTCCTACGCAAATTGGTCATGCGCTGAGTCATGACCCCCCCGGAGATTCTTCCCCCTCTTCATCAGGGGTGGTCCCAAGCCTTTCCCTCTTCAGATTTATTTCCGCCAGGACTTCCCCCTACCCTGGATTTTTTCAATCCTCAACCATACTCGTCACTATTTTTTCCCCCCCGTCTCTGTCAAGATGCATTGTTAGCCCCCCCCTCTTCGCCAATTTTGATCGACGTCTTCGCTTTGGAGCTGCTCTCTCTTCTTTTACCGAATCTTTTTTTTGTTGTCTATTCTCTTACGATCCGCCTCATTTATAGCAGTCCCATTTTGTGGATTCATTTTTTTGTTCAAGTTACATTTCGCTCCCCGTTGCACACCTCTTTTCAGATAGTTTTGCTGCTTCGTTTCCGCCCCCTGTTATTTGTTCAGGAAATTCGTGCCCCCTAGGTCAGGTTGGCCCTGCCTGTCCCCCCCCGGTTGAATGTACTACACATTCTGGGCCTTTCGTATCGGCCTTACTGTATTGTGATTGCCCCATCCCGCCGAGACGTGCCATGATCCGACCGTACCGGTCGCTTTTGTGAGTATTCGACTGTTTTGCATTTTCTTTTGTTCCTTTGCCCTTCCATGTTTTTGCTTTCCATCACCATCCCCCCGGAACGTTTTACCCGCCCTCGAATGCAAGTGTTTTTCCTGGACCTTTCCTCCACCTTGCTGCTACCCTTTTTCACTTTTGCAAGTCTTTTGCGGATCTCTCGTTCGGCCCTCTCCGCTCTCACATCCCCCAACGACCTTTTCTTCCCGGACAATTTACCCCTCTTAAATCTGTTTTCTGTTGGCAGTATTGCTTGTCGATGTTTCACTTGATTTTTAGAATTGCTGTTGCCCGACCTCTAGGAGTCCCCTTTTTTATTTATTAGTTTCCGCCTTCCCCCTCTTTCTACGGTTGATCTTCCCTTTTTTTTTGCTTTTTCCATTTCTTTGATTAAAGTCGTTGTCGGTATAAGCCCGACACCTTTCCTTGGGTTTTGCAGTCCTCTCCGGCTCATTGTTTGCTATTTTTCCCTTCGGAGCAGAGACTCGTTGCCTTCTTCCCAAACGGACTGCCTCGCGATCATTTTTCAAGCTTTTTTCAACTTTGTTGTGCTTGGTGACTTGGTCTCGGAGTCGTTCCCCCATCACCAGCATGTTGGTGGAAGCTTTTAAATTCCCGCCTTTGCCTAATGATCCTCTTGTCGTTCGTTTGCCCCCATCCGAGCTTTGGAGCTTTCGATGCATTCACGTTTTATAAAAAGGACCCTTCTTTTCATCCTTATTCTGAGTTCAGAGTGACCTTCCCTTTTCCTCTCTGTTTTACTGAATTTTCGCCTCAAGTGTGTTTCCGGCCTGCACCTTTCTATTCGGACTCGCGTTGCGTGAAGCGAGAGGTCCTGATTATTTCTGGCAAAGGATGACTTACTTTTCGAAGCCGAGCCCCTATTCTTGGAGACCCTCTCAGTCCGCTATCGCCCTTGTTAAATGGGTCAGTGTTTTGCAACCTTAAGGTGTTTCCAACGGTTTCGTACCATATTCCCGGATCCCCTCGCCCCTAGACTACCTTTTCGTTTCTTTTTGCAATCTTTTTTCCCTGTGTTTATTCCTTTTTTCTTCCTCTCTAAACTTGAAAGTACAACCCGGATCTTCCCCCAAGGTCGAGTTCCCGTTTGAGTCGGCCGAAGTTGGTTTATGCCTTGACTTCTTTTCGAACGTGTTTTTTCCGTTTCGAATGTGGGCAGGTTTAGTATCTGGTTTTTTTAGAAGCACCCCCTTCAAAGTTTCCACCGTACTCTTTACATCTTCTACTACTCCCGGCTTTTGGCCAACTTTTTGCTTCCATCTGCGACGTTTCCTTTTAATCATTACGTAGTTTCCAATCGGACCCAGACTGTTTGTTTGTTCGTCTTCGTACTCCTTTTTTGTTTCCTATACGAATTTCCCCTCTCTGAATCAGGAGAGTACTGTCTTTCCTCTCTGGCATTTCGGATCTCTCGTGAGTGGCAAAGAGGTGTTCATCTTGCAGAACCTGGGTATTACCTGTTTTTCCCTTGGTATGAGTGCCGCCCCGTGTGCTTCCTACTGCTTTGTAAGAACCCCTTCCTATTTCCACTGCCGCAGGTTTTATGCCCCCACACAAACGTCTCCCCCAATTGTTTTTTTTCACAAAATCTTAGATGGTCCCCCAATTAAACCCCAATCTTATTTCCTCTGTTGTTTTTTGAGGAGATTTTGTTTTTTGTCTCCCTTCCTCTTTTTCCCCGTGCTTTTGTTTGGCCTTATTGGATCCTGCTGCGATTTGAACTCTGTCATGTTTTTATTTTTTCGAAACTTTTTTTTTTTCGCCTATTGACAAGCGGTCCGTCAGGTACCATTTTTGCCCAAACGAATAAGTTACTCCTTCCTGAGTAGACTCTGTGCCCCATCTATATTCCCTTCGTGGCTGTAGCTTCTTCGCCGGCCCTTCTTTTCTTTTTGTATCGGGACAAGCTGTTTTTCGGCCTTGTGTTTTTACCGCCCTCTATAACCCATTATTACAGATCCTTCATTTCAGTCGAGATGCTCCCCCCATGATAGAACCTTCTTCTCTGCACTTATTAAGTCCATTTTGACTAGCTTAGTGGATTCTCCTTCTCTTTTGTTTTTGATAAAGAATGCGAAACGACGCCCATTCCGATGACTCCCCAAGTTTCGCTCCCGGGCTCCCCATTTTTTGGCCTCTCCCTCCCGCGTTCTTACGACTTTGTTCATTGGACTTTGGTTATATTCACCCCCCTGATCCGCCACCTGTTCGCAGGATTTTCTTCCCACCGAGATGACTTCTTCCTCTTTTTTAGTTGTTTTTTTCCTACTCCCTTGAAGTGAGCACACATGAATCCGGAAACCCTTTACGCTTTCTCTGATCTGATCTCTTCTGTATAAGTAATCTTTTTCTCTTTCTAACAAAGCCCTCTTTCATCTTCCCTTACCAATGGTTTCTCGGCCGAGTTTTCGATTCGCGTTTGATTCTAACTATGTTTCAGTGTACCCACTGCCCTTTGTTTTTCTCCCCATTCCCTCGTAAAGCGGTCCTAGCTCAGCCGTGCTCCATAGTCTCTTCAAGTTCTTTAACTTTCATTTTTGCGAGACCCGAATTGCGGGTTCCCCCAACGAATAACTTCATTCCGGACCCTTCTGCTTGTCATCCCCCATTTTTCTGGGTCTTTCACACGTCCCACGCGCCCCCAAACGTCATTTTTTTTGATACCCCCCACCCCCACTTGCGCCTCCCTTTACTTTGATTCTTTATTTTTTTCCTGAGTGTAAGTCCGCAAAATTTCTCGCTTTGCCCCCCCCAACCAGTTATGCGCCGGGCCTCTGACTGATACACTTTTCTGGACCCTTTCAGCGTGCCCACTCGAACATCGATAACCAACTATTTCCACATTGAGTTTTTTCTTTTTTGCGCGTTCCCCCCCCTAATTCACCTCCCCAAAACTGCCTTGACACGGTCTGCTTTCTTCCAATCTTCAAGCCCTTCCTCATGAGTGATCAGGTCCGACTGTACATTTTCCCTTTTCAAATCCCTCGTTTAGAGCTCCCCGTCGGATTTTTCCTCTCATGGCGATCTCTCTAGCCCCCTTTCTTTCCGTTTGATGAAGCAGTTTTATCAACCTTTAGTCTTGAAACCCCACTTTCCCCTGGCATTAGACTTCCTTAATGTTTCCCTTTTTCTTTTTTTTTTCCCAGTCACGGTTTCCCAGACCGGAATTCTTTACTATGAACCCACAGCCCCAGTAACTTTTCCAGTTGATTTTGCAGATATCTTCTTTTAGCTGTCTTTTGGCCTCCTGCATTTTTCATGAGTGCTCCCCCCATTTTCATCCGACCCCGGTTATATTTGGTGTTTCCCCTCACTAGTACTCCCTTTCACATTTCTTTGCCGCCCTTCCGAATCAAAATGTTTGAACCCACTCCCGAATGCCACACACTACCTGAAATGCGTTTAAAACTTCTAGGCAACGTTTTTTCTGTGACTACCACCAGAACTCTGCCCCCCCCCAATGTGAGACTCGGCCGCGCGTTGCCTCTCTCTAATAGTTTTAAGACCCTTCCTCCTTGTGTTTGGATTTATCTCTCTCACTCCTCCCCTTTCCTTTGATGTCTCCCATTTGTGGCAGTCCGGGATGGGTGTCCGTTAATTTTTTCCGCCTTTTACTCCTTGTTTTCCCCCACAATCTTCTCCTGTCTCTTGGCAAGCTGTGCCCGTTTTAGCAGTTTTTTTGCCTTGTCTTCCCGGGTGCAACCTGTGCAGGCTTTCCCGGTCACCCTCTGCCTAGACCGTCCTATTTTTCCTTGGGGTCCTTCCTTCATCCAGCTGACCCCTTTTGCAGGCTGCCAAAATTATTCGTTCCCGCCTTTTCTGGATTTTTCACGCCCGGTCGGCCCTTTGGACTTTCTTATCTGTTTGCATGCGGTCTCCGCTTTTTTATGGTTCAATGCCCTTAATAGCCCACCTTTTTCTTACGCTTCTCCGTTCCATTCTACACATGTGGTGCTTGCCTCCTGTGAGCAAATGTTCCTTGACCCGTTAATGCAAGTGAGGACGTTCCCCGCGTCATCTCGATTCACCTCTCCCACCCCCCCGGTTCCTTGGCCTCTTTCTCCCTCACCTATTTTTTTTACTCAGACGACTGTAGATTAGATGTTCCCGAATTGGCTGCAGACCCTTGGAACGGGTTCTTTTGCTTATTAGTTGGATTGAAGCAGGCCCAACTTTAGCACGTTTCTTTCTTTTCTCTTGGAGAGGATGGTATCTAATTTCTCCCCAAACTTTTCATCTTTTATTCCAACCTTTTTATAGGGGATCCCCCATTCACGGAGCATCATGGTTTGTGACTCTTCAATTTAGGAGCTTTTTTTACGTCGCCCTACCCCCTCTCATCCACTCGCTTTCTCCCTCCCTTTCTCACTTTTTGTGCCCCGGGCCTTTGTTTTTCGGAGTTTGACACCCCTCCCTTTTCTCCTCAGTAATTTTCAGCTTCGATTATTCGTTGTCGCCCTTCTCTTTTTTTTCTTTCGTTTTCTGCTATTCAGTGTGAAATTCCCCTTTTCAGAGGGCCGCTTGGCCTACACAGTTTTCTCGCTCTAGCCTCGATTTTTTTTGATCTCTGCGCCTTCAGTGTGTTTGCCCTTCAATGCTTTTTTCGACGTATTTTTTACCCTGACATTCGTTATCCTCCTGTTTAAGGATCGCCCATTTTTAATGATGATTGTTGGATTTTTTTCCCTCACTAGATTACTAGGACGATACATCGCCCTCCCCCATTCCTTTTCTTAATCTACGCTTGCACTGGGTTTAACTTGAACTATGCTGCGCTACTTTCCTGGTATTCCCCGGCTCCCCCGTTGACCAATGAGTTCCCTACCTAGTGGATTGGTGACGAAAGTCCTGCTAGTCCGTAGTGGCCCTTCCCTTTTTGAGTGAAATTTTTTACCTCCCCTTCTTCCACTGATTACCAAGGCGCTGGGCTGTCCGATTGGTTTCTATCGTTGTTTAGCGGGCCGCGCGCCCAATGGGTTCGGGATTCTCTAATTGGACCGGTTTTCCGGTTCGCAGTCCCACCCCACGACTCCGAGATTACTGGCTACGCTCGGTTGCACGTTTCAGTCCGATTCTTCTTTTAAGTTGCATTTCTTGCTTCTCATCGTTTTTCACTCCTGTTTTGTGCTCGCTTTGCTTTAAGGCGCGTTGTGCGCTTCCCGATCCCGCGATGAATCGGTTTTTTTACGTACTTTTTCTCTATCCGTACTTTTTTTTTTTTTTTGGTAGTTCCCCTGCGGTTACTCCCCCGCACTTTTCTGATTGATGTTTTTTGTCTTTTCTTTTTATTGTCCTTTGAACTTGACGATTGGTCCTCTCTAACACCATGGCCAATCCGTCGCCAGGATGAACCTCATTGCCCCACCACCCCCCCCCATATATGTGGTTTTATTCTTTTGAACCCCTCGCGCGTCGCGCCACTCACCCCCCAAAATAGATTCCCTCATCCTCCGTGTTTTGTTGAGTTCCCCTTGTCTTTTGCGTTCGCCGTTGACTGATTTGTCCCCCAATCCTTTTGGCAGGATGTCATCTTCGGCTGATTTTTTGAACTTCGGCTGTTTTTTTTGATTTCCGCCAGCTCTGCATTACCGATTCCCCCCCTCAGGAGACTTCCCCCCCCTCCAACCCTCCACTGCGGCTCTCCGATGTTTTGCTACGTATTTGCCTCTTTTTTGGCCAGCTTGTTCCCCGTACCGCTGATCGTCTGCGGCAATTAGTGATAGGCCCATTTCGCATGTCGGTAAGACGAACAACCTTGCTTTCCTTTTTCATTCGGCTCCTCCTGCTGTCGATGAAATTTTCTCCTCGCCCCCGTCAAATGGCCGTTCCTGCCTGACCCTCTTTCTCCTATTCTCTGTCCTTGGACTTTGTGGTTTCCCTCATGCGCCCTTTACCCTTCACGTACTATGCCGTGATTCGCGACGGCCCCTTTCCCCCCCTCTCTTCCGACCAACCTCCTCGCCTTTGTCCTCGTGTTTTTTTTAATTGTTCTCAGATATTCTTCCCCATCCGCCAGAGCTTTTTTTTTTTTTTCGCCCTTCCTCAGTCTGATCTTTATCATATGTTGTCTCTGTCGTTTTTCAGTTTAATGTACTATGTCAGTGCGCACACCGCCGTTTTCCCTGAAAATTGTCGATGAGCTTCATATAGTTTTTCCTTTTGCCGGTCGGTTGAAAAAAATTTTCATACTCTCCCGGTTTTCCAACTTTCTTTGGTTCCTGCGCATCTCGGTTACTGATTCCTAGGTTTTTTCAAACCTTCATCTCGACCTCTCCAGATTCCAAGCTGCTCAGTACGCTTCCCCTTTTTCCCCTATTCCCAGATTGTTACGGTGATTAAACGTTTTGATCCTCCCCCTCCCAAGATCTTGGAAATAACGAAACAAATAGGCTCATTCCACTCTAATGGTCGTATCCAACCTCTCTTTTTTATTTGTCTTCCTCCTCCAAACCTTTTACATAACACCCCCTTTTTCCAAATATGGAATCATTTGTGACTTTGTAGGTTGTGTTCCGATGCGTCGTAGAGTTCAGCAAACTCTCAGCACCTGTTTTGCCCAACAGGAATTCCGGTTCTTGCCTTCCCTCTTTTCCGTTCATTGCTTTCATTTCCCCAGAAGTTTCAATGGTTAAGTTTTCTTATCTCCACTACTTTCGAGACACCCTTCTATCTTGAATTTTCCTCCCCCCCTCATCATCAAACCACCTTCAGGACAAGGTTGGTTTCCCGCGCCAATTTCAGCAATTCTCTTCGTTTTATAACTTTTTCTTCCAACCCATCACTCCAGATCTGCGCTTTAATTAGGAACAGTTTTGGGATTCTGTGATCCTCTTCAGCGCGATGTGCCCCGATTCGTCTTCCCTTTCTTGATTTTCGTCGCAAATCGGCTCCAACCTTTCCGTCCTTTTTCGCCTTAATTCATGTTTTTCATTTTTGGCGATTCGTCTCCCCAGGTTGAAATCGGAATGCCCTTTTCTTAACATCCATCAGCCCACCCTTTTGTTTTTGGTGTTTCTTCCGTGCGTGTAGGTATGATCTTTGTCTTTTGCGATTTTTTTTTGTCCTGGTGTATTATTTTTTTTTTTTTTTTGTTTGATGGCGTATTGGGCATGCCCAATTCGATTTGTTCGATGTCCGCCTGGGGGTCAAAAAAGTTCCCCCCCATGCAAGCCCTTCCTTGTCCCCCTTTCCATACCCCCCCTTTCTTCCCCCCTACGCCTCCACACATACTTAGGTCAACGATTGTTGACCCCCCTTTTTCTAGGTACTCTTTCAGTGCGCCCCCCTTCCTTCGCCCCCCCAAAGTG